>JAAUXU010006910.1_pt1 | contig 16028 bp, 14 predicted proteins | sample 7278151 | NCBI WGS metagenome assembly JAAUXU01 (sample SAMN14350113, study PRJNA611818) | marine sediment metagenome | isolation source: surface marine sediment (1.8m) | place: French Polynesia: Moorea | collected 2018-08 | reverse complement strand
CAAGCTCAACGCAACGCATACACTGTGTGCGTGTGTGTGTGTGTGTTTTTTTTGGGGGGGGGGGAAGCCACGCACGCATCCATTTGGATGTGCGTGTTTAGTAGTGTTGGATCGAGAGTCTCTTGTAACGAAATCCGAGTTCGATTGGACTTTCAGAACTTTCGAAGACGAGTCAATGCTAGAGTAGTGATCGAGATCGGATTCGAGACCAAATTGATCGGAAAAAAAGACCCGGAAAAAGATCCGGATATAAATTCGATTTTATGCAAATGACACCAGTTCTGAACTGGCGTGTTTCTTCTGGTGCTTTGAGGAAATGCCCCTTTTACTCTCGATTCAGTGATTCACATCATTGACATCGAATCCAAATCCCAGCCGAGTTTACCCAAAGAGTCAAAATCCAATCCGAGTTGAGCCCTGGCTCGAATCCTGTCCAACACTAGTGTTACGACCAACGTTTGAAGATACTGGAGGATGCAGAAACTGTTCGGTAGTTATGTAAAACGAATTCAATTTCGGTTAAACTCTTCTCTCCTCTGTCGTTCCAAGGCGGCGACTCACAAAGACACTCAGAGTTTAATTGAGCCCGACGACGTCGGGCGAATTCCTAGACGAGTTCGTCCAGAAATCCTACGGTCAAATTTCTCATTGAGAATAGAGAGAATCTCAGTTATTGGTGAGTAAATTTTTGTCACGTACTCCGACCAGAGTTTGTTAGCTCAGAGAATAAGCATTGAGTTTAGCACAGGCACGTGAAGCTCCAGCTTTGAGAGCCACTGGCGCTCTGTCCTGGCGCAGCCCAATCTGCCATATGTCGGACGCCAGGAGCGGAGCAGGCAGAAGTGGGGCGAGGCAAAAATTTAATATTTGCACCCTGTAATTATAGGAGGCATCAGTGAGGTGCGATAATTGAGCAGACTTTCGATTAAATTTCGTTCCTCAAGCGGCGATTCTTCTTTCCATGTTGTTTTTCTGGCCCCCGGCTGAAATTTTCCGACCGCTGCTGGCGCCAATTCTAATATTCATGCAAATATTTTGCTTCGATTTTCTTACGAAAAGTGTTGTTGTTGGCCTAAAGCAATTTTTATAGGGGGGAGTTACTGCGTCAGAAGAGTCCAGCCGATACAATTTGCATATTTACAATAAGACGATTCCCTAATCAAGCACAGCAGACAACGGATTTTATCGCACACCGCGTACAACAGGGAGTACGTGCAGCGGATGGGGCTGCTCTACAGCGACTTGACCACGCCGTCCCCACACAGCGCCACCCAAACGGATCCCGGGTAGGGCGGGCGGAGGACAAGCAGTCCTTATGTGTGACATGTGACGGCAAATCTTTATCGCTCGGCAAATATTCCATTTGCCAAGCTGAGAGCGACGAGGCCAGCCAGCCAGCGGGCCGAGGATCCGACGTACGGTGAGGCAGCAGCAGATAAAGTAGAGTAAATTACACATGCTTAGAAGATTCGGCCCCTGTAATTAAATCGATTGCAGATAATAATTGAAAATGCAGGGAGTGTAGTACAGTAGTGCACAGCAGAAGGAGCACAGCGTACCGAGTCTGTCGTCTGCTTCGTACAGATAGATTAATATTGAGTTGGCTACGCGCATATTTGTAGTGGAAGGAGGAGTCCAGAGAGAAGAAGATGATGCCCTGTCAAATATTGCTTCGGATATCAGGCTTTCTCTTATATCGGTTCGTACATATGACTCCTTCTCCAGTTAGAGAGTGCGCGAAGGTGTCTCTTCAGTGCCGTGCCATATTCAGATGGGTCTGCGCACTGCACGTGGGTTGCCTGGCTTCGTACTGGAACATTTGTTGAGCACTCGACAGTTACAGAATGCATGGAGGAAGGGAAAAACAACAATAACTTTTTGTTACTTTGTCAATAATTTGCTCTGCTAGCCTTCACTACCGTAATTTTTGCTTCTGCTTTTCGGCCTCCGAGACGAATTGGTCACGTACTGGGGAAGTTCTTTATCAAAATGTTGCCAGGGAGAGAAAATGAATGTGCCTGTCCAAGTTTTTCCGTTTTGTACAATATGCGACATGCAGAATGTGCTAAGCGCAGGCGCACTTTACTGGTACACATGCCTCCCCGCAAATATGAATGCACGCGTATGAAATATTACTCTATTAGTCACTCACCTCACTGGCCTTGCTGTAAACTTTGGCTGGACTGTATCGTCACCGGCTTCACTGTAGTCACCAAACGACTGCAGCGCATAGGATTTGGCAACAGACTTAAAAAGTCCCCCCTACTTTTACTGCCTCCATTTACAGTACATTTTCTCGCCTCTCCAACTGCGCGTAATTGCACGGGAGTAGAAAGATGGGAGCTTTACTAACTACGCGAGGTAGCTGAGGAATTTATCAAAACACCACAGACACACACTGACAATAATTTGGGGCTTTGCCCAGTCAGCTTCTCTGTAATCAAGCGCACTCACACACTGCCTGGAGCCGAAAGAATCGATCCTTCTGTGAGGTTGAGGACGGAAGAAAAAAAACCCCATGAAGACACAACACAACATGAAGACTCAGGGACTTGAACGGAGGCTTGACTATACCAATGGCTTAGGACATTCCGCGAAACACCTGCCTTCCTTAAGCGCACCACTTCAGGCCTATAAATTCACATTTAAGTCTTCCTCACACACACGCACGCACACGTATTTCTTCTCTCTCGATCGCAGTATGTAAGGGGGGGGACAAAGATGCTATATTACGTTGCCACATGACGGATGACGTTAAAGACTGTTATTATTTTCTCCTCCACACCGCCTCTACATGTACTACCAGCATTGTTGCTGGAACAAGTTGTACTCAAGCAGAAGAACAGGTACGTACGTGTCCAGAACTAAGCGCGTGTTAATTCCAACTCCTCCCTGGTGATGATGAGAGTCGCGCCTGACGCGGTGACAACGAGCAGTGTTTTTGGTAAACCTCTCACAACTTCTGTCCGGGGTGGAGAAAAAAATGCGTGCTTCTCGACAGTTAGTGTGGAATTGGTGGATGCTCGCTCGCCACATAATGGCCGACTGTCGTGTTGACTGGACACACTCGCATGCGCATGTAGGATAGGGCCATTTTTTCGCGTTTATCTCTCTATTGGTAACAGGTGATCGTAGGCAAAACCGCGCTAACGCGATTGCGATGCGACAAATGTTCTTCGTCGTCGACGCCTGAGACAAGAGCTGCGCCTCTTCACGGACTTGTGCTGCGGGCTTGACAAATGGGTCACTGGGACATTGTCTCTGAAAACGGCCGTGCAGCTACTGCAAAGGTAAGCCTGCCGGACTGACGGAGGCTGTAACTTGTGCGTCTGGTCGCTTCTGAGGACGTTCTGCCGGTTTTTATTTTGCGGTCACGTGGCAAAAACCAAGCGACCTCGAAACGGCCTCGGATCAAAGCACCAGCTCATACAAGGTTGTGCTATATGTACATCAGTTGCCGCTATCCTCATTTACGAAAGTTCCACTAATTCTTAACCATTTTTGAACTTTCCTTCAAAAGCAACAACTTTGACAGTATTATAGGCCTGGTCTGCCAGCGCCGCTGGCAGGAGCAGCTATAAAGCGTGTGGTCTCACCAATGGCTTGTTCTGGCAATGCAACATGATGGTCCACACGCACTGCTGCTCTTGTCTCTCCCTCCAATCCATCCATGCAAGTTAATGGTTGGAAAATTGGAAAGTTACGCGGACTGTTTAAGCCTGCTTGCCAGCCAGCCCGTCAGCCGCCAGCCAGCGTGCGTCCCATCTGTTAGAGGTGTAAGATTTGCAATGTGGCAACACCTTTTAAATGCTCATTTACATTTACGTGTTCGTGCTCACCGTTGGCACGCACGTCTTGGAGACGAACGGGGCCGAGCACTCCGAAGGTGACAGTGGGGAAGACGAGGAGCAATAAATGAGTCCAGATTGTGTTTCATTCTCTGGAGCAACATTCCATTTTACGTATACTTCTCCTCTCCCTTTCCTCAGTGCTTTCTTATTTGCATAGTTCAAATTTCTTCTTCCCCCCCCCTTTTCTTTATCCTTCCTTCTTTCCCTCTGTTCTCTGGGGGATCTCTCGCTCTCTGGCGGGATCCCTTGACAATTGCAGCCAGAAACAGCCGTCTACTGTGTGTGTATGGTATGGATACATACTGGGTATGCAGTGCGCAGGAGTCGACCAGATGTGAGTTTACCTCTTGAAGTATGCGCGATATATAACAGGCGTTTGCTTGATAGGGCTTGTGGCTTCGGCGTTCGAACGAGCTGGGCTGGTACTTTCAGCAATCAGTTAAGTGTTACATGACTGCGTTACCACTGGTCAGTTGAGTCGAGTCGAGAAGGTGATCTGACGGCGCGTCGAATGAAAAGTGCTTGGCCGACACGGCCGCGCACCATCCTGCGGGTCAAAATGACGGCAGATTCCTTAATATGCGACAAACTGCCTCCAGTGCAGCATGTTTACATGTCACACGATCTCAGAGGAGAGTTTCCAGCAGCCCTTTATGTGTTTGCGAACCTTCTCACCTTCGCCTTGGGACAGATGAAAGAACCGAACTTGAAAGGATAGAGTCTGTGAGCACAATTTGAAGAACACCGATGTAGCCATCTCATAGTTACCCCTCCAGACCCATCCATCCAACCTTTCAGAGTCTCCCAACTCTCAACCCCGGTTAGAAGGAAGCATACGTGAGAGAAGGGGGGGTTGGGAGAGAAGGAGGAAGCCGGATGAGAAAGGAGAGATGGACAGGTAGTATATTGGAAGTGCAGCCAAGCTGAACATTGTTTCCCTCTGAATGAGTACTCGTGTCTCATGCTCGTGAGATATGACCAAAACTTAAAAGTAGCAAAGCGTCTGAATACACGAGGAGCGTAATCCTGAGTAAACTACGGCGAATTGCGATGAATTGCATACATTGTACCCACCAGTCTGATATTGCGTTTCAAGCTTGGGCTCCATCTTACCAGAACCAAGGATAAGTAGTAGTTCGTGGAACTCTGCTAATTATGCAAGCCCTTAGTAGGCGATATATAGAGTGATCTGAGCTAACGAAGTAAAGAAAAGAAGTAAGAAAGAACATGCCAAGATAGGAGAAGTAGGAGGAAAAGACGACGACGAAGAAGAAGAATGAGTGAATGAGAGGAGAGAAGGGAGAATTCGACGTCCGGTCGCCATCGTCGGCAGCAGCGTCTGCAACAGCTGCAACAGCAGCAACGCGGCCTCTGCTGCCGTGACGAATCTCCAACGGCAGCGAAGCAAATGCGATTGAAATATGTTGGATCCGGGGGGAGGAGATGTGAGCGTAGCGAGATAGTTTCTTGGAGACAAACGCCGGGTTTTTACTTCAAATCTTGTGTCCCCTGCCCAAGCCGCCGTCGGTGCCTCCACACCAGTTGGACGCACACAAAGACCTCGAGCAATAGATACACGCTGTACACGGACTAAAAAAGCCTGTTATAGTCTTGGTCCAACGCGTTTCCCTCTCGATCGATACCCACGTTGGTGCCATTATTCACACCTAGCAAAGTCACTGCCACATGTTCAGAAATTTCATGCAATATGTCATTTCGCTCTTCCACACACACAGAGGAACCGCCGATGCATAGCACATGCACCCACCCACCCACACACACACACACACATCCGCTCGGCAGCAACATAATACAAAAAGAGAAAAGTTAGGTAGAGAGAGAGAAAAAAAACTTTTTTCTGGCAGTTCCTTGTCGGTTCACTCCGGTACGACCAGCGTCCGCATATTGACTAGTAATTATGTTATCCTGCAAAAATATATCTCCCTCCCTCAGTGCGCGCATTATTTCAACCTCTCCCTGCTTGGAGTGCAGTAGGGCCCAAACACTTCGACTGGAAAGTGCAGAGTGTAGAGATGGAATAGAAAAAAAGGATCCATTCGCTGCGCAGGCACAAGAGAACTCCGAGATCGTGGGCGTGTGGAAGAAAGGGAACCAGAGAGAAGGGAAGGGGGGCTAAAAAATTCCAAACACGTCCCTCGTTGAGTTGGCGACAACTTCGACTACGTAGAATACGCCACGGGTCCCTCGTCCGCCCGCCCGCGCGCGCTCACGCACACACAACACCTCTACTACTACGGTTACACGATCCTCGTCGTTCTGCAGTAGCTGCAATGAGATGCGAAGAAGAAGAAAAGGAAGAAAAAAAAAGTTCCTTGCTTCCTCTCTTCCTCCGGCCATCGATGCGCGATATAACCCCGACTTGCAGCTCTGGCAAGGCTGTCCTTTGGGGGAATCGGTCCGTCCAAGGAGGAGGGGGAGATGAAGACATGAATATTCATACGTCCCTCTTTCCCTCTCTCTCTTTCTACATACAGCGATTTTCCTCTCTCTCTCTCTCTGGACCGCATGTGAGTGTGCACTGCAGACAGTTGTGCCGCTGCCAGTGGAAGTACGCGGTCTGCACGTACTTCGTCTGCGTGAGCAAGTGGGAAGGAAACCGATGGCAAAGCACAGTTATCGCTACTATAGGGGTTGGAGGAGGAAAATGGGGAGAGGCTGTGTGCAATTGGACAAACCCCGTGCTTGTCGTCGCCCAAGTTTTGCCGGAATGAATGGACAGCCTGTACTTAAATTGCGGTGCAGAATGAATGAACCTGTCAGAGCTAATGAATAAGTAGTATGATCCGCGCCCTTGATAATAATAAGGATCAAGGTTAAGTGTTGCTCTCTGGCTGCTCAGTGAAAATGGCAGGAAATTCCTTTCTCTGGACGACTGGACGGCGCCAGCCAAGAATTCCCTGACCGACCAGAGCAGAGCGAGGCTGTTCTTCCACGAAAAAAAAAGGCGCTTTATTCTCCTAGGGATCGAAGTGAATATTTGGCTATTCAGATTCGTTGAAATTTCGGGAGCTGAGAAAAGATTTACCTGGACGTTAACGAAAGAGACGGAGCGCACTTGTCGGAGCAGTTTGAAATCTTTTTTCAGGTCAAAGAGAATCTCAATCCCAACTGTGAAACTTACCGGATGGGAGACACAAGTGTTTCCGCTGTGCCAACGAAACTTCTTAAATAGGCCGTGATGCATTTTACAGACGGCGAACGAGGTGCAGGAGATCAATACGGTTCAATCTTTATCATACACTTGTGACCCGACTTCACAGGGACCGTTTTGTGTGTGTGTGTGTGTGTGTGTGCGCGCGCGCGCGTCTGGGGGGAAGGAAGAAATTCCCTCACACAAGATGGTGGCTTCCCAAATGCAATTCCAATCCGCATCAGAGGCACTAAGTGCATCCTCGACGCTGCCGGGTACACATCAACATGGATGCTCGTATGCGCCGTGCGTGTGCAGGAGTAAAAAGTGCCTCATGGGCTTGAGGGCTGATAGACGAATAGTAACGACTAAATTTGGTGCTAAAACACCGAATGAGTCTGTCGTGTGGACGACCCCAGAAACAACCCAACTCATACATAGCCTCCTCAGGCCGTCACACATCCTGCTCCACCCCGGGGCGCACCCGGAGTGTACCGACGTCGCCCTGTCCAACCGAAGAATGCATGCACTCCAACAGTTCGAAGCAAATCATCTCTCTCTTTCCCATTTTCGATATTTTCGCTTCATTTTCTTTTTCTTCCCACTGAAACTCCGTCAAGCGTGGCTGCTGTCGACTTTGTCGTCGTCAACGCAAAAGTTTTCTGAACCCAGAAACAAGGTAGGAAAACAAGGTTTGTAAAATGCTAGCTAGGCATAGGAAATGCATGTTGGTGTTGCCACCAGCAGAAAGTACCTCTAGAGTGAGAGATGCCTTTCAAAACTTTGAAAGCTATGGAAGGGGGGAAGCGGACTGATTTCTGGAAAAATAGCGACACCGAAAGATCGACAGAGCAGGAGGAAAAAGACTGGGGTGAAGGGATCCGTCTGCACGGGGGAATATTAGCTAACCATCATGTTGGTGGGATCACGCAGTAGCGCAGCTACACAGATCGGAGATAACTGCAATACAATATGGCGACATTTGATGTCGCAAGTTCATCCGCTATAGGTGGAGAAAATGTACTTGAGACAAAATGAAATGTCACTCTTACCCCCCCCCTGGAGTCTACATATCCTGAGCAAGAGACCACATTGAAGGGAGCTAAGTAAACTTTAAATATCTGCAAGCTTCCCACTTGAGCTTGCTCTTTTGCGTAGGGAGGCCTGACTAAGAGAAACGGCACTAAAATTTGCAACACGCCACTGCCAACGTCGTTCTTTCCTTCTCTCTACGTAACTTGGTCGTTACGAATTTGATACACACACAATCACGATGGTGGCAAAGCAAGAAGCCGCTGTCCATGCAAATAAGGGAGTGAAGGTAGCACTTTCGTATCCATTATTCAGCTCACGATTTGTTCATTCCGAAATGCCTCAGAAATTTTGGCCAAATCGAAGACAGCCACTGTGAAATGATCGAATTTTGGTTCTCGGATAGACACAGAGTCAAATTCGCCAACGGGTATTAGAGAGCAGCGAGGTGCAAAAGTCTAAACTAAAACTGACAGCCTTTGCTATAGACGCACGTACCGACCAAGAGTAACTGACCGCTGATGATAACATAGGGAGGGAACAACTGGTCTGAGGCTTTTCCGATGAAAAGAAATACAGAGCTGCCAAGCCTTCTTCACTGCTGGAGGCATTCTTTGAGAGGAGGAAGGAGGAGGCGGCTTGGAAATGAAACGATGGTGTGAAAAATATGTCTTATGCTGCCGCCCCTGCTGCCTTCGTACCCCCCCTCCTTCCCCCCCCCCCTCCTGCCAAAATGAAGTTATCATTAGAAAATTGGCGAGAGAAAGATTGATCACAATTGAGGGAAAATTTCGCCTCCAGCAGCCGGCACAAACTGAGGACGAAAGATCGCCGTTGGCAGCAGAGCTAAAAGTGAGCGGGATTTTTTCGTCTTTCATGAGTGATTCTGCTTCGGTAGGTCCGGGAGGACTGTGCACAGGAGTGCTGGATTCTCAATACGTAGTGACTCAGTAAACTGCTGGTCGCCAAAACTTGTAATCGGCCGGGTGACTACAAATTTACTAATCACTCAAGTTATTGCGGATGAGTTAGAGATCCTGTCCAGATCTCTAAGGTCAGAATTTCATGACCCAAGTCAGGGATACCTTTGACAAGGTGGGCAAGAGCAGACAAGACGTGGTACCTAAACATTTGTGCCTTCAACTGGTAGGAGTCGTGCTTGAGAGGTCGCTCAGATTTCGAGACGGTCTTCCCATCTAATACTGGTTATACAAAGGTCACCCAGTCGAGTCAGACTCCACTCAAATTGTGCTGGAGAGTGAGGCTGGCTCACCTCATATCACTGCCTTGCTGCTAAGTTGTGCTTTCTGAGAAAATATTTTCTCAAGTTTAAATAGTCAATCAAGTCTTGCCAAAATGAGGAGAATGTGATATCTTACGCACGAAGATACACATATTGCTAGGGCAATTGGAAGGAAGCTGCCTTTTTAATTCCACGTTAGTTCTGTTTAAAAATAGTAAAAGTTAGTCACTACTGAGTCACTGCTATCAAAGCGCTAATTTTCATCAATTAAAAAATTTACTGCCTAACACTACCGCCTTGCGTACGAACACTGTGAAGATGTGGGTGCACAGTGAAATATAGTCAGGTACTGTCGAGGCTTGGCCAGAATCGCCACTTTCAGTTTTGATCTTGGTCACCCAAACAGTTTTTAAGTTACCAAAGCAGAGTATCATTATAAAAAAGTCCTATAGAGTAATTTCGACCCAACGTGGCTATACCATTCGCGGCTCCAAGCAGTGCCTGAAAGAGAAGGATTGCCTTGGCAGCGGTGTCCTCATCGATGGGACTCCGGGCCTTCACAATGCAGATCAATGTTACGCGATCTCAGCCCGGTCAAAGCTCTCTAGGAGTCAGAGGAGGACAGACTCCTCAACCAGGCACTGGTACACAGCGGCTGTCACACAGGGATGAAGTTGGCACGTCTTCCCATTCGAGGCCATGACACCCCAGACCATGGTGAACTGAGGATACTTGGTCTCATCAACCACCACGTCTGATACCTGTGCGCTTGTGATCAAGTAGCTGGATGATTGGGTCGTTGATGACACAATCAATCGTGAAGTTCTTCTCACCACATAAGATGATGATCTTCAAATTGTGCTAAACCCAGATTTTCCTCCCTGATAATCTCTGTTAGTAACGGCTTTGAAATGATGGTCAAGACTCATCTCTAGTGGATGACATGATAGTTGCTGGCCATTCTTACTGCTAACGTCTGTCTGAATCTCCTCCTTGGGAGCCTCAATCATATCCTCAGGTTTCTGTCCACCTTACGCTCTTTCGGCATGCCCACCAGTCCCCTCCCAGAGCCTCACTGCGCAGTCAATGGCTGTCCTGGCCAAATGGAAATCCCATTTTTGGGATTTCCAAGATACTCTCTTACCAATGTGCACAGCCTCTACAATCCTCTGACGAAGGCAGTCAATTGGCCATGTGTGTTTGTTTACAAACTATAACGACTTCCATCACATACCCTCAGGCATGACACTTAATGTTGTACAAAGTTTCTGCTTGTTACAACCACGTACTTTTTGTCCATGAACATGTTTGCGAAGAGTAGCAGGGATTCTGGTTGACCCTATACATACAGAACGTACAAAACCACTTCGCCCACGCCTCAACTATGACAGCCTTTAAAAGCCAAGGTAAAAGCCAATTTTCTAGGACTAGAGTATGGCTGGAAAGACTGACGTACGGATCCGATGGATGTAAACTCTGGGCTTGATACTCACTCTGTCTGTCAAAGGCAATCGCGTTTTCAACTGCAGCATAGACACATCGCTCAAAGAAGCTGCGAAGGCTCTTATGGGCATCATCGAGCACGTTATCACATCGCATCGTAGGTATCGTACGAGTAAACGACGCTTCTTACTTAATGTGTGTTGTAGATGTGTCCTCATACGCTGACGCATAGGACAACGCCTTGTCACTTCCCCTTCGTGAAACGCTCCAAGGAATAAGACGAGTGCTCCAAATTGAAAACTCATGTTTTTGGCGTTTCTTCTCCACCTCATTCACTGTCGGAATCACGCTCCATATGGTTTCCCTCACTGTTCCTGCCGACAGCATGAACGATGTGCAGACGGTTGATCTGATTTTCGGCAATTTTGGATAATGCACCTGCAGCATTGACGCCTCCGTGGGGCTTAATAGAACCCCCAGCCAAATGCTTCTTTACAACACCTCCCACGTTAAGGACTTTGGCCTTGCACAGAGAAGGGTGCTTCTGCAGTCGTTGGGTGCTGCTCCAAGGAGCCTCCATTTGAATTTTTTTTATGAAACACGACCTTATGGACAAGGGATTAGTAAATAATGTTTCCTAATCTTTTCGTGCTCTAGCCTCATAAACCAAAAGTCCCTTTTAGGATGTGCGTTGGAAGACTGATAGTTTCTGAATCCCTCCCCCCCAAAAAATTGCCAAATTTTTAAATAGTTCACTTCATGAAGTCCCATTTCTTACTAAAAATTAAAGAAAAGCTATTTTTTAGTCTTCTATTCAGCAGATCCTATGTCACAAATAAAAGTTTAAATTGAGGCTCCTCAGAGCAGCATCCACGGCTCTGAAGCCCTCGTCTTTGCAGTGACCTACTTATTTGGGAGGTGCAGTGAAAAAGTATTTAAGTGGGGCCCCATTTTTCATTACACCCCACGTAGTCGTTAATGTTGCAGGTGCATTTTCATAAAATTTCCAAAAATCAGATCGGGCCTTGTAGTTCTGCTGGGCTGGTTAGGTTATAATTTGAATACTGCGGTGATGGGACTTTTTCCAGTGGTGATCACTGCTAATAAGTACTGATCTTGGCGAAGTCTTAAACGGTGCCCATAAATTATCTAGCCGGAGCAGACCAATCAGTCCTATATTTTGATGTGAGTCCGAACGCTTGAGATCATTGTAGATTTTGTATGAAGATGTGTTGAATTCCTCAATTGAAGATCACAAGGAGCGATTAATCAATTAACAGGGTGGCATTAATGCTACAATTATCATATTACAGATCACTGCAACCACTGTCTTTATGCAACACTACAGTCTCTACCATCAACAGAGTCTCTCCGCTTGGCCCCTGCATGCAACCACTACCAACTTCATACTCTTCAGGACAATGGTACATGCCAAACACATGAGTCAACTCAACAAGAATAGAGCAATTTGAGCCAAAAATCTTTGTAAATTACTAACTGGCGAACTGGTAGCTGCAGTGGGCACCACGTTCAATCTTTTTGCTATCTTTTTCGAAGATGCCAGAGCTGATCCAGTCAAAGTTTTCATCTGGAGGAACAGAAGACTGGGCGGATCGACGTCATTAAAGTTTGCTTTATAATCCACTTCGTTTTCACTATGCGCTACTTTGGGTATAAGCAGACTAAATGTGAATTTGCACAGGGAACTCGCTGTGAACTGCGATAATCGCAGCCTGTCAGTGTCTAAAAAAAAATTGCACATCCGAATCCGAAAACTTCCATTATCAAAAATGCAAACGGGACAGGAAGCTACTGCAGCCTTGGGGTTGAAAATCACAAAGTGTACAACTGTCAAAGGACGAGACTTTTGAAGTGACGATTAAATTATGAATTATTCTACATGCAACATACTAAGCTAGTATTCACTGTTCTCCACTGTCCGAGAGTTACACAAATCTCTGCAAAGAAGCGAAGCATTGAAGAAGTAAAACAAAGTTGCCATTGTCCGAACTTCACCGTACAAGGTCAATCTTTTCTGGACGCCTGTTGCTCGCAGCTCCCTAGTCCCCAAAGAAGCCACAACACTGCCCAAGTTGTGCTTGCATTTTGACGCCACAACAGCATCGTTTTCCCACGCTTTTCAGCATACTGAGCACACTATCGTATGGTCCCAGCAGAGAGCCCATTTGCAGAATATTAGTGCCGCCAATATTCCTCCCCGTCTGCGAGGTCTGCCAAAGTGACCATTTGGTCGGCGCCGTTGAACCCTGCAATATGACTGACCATTACTGTGTCGACCAGCGTCTCTGGGACTGTTGCTGGACGGACGACAGGGGTAATAACCTTTGCCCGTGGAATAGGAGAGGGGTCTCATCTTCTTCTTCAATGGCTGATCCTCTCTTGAACGGGGGTGGAAAGACGTCAGGGTGAAGAGGGAGGGGTGACAGGACAGACAGGGGATTATAGTAAAAGAGGAGATATTTTAGCGAGTATCCTGTTTCAGTTAGAGCAATGCATACTACGTACGTATGGTGCAGCAGTAGCGTACGTACGCACAGTACGTACAACGTCACTTGATCGAGGACCCATTTCCAGAGTCCACGTCACTAAACAGACACTATGAATACTTTCTTGGCGCGGACCATTACAGAGCCAGGAAAATAGACTGTGATATTGTAAAGTGCAGTGAGGTGTCGCCATTGTAAACTACACAGCCCCAATTTCTTCAATCGGGTTCCTTCTCCTGCTGAGATTTTTCATTTTTCTCTCCCCCCCTCCTGGCCAGAGACATCCGCTCATGCGGCGCCAAATCTTGGCTCGCTTTTGTCGCCTGCCACGCTATCGAGATGAACTGTGTTGCTTTTGTGACCAGTGACCTGAGGATGATGCACACTAGAAGAGGATCTCGGACGAGTCGCAGCTCACTGCTCGTATCCGTTAGAGTCAACGTGCATCAGTCTGGAGGAGGTGAAGGAGCTCGGCCTGGACTGAGCGTTCTTGTGGGATAGTTGCCTGACCGATCTGGTCACAGAGTTTTTCACTCTCCATGCACTTCACCAAGAGAAGACCCTTGGCCTGGTCTGCAACCTCACCAAGCACACCCTCCACCCTGCTACGTATCTTCTTCATTATTTTCCCTCTTGCTGGCGGCAGTGACGCTGCTGCTGCTGCTGTTGCACCCATCATCTCACATCTTTTGGCCGCAGGGCGACAACAAACGTCCTGCCTTGGGGGCGACACAGCGGCGACTGTTGAGCTGCTGCCGTTCCTTTTGTCTTCCACGGCCAAGGTGTCCAAGGGACTCTCTCTCTTCAAGCTCAAAAACATCGGTGATTGCAGATTCAAAAGAGCCTCTTCGAGGCCAGCGGTTGGGTCGAAGAGGTCGTGACCAATTCCGGGCTTCCAATCAGTGGGCGACTTTCTCGAACACATCTTACGGTTCTCATGTGACTTCTTTCTGGCTACACAAAGTAGAGACGCGCTGCACGTATGAAGTTACACTAGCGTACCATTATCACTGGTTTTTTCTGACACGAAGCCGCCAATATGCGAGGGAAGTTCGGTTTAGGAGAGGGAAGACCTCGTACAGACGTCAGCTTGGATCAGTGGTTTCCCTCCTTCTATATATTCATAAGCTTGTTCAGGTGAAGTGGGTTGACATATGCTGGCTGCGGCCTCGTCTTTCTCCCTGACGGACGTTGGTGTGTTTAGTCTGGTCGTTGTTTTCACAAGTCGCGCCACTTGGCGTCTGAAGGGTACAACTTACCCTACGCACTACATACACAACGTGTTTTCTCTGGTGGCGCATGGCGCCTGCTCAGAACGTGTGTTAGCAAGGGAGACAGCGGATTACAGCGGAGTGCAAGTGTGCGCGAGACAAAATGCGCTTTTAAGTTTTCCTAATAAGCCATACGTGTTAGGATTAGGTCGGCGAAAGGTCTCTGTACTCGCTCCAACCCTGTCGCTGTCGCCGGTCTCGTGTCACCGGCCCACGCTTACTGGAACACAGCAGGATGTATTTATGTCATGTACCAAGTCCTACACCTCACCTCGGTCTCTCAGTCCCCCCCCCCCTGCTTTCAATATCCCACGCAGCATCAGTGGACTTGCTTTGCAGTCGGAACATGAGATCGTCGGGTCGGCGGACGTCTCAAAATAGCGTGCGAGCAACGCGCAAAGATCCTGCGTGCGTGTGCGTACCTCCCCAGCATTAGTCCGACAGATCAAGTTACGAATTCCGTCACCCCCTGCTCTGTTTCTCTCTTCCTGCGACTTACCTACTACTGCTAGAGCTGCCACGTTACGCTCTTCTGCTTTCACAGTGGTCGGGCTGCCTGCATATGTACGTCTCGTATGTACATGAGTGTATGGACGTATGCATGAACTGTGCTTCAGTGGGAAAACTTCGAGTAAAATGGACGTAGCGAAAGAACATCAGACCTGATATAACACTCAAAGCTACTCAGCATCTGAACTGTTGGACGTGGTCGATAAAGGCATCAGACGGAACATGTGCCAAAGTTACCGTCCCCCTCCGAACTGAAGACCGCAGAGCGTACATGTGAAACGAGGACTGCATCATGAAGGAACACATTGATGCAAGCTCGTGTTATTGTTCGACGCACTGCTTGTTCATCCACCCCGGGGGTGTCTTCACCCCACAACTTCTAAATAAGTTTATTGCTCTTCTGGAAGAGGAGATCCCACATGTCAGACTCCATTCGACGGCCGCCGGGTGGATGACCAGCAAGGAGAAAGGCTCGGGTTTCAAAACTTTTTCAACGGAAAGACGCTAGCCACAGCGACAGCACAGTGGCACAGAGGTACTTGGGTACTGTATGAACTTTACTAGTGAGGTCAAGCTCCTCCAGACGACCCTCCCCTTGATGGGTTTGTCGGTGCTTTTCGAGACGTTGAATATCGCGATGCTGCATCTAGCTCAAAATCTTTTGCCCACCCTCTTCTCTCTTTCTACTTTTCTTTCGTCCTAATCAGATCGCTTCTCGAGAGCGTCAAGAAGAACAATGACTCTCCGGAGAGAGAGGATCGTAGAAGAAAAGACGCTCAAGATACGAGAAGAATCAGTACCCTGGAGCTGCTGTACTCCGTGGTACAAAATGCATCCGTAGTATGTAAGCACGCGAGGAAGGGAAGCCATGAGATCCACTCAAGAGTACCGTTTCAAACCCACCGAGCGGTCACCCGAGGCACCCACGTAACAGTGACTAGATATATGCCGTTATATACCGCTGGCTACAGAATATATTGAACAGGTAGTAGAAAGCAGTAAGTAACCACTAACTTCTTT
>JAAUXU010092854.1_pt1 | contig 16029 bp, 20 predicted proteins | sample 7278151 | NCBI WGS metagenome assembly JAAUXU01 (sample SAMN14350113, study PRJNA611818) | marine sediment metagenome | isolation source: surface marine sediment (1.8m) | place: French Polynesia: Moorea | collected 2018-08 | reverse complement strand
CCCACCCCCCCCCCCCCCCCCCCCCCCCCCCCCCCCCCGCCCCCCCCCCCCCCCCCGCCCCCCCCCCCCCCCCCCCCCCCCCCCCCCCCCCCCCCCCCCCCCCCCCCCCCGCCCCCCCCCCCCCCCCCACGGCGAACACTGATGTATTCAGTGGGGGCGAGCAGCGAAATCGATTAACACCTCTCGCAGACCCCACATTGCTGTAATCAATTTTGCACGGAAGACGTCGAAATCGGCGATTTGCGACGCAACTCAAACTTACCCGTCACGAAGTGCAGCAGCAACACCAACTTGTACAGAGTTTTCGTTCTCATCATTGTCGCCGTGCATGTATCAATGTCTTCTTACAAGGTTTCACTCTTCATGCACACGCTGAGGATTCTTAGTTATGTTCGCACATGTTCACAGAAGAAGTACTTCCTCACGTCAAGGTGACAGTGCAGCACGACCAAGCTCTGTCTCGTGGATGTCACTCCAACAACTGAAAACCTGGTGAGAAATCGACGCCGCCACCGCCGGCAGTCGCGTCCCCCCCTCCCCTCCCCCCCCCCCTCCCCTCCTCCTCCTCCTTCCACCTCCCCCCTGGCCTCGGCGACGACGATGGCGACGGAGTCGGCGTCCGCGTCTCCCCCCTTCCCGCAATTTCTTCTCACCGGTGGTCTGCGTCGCGACTGGCGGTTCGCACGTAAGGTGAGGTACGCTCGCTCGCTCGCTCGCTCGCTCACTCACTCACTCACTCACTCGCACTCACACACAGGGTCCATGCTGGAGATGACCGGTAAAATGGCGGAGCCGCAGCCGTCGCAGATGCGGCCGTAGCAGACGCAGAAGCCGCTGGCTCCTGCGGAGACGAGCGCCAGGCTTTTAAAGTGTGCCCTACTAAAATTGTCCTCCTCAGCCTGTCCAGTCTGATATACTGAGATGTGTTCATGTTAAGGAACGTTTTGACCGCCAAATAGGACTCCAATTATAGCTGGAAACAGGGTTTTTATACTGCAGTCAAGTTGTCCGTCCTTAGTCCGAGTCCTAGTTTTGCACTGCAAGAGGTCCAAGAAGCTAGGGATTTTTCTTCAATAGGTCCGTTCAGGGCCAGAGCTCCTAGAATCCCCGTCATTTTTGCACGATTGCCCAGCTTCCTCTAAGCCGAATTTGAGCTCAAACGAAGACGTTGGACTTCTAATGACGATTCGAAGATGATTCGCAGCACACAGCGACTGTAATTATCGATAATTGCATCGACGACGGCCGAATACTCACTTCGATGTCTGCTGTCAAATGTGACTTAGTCATGCATAGACAAGGTACTGATTGAATAAGTATCTTGGTCAAGGCTTTCACAAGTGACTGCGTCGCCATTAGGCAGCTTAATTATCCTGAGGAAATTGGGTGACTGCTTCACGTGCTAATTGACTCTGCTCCCTGCTTGTTGAACGACGTCGCAATTTGCGAAAAAAGCATATCCGTTCTTGACATGCGAAAAAAGCGAATGCAAAATTCATGGCCTCGGGAGGAGGGAGCATTTTGTGTGTCTGTGGATCTCTTACTTTTACGGTACAGTAGTTGTTCCGTATAGTCGCTGTGACCTGTCAGCAACACAATTGTGATTGTATTGAATAAATATGACTGTATCGAATGCGTGTGTCAGGGAGCTTAAGGTTGCGACAGACGGGGCAAAAAGTCACTGTTGGGTTTGTTCAGCATCAGATTTACGGTATTTCGTGATTTAGTAAGATCTGTCTTTGCTACGTTAAGCTGACATGTTGAAGTATTACCCATCATGGGGTTTGACCGCCTCAACATGGTTCAGTTGCAGTAGATGCACTGACGTGGTAGATCAGCGAAATAGTGACTGTATCTAATAGTTGTGACTACAAGGAATGTGACGATATCAAATAACTACTGTTCTGGCGCTGGCGTGCGGTACGTACAGTAGTTGTAAGTAGCTATTAAGGACAGTGCTAATAGACGGTCTCTCCTCCATTTGGAATTCAGCCTTGCTAGAAGCCCCAGGCGTGACTTGTCCGACTTCATTTTTGTTCTTCTGCTGCCTCCAGGACATTTTGGAATTGAGACGTCGAAAACACCCCAATAATGGGCAGGCAGCGACCCAAAACGCTGTCTCATTAGGCGCTTTGTAAACTGGGCAGGTTTACTCGAGTGGATAGAAGATAGACAGAGACTGGGTCCGATTGACTCTGACTGCACGAGATCCTCGTGATGAACTCCGGTTCAGCAGTCAGAATGATCCGATCTGGGCTGCACTGGAGTTGCGTGAGACTTCCTGTGCATTCAGGTCAGCATCCATCCATACGCATTGTACGTACGAGCTTGTACACAACTGACAATTGGGTGCGCAGTCATGGCAGCCGGGCGCTATTACGTAGTACGAGTCGTTGTAGTCGTTGGGGGGGCTCGGGTGCAGAAGAATGGGCACAAACAAGGAGAGAGAGAGAGAAAGGGACAATTCGCGATTCCGGTGGTCCCATTATCGGGGTGAAAGGAATTTGCTGCTCCGGGACGCACCGGTATAATCAATTCCTCTCCCTGATTGAGACATTCACAGTTGGTTCGCCGGTGACTTCAGACAAGCCCATCGTGGCCTCCAGGCACACAATCATCCAGATCTTGGACGACGGGGAGAGAACCAAAAAGCGAATTTTTGAGGTCTGGCTCCAAAGGTCCAGCTGGCTGGTAAAAGATCCCTGGTAATCGGTGAGGATTTTCCCCCTCAATGCCTCAATTGACCGAGTAAATAACGCGATCAAGCGCGTTTCACACTGGATTTTTTTTCTTTTTTGCAGGTGATCGAGCGAGCATAAAAGAGTCCATCAGAAAAATACTAATGCGCATTTCAAGCCCGAGCAAAAAGGAGCGCCTGAGTGAGAAAAGAATTTTGGTATGTTTGAAATCTGTGTGCAGTATGGACACAAAAGCGGACGAGAAAAAAACAACTTTGGAGGAATCCCCTAAAGGAGAGCACAAAGGAAAGTGTAGTAATCTCGATGTTGCTCGCGGCCAAGCTGGAGAGAGAAAAGTGACAATTGCTTGGAGCTACGAGAAGGAGTGAGAGGATCCTGAGGATCCTGCCCCAAGCCCGAAAAAAAAAAAACTGAGTGAGCTGTCATTTTTTATCCCTCTTTTTTGCGATCGTCGCCTCTTCCACAACCCTGCCCGAGGCGTCAAGAACGAGATGTGACGAAAATTGGGTGAGGGAGGAGGGAAAAGTTGACGCAAAATGAGCGACTCCGTGATAAAGAAGACATTTAAAAGCTTAACTCACGTCTGGAATGGAGGAAACCCGACGTTGGCGACTGTCAGTTCCTCGATGAAGACGTTGGAAGGCACTCAGAGACTGATGCACATGTGGCCAACCAGTGTGGAGTGGAAAAAGTTGCTATTTGGGGCCGAAAATCTAAGCAGAAATGTGTGAAAATTGCGTTGATTCTACAAAGGGCAAGTGCGTGATCTGGGCTAAGAGGAAGAATTTATGTGGAATGTTGTGGAGTGCCTGTTTCTCCATCCAACCAGTCTGCTGCATTGCCAAGTAGCTCTCGAGATTACTCTGACTCTGCCCGAATGCTTCAGCGAGCTCGCTTTGATCTTCTGCAACCCTTTCGGGCGAAAGTTTCATTACATCTCTTTTTAGCGACCTCTTCCAATAGTGAAGCAGCCATTAGCGTTAAGTGACAGAACAGAGTACAGCACAGCAGTACAGTAGTTATCCAATGTAGTCACACCACTTTTATTCGACAGAATCACCATTTCTCTAGTGTACCTCGCCATTGCATCCACTGTATGATCACAGCGTTTGAAATGTCCTGCATCAATGTGGCACATTTAGGAGTCGTCGAAGGCATTGAAGAATCGGCAGAGTCCAACTGCAACCATGTTGAATTGGTGGGTAATAATTTAACGTGCAAGCTTTATGTAGCCAAGACAACTGTAAATAAATCACGAAATACCATAAGTCTGATGCTGAACAAGCCCCACAGTGACTTTGTGTCCTGTCTGTGGCTGCCTTAAGCTCCCTGACACATGTATGATAACAGGGCTGCTGACGATATGGAATAACCACTGTACTCCTGTTGTTGAGTCCCGGAAAAATCTCGCCATTTATCCACCCTCAGATCCTCCATTTGAGTCGATTTTGTATCGCGGTGAAGTCAGTGACTTTTTCGCCAGAGCATCATCATTATCAGGTAGCGGTAAGTGGAGGTTTTGGCCTTTTTAGCTGGTCACGTCCATTAGCTCTTGACCAGACGTCATCATCCACTTTTTTTTGACAAGCTGCTGACTTTGCACGCACGCACGCACGCACGCCCGCACGCACGCACACACACACACACACACCGCAGAAGAAATGCTTCCCTTGTAGGAGGCTCTCAAGAAAAAAAAATCGAAAGAAAGTACATGCTAAAAGCAGAGGTTTTTTCCCCCTCCTTGGCCTTACATAAATTCCTCTACTATGTACTATGGCGCCCCGGCACTAAAGGCGCGGTTACGCACATCATATTTTCTACTGCCTCTGGTCGCTTGGCTGCCAGCCCAAATCTGCCCGGTTGAGCGCGTTCTGGAGGAGACAAAACACAGATGGATCCAGACGTTGAAAGCATTGGCTTCTTTATCGTGGCATTTGATCTCGGAGCTCCGCTAAGAGGATTGGCCATGTTTTCATGATCTGGCAGTCAATTGATCCAAATCTCCAGCGCATTTCCTCCCAAACAGCCAGCAGAAATCTTTATCAGATTCCTTCCACTCCTGCCCTGCCACAGCTATGTAGAGCAAGGGGTGTGCGAAGTGAATAAACAGACCTTTTATCCTAGATGATTGAGTTGAGGTATGCAATGTTATTTTGCGCCAAATTCCCCCCCAAAATCCATGGAAATCTACGTCCTGCTCCTTTTGGTGTCAGCTGCCAAATCTCCGCTGTAGGTCGCAGGTCATCACAGGACAAAGCTGTTGTCATTGTTCTATTTCAAAGGATCATGAAGTAACTTTGACTGATGATGACGTCGGTGGAATGAGAATGGAATTCCCGGGAGATTTGGGGCTATTTTGGGGCCGCCGCATTTGGGATGCAAAAAGTGGGCTTTTTTGTAGTCACAAAATTGGCGGAGACAACTAAGAACTTTGTATGCTTCGAAAGCAACAGCTTTGGTGGTGTTGGAGAAGAAGCAAACAAGCCCAAGGAGAAGGAAAAAAAAAGACCTCGCGTGGAATACAAATGAGCAAGGCTTACTACAGTTCAGCTTCACTTCAGCATTGTACGCACACAAGTAGACAACATTAGCACAGCAAAAGATGCATGCATAAACATACCTTCCAGCGAACGTGTGTGGAGCCTAATAAACTGGTGCTGCTGCCGCCAGGGTAACAACCACCCGTTTACTCTCATTTATGATTATGGCCTTTTCCATTTTCCACGTCGTCGCCGTCGACGACGACGACGTCGACGACAGCGGCAAGGAGGGGTAAGGCCGGAAGTCGAGCCACGTGGCGGCCAAGACCGGAAGTTGGAACAAAATGGGAAGAAGAAGAGAATTGTTGCTCGCTCCTTCCGGAATTATGAGCCAGGCGGGGCGTATGACAGACGTCGATATTTTAGGCGAAAAAGCACATCAAGAAGTTGTCCTGGCGCACGCCAGAGCTGGAGCAGATCCGGGTCACCACACCTTGGCGTTCTCCCCTAAAATGTCTGCTGGAATGATTGACTGAGCAACCCCCCCCCCTTCTTCCCCCCACTGTACTTCGGAAGCGAGTAACGATAAAAATAATGTGCTCGTGCACCCCACTACAATAAAGATTTGCCTCCCGACTGCGTTTATGGCACCGAGTTCATAAAGGGAGAGCCAAGGAGAGGAATAAAAGAAAGCAAAGGCCAGAAAAGAGTGGAGAGAGAAAAGCACATGCATAAATTACGCGCAAAGCAAGAGCGCAGATCGAAGTTGTTAGTCCTGGTAATAAATGAAGCGCGATAGCATCTCTGCTGGACGCCGCAATACATTTGCGGCATGCACGAGACCCAGGCCGAGTGGGACTCCTTGAGCTGGCGCACCAGTTTGACCGCTGCTAATGTCGGAACATCATGACTGAGAGATGGTTCACGCCCAGGGTGGCGCGGACGCCAACTGGGGGGGAGGGACGGCCACTGTTGCTGCACCCGACGTCATCCGTACGAGTGCCGTCCACGCGCTGGCTCGGCTTGTCACTGGTGGGCTGGTGGTCATCCAGTCCGTCATGACCGGGAGCGTGCTGCTGTTCCCCCACTCCCCCGACAAGGTGTCGGTCATTTCAGTTGTGACGTATCACCAATGTATGCTGTCTGAGGATGGAGAACTACTTGAAGCTCTTCTTCCCCGAGTGGGCGACTTCCTCTCACATACAGCGTGTCGTGCACTTCCTGAGAGACCACACGGCACTTTCGATGTTGTGACAGTGTGTGGCAAATTGCATTGCTGCCTGCAATGCAATGCAACACTCTGACATCCGACTAGCAGAGGCAGTCGAGCTCGTTCACATCGGCGGAGAATGACCGACATTGTTTTGAGGTCAAAACCTTGGCCAAAACGAGGAAAATATGGTGCACATTGCGCCCAGGCGAATTGTAATTCAAGGCGAAAGTGCTGCTCCCCCCCCCAAAAAAAAATCCGGCAGAAAATATAAAGGGCAAGACCACATGCTCTGGCTGTTATTCATCGATGATATAAACCTGCTATATTGCGAGGTAAGTTGGAGCACTAGGGATGCGTCGAGGCTACATTTTGGCGAATCCGAAAATTCATGTCAAAAGTTCTGTTCAGAAGCAAGGTGTTGATGAACGGAAAAGGAACGTCTTCCCATCTTTTGAGGAATGGCAACGGCAACGACGAGAGGCTCGGGGCTCGGTTCCTGGAACGGAACGCGTTCCGGATGTTGAGGGACGAGTCAAGGGTACGTCTAGGACAAGAGTCCAGGAGCATCTGCGACTATTTACTGAAGAAAAGGCTTTACCGGGTGCGTCAGAATTCGCTGTACACGACTTTTTTTGTTTTATGGTATGCAATGGCTTTTGTGCCGCTTGGCAGGCATGCCTAGGCTTGGATACCGAAAACAAAGTAATTGATGACAATACGATTACGCGGAAAAAGTAATCGATTGAATACGATTACTCTAAAGAGTAAGCAGAAAAGTAATCAAATTTGCCTGGTCAGCTTTCACGGCTTAGCTGAAGTTGTCTGTTGGCCCTCTTGGTCACTTTGAATACTCCTAGAAAAGTAATCAATTACTCCGAATACTCCACGAAAAGTAATCAATTACTCCGAATACTCCACGAAAAGTAATCTATTACTCTGAATACTCCAAGAAAAGTAATCTATTACTCTTAATACTCCAGAACAAGCAATCTATTACTCTGAATACTCCAGAATAAGTAATCAAATACGATTCTTTTGAACACGATATTACTTTATTCTTGCAGGCCGATGCTGCACATGTAGATATAGCTGTTTTTTTTTTCTCTCTACGGTGTTTTGCACTGACCTGAACTTTGTCAAAAAACGATTGCTCGCCTTGAGGCTGGCGTGAGTGTGAAGAAGGTTGTGGGCACCTTTAAAGTCATCCGGAACTTCGTCTACAGGTCCAAAAACCTGCCAACAGAGGTGTTTTTGAGAAATAATTATTTATGGAGATGAAGTAAACATATTTTGTTTAAACTACGTACTTGGTCTCGAATCTCCAATCTGTCTCGAGCCCTCGAGTCAAAGCCAGACTCGAGCACATCTCTAGCAGATACTGAAACGAATGCACAAAGCCTAGAGATGTAATCGGGTTGAGCTTGAGCTCGAATTATCCCATACTCCGACCCCCATTTTGACCAGCACGAACCAAATATCTGAACATTGGGGTCAGCCTGATCCCTTCCTTCATACCCGAACTCAAGTCTAGCCTATTCTTGATGATACCCAAAAGAGACACTTGCTGGATTGACTCTGTCATACTCTCTAGTGGAAATGTTTTACATGTCAAACTTCACCTGCCTGTGACAATCTTTGTTTTTCAAACAGTCTAACTGTTTGGTGAATCAGTTTAACCTTATCTAGAAGATTCCTTAGTTGAGCTCAACCCGACCCAAAGTGGATTCTCCTGAACCGAATACAACCCGAACTCGACTTTTTTTTAACCCTACTCAAAACCTCCCCGATTCCAAAAGGAGTCAGCCTGGATGGAATGCGACAGAAGTTCTGTGCATGGTCCCAAAATATTTCCTAGCCTCACTAAAAAAATTGAGGGTATTCCAAACATTTCCTTAATGTACCGTAAATGGACTAATAACCAGGCAGACTCCTATAATTCGAGACGTTGTAATGATCCAGCACCTTTGGAGGAGTTGACAAATATTCCGGCAGACTATAATGGTCCATATTATTGGCATCACTGGCATCCTCTAACCCCATCTCACCTTCCTCATGGTCGCCAGCATTGGTTGAAAAATAATTTGGCGGGCTCCAATAAACAGGCAGGCTCGTAAAATCCAGCCCCCTCGCAAGAGGAGTTGAAGAACAATTAGGCCTGTCTAATATGGGGGCATAAATGATATACTTACGGTGTACATAAACTCATTTCATCTCGAGAAAGCTGCACTGATCTCGTCAGGTCCAAGCGCGGTCATGGACAGCTAAAAGCCTCTGATCCTCCATCCAGCTCAAATCAGTTCCTCCCCTGCATGTCGGAAGTGGTCCTGATTGGCAGCCGCACCCGAAGAGGGAGCTAGTCATGCTCTGCCCAGTTTGCCCCGGATGTTGCGACTCTCGCAGGTTTTCCTGGAACTGTGTTAGATCAACTCAATAAAGCGATAAAACTAATGAAAAGTTAAATTAATCATAAAATTCTCTATAAAGTTCACCAAGTTCCAGTCCTGAGCTGGCCGGAGCTGCTCTGAGGCAGTCCTCGTCTCTGCCTCCGCCACTTCGTTGTCCGAAGTCACTCTGCAAGTGCTCTTGGGCAAGTCAGACAAAGGTACCGCACTTCCAGCAGTTTCTTACTAATCCTGTCTAATCAGGGTCGGGATTGGGATTCGACCCGAGACAAGAAGAGCTTGTCTTTGATCCATTCTAAAGAGGGACATGATTCGAATTGGTGTTGGTCGAGACAAGAACTTCTTCTCGAGATGGAAAAGCGAGACGAGACAATGTTTTGCAAGTGGCAACTATTGCTCATACATTTACAGCCAATGCATAAATGTATACGTTACACATTTCCTGGCATATCATGACTGGCACTTCCGCGCTCCCCACCTCGCAGGGTAGAAAGAATGAAAAAATATGAAACGCTGTGTGCGTGTCTGTCTGTCTGTCTGTCTGTCCGTGTCTCACTGCACTGCTTCACACTCACCGCGTGCTTCGCGCTCATCGGCCGCACAAAAGCTGAAAATCGGCCGCGGACAGACAGACACACGTAACTGCGGCCCTCGCGCTTTATATGTTAGACTAGGAAGAAACGTCATTGCAGGAGTTCTAGGAGTAGACGATGCATTCGAAGTTGGAGCTCTCAATCTTTTGCCTGGATTTCTAGGTAAAACGATAGCGTGTGGCCAAAGTTATGCTTTTATGGCGGCTTATTTAAGGCTTGGTGCTATCACCATCGATTCACTCGAGGAGCGTGGTCGACGCACCTGTGGCTGGAAGCTCTGGTCTCATCGAATTTGTGGTGAGCTTCATACGAGAGGAAATTTTGATCTTCTGGGCTGCTGTCCCGTGTTGGATCGTGTTCAAGTTGTGGGACGTCTGCAAGGTGTTGAAGGACAATGGTGATGAGGAGTTGGCTGGAGACCTCACCACCAAGATGAGGGAGGAGTTAAGCAACAACTGCAGGTGTGTTCATTTACGAGGCATGAGTACCAAGTTGTCATTAAGGGACTTTCTCGGCTCAAATGTTTCCCTTGTAGAGTCATACAAGACTAACCAGAGACCTCTGCCTTGTTCTTCCAGTTTGTGCAACCGAATACAGGCAAGCAGAGTGATGAGGATCGGAGCTTCTTACAGTCAAAACCGATGGACGCCAGCACGAGCAAGGACCTGGACATCCCTGGACTGGTCCGGGACCTTCCAGGAAATGCAGATCCTCGACCAAAGCGACAATACCGTTCGGTCAACTTCAACGGTTGTAGAGTTGGACCTTCTCTGTCCACAGAACTCTCTCACGTGTTCCACCATCCTTTGAGGAGTCTGGTTTGGAACCTCCGGGCTCTCAAGTGCGGGGAATGTGCTGTAGACATGGGTAACTTGGAGCAACGAGTCAATCGATAGTGCCAGGCATAGGAAGAACAGGGCTTCAGTTCCTGCTAGAGTTGCTGCTGCTGAGAAGTCTCCCAGAAATTCTGACTTGGAGGTGCCACCAATGCAAATACAAAATTAAGCGGCAACCAATCCAACTATCAAATTTTCAGCTGCCCATGGTCATAATTAGTCCAAAGTTTTGCATCACCCCGGACAATCTTGAGGACAAGAGGAAAACGAGGACTCTGGATGTAAAGAGCCTCACTGATCTTAAGAGCAATGAGCTGTCAGTGTTTTATTGTATGCATACATTTATCTACATACAGCATTTATCATGGCTCTGTTTGTTACTTGTTCACTTTTCTCGCAGTTTCCAGATGGGCTGTCAATTGTCAGAGCCCAACACATTCGTTCTCGCGACGGGATGACTATTAAAGTGCATGAGATTAATGATTATGTACCCGGCCACATACCTGCAGAAACACTTGTGTAGTATGAGGCCATACGGGGCTCGTATCAATGGCGGACTCCTAAGTCCTAGAGGTTCGTGGTCTATAAGTGATCTCCAGCAGAAGGTCCACGATCCCTTAGTGGTCGGAATGGTGCATCAACTGTCTGTTCCCTCGTCCTTTGTCTCAGGCGCCGGTCAGTTCGTCTACAGTCCGGTCAGCTGGTACCTGGACTCTGGCGCACCCATGCTACCTAGCTTCCCTGGTCATCAGGCTCGCTGGGTCCCTACTGCTATGCAGGCTATGTTCCATAACACGCTACTTTGTACAAGCTACCGCTTGAGACCTATCAATACTATGTTCCTATGGCAGAGTAAATCCTATACTCATGACGCCTGAGTGTACGTTACATAATTTCTGTCATTCTCTCTCCCGTGGGCATATCCGTATAGTCCCCTGCAGGCGAGGCATGCTTCACTTGAAATCTACATTCATAAATCGTAAGCTGACATCTTAAAACTGCACATGTACGTGAACAGAGAGCGCCCATGCGAATGAAGAATTGTAAAATTTGCCACTAAGACTGGTTTTAGTCAAGGGAATAGCTCGTACAACTCAAAGAAACTAAAATGTCACGTTGATTCATGATATTCCGAACATCAGAGCGTTAGTTAACACTTTAAGTTCGACTCAAGAAGTTAGCGTTGCATTGCGAGTGGGGTCAACGAGAGGTTGGCCAGCTAGAGGCGATTTTTTTTTCGGGTCGGGCTGGGTCGGGCCGTTTTCTAGTCGCCCTGGCCAACGATCCGCCCGACCAAAGTCGGCAGCGCACAGGCTGGGTCAGGATCACATCTACAACTTACTTTGAATCAATAAACTTCTGGATGTCTTACTTTATTACATCACTTCAGAAACTCTTGAGAGTTTCTTCAGAGGATTGCGCGGGTCTTTTTGAAGGTTTTAATGGAGGAAAACAAATATGCTGGCATATTTCACCAGATATCTCCTTGGTAGCAGCGTAGAGTGGCAACAGAATGTCCATTGCAGCTTTCAAGGTGGTCCATTCGTCCTGACTCTGCTGATTTTCCACGTTTGCGTTTGAGTAGTACAGGATTAGGGCATCCTTTAGCTCCTCCATTCATTTGAAAGGTGGAGTCTCAGCGGGTCTTGCATTCTGGAATCAAGACTTTTTGCTGCATGCCAAGTCTCTTCTGACAATTCTGAACTCTTCCTTCAACAAGCGACTCTTTCATCCCATTGCCTGTCTCCTTCACCTCTCGTCTCATTTTCTTCAAGTCAGCTTCTTTCTCAAGGACGTCATGCGCACAGAGGTTGAGGTAATGATCTAGGCATGCAACGGCAACCAAACTTGCCTCGCAAACAGTGTTGGCAACATTGTCAACCGTAGTTGCGACCACTTTTTCTCTTATGTGAAATCTGTTGAGAATTTCTAGAATCTTCTCCTTCATGTTGTCTGCTGTGTGTCTCCCCTGGGAAATGTTCACTGACTAGGACTTTGTGCACCATAGCGTAGTCAGATTGGACGTGTGGGGTAATGTTGGGATATGCAGCGTTGGTCCTTGAACTCCAAATGTCAATGGTGAGTGTCAACCACCTGACTGTGTCCAGTTCCTTAAGTAGCTTCTCCATGTCTCTATGCTGTAGCTTTGGCAGGTGAGTTCGGGTAAGAGCGTACCTGAAGGAAAGCTCATATCTATCATCCAGCGTCTGCTCCATGAAAAACCCTGGTCTTCAACTTTGCTGACTGTCATCTTTCGCCATGAATCCTGCTTTCTTTTTGTCCAGCGTCTTCCTTCTGGTAGAATCCATGGGATGCTTAATCTTATTGAGTAGAGATGCACTAAGTTGGGGCTGCTTTGATGCATTCGTGAACTCTGTTGGATGGTTCCTCTTTAGGTGTCTGAGCAAGCTTGATGTTCCAGTAGTTCCTTTGCTTTTATACTGTTACTTCTATTGCAGAGTGAGCAGCGTGTCTTTTCCCGGCAATCCTGAACCCTATGGCAGCCACAGTTTTAGAGCACCCGAACGGCCGACGGTGTGACTTCACACCAGATACTTCAAAATGCGGCATATGAACAGGAGCTCAGAGCACCACTAGAAATGATATAAAGTGATCTAAAGGTTTGTGTGTATTCGCGGCCGATACCATCCTAATGAACGTCAAACAAACGTACGCTTGCTTTGAGTCCCTGCAAACGTCAAAATATCCCAACGAGCGCTGAAGTGACTCCGCTCGAAATTTTGGCGAAACAAGCCTGCGGCCAACTACATTGCCACGTTGCAACTAAGGTGAAGATGACCGACGTCATGATGCTCCACATCTTTGGAGTGTACCACACCTACGGGAGCATCACGACGACAGTGATAGCTTCTGATACGAATGAATGACGCCGCCAAGGCGAAGAGGGACCTGGACATTAAACAACGCGCAGAAGTCTCGCCCTGTGAGGGGAAAGAGCACAGTCTTCAACTTCACCTACGACGGCGTCGCCTGGATGAGTTCGTGTCAAATCCAAGAGGAGATGCAGAAAGCCCGGGGGCAGCACAGGAACTCACATGTCGAGGTCCTTTCAAAATTATCCACCCTAGTTAAAGCTTGCGCATGCGAAGAAGCCTAACAGGAGCAAATCGTCAGTTTCTTCCTTCCGAACACGCCCGCAGACTGGAGGCTCGTGATCACGGGGAACGTCGAAGTGGAGGTTTCGCTAGGCGAGGAGTTGCTATTGCTCCTCGCATAGTTCAGCGTCTGGCACAATCCCTCGAGGACCGGGGAGAGACCGGCTGCGGTCGAGGATCGAAGACTTGCCCCGGACTTCTAAGGCTTCTCGTCATCGTCTCGATAGCTTAATTGTATATGGTGAATGACATCCTAGTCCTTTTTATTAACTCATTGGTTCCCTTTCCACAACATGCTTTTCAATGTTCAACTACATATTTTCGAAAGCATGAACGGGGATGTTACCCGCCTGTTGAGCCTGGGTAAACTTCGCGTACGCATTCTCCAAGTTCCACCCCGCCTCGGTGAGACACCTGTAATAGACGAACGTGGTAGATCATAACAATATAGGGTTGGCGATCACTCCTGCACTTATGCCACGCTTGCAGTTCTAAGCTGGAGACGAGGCCGATGGCGGCCCAATTGAGTAGCTTCTCAAAAAATGTTTCATTTTTGTGTTTCCCTTGTTAAAAAAAAAAAAACCTGGTGCCGCCACGCGCCACGTGCCAAAGAGTCTTTCTGTTCCATAACGATCGTTCTTTTAACCCAGTAACTCAGTAGAACTCAGAAAGCTACATTATTGTACTTACATTCTAGTATACTTTTCGTTCATGTTTGTCTTTTGCGCCAGTTGTTGGATCATCACACGCTGATCGTTCGGCGCAGGCTCAGCCGCCGCCTGCACCACCGGGAGGGTCGGCGCACCGCCTTGAAACGCCCTCTGGTGGAAAGAAAAGAGTATGGCTTTAGTTGTACATCAACATTTAGGCATTCTTTGGTCCTACTTTTGCCTGTAGCGGCGTAGCATTTGTGATAAAAAGCATCTCGTTGACGATGTGCCAGCCCTGACCGCCGGGTACTAACATGAACATGCGATTGAAGTGCTGAAGTGGAGAATCTTGCGAGGACGCTGAACTCGGCTGCTGACCCTTGACTCGCTCCTTGAAGACACCTGAGGAGAGCGAAAAGCGCGGTCATGCGGCGAAGAAGTACGCGGCCGTGGCAAGAAAACGTCACCTGTGATAGTCATGACCACGAGCGTCGGCTCCGCCAAGTGCACGTCGATGGTCATGGAGCTGCGGTCATGCTGGGTCGCGGGCAAGTTTTGAAAAAGTGACACAATCGCCAGTCGTCCCCGGCGCAGTCGGTGATGTCGCGCGGCCGGACCCACCAGGCGCAGCAGGTTTCGAGATTCGCTCACGTACTGGGGCAGCCTGAAAATGAAGTAGCGTGCACTGATGTGCGACTGCAAATTCGAGTGCAAGTTCACTCACGCGGAGTTCTTTCCCTGCCACGCGACGTGCATGCTCATGCTGGCCTCTTCGTGGTAAGCGTCGAGTAGCGGCTGGCGGTTGTCAGAGTCATAGATCGTCAAAAATTCCGCCAGAAAGTTGGCGGCGACCTCAGCCTTTAAAAGAAAGAAGAAACCCCCATGATGTCATTCAGTGATATGTGCTACAAAAAATGAAGGTTTAGAGCTCCACCCGTTGCTGATCTCCGGTGAACATCTTGTCCTGGGGCGGCGGAAGTGCGCTCGTCTCTTCGCCCTCGTCAAATGTGATCAGTTTAGGTAGAGGCTGATCGTCCTAAAAGAAAAAAAGGAGCTCATTGCTAACACGATGGACAGAAACTTACATAAGAACACTCACCAAAGTCACGAGTGTTGGAAAGATCTTCCTCACGGCGCTGTGCAACGGACCCCGAAAGAGAAGAGGAGTAAAAGATAGGAGATTAGCAAATGTGCGACCTTCCCTACCCTGTTCAAGCAGAGTCATGAGGGCAGAATCTTCTGGAGAGTACAAGCCCAAGAGCCATGACAAGAGCGTTCAAGCTGATTGTGCAGCACATTGGAGGGGGGCGGGAAGCAGGAGGATGCAAGAAGGTTGATCTGACAAAGCGTTGCAAGGCCATGGACAATCATGCAGGTTTTCTATCACATCGATTTTTGTGACAATCCTACAAGACAGGTGCTACGGGCCGATTGATCACATCATATTATAATGGAGCTATGTTCGTCTGTCTGTCTTGGACCCCCCCCCATTTCTAAAATTTCGATACTTAGAAAAATAATATGGGAGATGAAGATTGTGCAGCTTCTACCTTGCGTAGATCACAGCAATGCCAATAAGAGGAAACTGGCAAGAGACAACCGTCCAGCACCAAGCCAGACATATCAATATCACGGGCCGCATGTAGGGGGTTGGGTATTCACTAGCGTCAATTATATATAAAGAAGGCTCTTACTGTCTGCATACATATGCAGTACTCTACAACGAGCGTAATGTCGAATTTGGCCAACAAAAATAAAGGTAAAACAACAGCATGAATAGAATATCGCGCAGACCTCGTCAGAGTTTGGCGCATGAAAAGGAGAGCTCTTAACTAATATACAAATGCACACGAAGGTTCATAAATGAACGGACAATGAGCAGATACTTCATGCACCGCACGAGTTGACATTGCTGTCCGCTGGAGGCTCACTTTACGCTGCATCTTTTCGGATCAATGTATAAAAACAGCATTAAAGTCTTATGGCTGTTTGGCAGCATCTCTAGTCCTCCATAGTACTAGTAACATTAAACAACAATAT
>JAAUXU010050116.1_pt1 | contig 16029 bp, 20 predicted proteins | sample 7278151 | NCBI WGS metagenome assembly JAAUXU01 (sample SAMN14350113, study PRJNA611818) | marine sediment metagenome | isolation source: surface marine sediment (1.8m) | place: French Polynesia: Moorea | collected 2018-08 | reverse complement strand
GTGCAAGATGCAAATCTAAACGCCCCTCCACCCAAAAAAAACCCTCGAATAAATTCGGCGGTGAATCCCAAGTTCGTACTCCCCGCTATCGCGATCACAATATGGGGAAGGAAGAAAATGGGCATAGCACAAGGCTCTCTTTCTTTCCTCCTCCTTGAATCCAGCCTACACATGCATTGGGGCTCTCATTCCTCTCTTTTTCTCTCTCTCGAGAATGGGCTTATGCAAATGAGCGGAGGGGCGAGACCCCGAGGGCGGGCTGAGAAAGAGGAGGAGGCGGGGACTCGCCGTTTTCCATCCCTCGGACTCCTAAATTCCCAGATATCTAAAGCGGACGGTCCCGCCCTGTTCGAAAGCATATACAGGGAAAATCGGGGCAACCTACTCTTCCACCCCCTCAGGCACCTTTTCTGGAGGAGAAAGAGGGATGGGTGTGGGATGACGCCATTCAAAAAAGGGAGAGTTGTGTCCCCCATCCCCTTTTCCCTCAGGGGAGCCAACAGATGGATCTGACCTTGCCCGAGAGGCATTCGTCAAAGTTTGGGGGCACGAAACACAATAGTTTCCCGCCAAAGTCGTGGCCAAAATATGTTTCATAAAATTAAAAAAAATTACATTATTTTGATGAAATTACTTGTCAAATGCGCGACTGCGACCATATTTGGAGGGATGGGTAAGAAAGGAAAAGAGCTTGGGTGGCTGCGTGAGGGGGAAGGGGGGGAAGAGGGGTTGCCTGCGCGACTGGAATATCTCAAAAATAGGGTTTGGGTTGGGGGTCCCTTTAGGAGGTCACTTGAGAATCCCCTCGTTTGTCCCCCCCTCCCCTCCCTTAGGAGAATGGAGAAACTGACTCCCCTCCCCCTTTTTCCCTCTCTCAGATGCTGGGAGTCAAAATGGGATGCTTGCGCTACTTTACTGTATGAACATGGCACTGCATCCAAGAAGTCCTTTTTAAATGCCATGAACAGAAGAGTGTTTCTCTGCATTGGAGATGTGTCCTTTTGCTCCCCATTTTTTTGCCTCCCCCCCATTCCCTCCTTCCGCCTTGGCTTTTCCAAAAGAGAAGCGTATAAAGTATCCTTCCCCTCCTCCTTTTTTCCAACCCTGGTGCCACGCCCTCTTGCATAGAAGGGCGCTGTGTGAACCCTGCAACAACAACAACAACATTTTTTGATTTATGTCCTCTTCCTTTGCTGGCATTTTTGCTCTTTTTAAGACGGAAAAAAACGGGGAGAAGAAGCCTTTTCGTCTTCACGCCAGACTTGGCTGAGGAATGACTTTCTTGATCTTTCGTCAGAAGAGAGAGAATGGAAAAAAAGAAAGAAGAGCTTCACAGAGATCTTCTTTCTCTTTCAGCCAAGCAAAAAGGTTTCTTTCTCTTCTCCTCGGGCTTTTGTGCTCGTCATGGTGGCAGCAGAAAGTGCTGAGTGTCTCGAGCTGTGTGGGGAAGTATGTTTTTTTCCTTTCTTTTTTACGAGTTCTTGATGAAGAGACCCTTCGCTGGCTGGCATGGCAATATGATGACTGCGAGGAAATGGAGACGGGAAAAAATGGTGCCAAAAAAAATGACGGTGTTCCCAAGGGACAAAGATCCATTATCCCTTATGCGGAAATAGAAAGCCGATGATGGTACTCTGGGTCATAATGGTTCTTAAAATATGTGGAATATACTGTATGCAGACATGGGGACTAAACTCGCAACAAATAAAATTACTCCGAACAAAGTTTGCGCCTGAAGCAAGAAAAATATCCGAAATGCAGGCAAGAAGAGCGTTTCATTAGCAGTTTTCCCAGGAAAAACGAGGAAACTTTTCCCGTCCCTACTTGTATGTGAAACCTTGTGCATTGTTTGCAACATTGTTTCGCCTCGCTCTTATTCCCCCCGTCACGTCACTTCCAAAAACGTTCCCGGGAAAATGCACCACGAAGGGGAAAAGAGAGAGAGAGGAAAAATCTAAAATCCCCAGTCCTGCTACCACAAAGAGAAGATTGAGCAATTATTTAATTTGAGAAAGCATTATTTCCCAAACTCCAAAAAAGTTTTGTAAGTAGTTTTTCGCGATTTGGCGGGTAAATGTTTCCCTGTGCATTTTTCCTGGGAAATAATTGTGCGTAGTAGCCTCCCTCACATACACCAAGGTATAGGTGGTCTTTTCCTCGCGTGTGGGGGAGAGAAATCCAATATGCAATAAACATTTTTGAGAAGGAGAAAGAGAGAGAGAAAGGCGAAGGAGGAGAATGGATTGCCGCCATTGTAGCACAGACGGAAAAAGTTGTTGCGATTTCTCTTTGACACAGAACACCTTTGCACAAAAAACCTTCATGTCTTGATGGGAAGTTACATTAGTTACATTAGATGGCAACAGCAGCCAAACCCTGAATGAGGTGAAAGGGGACAAAATTGGCCTAAACGACCATTCCTGCTCCCTCCCCCGCCTTTTTGAAGAAAGGCTGTGAGTGGGAGGGAGGGGAGGAGGAATTCCTGCCTCACACTTTTCCCGACACGGCAAGGAATTCGACAAACAGGTTTTTTTGATAAATACCATTACCTTTCGCTCATTTATATTCGTGGTAAATCCCGCACCTTGATCCCTTCGCCCCCCTCCCCTGTTATTTTCGAACCTCCGTCTTTTCTTTCTTTAGCCTTGTAGGAGGCGGAGGAGAGGGAGACCGACCGCGCTTTTCCCTCAGATCACGCAATGTAGCGTGTTCGAAATAGTAAGGAAGAAGGAAGGAACAGAAAGGGGGAAGTGAGGAAAAAAAGGGGATTCGGATGTCGGCGGGGGAGGAATAGGGGAAGGAAGGGGCCTTATTTTTCGGGGCCTAGGGCTTAGTTTCCCTCGTCATAGACAAAGCACCCAAGGAGGGGATTCCGCAGCAGTGGCGCTATAACCAGAGGAAGGGGCTAAATTTCCACTTCCTCAATTTGCACTCTCCAACTTTTAGGGGTCCCATTCGGATTCTCTTTCTTTCCTCCTCCCTGGGGGAATTTCAAGGTCTCTCTTTTCTTGTTGGCAGCTCGCTTTCGCACGACGACAGTTTTTTCTCCTCCTCCCCTGATCCTCCTCCTGCTATTTCTGTTTCATTCACTTGGACCCAGTCTCCCTTTCCTTCCCTCCTCCCTTCCATTTGGCCCCTTCCCCAGCTCTCATTCGAGACGTTGCCTCCGCCTACTACTGTACAGCACAAAGCGGCCTTGACGGGAATGGGATTCGCCAATGATTTCGAAAAAGTTTCTAAAAGTTCGAAAGAGAAACATGGTGATTACCTGCAATTCAGCAGTGAGTTTACACATCATTTTGCTGTAGAAAATGTGGCGAATCCAACTCCAGACTTTGGCTCCCTCCAGGAAATGTGTCCGCTGGGCCAGAGGACGGGAATAATTCTGCCCTCTCTCTCCAACACTGGATTTCCCGGAATTCCGAAAGAAAGGAGAAAGGGATAAAAGCCAGCAGAGAAAAGGCCACTTTCTGTGTTTCCTCCTCTTGGCTATTTTTCCTTCCTATAGGGAAAAAGGGGGAGAAAGTGGTGGTGGAGGAGGAAGGATCGTTGCTGCTACAAATTGTTGGCTAACTTTCTTCTTCTTCTTCTTCTTCCTCTTTTTGATTCGGTGTTGACCCTTGGAGGAAAAAGAAAAGAAAAAAGTTTTTTTTATTTCTTATCCCCCCTCTTACACTCGCTTTCCCTTTGTGCGGCGGACGAGAACAATTTGATTGATTCTTCTCTTTCTTCTTCGCTTCCCTTTTTCCCCCGAGGGAGGGAACTCCTGTGATGTTTTTTCTTTTCTTCTCGCTCTCTAGAATTGAAGAAAAGTTGAATACAAAAGGGAAAGCGTGACGTCATTGTTTCCCCCCCAAAAATGGGGGGAAAGAATTGTTTCCAGGAGCCTGGGGCAAAAAAAAAAAGAATGGCAGAAATTGTAGTACAATGCAAAAGAATGAATTTATTTCTTGCCTTCTTCTACTTGTATGGTGAAGTGTCAATTACGGAACAGCAACCCACACTTTCACGCATATGTAAAAAAAAACTTTTCTTCTTCTTGATCGACGTTCAATTTTCCCCGGGAAGTCGAGTGTTTTTCGCGGTGATATTACACACACACCCGCCCCCCACGCACATGCTCGTTTTTGGAGAAAAGAAAAAAACATCACGCGATGTTAGATCGACGAAAAAAACACGATATCCCCCCCAACTTGTACTTTCGCGAACGCGTTAGGAAATAATACAAAAAAACTTATATTTTCCCTTTTTATCTTACAGGTAAGAACTTCGGATCTCCGCACTGCACATTTCCCGGAAAAAAGTTCCGAAAGGGTAAAAAAGTGAATGCAGCAGTGGTACAGCAGTCTTTCATAGCGAGGCCAAAGTACTGCCACCGCCGCCGCCGCAGCCGTATTATACATACCATACAAAAAGGAGGGGGAGGGGGAGGGCCGGTCATTAGTCTTGATAAATGAGCTGGAAAGAAAGGGAAAAGGCCGCCGCCGCCGGGGGAAAGAGGGAGGGAGAATGGAAGAAAAGGGGTTAGAAAGGAGGGACACCCCCCCTCCTCTCTCCTCTCCATGGGCCCAGAGCATGGGATAGGAAAGGACATTCACCCAGACTGGGATTATTTGGAGGGGGGGGCTTGTTTACTGCTGCGAAATCATGACTTCCAAGAAATAGCCACGATATATCTTTGCACACTTGTTCTTACGAAAGATTAGCTTTTTATTCTGAAAAGACGGGATTGACGGCAGCAAGAGGTGGAGAAGAGGGGGAAGTAAATAACCGAGCCATCGTTACATTTTTATCTGGTTTTTTTTAAAGGAAACCTCTGATTTTTTAATTCATGTTCATCCTGGTACCACTATATTTTGAAGGGTCTGAGGGTGTACATGTAACCTTCTCTTCCCTCTCTTCTATAATTGCTTCAACCAAAAATACATTGCAAAGAGCAGCTAGTGCCCATTAAGAGAGAGGGGGCGGATCGGGGGAGGCCGCTTTTTCCCAGATCCATTTCGCTGCCTGGTCACATACGAAAAAGGCCCCCCCATACGGAGGGCGAGATTCGCCGAACAACATCATTTTCCCTTTTTTACTGAGACGCTCAGAAGAAGTGAATAGAATCCATTAAATATTCAAGTCGGAATGGAAGCGTCGATCTTTGCTGAATCCTAGTCCGTCCCGGAAAAAAGTTTTTTTCCGACTGGTTCCGAGTTCCAAGCTATGGTGAGGCTGGGGAGGGAGGGAGGCCGGCTCGCTGTGATAAAAAAGTTTTTTTCTGTCTCTCCTTCTACAGCTCGACTTGGTGGGTAGGGTGGTGCCATCCTCCTCTTCCTCCGCCTTCTCTTTTTAATGGCGGCTGTCTTCGTTTTCCCACCGAAAAAGAAGGGAAATCTCTAATTGCCACCGCCGCCGCCTCAAGAGAAAAATAAGTTTCTCTTCTACTACGTACTACTGAACTTGCTTTCCGCTCCAATCTTGTTCGGGGAAAAGAGAGAGATTTGTTCTGTCTTTTTTTTAGGGCCCCAGTAGTAAAAAAATGCTGAGCCACCTTCCCTCCACCATCCCCTTTCCTCGAAAAAAGAACGGTGTGGAATCAGCCATGAAATAGGAATTTGTAATTTCTGGAAGAGAAAACCTGGATAAAATGTCAGCAGTCTCTTCCATCCTCCCTTGGATACCATCATAATTGGCAATCAATATTCCACAGCTTGGCCGGGAAAATGTCAGTCGTGACGTCAAACGAGATTCCAAAAAATGCGGCAGAGATACAGAAATTCGGAGTCTGCGGGATTCCCCCCTCCTTTTATTGTGACACATCACAAGAAGAAAAAGAGTAAAAAAGACCCGTCCACACTTGGATGGAAGCTGGAAGGCCCCCCCTTTAAGACACACCCCTCCTCCTAAGGCCCTTCTGTGGTGAGGGCGGGGAGGGGGGGGGGTTAGAACGGCACCCCGGGGACGCATTTTGGGGGTCATTTGGATCCCCTTCCCCCCACGCAGAAAGAAAAAGCCGCTGCGGCATAAAAAAGGAAGAAAGGGGACAAATGAAGACGGAAAGGGACTCGGGAAAAAGAAAAAGAAGAGGCGCCAATTGTTTTCCCTTTTCTTGTTCAGTCCACTTGTTTGGGGAAAACTAATTGTGGCGCATTCATTTTTCTTTTTTCGGATGTCCTTTATTTTCGCCCTCTTTTTGTTGGAGGAAGTGACGCACCGGGAATTTTGTCCATACTAACATGACTAAGCTGACTTTCCCCTCAGCCAAAAAGCCAAAGCAAAAAATCAAAACTCGCCGTACTTTCCCTCAAATTCTCACTCCTTGATGAAGACTTCATACTCTTTTCTTTGGCTTCTTTTTTTCCTCGTACCATTATGCTGCTGCGGGGGGGAAGGCTGTAGCTGCCAATCGGGGGCCATATTGTTGGAGTCCTCCTCCCCCCTCCAAATTGGGCATCCCCTTCCAATCTTCTTCCCCCTCCACTTTTCTTCCCTTAGGCGGGGGAGAAGAAGAAAGGGTCCCTCCTCCTCCTCCTCTTCCTGGCGGCCTACAGAATACTAAAGTACTCGGGCCAAGATCCACCAGTAATTTCTCTTTCAAGCAGTTTTAAAATAGTGTTTCTTTTGGATGTATTTTTTCTGCTTTTTTGTCTTATTCTTCAAGCTGTGCATTTAAATAGTAATTACTAATGAATGAAAATAGCGCGGAAACTACGTCAAATCTTACACCCCAGCTCCAAAAGGCTTGACCTTTTCCTTCCACCGCCGCCCTCCTTTTTTTCTTGAAGGGCCAACCGACTGAGTGGCGGAGAAGGGGGGGATACCTGAGAGAAGAAGGGAGAATGGCAGATCCAATTTTTGGCTTCTCTGAGGGGGGGGAAAGCACACATGTCGAATTTAAAAGGGGGGATTTTCTTTACCCGCCTACCGCACGAAGAAAAAAAAACGAATTTTAGGCAGCAGATTTCTTCCTTCAACTGAGCTCGCTACCTGCATTGACCGCGTAACGAAGCTTACTTTTTCGGCGGAGAAAAAAAGTTGGGGAAAGGACTGGAAGTGGAACAAGAAAAGATGGGAGGTTGCTTTTGACGTCAATTTCTTCCTTGGCCATTCCTCTTGGGGGGTTCAGAAAAGAAGGGAGAAAAGGTCCTTTCGAAGTCTGAAACTTTTTTCCTTCAGGTTGCCATGGAAAGGGCCTCCTCCCCTTAGTGCCGAAGGGGATTTAATAATTATATTTTTGCGGGGAGTAGTTGAAGCTGCAGTACTGCGCTATACATTTTTTATCAGGCTGAGGTCAGGCCAGACAGTTTTTTTTAAAAAAAACTTGCTTACCTTGCCCTTTAGAGGGGTAGCAGAAACACCTGGGACACACATAGCAAATTCCCCCCAAAAAACAAGGAAAAAATCATTCGTTCTTTCCCTTTTTTCTGCGAAATCGAAGTGCCTCCGCCTACGACAAATCGCCCTTTTCAGGGTGACAAATCTGCAAATCGCCCCTTTTCTCCCTTTCTGCAGTTGGGCCAATCGGAGAACAAGAAGAAGAAAAGGGGTGACGGGGCAGGTGGCACATTTTCTTTTCCTTTCTTTTTCCTTTCTTTTTTTGGCCTCCTCTGAAGTAGGCAGATCCTGAAAAATGGGCGGAGTAGGACAGCGGAGAAGACTGGGATAGAGGGGCCTATAAAAATGGGGTGGAAAGGGAGAAAATTCTAAATATAGCCTTTTACATTTCCTACTTTTAAATTTTAAAAAACCTGTTTTCTTTATTGCGTTTATAAAGGACATCCTGAAAGGTCCCTTTACCTATCCGCCCCCGCCTCTCTCCCCTTTGCTGCAGTGGCTGTGTTGTGTTCAGGGCTCTCATGAAAAATTAACTTGTTTTTCCTCACGACCTTTTCCCGTACATGTCTCGGGCCGACAGGAGAAAAAGGAGAATAAATAGCATTAGCTAGAGACAGCTACACACTTCTCCTTCTTCTTCACTTCATCCCTCACTTTCAAAGAAATGCACGTGCACATAAAGTAGTGTACTGTAGCTGCCCTCTCCCAAATATTGATTCGGCATAAAAAGGGCGGATAAATCTTTTTTTAAAAAAATTCAAGGGAAGCTGTTTGGATTTGCACAGTTTTGAGAGCTGTACAGGCGAAAGGTAGTAGGGTACGTCAAATATTTTCTGCCCTGTATTAGATTTGATTTTCCAATGCAAAATAATAAAGGGCAATACTTTTTTACGCACAATGTTAATCGGAAATTCGGCATTTTTCCAAGCCAGAGCGGATGAAATTGATCACCCTTTCCCGCGTAGACAAACATTGCGAAACTCCCTGGAAAAAAAGGAGGAGAAAGATAGGCTCGATCGTGGGCGGGGAAAGTCCCTCTCCCCTCAGGTTCAAATATTCTCTTTCGTATCTTATTCGCCCCCGAAAAAAAGTTTGGGAAACCGCAGCACGCGTTCATCACTTTTCGGCCGCTCGCTTCGGCCACTGTTAGATCGAGCGGGGAGTTTAAACGTACAGGGTTATGTGTAACTGTGTATTGCGTGTTGCTACTTCAGCCTAGATCCATACAAAAACCGCAGAAAAAGTATGGGATAATACAGGATGACCTTTTTCGAAATAGAAAAACTTTCTCCGATGTTACATATGTGGAAAAAGATAGTATGTCGGATCGATTTTTCTCTTTTTCTTTCGTTGCATCTCAGTCGAGAGACGTGTCAGTCAAGCCATGTCCTATTTTTCATCCTAATTGTCGTCGTCACAGATTTTTCTGTCTTGAAAAAAAGCTGTCTGAGCAACACTCGCTGCCCCACATAAAGATGAAGCTAGAATCCTCCGAATTCAAATGCCCAGGGGATTTATTCCCGTTTTTGGAAAATTCGGACACACAGACTCATCTTGGAAACAGTAGTGCGTCCCAGAAATTATTTTTCTTCTTATCTTCTCCGCCGCCGCGATTGAAGCAACCCTTTTCTCTCCCCAGAAGAGAATAAATTCGTAGTAGATATTTTAACATGTGGGGATCTGGTTTGCGGGCGAGCGCGGCTAAAATTCCTCCACTTGACCGCTCCGCCCGCGCGTGCTGGAAGGAAGAGCGGGAGAGGGAGAACAATTTTTTCTCATTCTGTCCAAACAAATTTGCCTCCTCCTCCCCCCCCCCTAAATATCTGCACATTTTCACTCTCGGGCAATTGCATTCCCGCTATTGGAATGGTTCCCCGAAGGGGGAAAATGTATTTCATGAGAAATATCTTTCGGTTTGTCGTACGTTAAAGCAAAGGTATTTCTTACTTTTCCGCAAATATGCAATCTTCAAGGGTAGAAAGTCCAAGAACGGAAACGAACCCTTCCTTCTTCGCCTATTGCGGAGACAACAAAAGTGTCTGTTGTCTCGTCTGGCCAAAAGATGAGGGATGGGGAGTCTCTTATCTTATGCAAAACACACACACAACGATTCCCCCCCTTCAGAGTGCAACACAAACCCGCGCGACCCATTATCGGAGGGAGGGAGGGAGGGGAAAATGCGATATATACGTCGGTCGGAAAAAGAGGGGGGGGGGAGAAAACTAGTTTCTAATCGCATCCTCCTCTTCTTTCCCATATACCACCGGGGTAGTAGTAGTAGTAGGAGGAGAACTTTCAGTATTTGTCCAGAAGTGAGACGGGTCGAGACTGAGTTGTTTGTGGCAAAACCGAAATAATGAGTCCTGCGATGGCCTCCTCCGCCGTTTCGGCCGCGGCCTCTGCGGGAGAGGACGAGGCCGATTTCGACCTCGATCTTGACAGAGGAGATTCCCTCCCGGGGCTGGACTTGTACGGGGAGGAGGCGGTGCTCTCTCCAGACGCCGCAAACTGGGTACGAATACAATTTATCAACCCGAAAGGCAGGCCCACTTTGCGGGAAAATGTGCATGCCGCCGGAGAATAGCGTACATCATTTTTATTTATTTATTTCTGGTTCTTCTTTCCCATATCGGAAAGCGGACGAGAAGCTACAAGCCAAAAGGATAGCATAATTAAAAATATATACTTTTTGAGGCCCTATAAAATACCTGTACAAGAAAATGCGCATTCGTCAAGTACTACATGTCCACACATTGCGCCGCTACTTGGAGACCTCTCTTACTTTTTTCATGTCTCCTCGTAAAATCCATTTTTTTCGGGAATTCGAATGTGTCGCAATCCTCGATCTCAAAAGAGAGTTGATTGACACCCGCTACCCTACCCTAAAAAATGCTTGCGGGGGTGTCGGCTTTTATGGGGCAGTTCCTGACCCCACAAAATCCCGTTCCTTTTTTAAAAAAATCTTTGTTAATTAAGTGCTCGTTCCAAATCTGCTTCTGGGAGGTGGTGGTTGTGTGCATGTATGCTGTAGTGCTAGAGGGTGCAAAGGTCTCTCCTCCCCCAAGAGATAAAGCGAAAATTCTTTTGGCTACGCTCAGTTTCCCGTTTTCTTTCCCGCTATAGTTGCCTCATTAAGAAACTCCGAATTAGCAGCGACGGGCGATTTCCCTCAAAAGAGATGAGACACAAAATTCCAGATTTTTTTCTAGTACGCCCCAGCTGGGAAGGAAAAATCTAATTGCCCAAAACCAGATTTTTTTACTCGCTGTCGCCTGGGCCTCCTTCTCTCGCTTCTTACAGTATATACCACTACTCAGCTTTTCCCGTCCATAATTCGTAAAAAATCGCTCAATTTTGCCGAGCTATGTTTTGACCCCCTATTAAGGACATTTTTGCTTCATCCCAGCTTTTTGTACTACCACTTAAAATTAGACATTTTATGACATAAACAAAAGGAGAAAGAGGGTGGGGACTAGCTTCCCCACTCACGCCGGGATAAAAAAGAAGTTGTTAATAGACGGTCCTTCAAAAATAGTAGCTTTTCTAACTGGGGTAAAGATATAAGCGGCGCATGAATAATAACTCTTTGTGGAGAAGATCTTACATTTCATTGACGTTGCATAGAAATTTTCCTATTTCTTTCTCCAGTATTTAAGGCGGAAAGCACAAACATTTTGGAGGAAAACGTGTAAAAATTGGACGAATATTTGGTGGCTCTAGCTGGATTTCGTTGGAGGCTTTGAAATCCAAGACCAAACCGAACTACATGGTGTCTGAAGAGGGGGGAAAGGAAAAGGGGGAAAGAGAGCTTTTTTGTGGGGAGGAGGCGGGACATTAATTGGATTTCCCGTTTGATGTTGTTTCCGGGAAATTTCCTCTCTCTCTCTCTCTCTCCGCCGCCGCCACAAACATCATGGGGGGCTCGAGTGAACTGTAAAAAACTCCAAAAATGCCGCGAAAAATAAGTCCGACCTTTTTTTTTTCAGCCCGTGGCCGCGGATGAGTTCCTTGATGACCTCCTGAGCGGCGCTGACGCGGCCTCCGCCGCCTCCGCCTCGCTTGCCGCCGCCGCCGCGGCCGCCGCCGCCGCAGGAGGAGCGGCGGGAGCGGAGTCCCCCGACGCCAAAGCCATCGACTCGGCCATCAGCATGGCCGGGACAGAGGTGGGGAAGTTATTATTACTTTTCGAATTTAAATGCAACTTTGCCGTTTACGTTGTGCGACAACTCGACATATATCTTCTCCGTTGGTTCAAGTTCCCCCCAAAAAATCATCCCTGGCCCCATCAGACCAGTTCTTTCCAACCAAGAAAGAAAACCTTTTGCGCCAACTTCTTTTTCACCCAACCGACCGTAAGAAACTCCCTTCGCTAATTCCTCCCAACACGTCAAAATCCCCTCGAGAAAGCTCTTGCGCCGTAAAATAGATAGGAGGAAATCTTATACTATTTCCCATAAAAGTTGGTGGGTTGGGGGATCATAGGGAAACTTTTCACTCTCCTTCGGGTATGTGATAGTGGGGGTGCTCATTGCAATCACTGTGTAATCGTGAATGGTCCTATGTGGAGTACAAAGGAAGTACAGCACATAACCATTCATGCAATGGCCAGATCTAAGAAGGAAAAAAAGTCGTGTTACAAGTTGTACTTTTATTCCCAGGAGCACCGGGCAAAGATATACAGTTTGTATTGTGCCCCATTGTGAGGGCTCCGCCATAAAGCAGCACCAAAAGCAATACATTTCCCGGTCCCACAAAGAGGTGCGGAAACTGCCTCCTCCTCCTCCTCCAAAAGCAGAGTGACCACCCCCCGCCACAACATTGTCGAATCCTCAGTGGCTTACACTGTGCTACACTGGCCGCCGCCGCCGCCGCCGCGGTCGGTCGGTCGGTCGGACGGTACAGGAAAGAAGGGATTAGGGATTTACTTCCGTGAAAGGAAGTGGGGAGGATTTTCCAAAGTTCCTTTGTGGTCTTTCTCCGCCGCCGCACCAGCGACGACGTCGGAAAGAGGTCTTTTCGCCAGACTTGCAAATTGAGACTCTCTCTCCTCCTTTTCTTGCGTAACTGGTATCTCGTCGCCACACCCGATGTGCCCAACGGCCGCTCGCAAGGGAGGAATAATCCGTTGAGGGAAAGGAGAGGGAGAGGCTTAATAATATGGTGATGAGGCTGCTGTGCTGAGGCTGCGACGCAAAAAGTCTACGTCTCGTTCGCGCTAGGGGTGGGCGCGAACAGGGTTTCGTGTGCCATGGCCGGGCTATTGAAGGACATGTATGGGCCGGGATTTCTCTTTTCAGCAATAGCTCGGATTCGTTATTTTTTTCGGGCTTCAAGGCAATTCGGGCCGAACCCGTACACATGCCTACAGCAAGCATGAAGCACACTTACACGCCATCCAATTTCCCCCTTAAAAACCTTCCCCCCCCATCTTCCTCCTTCCTCCTATCTCCCCACTCTTCATTAGAGCGGAAACTTTTGATTAACCTTCTTCTTCCACCATACGAAACCGCGCCGCTAAATTCCCTGCTCTGGTACAACTTTTTTTTCTCGCGGAAAGAGAAAAAAAATCCCATATCGCGCCTCTCTAGCGTTTTAGCGGATATTCTGATACAGGCGCAAAAATGCAATTTTATACAGCCAAAGGCAGATGGTGGTTTGTGGAGAAGGAGGCCTCGGCGAAAACTTGAAGCAATTTATCTCGCTAGCTTTTTCTCCTTTTTTGCGGCTAACTTGCTTCTCACTTTTTACCCTCCGCGGGTCTTGTTAAAATAGCAAGATAAGTATTTGCCTACTTTCAAAATTCTTACTTTATTTAAACTGCGAGTGAAATAGATTTGGCAAATCTATGTCTCCGCGATTCCTTTTGCGGCTGCCCGGGATAGAAAGGGGAGCTTCCCTAGGGGGAGGGCCCGGGAAAAAAGGAGAAGGAGAAAGAGAACTCTTTTTAAGCCGCAGTCCCACACACACGATATCCCCGAGAGATGTTTGAAAAGAATGAATGGTTTCTTAACATTTCCTTTTCCCCTCCAGGTGAACGCCAACACCCTTTTGGACTTCTTCAACCAGCTGGGCAAGTCCTCCGCCGTGGCCCCCAACAACGCCGCCGCCGCGGCCGCCGCCAAGACCAACGGCCCCAACACGAGGTCCTCCGAGGGCGGCGCGGCCTCCCCTTCGACCTCTGCCGCGGCCTCGCCCCAGGGGTCGGGGTCAGGAGGTGGGGTACTCGTCGCCAAGGTCAAGGAGGAGCCGCTCTCGGAGGAAGATCTGAGGGCGCTGCAGAAGGACAGGCAGAAGAAGGACAACCACAACATGAGTGAGGATTTGAAAGCCTTCCTTCTCCGCACAGAATTTTAAAAAATCTTTTTTTTGCAGTCGAGAGGAGGAGGCGATTCAACATCAACGACCGGATCAAGGAGCTCGGGACGCTGCTGCCAAAACAGCAGGATCAGTAAGTCCTTTTCAAAATAAATTAGTAAATAAATAATTGAACTTTATTGGAATTTCCAGGTATTACGACATTGTCCGCGACGTTCGGCAGAACAAGGGCTCCATCCTGAAGGCCTCCGTGGACTACATCAGGAAGCTGAAGGCTGACCAGGCCAAGCGGAGGCAGCTAGAGGAAAAGGTCAGGGAGCAAGAGGTCACAAACAGGAAGCTCCTCCTCAAGCTCCAGGTACGTACTCTAAAAAAGAAATATGGGGGAGCGCGACAGTTGGGCCAAATGTCTTTTTTCTTACCCTCCCCCCCTCTACATGAATCCACTTCATGATTTAATTTCGTGAAGCCATATTACTCCTTTCTTGTCCTCTCCCGACACTTCCTTTTCCCTTGCCTTCGCCGCCGCCGGCTGTTGGTTCGTTCGTTCAACGGAAGAAGTCCCATAAATTCTGCGCATATTCAAATTAAAGCCTTCTCCTAGGGGAAACCAAAGTACGCCAGAGGGAAAAAAATCTTTCTAATCTTCGTTTTCCAGGAATACGAGAACCAGATGAAGGCGTACGGGATCCCTGTGCAACCCTCCACCTTCGCTTGGAAGCCGGCCACCGCCGCGTCGCCACTGCTCAACGGAGCGGCCGCCGCCGCCGCCGCCGCCGCCCCTAAGGCACCGGCCGCCGCCGTACCTACGGTCGCCGCGGCGGCCGCGCCAGCCGTCGCCACCACCATCCGCGGCATCACTGTGGCCGCCGCCGCCGCCAACGGCCTCAACGTGGTGGCCAGCAGCCGCGCGGCCAAACTCGCCGCCGCCGCAACCGCCGCTACCACCACCACCACGGTCAACTCCCGCCTCAGGGCCCCTTCCTCCCCCGCCCCTCCAGTGGTTGACCCCATGATGGAGGCGGCCGTGCACCTCTCCTCCAAGCAGCTTGAGGACCTGATGGATGACGACTGCGGCGGGCCAGTCTCGAACGGAGACCCAATGCTCTCCTCTCCGCACCTCTCGCCGTACGGAGTGATGTCTTCCCCGGCGTCCTCCTCACACTATTCCGACGCTCTATCGCCGGCGGACTCAATGGACCTGGCCGCCTGACAGCCCGCCGCCGCCGCCGCCGCCGCCGCGGCACCTCCTCAACTGCAGCAGCAGCAACATCAACAACAACAAGCCAACGACGACTTTGACGGAGAAAAAGACTCAAGTAAAGAAATGGCGGTTTCGGCGGCTCCTCCCCCTGCGGCAGCGGCAACGACCACCACCACAAACTTTGTCATCGCCACTCCTCCAGACCACGTGTTCATGCTCTCCTCCTCCTCTTCCTCCTCCTCCTCGCCGGCGTCCTCAGCCTCCTCGGTGGGGTCAGCGCCCTCCGCCAGCGGGTCACCGCCGCTGCAGCAGCAGCAGCAGCAACTGACGGTGCCGTCGGCCGCGGCGACGCCGATCCCGCTGGCGGCACTGTTGACGCCGGTGGCGCAGGCAGCGCCGGCGTCGGGACAGCCGCAGCTGCAGCTGCAGCTTCCTGCGCTGCTGGCCTCCGCCATGCCGCTGCCGAGACAGGTGCTGCAGCAGGCGACAACAGCAGCTGCAGCAGCAACAACCCTTGAGCGGAGAGAGGAGGACAGCGACGAGGTCGCCAGAAGCGCGGAAAGAATCGTGGCCAACCTCATCGCCTCCTCCTCTGCCCAGCAGCAGCAACAACAACACCAACAGCAGCAGCAGCAGCCCAAGGTGGCCAAGAGAGTGGTGCTGAAGGAGAGGACTCCGGCGGCGCCGTGTTTCATGGTGCAGCTATGAGCGACGGCGGTGAAAAACGGACAAAATATTAGAACTGATCACAAGGTGCAAGAAGGCATTTCAAAAAAACCAAGAAAGAAAGCGAGTTTGACGGAAGAATAATTATAAATAATAGAATTTATTGTCTGGCGGTGATCCACAAATTCAAGGGGAGAAGAGGCATATATGGAAGAACGAAATTGACTCTCCGCGCTTTTCTTGTTGGAAGCAATAGAAGCTGTCCTAAGGAGATGGAGGTGGGAAAAGAAAAGAGCAAGTTACAAGTCAAGACTACGAGTTCGAAAAAATAGAGGAAGATAAAAAAAGCAAAAAACACACACATGCACACAAAAGAACAACTCTCCAAAGAAAGAAAATACTGCAAAGCAAAGGAGGAAGAAGACTCGTTTCTTCCTCCTTTGCTTTGCAGTATTTTCTTTCTTTGGAGAGTTGTTCTTTTGTGTGCATGTGTGTGTTTTTTTGCTTTTATTATATTCCTCAAT
>JAAUXU010054387.1_pt1 | contig 16036 bp, 21 predicted proteins | sample 7278151 | NCBI WGS metagenome assembly JAAUXU01 (sample SAMN14350113, study PRJNA611818) | marine sediment metagenome | isolation source: surface marine sediment (1.8m) | place: French Polynesia: Moorea | collected 2018-08 | reverse complement strand
CCCGGGAAGAACTTTGGGTTCTCGGTCAGGAAGTACGAGAGCCGCGACGACTACATCATGGGTGAAGGAAAAGTTTTCAAATCGATACTGTAAAAACACTACAGAGCGAGTGAAGATGCATTGTTCACGTTTACCCACCTTTCCTCCCCTCCAGACGTGTATCTCTACGCCGGGACCCTGAAGAAGGACGGCAGCTACACCAAGACGGGCTTCGCCCTCACCAACTTGAAGGGCGCGTAAGTGGAAATGAAGGAAAAAAATGGTGTTTGAGTATTGAATAAGTCATATCTCAATTCCACTTACGTCATCACTAACTGCTCTTGCTCACTTTTGATGAGCGAGGAATTTTCTGATCCTTTTTTATTATTCAGCGTCCGCCCGTTGACGTCGGAGCGGAAGCAGCTGTTCCTGTTCCCGGAGGGCAGGACCATCTACGGCGTTGACTGGATCGGAGTCATCTCAAGGAAGAAAAGGGTATGAGATGTCTGTCAATCCCTTGTATCTTATAATACTTCGGGAAACTTAAAAGCAAATTCAAGCAAGGCCGGAAAGTTAAAGTTAGCTTTTTCTTCCCCATTTTTTTAAAGTTTCAAACATTACAAAAAAAACCACTCACGTCAGAGCCTCCGCCTTAGGTTTTGGGGTTCGATTTTCACATGTGCATCCTTCAAAAAAGTCTTGTTTCAGTCGTTGCACTCTCGACTCTTGGTGGACACGACGACCAAGTTATTGGTGCCACAGCCACAGCCTCTTGAGTCCTTTGCGGGCAGGAACGGCCTCTCCTCTGCCTCGGTCATTGTCGTCGACTCCAAGAACATCGTCATCAAGAACCTCACCTTCAAGGCACTGGCGCCAGGTAAGTAAGAAGCTCTCACGTGTGCACCAACCAGGTATTTTTCAATCCTTCAGACGTTTCTGTCTTGGCAGATCTTGATGGCGTCGCCCAGTTCGAAGTACAAGGTGTGCAAAGAAGTCTTTTATGTCAGCAATTGTTGCGGATCCCGACTACAAAGAGATGGTTCAGCCATTTTGGGCACCATCGCTGATGTCTCTTTGAAGGTGTTGCCGGTGTTCACCGTGACAGATATAAAGGAGCGAAGTTGCTTTTTTGATCCTATTGAACTGATGCTTCAACTCCCTCGAGTTGTTTTCGTCCTTCACGAGCTTCCAGCTCATGCCAAAGTTGCCGTTATTGCCAGCGTCCTTTTCCTACTGCGCGTTCATGGCTCAGGTTAAAGGGGTTGGGAGCAAGACATGGAAACGTCTGAGAATTGGAAAGCCCCGAGTGAGGATGAAAGGTCTCACGGAATGAGAACGAATGAAAATGGTCTGTCTATTCTGACTCACCCTGTAGACAGCTACTTCTGGGTGGGTCTTGGCTCCGAACCCGACGAGACCGGCATCCCAGTGCCTGACGAAGCCGGATCCCTCTCTCCGCTCAGGCGATACCGAGGGCAGAACTTGGTGCTGAGTCTGCCCTCCGGCACCGACATCTTCGACATCGACTGGATCAGCATCTGGTCCAAGGGACTGGGGAGGTCCCTCGCCCACGTCAACGTCCCCGCAATGACTCTCAACGTCCCACCGGCACTGGAGACGCTTGGCATCCAATCGCAGGTTCGGGTTCAACATTTGCCAGCCTCATGAGAACTAATCTCAGAAAGATTCGATCTGGCGGACTTTCGGGACTGCCAATGCTCTTCATACATCTGTTTGGCACCAAAATCCCCCAAAGCTGCTGGGAGAGGCCCGAAAGTGAGCAAGTCGGTAGATTTGAGGGACCTTCAGAATTTCAGGCCCTGCAGGATATTCAGGGAGTGAAAATCCCTCCAGTGATAACTGTTAGCATTTCCCTCCTTTCAGTCCAAACTGAACTGCGAACTTTTGAGCTCCTCCATTGGTCTGGAGCTGCGGTGGACTTTGGACTCCTCGGACATCCTCCTGCAGCTGGTGTCGTCCACGGGCAACGACCGTTACCTCGCTCTCGGAATCAGGAGTGACGGCTCTGACTCAGTGTCCGGCGACGTCTTCGTGGGCTGGATCAACAGCCGCAACGGCCGCGGAGGCGTTGACGATTATTTTTTGGCTGGGGATGGAGTCCAGTGCGAGGACGAGGCCGAAAGCTGCCCCGATATCAGCAAACAGGTGGGTTGTTGCCTGCGGCGCCAAAGACCCGCTGACTGTCGCAGGAGCTGTTCTCCTTCGTCAAAGGCCACTTAGCCTTTGGATCTCAATGTCGGTTCGAGACTAATTCGGTCTTGTACAGAGGGTCACATCAAGGTGAAGAAGGTCGAATTCTGCTTGAACTAGACTTCAGCCCCTGAGGCCACATTATTTAGTTTGGAACCACGTGAAGAATGTCTCTCTTTGATCTTCCACAGGGCCAGGCAAAAGTGGTAATGTACTTACTGGGGCCACAAAGGGGAAATATCGCGTGCGATTTTGCATGATGCTGAGAAATTCCCACAGTCCGTTGGCTTTGGTGTTTGCTTTGATATTTTCCAACCGCCTTCTGTGAGTGTCGTGACTCTTTCTTATTCTCGTAGGGCGGCGGCAAAGACATCGAGCTGCTCAACTCTGTCTCCCGCGACAACTATACCATGTTGACCGTCCGCCGCCCTCTAGAGGCCACCGACGACTTCGACGTCGACGTCAGGTGCGATGTTCAAGCTATTTGACTCATACGTACTCAAACGAGACCTAATCTGTGTGTGTGGGCGTTTCACTCCAGACTGGACCGACCCCAGAAGATCTTCTGGTCCATTGGGTTCAAGAGTCCGGAGATGAGGAGGAGACACAAGCCGATCAAGAACCAGGGGCCCGTTCTCGTGGACTTTGGACGGGTCCCTGCCTGGAACTGCCCGCAGGAGGCCGACGAAGACATTTCTCGCGAAGCTGAAGTGGGTGCGACTGCCGAGACACCGTCGCCGTTGTCATCGTCACCGCCACCTCCCTCTTCTTCTCCTTGGCCGCGTTACCCTGCAATCACGACGACTCCGCTGAGGCACCTCCGGAATAACAGGAGAGAGGAGACTGAGGTGGAGGCGTTCACGGAGTCGCCGAGGCCTTTGCAACCTGTGAGTTTGTCTTTGCCAGACTAAAGGTCTAATCCAGATTCGTGCTGGGATTACTGGATGCAATTTATCAAGCTCCACTCATTGTTTTGGACAGTGCGAGGTCCACCGATAACTCTGACCTGTCCATAGCCTTTGCACATTGCGCTCGTGAGTTTCGCACGGGTTCTCCAGGCTCCAGTAGCGGTCACTTGGACGCATCTGGTTCTTCATAGAGTGCGAACGATACCTCAGCTGAGAACATGAGTTGAAGGAAACTTTTACGACGATTCTGAACTAATTTCAGGAGTGAGAGTTGGCGTTGAGTGATTTCTTGAGGGCCTTCATGTGGAACTTGTTCATCCAGACTTGTCCACATCATGGCAGCACTTGCGAATGGACAAAGAATGCTTCACTTGTAGTGAGCCACACGATCACCATCCCAGTCTCCATCTGTTTTGTTTGCTGTTCCAGGTGGAGATGGTATCGTACGTCAAACCCACTTTAAATAGCTTTTGCGATGGTGTTGGAGGTCTCATTTGGCCACCCTGTACGTGTTGTGCACATAGGTAAAAAGTAGAACCTGGACTTTGAAGCTCTGAACTGAATAAACCACGCCCAGTATAATCAACACACCGTGCAGCTCTTGGCCAAACAAACAAACCTAACTAAACCTAACCTTAGGTTAGGAGACATGACATTTTCCCCCTTCTGTTTGTGTAATGTCTGCGCCTAAATCTAAGTAGATTCTTCTAGTCAGTTCCAGCCTTCAAGGTCACCTTTAGCTTGCAGGAACACTTGGCCTTGTTTAGTGAGGAATCTATAGAATTGACCAGTCCCAAGACCATCTATGACACCGCCAAGAGCCGCAGGCCTATGAAAAACGTCACTTTTGTCAACTTCTAACCAGGTGACGTCTGCGTCCACCCCCTCGTACCAAGCCGTCCCACCGCCCACGAAGCCTCCGTCGGCTATCTCAGACTGGTCCGTCCCGGACATCGGGTGCTCCCAAGCCGCCAGAGGGCCTCTCTACTTCCAGATCGGACCTGCTGCGATGCACAGAGGGAATCAAGGTAGGGAAATTCGTGACATTCATCGCTTTTCCACTATACAAAAATATGAGCCTCCCTGCCGAATATGGATCCAGACCTCGTTTTAAAAAACAAGACTTCTTCTTTCCAAAAGACTGAATTGGCGAAGAAAACAGATGTTATATTCAAGAATCCTTTGAATTTTGACAGGGTGACTCAAGGTAGGGCCCAACTTTCGGTAAGAAGAAAATTTCAACATTTCTTTGACGAAGAGGTCAGTGATTGGCGGGATCGACGTGGCCTTAACAATCTCTCTGAATGTAGAGGCTGACGTCCTTCGGGATGATGTCCTGGGCCGAGTCGGCGGAAGGCAATCCCCAGAGTTCTGAGTTGTTGATCATCCTCTGTCCCACAGAGTAGTGCCGGAAGGAGGCTGCACTGCCGCTCAAGAGCGTCTCTTCATTGTTGACCATGTGCAGACCGATGAAGTCGTTGCCGTAGCCAATGTTGATGGCTGCAAGTAAGCGTGAAAGCAAATTTGAAATGGCCGTGGTTAGATGCACGGAGTCCATACCTTGAAATCCCTCCACTCTGTCGCTCAGGATGGGGTTGCTGCTCTGCCTCCATTCGTTGTAGAAGGTGAGACCCCCCCAGACCAACTTGAAGTGAAAGTTGGCGTCACACGACCAAGACCTTTTCAAAAGCGCTATAGAACGGATCATACATCCACCAAATCATGTATCCACCTCATGGCTTCCAGGTTTCCCAGGATGCTGTAGGGATCATTGGAGTTCCAGTTGGAGTCTTCGTCGTCCCTCTCTGGAAATTCTTTAGTTGCGTCCTGCTTGAACACAAGGAACCACTTGAAGGGCTGGATCATGCAGGCGGGCAACTTGCTCAGGGGAACGACGCTTTGGGAGGGGTGAAGCTGCGACACAAGAGTGGTTTCGGTTGAATAACTTAGTAGATATGACCCCTTCCCGCCTGCCCACCCGCTGCTATGAAGAATGGGCAGAGCCAAGAAAACCAATTTATTGCTCCTTGGGCTGAAGGGGGTCTCCGGAGGGGTTTACACCCCCCCCTCCCGCATCAATGGGGAGGGTCCGTAAAAGAAAGTCAATTTTTGGTAAGGTGAGCAGCTGTTTGGGCCTCTGGTACCCCCACCCCCCGGGGTTTTATGCGGAGGTGAGGCTTGCTGCTGCGTGGTGGTTGGTTACACACTCATTGGTTGTTGTGACGAAAGAGTCACTGTTGCTGTTGTTACACACAAGATGATACACTACATATCTACACTTGCGTGCATAAGTGAGACCTTCCCTGCGGCAGGAGCAGCCGGAGCGGTTTGAAAGCGCTACATTGTAGTATGAATGCAGGAGAAGAGCAACTTTTTTTCTTTACAGGGTCACTCCCTCCACCTCCATTTCCCATTTAACCCTCGGTGAGGCTGACCATGGGCTTTACCTGCGTGAGCAACTCCAAAAAGTTGTCTGCTTTAATAATGGGCAAAAAAACATAAGCCAAAAAGTCCCATGGCTCCCAAACTTTAAAAGTATGGCCTAAGGATAAATGATGGCATATCCGTGTGTTTGATAACTTCAGTAAGTCACTTCTTGTAATTTCAGACGGGGTTCAACCTCCTCCTCTCATGAGGTATGAGGAGATTTGCAAAGTATCGATTTTGAGGCCATTTTCGCTTATGAGGATGCACCCGCTTATGTGCACCTCAGTGCCTCAGTTTGGCCGGTGATTGCCAAAAATTGAGGCTTTCGCAAATGGTTACACAGCGCCCACCGTTTGTTATGAATGCGTTGAAGAGTGCACCAGATGCTCCTGTGTTGTCCCAACCGTAAAGGTTCAATGGCTCAAAGTAGTTGGTCCCACTGTAGTTGCGATTTATGGCCACTCAAATCCTAGTTCTTATCAGCCTCTCGAGATCAAAGTTGATCTGCGGGTCTTTGAAGGATATCTGTTGTTTTCACGCACAAAAAAACTTTTCAATCTTTTGTACCCTAATTTCGAATGAATCCGTCGAATCATCGTATAACTTCCACATGTCTCCACTTGAAGACAGCTGGCACTTAAGCGGTCGCAGCCCGTATTCGTCCGACGTGCCTGCCAACACCATCCTCATGGAACTCGCTTCGACGTCCTCCAGGTCCAGCACAGAACTGGAGGATCCAAAAGCCCACATTGACGGGGGAGGAATGCTCCCCCAAAACGTCTCGGCCGCAATCGTCAGGAAGTTCGAGGTTCCGTCCAAGGTCAGGACCTCGACTGCCTCGGACGGGGCAGAATAACCCATGGCCCGCCCGCCCACCACGACCAGCCTGGAGTCATCGAAGACGGTGCAGGCTACCTCCCTACGCGCTTTTAAAAAATTCTAGATTAGATATTTTGACGATAAATTTTCGTTCGAAAATGGCACGGTTTGTTTTGCATAACTTGGGTGCTTCGACCGTTGGCCATTGAACCTTTCCTTCTTCTTTCTACGTACCTATGTTCAAAGGTGTTCCCGCGGAAACAATCAGACTGGTCTTGTCAATGATCTCCATGGTGGAAAGAGCTTCGTTGGCATCGCAACTTGTCAAGTCAGAAGTTCAATCTGTTATAGCCCGACGGTCTCTTCACTTTATTAATATTGTGATGATTGTTATACCTGAAACCTCCGACGATGTAGAATTTGTCTTTGCTTTCGACCGCGCAGAATTCGGCCCTGGCCTCCAGCAGGAGGTCACCCAGGTCGGTCCACACACCCGTGGTCGTTTCGAACTCCTCTATGGATTTGTGGCAAGTCTGGTTGGATTCCAAGCCTCCAATTGCCAAGACTGCTGAGGCAGATCGAGGCAGAATTTGGTGGAATGCTCGACTGTGCGACATCGAAGCCGCTTCCACCCAAGCCATTGGGAACTAGGGAAATATATTCAAACACAAATCACGCAACCAACTGACATGCTGAGGGAAAAAACCCTCTTCACACTGCATCGTACCCAAATGTAATTCAATGATTCTGTTATTGAATTCTACTAATAATTCTGTAATCATCTAAAAGTCATTGAAACATAGGATTCGACTCATAGAAATGGATCAGGTTGCCAGTTTGTGCCACCAAGAACTATTGGGAAATTCTGAATTTGGGTCCCGCCTGTAGGACGTGATGCACTTCTACAAGATTTAAAGTGCTCAGGACGGCGAACTCTCTCCTCACAGTAATAAAGCTTCTTCAGACTCCTGGAAACCTCCAACACCTGCTCAAGTGTAAGCAGAATTAGGGGCAATTCGCAATTTCCTGGCAGTCAGCGAAGAATTGGCAAGCATCTGGCTCGAAAAAAGAGCGCAACAAGTAGTGACTCCAAGGTCATCCTCCGCCGAACTGACAAATGATACCAGATCGAGCAGGTCCAAGGTGAGGGTCGATTTCACAGAGGATCCGTCGCTGTTCCACCCTCCACTCATGATGAGGAAAGGCTCCACGTAAGCCATGGGCCTGCCGTAGAGCTCTTGCGCGTTGGACGGCACGGAGGGGATGGGTGGCGAGGAGCAAGTCACATCGTTCTTCAGCTGCACGAGCACGGAGGTGTGGATATTGCCTGTGCCGTCGTGGCCGCCCATGACGATGCCGGCACGGTCTGAGAGATTGCACATTTTAGAACAACCCAACCAGGCTTAGATTTGGTCTAACAGTCATGAATTTCCCTCCAGATTATAGAACGTTAAGGGCTCAAAAACAATTGGAAAAGCGCCCCAAAGTCCCTGGAACATGAAAGTAAGCTTGCAATTTCTATTTTTTTGAGTCTTGTGTTGGGATTAGTCCTGAGCCAGGGGCATACGTAAAAGGAATCTGAAACACATGGACTCGTCCGTGAATCTGTTCCATAGTCTACTGCTGTCCAACGCACATGTTAGCGTATTCCACGTGAGCTCTCTGGGCACGTTGACAGTGGGGGGGTCCACGTTGACGAACGTGCTGGTAAGATAGCACTTGGTCCCATCGAAGAGAAGTCCTTGACAGTGGTGGAACTCCTTGTAGCAGTAGAATTTGCACTCTCTCAGGCCCCAATCCGAGTCCGTTGCAGCTGCAGCGGCATCGGCTGACTCGGCCAAAGGCAGGTGGACCTTGTACACCTTGGAGGACGGATCCTCGCTTAAGGGGGGATTTAAAACGTCCATTGCTGAGGGAGGACGCTTCGTCACATAACCTGGACAAAAGAGTTACTACGTTCATTTTCGGTTCACTGTGCTCTATGCACGACTGCTGTTCTTATTGCCACTCCGATTAGACTGCGAGTAGTATGAACTAAGTACAGAGTATTTGGGATAATCCGAAGTTCTCTGAAGAAGATCGGTTTGACCGAAAATTCCGCTTAACAGAAGTCACACTGTGAAATGTTCAAATCAAAGGAGATGGCGACCGAATGACTCAATGACATCTCTTTACTGCTTTTAACTCTTTCTCACGAAATAATTTACGTTATATACGCGCAATACGTAAAATTAAAGTGACACAGTGGGTCAGAAAAAATCTTATCTCCGTTATTCTTTAAGATAGAGGAAGAAGGCTTTCCCTACGGATGTTTAAGGACCGGCTGCCTTGGCCAAATCGACCAAAGAAGTCAGCCCTAGCAGAGTTGCCATTCGGGTTGGTTTGGTTAAACTGATGTGTCTGACGTACGTACTAGAAATTGTTGGCACGCGAAAAATTCAGCTTGCTTTGCTGTAAACTATGCTGTATTTCCATGGCGCTGCCGCGGCAACACTAAGACTACAACAGAAGCCGCTTTTAACAACACCGGATGTTAGAATATAAGAGCAGATTTTCGGCTATGTTTCTTATGTTCTCAATTTTTACGGACAAGGCGACACCGCCGATAAGATTATGGCCTAGAGCGATGGTGCGCTTTTAAGCGGCATCTATGGGACTACGACTGCTGAGACAGCTATGACTATTCAGACTCCCATGACTTTCACGACTGCTACAACCACTGCGGTCTGGTCGACGGCATCGTCGGCCATCTGGAGTTTATCGTTTAGCTCGAACTATTTTCCACTGCGCGTTTTGCATTAGAGATTAGCGGAGATGGAAATGGATAGGATCAGGATGGAAATGTGATTCAAATCCTAATCTGATTCATTCCCGATTCAGCTCAGAAAAAATGTTCTCGATTCAGATTTATCGGCCCAGCGGGGGAATTCCAATTGAGGGAATTTATCAGCGAATTTTTACTATTACTCAATATTATTGAAGTCCGAGAAAATTTGTGATTTCTTCGGAGACTCCTTATGTCGCACCAAAAGATCCTTTGGAGTTCAGAAAGGAGCAGGGCAGTTCTGAATAAGCAGTCTATGAAAAAATCACTTTCGTATTTTTCTATTTGCTGGCTTACTCGGTGCTCGGCGCCAGGTACTTTTAGCAGTTATTAGAAGTTTTAGTAACACCGCGTGCATCTTATTGGGGAGCTGTTGATGGCTTCAGGTCATCTTGGATTCAGTGCTACAGGTGTCACCCAACACTTGCCAGGATTGTTCTTCCCCGAGTTCAACTTGCTCTAGCAGATAATGTGGGTCTTTTCACCAACGACACCGCCCTGGGGGAAGTCATATCAATAGTCTTTACCCTTGCCCCAATGGAGAGTTTCCATCTCAACTTCTGTGAGGCCGTCGACTTCGTATGGCCTTGTCCACACAGTGCCCACGTAGCACTGGTCGTCGGTCCAGACGTAGAAGCCGTTGACGACCTCGAAGAGGAACAGGAAGGCACACTCGTCCATGGACTCGGCCACTGCGGTCACACTCTGCAAGACAGGTGAGGTTGAGGTCTGTTTCTTTGCTTTCTGACTGAAGTCCGCACGTACCTGCTCAGAATCCTTTTCCACTTCGACCTGAAGTCCAGCCTGTAGAGATCTCCACTCCATAGTGTTTGCGGGGATGCGGTGAAAGTGGTCGGACTCGTGCAGATCGACAATCCTATCTGCCCAAAAAAGAAACCCAACGTTCCTTGAACTTTGATGAGCCAGAGACGATTTTCCTCACCCAAAAGGTAATAGGCGAGACTATAGGTGTTCATCGTGATAGAGGTGGAGCTTTGTTGAGCGCTATAGCTTCCTAGAAAACACTGGCGTTCTACTCCCTGGACCTCTGAGTAGAATTGGCAGGACTTCCTCAGGTAGCAAAGAGCAGAGCAATGGGACAAAGTCTGGGTGGCGAAGGAATAGATCAATGACGAGCTCTGCGCTCTGCCATACACAGTTTTCTGATCATCCAGGGAGTGGTTGAAGCGATCTGGGCAGAAGATACAGGGTGGTAAATATACAAAAACCAAGTGACTCCAGACTAAGACTAAAGGGGAGTCCTCTGCATCTCTTAGTCATGCTCCAGTGGCTTTTAAATGAACGAGGACATTGGCAGAACCAACCATTGGGTCCCGAGAGTGGAACAATGACCTGGTCAAGTTGGTCAAAACATTTACAGTGTGCACCATGGGGAGTCACGCACCGAAGGAGCATGACTGGACCAGTGATCTGAGGTCTCTCTTCTCTTGTCTGTCACTTTTTCACGGTCTCTGTGTGCTCCTACCAGGCATGACCTGGATGTCTAGATTGAGGATGTCTGTGGTGACGCTGACTCCGGTGACCACGCTGAAGTTGCCCAGGAAACACTTGCCGTCTTCTGGCAGAAAGGCGTTGAAATGGCATTCCGGATCGAATGTGCAGAATCCCTTGCAAACATATGGATCGGTGGTGCTGAGTTCGCGGTAAAGGTGGCGACTCCATTGCTCGGTGTCAGCCTCGGGCACCAAGTAGCTACTCAGAAAATCTGCAAGATGTGCCCGAAATGGAATTTTTGAGGCCAGAAATCTCTCCCGGATTCCCTGCTCAGAACGCGGAGTGGGTAAAAATATCGAGAAGAGTTGAGGGACTATGGAGACTCCGGTCTTTGACACCATTACAGTTGTACAATTATGTACATTGAGGAACTTTGAGGACTTTTCCGCCCAAGAGTTTCCAGGTGTTTTCGTCAGAAGTTCGCCGTCCTAAAAGGTCATGGAGCTCTATACCAATCACCCTCTTCATTCTTCGCCACTTTTCCTGGTCAGATTCCTGAGCGGGTTGTAACGTTTTGATATTCACTTACCTGGACGGACATAAACGTTCCAGGGGCCCAAGGTCGTCACGTCTGCAGAGGCGCCACCTACTCCCAAGCTGCCCAGAAAGCACCTGAGGTGGACATAAGTTGGGTCATGACGTCCGAGAAGAGAATTCAGCTGAAGTACTTTTTGTCCTCCAGGACGAAGAACGCGCAGGATCCAGGCCTAAACATGCAATAGGCTGCGCAATCATCTGGCTCGTTGACTCCAGGAATGTCCTCAAGTATTGTGTTTGACCAAGAGGATCCAGAGACTGGAGAAACCGAGACATATCTTGGCTCAGCAGAAAGATCCTCTGGGGAAAGCAAATTCATCTACTCCGCCTCGGCCAGACAATTCTCTTCGGGATTAATGAATACCTCTGTTGACGTAGACAATCTGATCGTATGTCTGCCCCGTGAGGTGAGTGTACTCGTTGTCCAAGCTGCCCAAGTAGCAGGCGTTGTCCTTAACCGCGAACAACCTGCAGATCCCGTCCGTCTTGGTGTTGCAGAAGGCGCCGCATTCAATCGGATTGTTCACGTCGTGGCTCAAAGTGTGCGAAATCAATGTTGGCCAAAGATCCGAAGTCAGCTTGAAGGGAACGTAGTAGCTTTGTTCTAGACCCAGACTAAGGGGTAAAAGGCCGAAGAGGCCTGGAAGGACTGCTCTCATGGCTGCAACCAGAATGAGTCCAGTTGCGCCAAATCCAAGCTGTGACCATGTTCATTCAACCTTTGATTTAGTGTTGCTCAGAGTCCCTATTGGGTATAAATTTATTTCACATACTTCATAAAAGGGGAGATAATTAGGGTAATAAGCTGATACTCGTAAGTTCAGTCCAGACAGAAATTGGTTTTTGCGCCATGAACAGACCACCATTGATTATTTAGAGAGGTGCAGGGTCGAATTATTTGACAGCAGTGCTCATGGTTTACCTTGTACTTCAGTTTAATGCATACGCACTTGTAGTAATGCTCGTGTATCTTTCTCAGGCTTAGGCCCTAGTGGTGAGGCCTTGTACGTGAACGGGCTGTTGGCGCCAGATCTGTTCCTGGTCCGCGGTCACCCCTACACCGTGGTGGTGGAGACCGGTCTTGGCGTCAACCCGGACGTTCCCTTCCACCCGCTCTACATCACGTCAGATCCGGTCGGCGGTCACATGAAGAAGACAGAGCTACAAAAGAAGGTCAGAAGGAAATTGCCCACCACATAAGGCAGCACATTGGCTAACTCTCTTCCTCGTACCTGGCGCTGATTTAACCCTTTTCTCAGACACTGCCACAGGTGCAGGCGTTTGGTAGGGCTCTGAGGAATTCGCAATTAAGAGTCATTATCATGGGGGGACCTAATAACCTCCAGCTATAAATGGTTTATTTAGTAGAACTCCGCCGAGGGAGGACCCGGGGGGGGGGGTGGAGAAAGGGGTCATGAGTGAATTATGCAATGAAAGCTGCGATTTAACTGTTTCAATTTAGCACCCCTGGGTTTTCGTGAGCCTGATGTGCCTTCAACTGTTCCAAACCTTTCCATTTTCTCGGCGAGACATTCAACGTCTTTTTTTCCCTTATTACCAGACCGAGCAGATTTTTGCTGGTGTCCACTACGATCGCGAGGCCGGCGGCGAGGCCGTCCCGCGAGGTCTCGGCCGGATCTGCCTGTGGACGGCCCCCAGGCCGTTCGTCACGTACGCGACTTATGCGGATTTTCACAACCAGCTAGAGCTTGGATGCGCCGAGGAGAAGAGGCCCGGGGTCTTCTCGTTCAGACCCACGTGGGACATGCCAGACACGATTTACTACCAGGTATGGTACAGGTTGAAATACTCTTAAGGGCACCTGAAATGGTGAGGGTTCGTGAGCACTTTGAGATTGGTGGACCAAAGCAGCAGTGAGGAAGCCAACCTGTTTGCACTTGGGAATTGCACTGTTTGCAAATAGGAAAGTTAAAAGCCTCCTAAGCCATCATGGGTGGAGATCAGGCATAAGTGATAGGTAGAACTCTACGTATATATACACACAACTGATTGCGCTCATGCAAGTGACATCATCATGCATTATTGGCGAAAGTAACTGCCACGTCAAAGGCCTTTGAACCAGGCAGTGGGCATAATGGCCAAAAGGTCCCCCCCCCGACCTTTTTTGCGAGTACAGATTTGTGTTGGAACAGAGACACTTCATGATCAAATCTGAAGACCTGGGTGGACAGAAGCAAGAAACAGCAACGTGACCTTGAAACTTGTGTACGTCATCATCACCCGCAGCAGCAGGGAGGAGAGAAAGTTCTAAACTGGGACTGGCAAAGATGTGTATGCAGATTTAGGTCCAATTTGTGTTCCAATGACGTAACTTAATAGTTCTCCCGAACCTGAAAAAAGGTTCCTCTCTCTTCTAACAAAAAATCTTGTTAGTTTTTCTTCCTCTCAGAATATTATACCAGCAGTTGCATCTGAGTGGGTTTTCTTCTCCCCAAATTCCTTCTTGTTCTCTCCGCTTTGTACGCAAATACCTTGCCTACAGAGGGAGAGAGAAAGAACCATTGTGAGGCTCTTTGAGCCTCGTAGATGGACTTTTTTTTTCGCCACCCAGTCGTAATTTGTGTGTTATTGCGTGCAGAATTCCTGCTAGAGTTTTCCCCAGGGACAATAATGGTCTTGATGACCGAGACCTGGACTGCCTCAAATAATCGTCAAAAAGGGGGTCGACATCAATGGATGTGAGAGTATGAGCTCGAGGCCGCGAGGCTGCGAGGCTAAGCCGTGTCGGAGGAAGGACCACAATTTTGGTTGGGGCGAGAACGGATGTCGAATGCATCCACACTTGTCTCATCCAATCATACTCATCTTCATGTAGCATGTGTACGGCTGCACAGGGTGTGTCAATAGTGACGTGACCGCAATCGTAGCTGTGTCTCACCTCGTTGCTGGGATTTCAGAGCTTCACCGCCAACCACCTGGGAGGAGTGATCCACCTGGTGGATAGATGCGATGAGGACATAGTCAGGTCGAACGCATTCCCCCTCCCCACCTTCAGGCCAGAGCTCAAGGGCTACATTGAGAACAAGAAGGAGGATGACGACGACGAGAAGGAGGACGAGATCAGCTTGCTCAGGACGCTCCTCAGGGCCAGGTCGCGAATGAGGAATGACAACAGGTGTGAAGGCTCCGTCTGATAGTTTATATTATTCACATATATGCGCATATACATTATGAGGATCTGTTGCAACAACACGGAGATATGAGAGAGCAGAGGGAAAGCTGAGACTGATTCTTGTGTAACCTCATCCTACATCACTCGTCTGCAGCCAGCATGACCCCCGTCAGGGTGAGGTGCCCTTCCCTCCGGGTGCTTTATTCCAGTTGACACACGCCTTGTCACCTTACCCCTTCCGGAGAACGGTGCAACTATGTGAACTCTAGTTGCAGCAACCGAACAGGAAGCTTCCGGCCTGGACACTGCAGTCATACGTGACCCTTTGAGTTGGCAAGCGAAAACAGTCTTTAGTCTTTCTCCTTTTAGCAATGTTGTGGCTCAGCCTCCAGTGAGACGCGGCCCCAACCTGCCCCACCTGAGGCTGAAGCAGAAGATCTCGCCCCATTTGTACAACGAGGACGGAAAACTTCGTACAGCCCCAGGCTTTGACCTCCGGAGGCTCGAGGACAAGAAGAGAGAGTGCATGAGGAGAAAATTGAGCCAATTCGACGTCAGGTACAGCCTCGTCCGTGGCCGTGACAGTCATAGTCTCTCTTCACTAACCGTCTTTGTTGCTCTCCAGCCCCCAGTCCTCCTTCCTCCCCCGCTCTGGCTTCTTCATGTCCCGTGGCCGCCGCGAGGCCGAGACCTTCAAGGACAACTCCGAAATGCCCGTCTTTGAGCACTTCCCTATGAGGGAGATTTCGTCCCGGTCCAAGAAGACGCCCAGGCACATCGACTTTGAGGCCGAGTGCGAGGAGGAGGCCAGGCAGGAGCTGAAGACCACCATGGGACCACGATTTTACCATTCGACCCAGAAGCCAACTCAGGTGCTAGGCGATGTAAGTATAGCATTAATTTTTAATTAAATATTATGTAATGTGGCTCAATCGTCCTGAACCAGAGTGATGGGCGGTTACGCCGAGAGGGTGAGGGGCGGGTTCTTTCATTTTTCCTCAACGGACGGCGATGCTAAATAAATCAAAGATACTTCTTTGGGCACCAAGGCCAGTTGGCATATACAGTCCTGGCCGTATGTAATTGCGTCGATCATGACATCACCTCCTACGCTGTACCGAAACGTGTTGAGGTGGAATTTTGATGTGGAACGTGTAGATGTGATACTGGGACACAATGTTGAGTACACAGGTCAATGTCGAGGCTGCCCATTTTGGTGCTAGAATGCTCAAAAGGAAGCCACCTGGAGGGGGGGCCATGCCAAACAGAAGAGGAATTTGGCTTTTTCGGGGGGTGAACATGGATGAAATTGGCTGAAATTTTTGCAGTAGAATCCTGACCCCCTGGCCCACCATTTCCACTGGGATTCACTCCCCAGGTCCTCCGGCACCATGAGCAAGCATGCAAAAACCCCGTGTCCGGGTTGAGAGGTTGCAACATTCCGTGAAGCAGCAAAAAGAGAGCGAAAGGGTGACACTTTGACAGGTAGACAAAACTCATCGACAAATCGTCCCCAGCAGCAGCGAGAGAAGGTAGTCCTGATCAGACTCAGATGTAGCTAGAGGAGGTAGTCCTGATGACCGTCTGCGGCAGTAGCGAGAGGAGGCAGCCTGGATCACTCTCAGTAGTAGCAAATGTGGCAGTCCAGATCGAGATTACCTGACTGTCGTCAATGAGTTTCGT
>JAAUXU010016552.1_pt1 | contig 16037 bp, 10 predicted proteins | sample 7278151 | NCBI WGS metagenome assembly JAAUXU01 (sample SAMN14350113, study PRJNA611818) | marine sediment metagenome | isolation source: surface marine sediment (1.8m) | place: French Polynesia: Moorea | collected 2018-08 | reverse complement strand
GGTGAAGTGTGGAGAGGGGGGTCCCCCCTCTTCACGGTAGGAAAAATTTTAAATTTTGCTTCAAAAAGGCCACCAAATCAGCCCGTTTTTCGTCCCTCAGATGAGTGTCCGATGACTTTTGCACAGCACTGTATATAGGCATTCTAAAATTATTGGTATCCGAGGGACACCGCATTGAATTATTTTAGAGTGACCTAAAGAAGACACAGTCCATCAAATTTGAAGAAGTCATATAGGTTGGCAAGACATACGAGCTCCTGCTTAGTCTTATATGTACTGCAGTGCGAACCGTATTTCTTCGAATGGAGCCCCAGGAGGCGTTATTAGAAGTGAAGGTGTCTAAAGGTGGGGCTCTGACAAAAGGGGGGAAGGGACTCTGATAGAGGGCTGGAGATCAAATCGAAGAAATACGGTACTTTACATGTGCCGTATTTTCTGATATACTGTATAATATCAACCCGAATTTAGGGGCCTGAAAATTTAAAGAAAACTACGTATACGCATAAGAAGTGTCTTGGAAGAAAGATGCTTCCTGTGCATCACAAAATACCGTGTTCAATCAGTCTTCATTGTGACAAAGAATAAATGGATCACGTATTAACAGCTTTTAGTCAATGTCAAGTTTGTTTTGTTGGAGTGGAGAATTGGCCTTAGGCATCATTTTAGTTTATACAAGTCTTAATTTCTTTAAAAAAGGTTTTGCTTTAAGCACTTTAGCATCAAAGCTTTGTGACAGATGTGTGTACCAGAGTTGGCGTAATATCGATGCCGGCCACTTCAATTGCTTGTAGCATTGACGAAATGTGTACGAAGGCAGCAGCAATCTCTAATTAAGTTAAGGCATTAACTTCAACAGCACGTAGAGACCTTATAAGACCTTGTAAGAAGTTTCACTGTCGAAACATATTTTTGTGTGTCACTTTTGAGTGCTTTTAGAAGAAAGGAGAAGCTGAGGGGCCGGACGGTGCCAGGCTCTATATTTCCATCAAGGACGTGAAATAAATGGCATGAAAGACAAATTGAGGTGAAAGTGGATGCTCAAAACTTTCCTCCAATGAACTCCATGTCGAGATGCGACGACCACGCTCGAAGCGAGGCCTCCTTTAACATGGTCTAAACTGAGCTCAATATCCAATCGTGCTAAATGAGCTTCACCTGCGACGCAAGCGTCTCGAGGAGCTCTCTGTCAGCACGTCCGTGATTCGATTCACTCGACCAGCTCGAATTGGTCGCCCCGTACTGGAAGAATCCAGCTGCCGACTAGTGAGCTGGACGACGTCGTCCCAGTCTATGATGCATCGGGTAGCAGGAAATTGGTCGCGTTTCAGTGCATACTATATTAGGCTAGACCAATTTTTTAATCTCTTTTGGCATTCTATATACTCGTTGCAAGATTCCATTTGAAGCCATTCCAGTCAAAAAGAATGAAGAAGTAATCAGTTTCTGCGTCCTCTCTCTGCCTTCAAAGTTGCATAGGGATGTTAGGTCAACATTTCAAATATGAAGAGTACTGGCTGAGTTGCATTCTAGTTACTAAAGTAGATGGGAACGGGACGGACGTGAAAGCACGTTTAGCGTTGGCCCATGGCCTTCCAAATCTGAACACCTTGTCTGGCCTGAACTTACGTAGTAAAACTTCATTGCAAGACAGGGGGATCAAAAAACCTTTTTTTAAAAAACTATTGCACTTTAACCATTTGGGATGAGGTGACAAACCCAAGATGCAACAAGATGAATTATGCATCTTTTCGTTTATTGGTCTTGGCTAACAAAAATTTAAAATTAGTACATGAGGACACTGCCGAAGCTTCATCAAGACAAACGATGCAGCCCCCCCCTAATATGTCACACTAAATAGCAGAGTATGTTATAAAACTTCTAATTTAGAAGCTCGCATAGAAAACAGCCTTTTGGAGAAAATTTCAATGAAATCCTAATATTTTGGCCAAGGCAAAGAGCGCTCGCCGCCCCCAGAAAAAAATACCTTTTGGAAGAAACCGTACACCTCTGTCGTCTAGCCTGAGACCTATACTGTAGCTATGCCATCCTTCACTTGGAGGCCGGCACTTCCACTCTTCACTTTCCTAGAATATTTCCGGGAAAATTTCTTGCTTTGAAAGAAAAACAGTGTTTGAGAACCAATCCGGGTTTAATACAAGGGCGGATCAAAAAGGACCATAATGAGCTAATATCTTCCCAACCACTTAAAAATATATGAAGAATTAAGTCATGAGTTGGTGATGGGTGACTGAGGTTAGCGAGAAGTTTTGTTTCATTGACCTATTATATAACATAACAGCTGCTGTGCTACAGGTGCAGTAATAATCCCTTGTCGCATGATCCCTACCAGCAAAATTTTTCAGGAGGATGGCGACCATGAGGTCCAAAGAGGCCTTCTTTCTTTGTTATGCCAGGCCAAGCCACGAGCAAACGCCATTTGGAGTTCAAGGACGAGAGGGAGAGTGTCAGGAATGAGAAGGGCCGGGCCACGACAGAGAGAGTGAGAACAAAAGTGAACAAGGCCAAAATCCAGGCAGTGGTCAAGGTATTTTGGGAAGATCCACATTTGGGACATTGCCGAGGTTCCGGATACCTCCTAGGGCTTTGTGCAAACCATTCAAGATCTCATGATGAGCGAGCGCAGCAGGTTGAGGTGGCGAGGGACTTCATCTCAAGGCGCAACAGAGATGGCAAGAAGCTCTGGGACAGTTTGGTGATGATGCATGAGTCATGGGGCCACTACCATGGGGTCAGAAAGCAAGCAGTCTTCAAGGCAATAGCTCCCGATTGGATCAGCTCCACCACAGAAAAGCAAAGATCATTGCCAGTCCAAAAAGGATCATGCGGGTTGCTTTCTTTGATGCAAAGGACATGATCTATTGTACAGTTGCGACCATTGGCACCAGTGACAGCGATGCATGTATAAAGATGGTCTCTAATTCTTTGGTGCATTTACATAAGAAGCGGCCAGAAAAGCAGGGGAGCTGGCTCCTTCATCAGGATAATACTCGACCCCGTGTCAGCAGGGCGACGGAGGAGTTCATGGAGAAAAGGAAGATGAAGTTGATCCCCCATGCCCTCTACTCCCCAGACCTTGCCCTGGACGGTTTTGGTTGTTCTCTGCCCTGAAGAGCTGGCTGGCTGGCCACAAATTCAATGCGCAGCTTGAGACCGGTGTGGAGGGAGTGCTACAACAGCTCGACAAGAGTGGCCCTGTAGTTGTCTTTCACAAGTGGCAGAAGAGAAGGGGAAGAGGGTATTGAAGTTGGAGGGATTGTGTTGCAAGATAAGTAAAATGGTCATACTGCATTTAAGACTATATGAGTTATATATCCTCACTGTCGGTCCTGTTTGATCCTCCCTCGTAGTTAAAGTCTGACTTAGCTATTTACCCGTAGCCCATGAGAGTACACGGGGTCCAAGATCCCTTTTCATCTATACCTCATGCTCAAGGTTGTGTACCTTTCATTTACCAGAACAATTTCTTGCTATCTGGCTTTTGTATCACTCATTCGAGGTACATGGACTTGATGAAATCCTCAGTGTGCCTAACGTTACCTGGACCCATAGAAAATTTAATCAAGTCGAAGAGACGGAAAGACATTTTTGAAGCTGGATTTTGAGTCCATAAGTGGTTGGATTACAACTGATCCCTTATGTGCCAAAAAGTCACTAAGCCATTGACGTGACATAGAAATGACCATAGTCATGGACTGGAAGGAAAGTACTCAATCCCCAACTAAAGAACCTTTAAACCAAGGCGCCTTGGCTTCGTCTTGGAATGAAACACTCACCGCCTTCATTAGATAGACGGTGCTTCTTTGCATATTTTGGACATCTCCAGACTACAGCTAGTTTTTTTTTTTCAAAGCCCTTAAGCTCTCAGCTCTGGGAATGCTTGTAGCTGTTGACTCAGCTCGGGCTCTCTCGTTGACCCTCAAAAAGCTCGTAGCTCGAACCCATCCCCATGGCTCCTGAGCTCCGAGCTCACGTACGCTGAAAAAAATCAGCCTATGAAGGCGATCAACGGCAGCTCTGGAGTCGCGAAACTCTACTTGGTCACGACGCCTGTGTCGATGGCCGACACGATTGGCGATTGTCCTTTGGGAACTATTTTAAGATTACCTCTGGTCGTAGCCAGGGACTAAGCCAATCGCCGCCTTGGATACATGAAAGAGACTTTGGGCCATGATTGTCTTGCCGCATCAAGTATAAAAAAATTAACTGTTAGCGGGAGGTTTTTCTGTGTATTCCCGTGAACAATGCAGGCCCAATCTATAATTGCTTGAATGGGGGCTTTTTGAGAAATTTAGGTTAAAAGGTTAGAAGCACCAAATGAAGTCCGAAAATTGAGTGGTAACAAAAAACTTTATTTACCTCAAAATACGTATATTTTCAAAAAACAATACTTTGCCAAGTTTGAGGGTGATACAACAAGTATGAATAGGTTCTAATATGTCAATCGATATCAGTAGTAAATAAAGTCTTAAATAGTTCTAATGATGCAAAGATTGGTTGTTATACAAAATTGTTCACTATGCCTTTTAACAATGCTCTGCCAAAGCTGAAGCTTATAGAGCAGCCGCATCATAATTTTTCTAAAAGGAATTTGCATGTTTTCTCTACCAAAATGATGAGTATTGTTGCTCTAGCAGCAATGCGAAATACTGTGTGCATAAAATGAATGTTTTATTTACTTCAAGTGATTGATAATACAGGAAACTAAGCCAAAAATTTATGATGGAAAGTCAAAATACTTAGTCCATATTGAGACATTGAGGAACCTGCAGGTGCTTTTAAAAAACCTGCCACTTAACCACCAAAAATTAAATTTTTGCTTCACTTTTCTAAGAAATTGCGTATTGACGGCGACGCCGACGAAATTAAAAAATAAACTCGACGTCGCGCAACGCACACTTTCGAATTCGGCTGTACGTACATGTACATAGTACATCTTTCGCCCTTTTCTCTACCTCTTCAGTCTAAATGTATTATTTCAGGCTGAAGCTTTCATCTTTGTTCTGCACTCAATTAAAGGAAAGGTAGAAACGCGATCCTCTCACATCCAAACTCCAACTCACCTCGTCTGTTTAAGTTGGCAGAAGTAGCAGATTCTCACGTAACGCTCGAAAGAGATCAGGACTGTGCAGTACACGCTAACCATGACGACGATGTGAGACACCGGAAAGATCCACTGCTGAATCCGCTGGTGGTCGTTCAACCAGTAGCTGACTGGCAGAAGGTCGGGAAGGCCGTACGAGACTGCCAGGCAACTCACTACCAGACAGTCAAAGAGTGCCAAGATCTAAGGAAGAGGGCAAAAGGTAGGTTTATGCAATACTCTTCAGCTGCCGCGAAGTATTTCAAGCATTCCAGGCCATCCTGACGGCCTGCATTGCCTTCGAAAGTTTTTGAAAATTATCGATAAAAAAGCGTCCGTTAAGAGCTCAAAACAACAACTGTTTTTCATGCATTTGCATGAAGATCTCATCACAAGCCGTTTATCATTTCTTTTTTTTTTGTTTTGCTTTAAAAAAACAGCCTAAAGGGAGTTTTGTGAGGAAACTTGTCCACTGCTAGGATGCAGACTGCATGCAGTTCAAATAAGTTAGGTTAGGACATCCTAAAGAAACAGCTGCCTCTTAGCGGCCTGTCAGTCCAAGACGCTGGCGCGGACGTGTGATCTCCCTGTGCATACGTACCTTAAGGAGCTGATGGAAAAGTGAGGGTCTTCTCTTTCTGTACAGGAGAAACATGGAGGCGCCGTTGATAAGAAAGCCAAGAATCGCCATGCTGACGATGAGGTAGCTGACGCTGGGGATGCGCGTGTTCATTTTATGCAGAACTGAAAGTAAACCCTGCAAAAAGTATAGTACGAGTAGCATTCCAAGGACAACTTTAAATGTAGGATTATTCTTAGGGCGGAAGAATTCAAAGTTAGAAAAAATCTGACTAGGAAATCGGACTAAAACAGGACTTTTTTGTCAGTCTCCTTACATTATAATGTAGGGCTCATGTATTGTTTGTCATAACGCATGAATAATCAATCCCCTTCCTCCTGAGACCCAATAGCTGCTATGACAACAACCTGTTCATGAGATGCTAGCTCGGCACTTGTCCTATGCTTATGTCCTACTCGTTTTCTGCTCAGACTACTTCTTCTGGCTTCGTCTTTTGAGCATAGATGGAGACAGCGCAGTTCAGAATAAGCGTTATTAATGAAGGTACCTCACATCACAACATAAAGAATGACGCTAAAGTCCTTCCAGTAAAGCTAAATATCATCCTTCTAATTACTCTAATAAGAGGAATATTTTATTTTATATCTCATAATAACCTCTCTACGACAGAATCTAGAAAGTCAAGCGCTATAAGAGATTTATTCTATGAAAGGTCTGTTTAGGATCCGGTAAAAATACCACACTGAGCACAGAGTTAGAATTCCTTGGCATTGTACTCGTTGGTGCATCCACTTCTACAGCTCATATGTACATGTTTTTGTCATCTCCTCATCCAACATCTTTTTGCCGCTGTTTCAACTGTTCGCTTATCTAACGAATGCATGTGGTTGTCATTTTCCCTGTATAAGTTTCAACAACCCTGGTTGAAAGTTTCAGAGCTTAAGCTGATTCTCAATGTAAAGTAAATGTAAATTATGTAACCCTGCAAATGTAAATTATATATATTTACGCTTGGGCATTGACTCTTTTGCCAATCCCTTCAACTTTGCACAGCTGTAAATTATTCTGTGGCTACCGTCTCTTTAAGACACATTTGCTCTGATCAGGAGAAGAGGAAGAATAAAAGGGAACCTGGCAAGAACAGGAAAATATAGTAACAACATTTCTTCCCGACCGATTTGACAACCGAATCATTTCACGCAAACAGTCAAACGCTAAAGCTATAAATTTGAGTCATTTGAAAAAGATTTACTGTAAAGATTCGTATGAGGACAGGGAGACTACGTGTACTATCCAATACGAGTCTTTGAGTCTAGAGTTTATTTTGGACTGCGAGAAAGTGATGATCAATCAGAAATATGATATAGCTGAAAACACTAAAGGAAGAGTTAAATTGGGAACAAATTATTGAAGGAGTATTTATGTAGGATGATAATATGAGAGATTAAGTTCTAATGTAGCCTCCCGATCGGTACAGTTACACTTATTGGCGCTCGATGAAGCAAGGGAGACTATAGAAAAGGATTGAATTTTAATTTTAGGGATGTTGGACTGGAGGCCCGTTCATGAGTTCGCAATCACTGCTTCATAGTAGGGGTTATGAGACAAGATACGACTTTGAGTACGGAACAAAACTTAAAGACTTTATGAGCACTTTGTTTCACCAAAATCGGTCAAGTACTTTTGAAGGTGTGGTGCAAAATGGTGGCGGTGGCAGCGCTCATCCGTGCCAAGACGCCAAACAGAAATTACGAGGGGCGCGTCAAAAATAGAAAGTCCTTTGCTCATAGAAGGTCCATTTACAGAGATGTTGTAAGAAAATGGTTCCCCTTTCTGACATGATCACTCCTGAGAGTAGCGCTCTTTCCCCAACTCGCCATCTCCTTCTTTACGGAGGCCATGAATTCATCTTCCTGAGGGTGTTGCCGCTAACCATGCTAGAAACTTCTCTCAGTCTCATCACACACTGTAGAGGTCTCTATTATGGTGGACACAAGAACAAGTCGCTTGGGGCTAAATCAGGTGACTGGCGTAGATGAGTCGCCATCGTGATCTTCTTTGCGCCCAGCTTTTAGTTGGTTGAGGTGACTTGGGTGGGGGTGTTGCACTTGTTATTTGGCAATCCTGACGCTGCACTCTCGTTGATTTAGACAAAAGTCGTATACTGTAGCTTAAGGAGTGATGAAAAAGCTATGCCAAAGAGTCACACGAGAGTCCCCAAGAGAGAATTTTGGCCCAAAATTAAGCAAATGTCATCCTTCCTCTTATTTCTAGGCCTTATGGGGATGACAAGTGCTGACTGCGTGGCTGTCACGAAGGACTACTGAAAGAGTGCAAAAGACCTTCAGGGAAAGACCAAGCGTCCAGGTCTCGTCCTGCGTGGATTCCTGAAAATCTAGTGAGATTGGAAGCCACCATAAGGGAATCACTCACCATATAAATGCAGCAGCAACATGCACTCGGCCTTGACATTTCATATGCCGTGGAGAAGCTTGAGGGGGGAGGCAAGTCTTAAGTGTATCAAAAGTGGTCTTTTCTCTCTGAAAGGGTCAGAAAAAACGTATGGAACGCTACAGGTCCCTCTTGAACTTTGAAGAGAACAAGCCTCTCAACAGTATTCTCTTGTTCGAGGAGAAGCTCTTTGTGGCTTACACCATCTTCTACACAAAATTATTGAATTGTCCTGTTTGAAGACATGGTCGAAAGTCTCGGATGTGTGTACACCACAAAGTACCCTGCGGCAGTGGCCATCTTGGGCATTGTGGTCTTGGACATTGTGGTCTTGGACATTGTGGTCTTGGGCATTGTGGTTTTGGGCATAGTGATCTCAAATGACCACGTGTCCCATCTTTGTCTATTCTGGCATGAAGATGAACTCAGCCATCTGTAAGTGGATCATGGAGGATGAGGTGCTTCTGTGGTTCCATGGAGGGTTTGCAAGTATACATTACTCCTATATTCATGATCGTGCCAACCTCGACAGCGATGCTGTAGTGGATGGGCACCAATATGAACATCTTGCCTAAAAACTTCTGGCCTCCATTTTCACTTCATCTCAACAGGTAAAGTTTAAGGTTGGAAGACTTAAAAACATCAATACTATAGACTTTAAGCCCTTTAGCTCCAGGGCATGGAGCGACCTCTCAAAGGAGTACTTCAGCAACTTGGGCAAGAGCCTGAGATTCCCTCTGTCCTTCATGCACTGAAATTTCGATTTTCACTTTCTAGTGAGAGCTTGTACAATTTTTGGCGGACGATAGGACGCTCAGTTGCAGAGCACCATGTCAAAGTTTTGAGCTCATGTGATCTCCAACTTATGAACGGTTCTGCGACTACATGCCTATGGATCAGGTTGTGTAAGACTATGTCCTCCTAAACTTAGAAGCCTTCTCGTAGAATGAGGTGATCACACCAGAATGAAGCGACTTAAAAGACTCGCTTCAAACTGTAAGTAAGACTGGAGGCAGATTCACAGGTAACTGCTCAAGAAAGCTGATACAACAGGCCTTATGAAGTGTTATCTCATGATCTGTTTGATGATCTGTTTCGTTTCCCACATAAATTTAAGCATTACAAAGATTACAAAGGATCAAGCTACCACCAATGAAAAAATGATTTTCAACTTTAAAAGACCTGAACTTTGTAGATGTTGGTCCGATTTTAAAGAAAAATCTCAAATCTCCTATTTCCGAAGGGCTGAGTTTCGCCGTCATTTTCACCTTGAGTGAAAACCATCTATTCAGGAGGAGTTACTTTTGGTCCACCCTGTGTCAAGGAGCTGGGGGGGGGGAACAGTTAGGCCCACTAAGTTGAAAGGGAAGTTGTGAAAAGCATAGGGAAGGGGGAGATGAGGGAGATCTGAGAGGATCAAGGATGTGTTGGAACTGAAAGGGGGAGGAAGTGGTGTTGGACTCGTTCATGCATACGCACGTTCGAGCGACAGATGTCAGATACACACAATACACAGCTATTTGTCTACCTCATTCCAGTTTGAGATTGTGTGTGAACAAAATTGGCGCTTTCTTTTATCTACATTCATTGTACTCTCGAACACCTGTTCCGTACATACCTGTAGACGATTACAGTTGGGGCTCACCTCGATGTAAGTTTATTCCTCGCCGTAGAAAGCAACACTAGCGGTCTTTCAAGTACGTTGGACGTGAAGAGCAACAGCACCGTGAGAGAGAAAGAGAGAGATCTGGCGCCAACGTCTTTCTCCTCTTTACCTTTATGGAAAGCCAGTGTACATATGTTACAACGCAATTCCACCCACATCTCTTCTTTTTTCCAGCGTCACGATTTCTATAGTCTTCCCATTATATGGTGGTGAGCAGAACCAACCTCTGCGGTCCTATTAATTCTGAAAATTGTTATTGTTCCCCTCCTCGTCAGGGAGTGGGTAGAATTTGGTGGAAAAAAGCTGCCTCCTTTACTTGATCACTGCTTTCTCAAGATATGTCGAGCCAAAGGTCTTCGAAGGGTGACTCTTCTTGTTGCTCCGAGCAGCGCTGCCCCTGGCAGGAGAAACGTGATTGTCGACTCTCAGGCTGTTTGTACTGGTGGATACGACAAGACGGAGAAGATCCCCCAGACCTTTATCGCGACTCACTGTTGTATGCAACACGTGTACTGCACATGATGTATTCAGTGACAAGGCTTTGAGTGACAATGGAATGATCATGTCCCTTTTTTGTGTTCGACGTGTCGTCCAGCGTCGCGGAGCACGAGCATTCACACGTCCACCCATGTCCGTCCTCAATGTCCTTGAGGTCAGAAGTTGCCTCCGATCAGGGGAAAACGAACCAACTTGACCTATGTTTTAATGTTCCTTAACCCAGGGACCTCTGATACCAGGACTTGTGTGGAGCCTGCCGATTGCCGATTAGGGCATTTAACCAGTGTTGGTGATCTACGAATGATGTCAAGCACTACTTGGCTTGGTAGAAGGTTGCCAAATCTGTCAAGCAGGGGACTCTTGTCAATCATCGGTCCTGATGTCAGAGGTTCCCGCTTCACATTGATGGGAATGCCCTTATTTCTTGTTATGTTGTGGTATAGTTTTTGTCATTGTTGTAGGTGAACGTTGTTTAGGACAGAGAACATTTTTTCCCCTGAGGTGTCAGCTAAGTTTTGACTTGAACAGTACACGCGAGTCCGTTTGCACCGATTGTGCAGTGGACTTTTTCTCCCGTAGAGAAAGAAAGGCTCTTTTTTCTCACCCGGCAGACACAAAGTGGAACTCGGTAATCACACTTGACCGTTGCTCAGGTTGTCAATTTGGCTGACAAGATATCCTGGAGAAAGTCAGACGTTAAGGGAGCGTTGACACTGACGCAGTTCTGTGTTACACTCGCAAGCACTCGACTCATGTGCCCAATTGAAGCGCCCGTAGAGCGTGATGAGAACCGTGAGAACCTGCTCACAATGCACAGGAGACGTTTCTTGACTTGCTGCTATCACTGATCCTCTCCCTGACACTGCGACAGGACCATGAAACAGAAGCTTCTACCAGTTGGCGTCCTTCTCGTCCTCCTTCTTGGACTGCCAGAAAACGAGGCTGAAGTTCTTCACCAATTCCAGAGGCTCAAGCATTCCGACGATCCTGGTACCGTCAGACCTCGAAGTTATGATATTATTTGGTCAACGGCAAGTGCAGTAGATGTTGTATTTCCCAAATCCACGCTGTAAAATGCTCACACCGGTTCTATCGCACGTTTTGTCCCGTTCCCAACGCAAACTATTAAGCAGTGTCTTTTCTGCTGCGTATCATAACTTTGAGACGCATAAAAAGTTTCAGACTTGACTTTATGGAAAATGCATGGTTAACAACAAGATTATCATAATATGGAGATTCATCATAACTTCATAACTGATAACTTTGAGACTTGACTGTACGACATTTTTCGTTATTGCAAAAGTACATGAGTACATGATTTCCTCCCTCGTTGCACCTAACACGTCCACGCAGATCTCTCTTCGTTTTACATTCCGACATTGATGAGACCACAAGTGATGTCTCTTGCCGAGTGCGCTCTTCAGACCGTCTTCAGCCTTTCAGCCGCAGACTACAGTAAGCGTGCCACCGCCTTCGCCTTCAATCCGATCGCCAAAAGCTGCGTCTTGGGCTTGACTCTGCCATTCCATGACGCCATCGACGACTTGGACCCCGTGGGGCCGCCACCCAGTGGATTGGCCGCAGTCTACTTTATTAAAGGAGTGAAGCCTCTCTGTATGTTTGACCCCCGCTTACATCTTGACTGACATGCTTAACATACATGTGCAGTCCTCTCTCACCCCAGCGTCCGAAGTCCACTCCGACCTATTCGCGTACATCCTTTTGAACAAGGAGAAACAGTTCGACGCTCACGCCAACGTCAATCTGGTCTCACCAATGTCTCACCTGAACAGCTACTCGTACACCCTCGATTCTCCGGTGACCACAGTCAACGGCAACAGCAGCCCAAGGTTGAACGAAGAAGAAATAGAAGTGAGTGTAACTAACACATCAGTAGTTGCTCCCCTGTGTAGTTAATGTCGCATCGCTTCGAATCACATCTGTTCACGCAGCACCACATCACTTTAATACTCTGCTGCTCAAATTCTTGTGATGCCAAGTGATGCTATTTGAGCCTAGCTAAAGTTTCATTCAGCTCAGCGTGACCCCTCACGCGTTCACGTCATTCTCCGTCCTTGCCTGGCACAAGTCGTTGCAACAAGGTCCTGGCGTCAGGGATGAGGCCATCGTGACCTTCAGCACTGGCGGGAATTGGAATACCGGATGGAAGTTTATCTTGGGAGGCGAAAAGAAGGGCTCTATTGATTTAAGACTGGGTAACGACAATGCAGTCGTCACGTCAGGGCAGAACGTCGTCAGTAAGAACACCTGGACCTACGTGGCGGCAGTTTATGACTATTCACAAGGTGCGTTCTTTTACGCTAACGGAAGACGTACATAGATGTTCCAACATTCAGAGCGATCCAGTTATCATTTTACCGCTTTTAAGGCCAAAAAAAGATAGGCGACTTTAACAGTACGAAGTATGATGATCTGGAAGACGTGCCATAGTAATGCAACTATGTGATTGCTTCGTCGGAAGTAAATGGGACAACTTTTCGTAAGGTGCTATTAAATTATCATTGCTCATTTTTCATCTCCTGGTGTTTTCAAAGGTGTTCTACTAAGGACCGTGACAGCTATTGGTGTGTTCAAAGTTAAGCCAAGCCACAAATATGAAACGCGTGGTCTTAGCTGGAGATTTTTTCCTTTAAAACATCACATACACACCTACTCACGGCATTAGTGCCTTGGACTATTCTCAAGACTTTTCTGTGCATGAAGCAAGCCGAGAATCCTCCTGACAAGTCTTTAGGAAGTAACGTTCGCATGGGGTCCAGTCTTAAAGTCTATGACCTGCAGAGATACACAAATAATCTGCAACAAGATAATGCACAAATACATCAGCCTCACTGTCCCATTTACCTCTCATAAGCAGCAATGCCATCTATCGGCGATTATTGGCAAACGCAAAGATGCTGAGTGATAGCTGGATCGGACCGAACGTCTTTATCAGGCAAGGTCTCCTTGTACAAGGACGGTGATCTAGTGCACACGGAGACCGGTGTGGGCCAAGTTCACCTGGGGGTCTCAGACACGATCCATGTGGGCAGGTGGGACTCGATAAAGGCTGAAGGAAACATCGCCAGCATCGAGGTCTACGACAGGGCATTGCAAAACGAGGATGCCGTGAGAGACAGTATGGACAAGAGCACCACGTACAGGGTGGGACTCCCTACGCCTTAGTCAACCAAGCATCAGGGGCGAAAGCATTTGCGGAGACTTTTTTCTCCAATACTGTTATGCGACTGACTCAAACATTGAAAACATAACGTACCATTTCACTACATGCCTCTCAGGCTGTCTTGAAACCTTTCAAAAGATTGAGGACAAACTCTTCAGGAGTATCATGAAAATACAAGAACATCACTCAACCATGTGCAGACTGCAGCAGTTGTCGCACTTCCATGACTTTCTCTTCTACTTCAAGAACAATTCTCCTCGGCAACTCCTTTGTGGAGTCGTGACCAAGTCCTCGAAATTCTTCTCCTGCTCTTCTTTTTCATGAAGTCGATGGAGTCCTTTGCAGTAACATTGAACTTTGTCGAGGTCGAATTTGTACAATACATCTGCGCCACGGGAAAAGTTTTTCTTAATCCTTGGTAATGTATATAGCATCTGTTGTACGCGTAAAACTTTTTTTGTAAAGTTACCTTGTTCAGGTATGTGTGGATACAACGCAACAACGGCTCACATCGCGTGCTTTAGTTGACGCCACATGGAATTTTATTCGTGCCGACGTTGATGTCTGCTCTTACCGGTAAAAATAACATTGCCTCGTTTTCCTTAGCTACAAGAAGAAGGGTACAGTCAGCAGAAGCTGACTTGAGACATCCTTGACAGTTTTCTCCCTGGAGTCTTTAAGAGAAATTTGGTTTATTGCTCCCTCTGTAGCTCTGGGGCTGCATCGAGCGCGAACTGGTTGTAACAGAACAATGCCTGTGAGAGACTGTGTGTTCGTGGCGTCCGCCGCCGCCCTCCTCTAGCTTCGATGTGGTGCAGCGCGTCGCCTCCTGGAAGCAGTTCCACTCCGGTGCCATCGACGGCTCTGGAGCAGCGTTGCGCATCCTGCCAGCTCATACTACGGGGAGCAGCAGAATGTACTTTGGAGGTACGAGAGAGGTGACCAAGTCGAAGCTCAAACAGCTCACCAAAAGTTGTGATCTGGCGACGCAGCCGCAATCATGCAAGCATCCGACTGTGTCAAGATCAAGACCTGGTTGAACATTCTGTCAATCGTTGCACTCCCCGTCTTGTTCAGCATTTGTTGACGTTGTCCAACCCGCCCTCACCTTCTCGTCGTTTTCTGCCTCCAGACTGGCTGAACTTTTAAGTTACATAGGCGGATAGTTTGTACGTTGCTCTAGCACAATTAAAGTGAGCAGATACTAAATTATCAGTCATGAGAACAATCCATTTTGTCTTATTTTTTTACGGTACTGAGGAGACTTTAAACAAAGTCTTCCTAGCGAAAGTAATGACACCCATATTGATACTTCAGTCTTCAACGTGTTCGCCTTCTGCACGGTGGACGGACTCGAGGCAGCTCCTGAACTTTGCGCACATCATGATGATGAACTCTTCAGACATATCATATCAGCACTTGTCAGTTGAAGTGAGAGTCCACACTCATGTGATGCAGTGTACATGCCTTCTCCTTCAGTACCCTCCATATCCCATAATCGCGATGATTGCAATCAGAAGACTGTGAGAGCCAGAAGGCTGGACTCCAGTGGATTTCCCAAAGTGAATGTTTAAAGTTAGTGACAAATTAACGTCCGCATCCAGTAGTTATCAACCGAATGGTGACTTCAATCGAATTTTTGGTTTTAGCTGCGGCTAGACGTACGGTTTTTTGGTCGCCTTTTTCTGCAGCTTTTAGGTTGACTTGCTACCTCCACTGACATCACGCAACCTCCATCGCCTTTTTTTCTGATACTCGCCTCTTTTTCCAGCAGGTGAGTAGAAAAAAAAGCTGCCGAAAAAGGCAAGCAGGCGCAGAAAAAATGCCCGTCTAGCCGCCGCCTTAGGTCGAAAGTTCCGCTCCAGCAATGCCGCCAATACTGTAGTGAGTGAAGTGGTTTAGTGTTGATTTGCCTTGGGTTGGTGATGCCGATAGCACTACAAGTAAATTTGTCATTAGTCATGACTAGAAAAAGGTCAGTCATGCGATATTGTCCTGGACTGCTTGTGCCACTGTACTGATCATACTGAAAACAGCTTTGCTGATACCATGAAGTGCGGTCTAGGACAAAATCAGATCCTCTATGATGTCCGCTCATGAGCAAGCTCACAGAGTGCTTAAGGAGAGACATAAGGAGACCCCGCTTGGCCTGAGAGAGCGGTTCCTGTGGAGGTTGCGAGGTTTTTGTACAGAGTAGAGCATTTACCCCAACAAGCTTTCAGACGTGGAGGGTGTGTAACTGTGTATGCTTTGGTTTTTGAGGTTTGTGGGGGTAAATGAAGACTTCGGCTGACGGGACTGAATCGGCAGGGGGGCCCTCAGCTAACCACCCAGGGCAGCTCCCTAAGCGGGGTCTCCTTATGTCTCTGAGTGATACCCTAGAGAGTATTCTCCTCTTTGCCGTCACGGCGAATCGACAGGACTGGCCCAGAGAAAAGAGAGAAGAAGAACGTCAGCTGCCACTGAGCCCCAAATGGTGCCAAGCACTGTACTCGGGCACAGACTTAGTAGTTACACCCAGACCTCCAGCCTGGCAGAGCCCCCTATTGGATCCCTG
>JAAUXU010003278.1_pt1 | contig 16040 bp, 15 predicted proteins | sample 7278151 | NCBI WGS metagenome assembly JAAUXU01 (sample SAMN14350113, study PRJNA611818) | marine sediment metagenome | isolation source: surface marine sediment (1.8m) | place: French Polynesia: Moorea | collected 2018-08 | reverse complement strand
TCATTACATAACAAGGTGCTCAGATTTTGACAGCCCTGTGACAAAGCTGTGAACACTTTATTTTTAGTTTCATTCAACTACTGTGCTTCAGTTTAGCATCTTAAAAGTAACAAAGCAGGTGCTTATCAAATTTGTGATGGTAACCTAACATTGTTATTTACCGAGTCAAAAAATTTTAAAGGCAGAGAGGGGAACCAAAAAGTCATTTTTCATTCCATTTGATTAGAAGGTCTTGAAGTGAGTTCTTGTAACAAATCTAGGACGCCGCAAAAGATTAAAAATTGACCTAGCTTAATATTTATCCATACAATTTTAACTCCTTCTTTGAGTTTCACGCAGCTTGTACTTGTTCAAGCTGTGAAATGTCTCATTCCATCCTCCCCGCACTCTTTTTTTCTTCATCTTCTTCCAGAATTTCTAGTTTTCTAGTTTTAGAGTTGCATTTTGTCGTTTCATGGGCGGAGGAAACAAGTTTGTCTGGGTCATGACTGATAGATGCAAAGGAAGGGAAATCATTTTAATCGTCGAACGATGCGTATCTCGCGTGTCCCCGAGGAGCAGGAGCATCAAGACTCTCTCTGTGGCTCTCGTGTAGCGCCCGCGTTACGCAATGCACAGCATAGACGAGTGCGAATGGATAGACACCCTGAGGACTTGAAAGAAATAGGTAAAGAGCAGAGAGTCTGCGTTCGAAGTACAGAGCGCGCAGCATTGAACTTCCTCTAGGAAGTGACTCATAATTCCACCATACGAGCACGCTATGAGGCAATATTTACATCAGTAGAGAGAGAATTATTTTGCGGTCAAAGTCCGTGACTCAGATTTGGCTGAAAAAGCACTCGCTCGCCACGAGGAGTAAAAGGCGGAAGCAAGTTGGGCAATCAAGAGCTCGTTACTTCAGCGAGGTTGCGGGATAAAGTGGTGACGGTTGCTTTGCATTAGTCATTCATACTCATAAACTTCCAGGCTTATGCAGCTCTCAAATGACGGCCAAAAAATGAAGAAGCAGTAGCACCGCAACTACTTTTGGAATAGCATTTAAGGAATACCGTATCCGGCCGAGACCAAGATTTCCGGCCGAGATCAAGATGTCTGGCTGAGACCAAGACATACCAGTAAACACGCACCACGTGGTCTTGGTCTTGGCCGGACATATTCAGTGAGTTGAAAGCAGCCAGAGAAGTGTTCTTGTCCAGCTTGTCTCGCAGGTCACATGGTCTTGGTCTTGACCAGGCCGGCGAGAGCAGCACACATCCCTAATCTAGTGTGGCTGCTATAGTAAGGTGCTAATTCACACACACCGTATTATCAAGATCTTATCAGCAGTGAGGAAATGTCGCGGTGAGGAAATGTCACCATTTCTATTGTACTGCAGTGAGGAGATGTCGCAATGAGGAAATGTCGCGGTGAGGGATTGTCGCCTCACCGTTTAAACTGTCTACTTTACCCTGATACTGTTTGTCAATAACTTAGCAATGCACTGACTGAGTGAAAAAAGACAAGAGTTCTCAGATCAGTTTTGAAAGGAGTTCACGACATCATCCGAGACTTTTTTCTTCAATGGAATCAGCCGTGCTGGAGCTGAAAGTTTCCAGTTGCTGCCCATGTTGTTCTTGCTGCAGATGCACACATTTTGCTCAAGATGGACTTCGTGCAAGTAGGGTGCCTTGATAGGAACCTTAATGCGTACAGGGTGAGGCGAAATCCCTCTTACACGTTGATTTACTCCCAAGCTTCAAAATGTGTCCACTAGTGTCTGCCTCACCTTGTACAAGCTGTGTCACGACATCACTACGAAGGTGCCGCTGTCTGACGCGGGCACCTTTTTCTTCGCCCAGAAAGCCTCATGGACCATAGTGACCGTGGTCACGTCAGGCCTGATAGCACAGGTAATTTGACACTGAGTTTGTTTAGGTTCATTCCATTATGTAGAATCTTTAAATTTTGTGACAAAATGTCTTATGTACGGAGAGCGAGACCAGGGAGGGGTCCCCCGTCTCAGCTCGCCGTGTGAAGTCTTTCCAGAGGAAAATGCTATTGCCTCACACAACTGTGGTCATCAGTCCTTGATTCTACTGAAAGCATTCGTGGCAATAAGTAATCTTGCCAGCAACAACGGTAGCGCTGCTCCTATGTTTCTCCTACGTGGTCGCCGTTGCTGACGGTGCACTTCTCACATCTCATGAGCCATCAAGCTCTTGATCACGATTTGTTGGTCGCCATTGTGACATTGTGACAGCAACAGCCCAGCAGCTGGCAGACCTACAATTTGGTAACTTTTCGTGCGCAGGAATTAACAAAATTCAAGTTAGATCAACTCTTTTCCCTTGGGGTAAATGAAAGTTTGTCTGCTACGCATTACTCAAATTAATTGAGACTTGTTTCTCACTATGGGGGGGGGGATGAGGGCCTTGCAATTAGGACCCATCTTGGCGTCTCTATTTAGCACGAAACTGCGCATCAAATTGGATGCTTGCACATCTAATTTTATCACAGAGTGAGACTTGAAAGTCTGTGCAAGTGCTCAGACTTGCCTCTTGGATGAGGTTAGGCCTGGAAAGGTTGAACACGTCTTCTTGACTTTCGGGGTGGTATCAAAAGTCTCACCACGTCTATGATAAAATTAAATGTGCAAACATCCATTTCGCAAAATTCATTCATATCGACGTCCCCCCCCGTCAAAGTCATGTCTAATGCGCAATACATGCGGCCACTTATTTTACAGTACCATATGTGCAACTCATCAGTTTCAAGTACATTCGAACGTGGTGTTGATTGCTGAGTACTTGGACAACAGTGGCACCGACAGCATCTAATTCATCCCATGCTGTCTGGATTGCTGACTTGAGGCTTCTTGTGGGAGACTCGTCAAGAAGTGTTGCCATGTTTGAACACCCAACGTCATGAGAGATTGAAAAAAACTGATTTGGACAAATCTGCGCTCAATAATGCAAAGAGACAAAGTTTCAACGTAACTGAGACAACCTGTAGATGTTGAGCAGAGTAAGAAATATGGAGGTTGCGTGTTTTTATGTGAAATAAAGGAGAAGGAGAAGTGCATGTGCAACTTCCAGCAAGATCCAGTGTCTCTCGTACACCCAGAATGATGTTCAGCAACAGCACACAAAGTCACGATCACACCCCCAAGTGGGTTTATATGACAGCGATTCAATGACCACCTGGAAGCCGTGCGATTGACCTTGATGCAGTCAACACAAGTCCTTTTCTCTCCCCTGGGTTTGCCTTGACCTTGCGGCTGTTCATTAATGAGGCTAATCTCAAATGTGCAGAGTCGATTGCTTGACCTGATTTATGCCAGAAAGGTGGTGGCAATTTTTCAGGACACGCTTCTGTTTTCTTCCGGGTGCACGTTTCCCCCAAAACTTAAGGCTGCACTTGGCTAGTCCCAGGGAAAAAAGAGCAAAGTTTGTGTGGATTCGCGATATAGATGATTGCGGCACTGGCAAAAAAGCACCAAAGAACAGTAGCTTGTTCCACCGGAGTACAGTGGCGTCAAAACGCCCTAGGTTCTTTTCCTCCGTACTTGATTCACCTATTTTGTGGTAAATTGTCTCTGCCAACTTGGCACGCGAGCACGCACGCACACGCGCACTCACTCACGCATATGTGTGCATGTGATGCACGCGCGCAGTGCAGATTTTTGCATCGCAGCCCTTGCGGAGCAGGCGAGCAAGCAGCAACCCTCTCAGGTAAAGGAGGGGACAACAGCGGAAAAAACTCACTCTCCTTGCAATTTTCTTTTCAGGTTCGTGTTTTCGCCCTTCCTGGCCATTATACTTGACGCGACAATTGCATAGGAGCGGATTCTTTCGATGGAATATGAAGTTGGGTGCGGTCTCTGATCGATGTCTTCGTCGTGTCGAGGCCCGGACACGACGTCATCAGCGACGTCGTCGTTAGGAACGAGCAGCTGAGTCTCCTCGTCCCCGGATGCCAGCATAGTCACGTCCGCATGAAGCGATGAGCGGAGTGAAACGATAGGCTGATCTAGCACGTTTGCTCGGATCAGACTTCAACCTTGAGTCCAGGGTTGCCACGTTGGTGGAGCTGTTGGGGGTCACATTTTGCGTGAAAAAGAGGGGATCCGGTAAAAAAAAGGACGTCGCAAGAACTTTATATTAGTGTTTTCCCATGGTTGATTTAGACCTGAGAAAGAAGCGCCCAGCTTCATCCTCTTCTTTCCTTCACTTCGTGCAATGCCAGTGTACATTGTATTTATTAAAGCGAAATGACTCAAAGGCACGCAACAGTTCTGACCCTCTCCCGAAAATTGTAAGAAGCGTAGAAAGAGTAGAAATGGCAAAGTCAGGCCCCCAAATGGGCCACCTGGCAACCCTGCTTGAGTATTACTGCCCCAGACACTCTTCGAACTTTATCCAGGCCAACCTGTTGGACTGCATGTACGAACGCCCGTGCAGGTAGCAATACACGTTCAAGAGAAAACCTCCTCACTCATCAGACTCTCATGATGACTCATGGTACGACAAGAAATACAGTTCTCTTGCACTTCACTTCATGCGTAGCATGATACTCGGCTCAGTTTGTTCGGGAACTGGTTAGTAAATTGCGAATTGACGCAATTTCGGGCATGGACAATAACGTTAGCATTTTAGACAGTTACGCAACATGTTTTCTTACTTATTACTCACTTTGCACAGCTCATGACATCGAACGATCGAAGAGGAGATCCCTCACTGTGCAGCTTTCCCCCGATCAACATACTATTTATACTGGAATACTTCGAAAATGTCTTTTTCAGCTTTTTGGGTTGGAAAATTGACATTAGCCACTTTGAGCTCAGAGTTTCCTCAGTGAGGGTGAGGGCTGTTGAAGCGATGACTTCTCGGGCGATCACGAACATGTGTGAGTGGGGGGATGGCATCTTTGGGGACGATCGGTCCAGAGGTGCGAGACAAAGACAGACAAACCTACACGCACGTAGCAAGAGCTTCATGTTCTTTCCGCTCTTCCTACAAAGTACGTTTCTGTGTACAAACGCTAGTATACATGTTTATTAGGCCAAAAAACAAAATTATTTGAATTTGGTGGAGTGCATCTTTGGTTTGTTACCTCATATGCCAAATGGTGAATGTGTCGTCAAATAAATGGTTTTCCAAAGAACAATTGACCTCCCTCTCTCGCAATAAAGTTTAACTACATTAGTTCAGAGCATAACAATTTATTCAGGTTTTGAAGGCCATGGTGTAAAACTAAACGCCCTCTGTTTTCAGTCATTCAACCCAGCGTTCCAGTTTAGCATCTAAAAATTATTAAGTAGGTCCACGTCAAATTTGTAGTATTGATCGAACATATGATTTACGTACTGTGTTTTCAGAACGTCGAAGGCAGAAAGGGGATCCAGAGACACATTGTTTTTTCAGTCCATTTAACTAGAATGTCTCAAAGTATAGCCTTGCACCAAACATAGTACGCCGCGAGAGATAAAAAAGTTGGTCTAGCCAACTATACTCGCTTCGAAGAGGATTACGTGACATTCTTAAAGGCCATTTTGTGAAGCTTCAGCCTCAAAAAGGTCACCTTTGGCAGCAAGAACGGCCTCAAAGGAGCTGACATTAGCTGACATTGCACTTGACCTCTTCTCTTGGACCGCAGTCAGGGTGCACGTGGAAGGCTCAGAAGCATTTCTACTATTCCGAGATTGAATCCGGCGTCCAGAACAAAAGTCACGCGACGTCTGTTCTGCTTCCTTTTGAAAAATGGCAAGGAAGCCAACGAGTGAACCGAGAAGGAAAAGTTCCCAAGTGAGGGAGTCCAAATGTGCAACCAGAACTGCCGAGAATGCGCTGTAACTAATTTGGGTCCCCCTACTTTTCTATCTGCACTGAGCATTGTGCTGATGCAAAAGCATTACACTCAACCTTCGACAAAGAGAAGCTAGAAATGACTTCTCTGCATCCAAAATTCTTATGTTGATGGGTCTAACGCAAAAACACTCAGTACGTTAGATAGGAATCTCGCATCTGTGCTGTATCGAAGATTCAATGTAAATGTCTCAATACCAACTTCTTTTATTTGTACTTATTTACCAACAGTTTCCTCGCATTTGATATAAAGATTTACCTGTCAGAATTCTAAATTACCTTCAATTTCACCCTGTCCTTTTCGCATGGACAACGTGCACTCCCAGCAGCAGCAACAGCATGCGAAAAATGCATCTGCAAAAAAATCAAGGCATACACGTGAGAGGCCCAGGGACTACTCGAGCAGCACACGGTATGCACGGCATGATGTAAGGATTACGATGTATGACCACAAAAGGTACCAAGATTGTTATAACCTACAAGTGAGTCGAAATCTTTTAAGAATGTGAGACGTAAGATGGAACGTTAACTACAACTAGGACGATGCGTCCAGTACTTTTCCAGTAGTCCATGCCTACTTGAGGCCTCCTTCTCGTCACTTTTTTTCGCGCGCTAAGTCTCACTTTCCGTCAGAACCAGATCGTCAGTGTGTAGTTGATACCACTATAAAAGCAGGGGGTTCCCCAAGGAGCCGTCAACAGTTGCTCGTGTCAATACCAAAGAGAGAGATAGAAGAAAATATGGTGAGAAAAGGCATACAGATTCATGCAAATTCTTCTTTGTAGAAATAATAACAGTCAATCTTCCGTATAGTAAAGGGTAGCTGACATCACATCGCATCGAATCACATTTTGACGACATAGATTCATCGAAATTTGAAGAGCAGATTATGAAGCGATGCGATGTGATGCAGTGGAAATGAGGAGAGGATAACTGCTAATGACTAAACCATCTCTCAGAGGCTCCTGTACTTGGCTGCCTTGGCAGCTACGGTGTCCCTCGGATTGGCGGACAAAAAGCCCGAGGACCGGGACATCTTTCACCAGGTGCCGGGGTCAGGTGGGTTCGTCAGCATCAGCTTCGGGGGTAACAGCAAACAGAAACCAAGGCCACAACCAAAATATCCTCCCCCACCTCCTCCTCCAACTCCGAAATACCCGCCACCTCCTGCTCCTGCTCCCGCACCAAAATACCCGCCACCTCCTCCTCCTGCTCCACAGCCAAAATATCCTCCTCCACCTCCACCTCCCAAGTACCCCCCTCCAGCGTCTTCAAAGCCCACGGCCTCCCCACCATATTACAAGCCTCTGCCATCAGCCCCCGCACCCAAGTATCCCCCTCCACCTCCCCCAACCACCAAGGCACCCAAGTACCCACCTCCTCCACCAACTACCAAGGCACCTAAGTACCCGCCTCCACCTCCAACCACCAAGGCTCCAAAGTATCAGCCTCCTGCTCCCGCATATCCTCCCCCTCCTCCCCCTCCCCCTCCCACTTATCCGGCACCAGCTCCCCAACCCTCATATCCACCACCTTCCTACCCTGAACCCAAGAAGGACTCCTATGGTGCACCCTCTGCCCCTAAGCCTTCCTATCCTCCACCACAAAGGCCTTCCTACCCCCCTCCTCCTCCGCCCAGCTATCCTCCTCCTTCACCCAAACCCTCTTACCCACCTCCTCCTCCCAGCTATCCGCCCCCAACTCCTGAGCCTTCTTACCCACCTCCTCCAGCACCTAAGCCTTCTTACGGAGCCCCATCCAGCTATCCACCCCCTTCTCCTGAACCTACTTATCCACCTCCCTCCCCTCCTAGTTATCCTTCTCCGGCTCCTGAGCCTTCTTACCCTCCACCTAAGCCTTCTTATGGTGCTCCCCCCAGTTATCCACCACCCGCCCCTGAACCTACTTACCCACCTCCTCCTCCCAGCTATCCTCCCCCAGCACCTGAGCCTTCTTACCCTCCGCCTTCTCCTCCTAAGCCGTCTTATGGCGCTCCTCCTCCAAGCTATCCTCCCCCTAGTCCTGAACCTTCTTACCCTCCGCCGTCGCCTCCCAAAGATGAGGCTCCTGCGCCCTCCTATCCCAGATACCCTCTGTACGGGGCTCCCAGATACCCGCCCCAGATCAAGTTCTTCCCACGACCTCCCCCCGAAGAGGACAAACATGCTACATTGCCTAACTCTGGCGGACCGACCGTGAAACCCACCAAAGTAAAGCAGTTGGGCACGAAGAAGGTCGAGCTGAGGCCCCGCGACCAACTGGAGCAAAGGCAAGCCAGGCGCTTCTCTGTCTTCGGCGACGATGACGACGAACAGGATGGTAATGGTGTGGCAGAACTTGTCATTGCTGCCGATGTCCTGGAGGACGCAGTTGAGAGAATTGACGGAGGCGTCACTGACGAGGAGTCAGAGGACTTGACTGCACTGGATGACGGTGAAACCAAAGAGGACGAAGATGCTGCTGTTGCCGCTGACGATGCTGAGGATGACGGCGCCACAGTGCTGTCTCCTCTGGTCGTGTATTACAGGATCTAAAGAAGTCATTAACTGTTTTGCTGGTCAAGACGACGAAGACATGACTTGAGTCAATTATTCTGCGCGTGTAATTTGTCAGGCATTATCAGTACAAGGAAAAATAAAGGAAGATATTTTCCTCTCTGTAAAGTCGGAATCTTTTGCGGTTTTTCTTCCTTTTTTCCGTGTCTGATTGCACTTTTGTGCATGGCAATGAATGCACTTCCTGATCCTGAGACAAATGTCCAGGGGGAAGTTGGCGAAATTGCCCTTGCACACTTCATGACATTTTTTTGCATGCACGTAAGAATTGATAGTCAAACAAGGACGTCGATGCCTACCTCAATCCTCCCATCGACTGCTAGAAGTATTTTTCGACACAGGAGGGAAAGAAAAAGTTGTGCGGTTCTTGATTGTGGCCAATTTGTGGGCTTGTCCAAAAAAAATCACCATTGAACAAGTCTGACCAACGTTAAAGGCTGACCTGAAGAAAAATCTCGGTAGGCGACGACATCTAGAGGTGAGTGCGGGCAAATACAGAGACATGATTATAAAGTAGGTACGCAGCTTCAGAAGGATGGTGATTCAGTAATGAGAGAGCGGATTCCTCAGTGTGTGTGTGTATGGGGGAGGGGGTCAATTCCCAGAACGCTGCGCAAATCTGGTGCGAAAGCGGGGTGGGCGAAATAAGGGGGTATTGTAAAGTTTGGCGGGGAGCTCTGTTCCATTTAGTGTGGGCGGGCGGGGGTATTACCCCTTTTCATAATGCACTCGACGTACACATTAGCATTAGCTACTTATACAGACAGGCCCTACGCAGTGCGGTACAAGCGGCAAAGCAAAGAGAGGAGGCAGCTCGATTCCCCACTCAATTTACGTGTACGTACAAGCTGACGTGGTCACTGATGTCAGACAGCATTTTTCCATGTCAAGCGTTGTGGCTCTTTGACCCTCCTACGACATGTGTTGGCCATAGAAATATCTTTTGGAAACGAAGAGTTTTCATTTTTCTTCAAAAGTTTTTTGGCTTTCTCAGCCTGAGGAGGCACGCACGCACACGCATTGCACGCGCTCTCTCTTACACACACGCACACACACACACACAGCGAGAATCTGTGATGATGTAATGATATACTGAAGAAAAGTGGGCTTCCTTCTTCTCCCTCTACAGTAGAATCTTGTTATCACGCCACTCCTACCTCATCCTGCCCAAGAGTGTAGAAGTACTGCGGGCTTTGTTTGTCCATGCTGAAAGCTGCTCCAGACGACCAACTCAGACCAGAGGGTGCTGAATGGAGTTTCGACAGCAACTGGACAAAAAAGTGAACGTGTAAAGCATTGGCGCATCAGTGTGAAGTTCCACGACTACAGTCAAACACTACAGAGAGCTGTGGTATAAAGGCTGATATTTGTGCTCTTCGTGAAAAGGGTGAGGGAGGTCAATTCGACGTCGTGAAAGCAAAGAAGTGATGCAATCTAGGTGGACTCGATAAAAAAACACTCGCCCAGAATTCAAGTACTCAATAGTCAAGGGTTGCTAGGTCATGCTCAATCGATGCGAGAAAGGCCCCTCACGCTGCAAATAGGCCCTTACAAGGACAACAACTTGAAGGCCGTCTGTAGGCCTAGTCAGCGGTTGCGACCTTCAAGGTACACATGAGTTATTGATGAATTGAGGGGCTCCTTAGCTTTCCTTTTTTTCTCAAGCTGTGATTGCGGAATACTTCATACTACAATTGGATGTCCTTCAACGCTAATTTCAAGCCTCAAATTAAATCCGAGAAGCCTTTCAAGTATGAGTGGAGGAACTAGCTATGGCGTCTCATGGACAACGGAAAGGTAAGACCATGAACATGCAGCCATGGACTCGTCAAACTAAGGGACCACCTTTGTGTATGCACCTGCTTTCTTGCTGCCTCCTTCAAATTATGCTCGCAAGGATATTTATTAATTGACACGGATGGGAGCCCCGCTAAAACCGGACTTTCCACCTTGTGAGTGGTCTATGGCACTGCTTCGGTCGGAAAGTTCCGAAGCAGAAAGCATAGCTGACACACAGGTAGCGAAAATCCATACATCACTTACCGTATGAGTCGTCAGGAAGTAAACACTCCCAATGCCTACCTGGGCAGAACATTTGGATCCTGCATTCGTCCTGCCCCTAAAGTGTGCAAGCGAGTGCGTGTATGCAGACATTTTTGAAGCTCGCACGATGTAAATGATGACGGGACAGCCAGAACTGGGGAAGCTCACAGTAGCTACACAACTCTTGCCTTCGCTTAAGCGAAATTCCCCCTGAAAAGCACTTTCTCCGATTAATTTTTGGGACAGAACAGTTGGCGGACCTCGGAACTGCGTTGAAGGCACTGTTGAGCTTGGTCTTTTCAGGATACAGGAAGCTCCTCAACCAGTGCCGCGCTTTGCATCTGTTGCTCGTGCAAGCGTTAAATTTGCTGCAAATTTGCAAGGGTGCCGACGTCTCCCCAAAGTCTCTGCTCTGCAGGGGCCACTCGGACTGTCCCAGGGACCAAGTCTGTGGGTATTTACCGCAAGACTCGACCAGGGAGGACGCCAAATTAGGGGTGAGTGATGTCACTACCCGACGAGTAAGTTGCCAACAAGTCGTGCTTCTTGCCAGGCGTGTCGCTGTCCCTCGGGGTCTGTGCTGTGGAAATGGCGGTGCTACCCATTGGCACCAACCCTGTACTCGGCCTGCGCTGTCTCCGCGCAGTGCAACTACGCCGAAAATAACAACCGCCACTGCAACCCAGTCACTCGCAGGTGCGACTGCGACTTCGGCTTCATCGACGTCCGTGGAGAGTGCGTCAGCACCTCCATCGACCACATCATGTCCTCGACGACTGAGCATCTTAAATCGGTCCAAAATATCACTCATAGATACATCCAAACTGTCACCATGAACCAACACTTGAACAAGACTCTTGAGCAGCACTTGAACAAGGCTCTTGAGCAGCACTTGAACAAGACTCTTGAGCAGCATTTGAACGTTACTCGTGAGAACCACGGGCATCACGGCTTGACAAAGACCCACCACCATCAACACAAGGTACGCAGGATGTTGAAGTACGTGGTAGAGTCTGGGATAAGGATGATCTATCATTGTTTTTGTCTCCTCTAGGACCAGGAGTTCCTCAATAGGTCTGAGCTCGACACAATCATGTACATTGCTCTGGCCCTGACCGTTGTACTCTTAGTGTGGCTCATGAGCTACCTGTACATGAAAATCGCGTCCGTAGCGCGTCGCAAGAGCCACATGAGAGGAGTCGTGGATTTCGACAGTGTCAGTGTGGGAAGCAGCAGAGGCGGCAGCTACGACGGCAGCCGCTCAACCATCCTGCCAGCCGATCTAAATCAATCGACTAGACAAGGATACATTATTAGCCCCCCTCCCATTGACCCGAACGAGCCGGCGGCCGTGGCCGCAACTGCGGCAGCGGCCGCAGCTTCCTCAGGCCGGCGGCGGCCCAGCAAGATCTTGCTGACGCCACTGGAAGACAAAGGAGTTGGGTTTCCGACATTTCCCAAGCCGCCAGCGCTTCCTCCAGCACAACGGCGCCGCCGCAGCGCTGGAGACCGTGGAGTCGATCCACGCTTTGCCGTCCCGCGGCCGCGGCCAGGATCTGACAATGAGACCGACCTAAGCAACCCCAGCGTTTCCGCCATCAGTCGCAGTCTAATGGAGTTACGCCGGAAGGCGACTGCGCCAACAGCCCCGGACCTGGTGGAGTCGGCGGCGTCTTTTCCTGATGAGCACCCGACGGCTGCAGTCGACCAATCTCTCTTTGATGATGGACGCCTGGCCCTTGTAGCCGGTTCTACCGCTAAGGAAGTATAAAAGGAAAGCTTATTTATTGATCATGCAATAGCTGTATCCAGTGCACATGTTGCCGCCAATACCCGAAAACCGTCAATTCGAATACAGAATAGGAAGAACGCGAACTGACAGAGAGATCAATCAATTCTTGCATTGACTGATCAATACGTAAAATTGACTAAGGTCCGTCAATTTATATGTTAACATGCCTGACATAAGTTTACTGTGCTCCCTTTTGTGCACTTGAAAGGGCGGTTATGCTTCACTCTGCTCACGCTGTTGAGGACATTCCGCAGAGTTTGCTTCACTAGATCACCAGATTTTTTGTTGCACAGTCCTTGGCTAAAGTATTTCCCATGGGCACGACTTCACCTCATATTCAGTCCTGGAACATGTTGAGGTGAAATTTTGATGTGGAACGTGTAGATGTGATACTTGGAGACAGTGTTGAGCAGAGAGGTTCAATGCTGATTCTGCCTATTGAGGAGCTGTGGTGCTGAAAAGGAAGTCAGCCGGAGAGGGAAGGGTGCCAAACAGGCTTGAAATTTGTCTTTTTTTGAGGGGGGTAAAAGTGGAGGAAATTGCCTGAAATTTTCATTGGGCAATCCTGCCCCCAGGCCTTCCATTTTCGATGGGATCCACTCCCTGTCCCCCCCCCTCCAGTGCTGCATGCAAGCACGCAAAACCCATACGTTTGGGGTAAGAAGTTACTAGGTTCTGTGAAGCTACAAAAAGGAAACGACTGAATGACACTTTGACATAAACAAAACGCATCGAGTTCGATGATCAGGACTGATCAGTCAGCTGATCTCATGCACACACACTTAAAGAAAGTTGTCCTGGTGTGCACTCACAGTTAAAAACACAGTCTTACGACATGTTCAGGTCTTCATAGCAGCTTAGGGTTTCTCCTGCGCTCACTCTCTCCTCCATAAATTTGAAGCTGAAATGCAGCTCTCTCTGGATTTGACTAGTCATCATGCAAATTGACTGATAGGTCTGTTACCATCAATATCCAAAGACCGTCAATGTGCATTCTGACTAGTCATGACACAAATTACCTGACCTCTTAGTCTGGATGCACTTTGAACAGTCAACAAGCGAATTGACGGTTTTCGGGTATTCGTGGTAACACGCACCAAACAGGGTGCGCCCGAATTAGCTTTAAAATTCAACGTGCATTAACTCGCACTTAAATGGCGGGTTTTTGAGGTTTTAGCATCAATCTTCATGCTAAAATAGGACGTTGGTTCGAGTGTTCCGGACGGGCGGCCGCACCACTTGACCCGGAGGGCCCAACCTTAGATGCATGGGGGACGTCCTTTGGAATGGGTCAGCTCATGGGGAAGGTTGGAGGTGGATTTTGGGGCCTTTTTGAGGCTACAATTGAGGCCAAAAGTTTTACTCTCGACATACACACAGAAGAAAAGGAGTGAGGTGAGCTGGACTCAGATTCAGTGAAATTTGGCGAGCCAAAATGCTGCTTGGCCCGACCTGTGATCCGAGGGCCCATTGCTATCACCACAGAGACAAAGGGAAGAAGAGAAGAGAGCTGGGTGAGGAGCATCAGATGCAGGATCATCTAACTGTGGAGTGTGTGGGAGGTGTGGCCGGTGGCACCTCAAAATCCACCTTCAGTCAAGATCATCAGATCAGTCTCAGACAGTCCTATTTAAAGTATACATACTCATATGCACTTTTAGATTTCACTGCTTAGATTTCCGAAGAGGGGTAAATCAGTTCTGTAGATCAGTCGAGTCAAAAATTATGGCTCAAAAAAGAAGAGTCCGCTACAGTTGCTGAATACAGTATGTTTTGACCCCTTGACTTAAAACTGCTGATTGCGGCAAATAGTCCTTAAGAAAAAAATGGCGTTAGTAAAATCGGTCGAAGGCCCAAAACCCAGGCTGAAAAAAATATTATTTTCCAAAAAAGTATCTTTTGGAACTAGCCTAGATTTAGCAGGCTAAACTTCGCAGAAGTTTAGGATAGAGCCCTTACTTGCTGCCAACGCTATTCTTGATGAAGTTGAAGATGTCGTGTTGTTGTGAGAGGCCCTTAAAGGGTGTGTGTGTGTTGAAAAGTTAAAGCTAATCCGTGCGGACCCATTGATGTCAAATATTCTTAGGCGTGCAACTTACATGGATGAGTAAACATTTTCTCCTACGGTTTCTCCACTATATGAGCTAATCATGCCAATAAATATACATTGAAGTATCAGAAAATGCTACTTGCGCACAAGAGGAAGGATATTTACATACTTCAATCTACCTGAACCACTCATCATCGAAACAGGAAGATGAGAAAAATTTTGAGGCATCCGCGTTTCTTCAACGTCCGGAAGAAAAGACATGTACAGTAGACACGCAACCTGAGAGGTTCCGTGTCTACTTTTCGCTTGTTTCGAAGGTGTGTCAGAGCTTGTCGCAGTGGGAAGAATATCGAGAATCTGGGCAACTAGATGGACTAAGCAGTGGTCAGTTATGTAGTCAGCCACACACACGTATCACCCCTCCCTACTTTTTGGCGATTTTGTGTCAAAATATTGTTTTTTCTGCGGCAATAAATGACCTTTCACTGACTATTCACAGTAAGTCAATGCTACGCAGCACACCACAATCACAAAATAGAGCCAACATTGCAAAATAAACAACAGGACACAAATCTCTTCTGCATTGGGTAAAATATGTTTTGCAACACACAAAATGTATAGCGCATGGTGCACACTGAGACACAACCCTCACCGACACAATAGAGTACAACACAAAACCACTGCTGGCACAAGATCTTTTACCTTGCTCTGTCTACATCAATGACTTACATCTTAGAGGTGGGCACAAGCCCAAACTATGCAGCATGTGTAGAAGGCTGAGTCAAAAAATGAAACTTTTAGAATTTAACTGAGGGCATCTTTGGCTTGTTACCTAATTCCGAATGGTAAAGATGTAGTCAAATGGTTTTCCAACAAATTTTTTTTGAACCCCCTCCATGGCAATAAGGTTTTACTACTTAAGCTCAGTACATAACAAGGTGCTCATTTTTTGAGAGCCCTGTGACAAAGCTGTAAGCACTTTATTTTTATTTTCATTTCACTGCAGTGCTTCAGTTCTGCATCTAGAAAGTAACTAAACATGTCCACATCAAATTTGTGATGTTGAGCTAACATCCTTTTATACTGTATCGAAAATACTTTGAAAGCAAAGAGGGGACCCAAAAAGTCATTTTTTCAGTCAATTTGACTAGAAGTTTTTAAAGTGGATTCTTGCTGCAAATCTAGGATGCCACCAGAGATTGAAAAAAATGACCTACTCAAATGTATAGGGTCAGTTATCACTTAATCCTCGTCAGAGAATTATGACTTAATTAACAGATATATCGACTTGTAGCTCCTCTGGACTGTGGAGACTCATCCGTAGCAACTTATGAGACTCACACACAATTTTAGCAGCTGTAGCAGAAAAGCTGAATGAAGCTGCTGTCCGGATTGGCGTTGCTGTCCAGACCGTTGATGTCAATGCGTTTTGTTCCAGCTATGTTTTTCTTGAAGTGTCGCTGTTATTTGGAAATTCACGAAATCTGTCCACTTTGCTGGTAAAGGTTATGCGTCACAGTCTGCTGCATACAGTCCTGGCCATAAGGAATTGTGTCGGGCATGACGGCACCTCTTACGCTGTACTGAAATATGTTGACGTGGAATTTTGTTGTGGAATGTGTAGATGTGACACTGGGACACATTGTTGAGTACACAGGGTCAGTGTCGAGGCTGCCCATTTTGGTGCTAGAATGCTCAAAAGGAGGCCACCTAGAGAGGAGACCATGCCAAACAGAACAGAAGTATGGCTTTTTGAG
>JAAUXU010141957.1_pt1 | contig 16041 bp, 20 predicted proteins | sample 7278151 | NCBI WGS metagenome assembly JAAUXU01 (sample SAMN14350113, study PRJNA611818) | marine sediment metagenome | isolation source: surface marine sediment (1.8m) | place: French Polynesia: Moorea | collected 2018-08 | reverse complement strand
GTCTGATCGGGTATCGCATCGCTACGCGCATCGCTCATCTGGCATATACATATACATGGCCGTACACAACGCTCCACTACGTACGAAACGTTTCCACATTTACCTTCCTACCAAAAAAACACGTCTATCGCGGATTTAACACCACGATTTCTTTTGACTGCATGGCGAGGGTTGGTACTCTGCGAGGACTTGTGTCCTCTGCCTCTTGGAGGGCTGGTCCTCCTGAAGGGGAGCAATTCCGGCTGAGGACTAATAACCATAGAACCTTACGGGACATAATCACTTAAACTATTTTCAATTTAAGGTTGGAAAAGTGCAGGACTGCAAGTGTAGATTCACCTATGAAAAACTCAGGACTTTTATCACCTCGTGTATGAGTGCCTTGAGCTTGTTATGATATATGATTAGAAGTTGCTACTGAGCCCCTCATGGACCTACTCAGGTTCGCGAAAGTGGACCACATTGGGCAGGCATCCGGGACAGAGTAAATCCTGTATTGCGATCTTGGGCGAGCGATCTTACTGAGATTACTCTCATCGCCCAGCGCGCGTACCTCAACACAAGCATGGAACCTTCCCGAAATCATCACCTAATAGTTCGGTCTCTCATCATCCTTCAAAGTTTGAAGGAGGCACTTTTTTGAAGTTAGCCCTGACTTCAAGGTCCTGATTTATAGGCCCTGATGAACCAAGGTACTCACTACTCAAAAGAGACGGAGAGAGGAAGAGGCCTACGTCCTTGCTGCTGCTCTGTACACTCTGTACGCCTGAACTACGGGGATAGAAGTATGTCGTATGTGAGGCCTCCTGGAAAGGCTACGGAAAAGTCACCTGTCGGAAAATCCTCACTATCTCTTCTCTTTTTGGGTTAGTAGTGGCAGTTGCCCCGAAATAGTTTGACTTTCAGATGTTTGTAATAGCGGATTGTGCTAATGGATAAGAGCAACAATCATAATCGATAAGAGAAATAATGATTCCTACTATGGGAAAGCATGCGAGACATATTGCGAGCTGAATTCATTTGCTAACGATACAAACAAGTAGACGCAATGCCGATCTTCCCCGGCGGGATCTTTTGGCTGCTGACCTCGACGGCGTTGGCCATGGGGACGTTGGCCAGGGAGGAGAGGATCTGCGTCAGTGGCTTTTGTCTGCCCGAGGACTACAACAAGATGGAGAGGCCACCAGGTAAAAGGAAAAGAAATTATCACTCTCAATACTTGCAACGTGTACAAAGTACCAGACATATCGTTCATAGGACAGATTCGCATCGGTACCACGGTGTTCCTCCAGGATGTGCTGTCCGTGGACAATACTGACTTCTCCGTCACCCTGTATATCTTCCTCGCCATCTCCTGGCAAGAGTCCAGGATTGTCTACGAGGGCATCGAGGATGTGACCAACAAGAGGGGCATCACCATCTACCCCACTTTCGTAAAGCAAGGAAACTTTGTCGCTTGACATAAATTTGCTATCACTCTAATGTAAAGTTCTGGGGTCTGGGTACATTACTAAGTCTGAGGTTCAGGCGGTTCTCCCTGGGTGAACCCAGGGAACCCACTTGAGTCTTTGGTTTCAGGACAATTGGGCTGGGAACGTTCGGATTAAGAATGCTGGGCCATTCTATAAAGTTCGGGCTGGTCTGCGGACTTTTCGAGCCACCAAAAAATGACCTTCGAGTTTCAAGCTTTCGGGCCCAGACCAAACCCGGACTCGGCCTTAACAAAAGTTTTGTTTTGTTGCTATAAAGCGTTTTTGTCCATGTTTCACTTGGCATCACCTCTCTCCTCCTCTTCGTCCAGCTGTAGTTGAAACTATTCGGTTGAAAAAAGTGAACTTAGTTCAGTTGACGAACCAAATTTTATTATACTTCCTACGTTCTTTGTCACCGACGTGTTCAATGTAGGTCGATGTGGGTCCCCGACGTGATGATCGGGAACATCAAGTCGTTCGGGCCCGTGAACGCAGCCAAGCCGCATGTGGGGCTCAACATCCACAGGTTAGTGGTATCTCGACGGGTAGCTTTGGTCGTCGTGGTACATGCACAGCATAGCTCACGTACGTCCACTTTGCAGACTAGAGGATGACGACACCTACATGGTTCGCTACGTCCAGGGCCTCCTGCTGACGTTTCTCTGTCCAATGAGGTACTTCGTGGCGGAGGGGGGGGGACTCAATGATAGCATTAAGTTGCATTCTACTGTGTGAGTCACAAAAACGGGTAGAAGGGTAGTGGGAGAGGGATGAGTAAGAGTGATGCTTCATTGGCTCACACGGTAGGAACGCACTGGTACGTCAAGTACGTGAATCTGTTCACTGAAGGTTCGACCTTTATCCGCTGGACTCACACGTGTGCCACTTACGCCTGGGCTCCGTGTATGACAACAGGCTTGAACACATGGAGCCGACGAAGCTGATCTTGGCCCGGAAGACCAATGTCGTTCTCGAGTACTCCGTCGAAGCCGAGTCCATCGGCGAGGGCATCATCGAGGTCGCTGGCTGGGGCAACTTCAGCACCGCAGGCATTCTTTTCATCTTTTCCAGGCATGTGAGATTTCTCCTCCATACTGTACCGTCATACACCGAACGCCAGCTGACCGTGACAGGCACAAGCTGAAGTACTTGTCCATCTACTACCTGCCCTCTGGACTGTTCGTCATGGTGTCTTGGGTGTCGTTCCTCATCCCGGCCGAGAACATCGCCGGTCGCATGGCCATGCTCATCACCCTCTTCCTCGTCTTGGTCAACATATTTGGGACTGTCACTGCGTACGTATATCCACAGTATCAGGGAACTTGTCTGGCATCCACGCATTGGGCTGGATCAGTGATACCCCACACCCTCTACCCCACGTACAGCCTGTGCCACGCTTAGGTGCTGGCTGACTGTAGTCTGGATATCCGCCACCCAACCCTGCCAATGTTGACGTTCACCCGCAGTGATGAACAACCTATTTCTGCACACACAGAAAAATGCCCAACAGTGACGGCATCACTGCCATTTCCGCCTGGATGCTGGTCTGCATCTTCTTCGTCTTCGGCGCACTCCTGGCATATTCGTTTCTGCTTTGGCAGATCAAAGTCCACAGACGCATGATGGAACTAATTTCATGGCCTCTCAAGTGTCTTCAATTCGTCAAAAGTTAGCAGTACTTTATCTTTGTTTCTTTTTGGCAAATTTCTCCATCACAGCTCGTTTTCTTCGGCTTTGTTCCCCCAACAAACCTCCTCCAAGGCTAGTACAGAGTTCCGATTTAGAAGTTATACACGGAAATCTTCTTTTTATTACTTTCAAGTGGGTTGTTTCTGGCATTGGCATTAAAGCACGTATGTTTGAACACGGGGCAAAGGTGGTTGAGTTGGCCATGAAATTATTTTCTGCCTCTGGAGACTCATCCTCATCAAGTGGGGGACCCCACTGTCAGGAGGGACCGCACCTCGGAGACCTCGTTGGACAGGGCGTGTCTCTTCGGCTTCCCCCTGATGTTCGGGCTGTTCAACCTCCTCTACTGGAACCTCTGTCTCAACAAGGACTCGCCATCCGTTGATCCCACGTTGATAGAGAACATCAACGTTTTCGAAATGGTCAAGTTCTACTGACACATGTGTATGAATTACCAGGTCACCACCAAGAATAAAGCAGTACTTATTTCCCTTCGACATTCTTGGCTGGATTGGTGGGGTCCAACGACGACAAAGCATTGGACCCTGAGGCTCAAGCAACCGCGGTTGAACTGGTGGCCCGAGAGGGTCCACACTGGGCATGTACGTGAAGTTGACGTTCGAATTTAGCACGGGTCTCGTCAGCGCTCCAACTGCGCTGAAATCGAGGTCGTTCCCAAACTGAAGGTTGCTCGTAAAGTACCTCATTTCACTCCAGCGCTGGCAAAAAGTCAGCTCTGCGACTCCATTCAGACATTTTGGACATTTTCAGACAGAGCCAGTTAATAATCATAATAACAATTACACTAATTAATCTGGTTTTTAGCTCCATAGGGGCAGCTGAAATTATTTCTCGATTAATTAAAAGTGCCGGGAACTTGTGTCAAAACCGAAGGTAGGTTCTACTACTGGTGCTTAAAGTGATGCATCATTTTGAAGTAAAATATTGGCAAGTAGGACATTTTTGCGAAAATCGACTTTTCGCTCACATTGAACGCGTGAAAATCGAATGTCGATTGTATTTAGACTATGTTTCCAGTCTGTGGCATTTAGGTACTGTTGTTTGTTGTTAAAAGCCTTCAAATGACTTAAGCTGTGGTGCCTGAATTGGAGAAGATATCAGCGCAAGTTGCCAATCAACTTGCAGTGCAATTGTTTAAAGCCAGCCGTCCTACACGTGTATTTGCAGTCATTTTTGTTTAGTTCAAGCAAGTGACTTTGATGCATTCCTCGACCGAGAGTTCAGTTCTGTTCCTCCTCCTCCTCCTCCTCCTCCTCCGTCTCAAGGTTCGCCTCTGCCTCCAGTGGCGTCAGGGAGCTTCCGTCTTCATCCAAGTCCTCCAGCACATTCGTTACCAAGGCCGACAGCTCGACTGAACAAGTCTCCTGAGCAATCAGTGTTTGTTGCAACATGCAGTCTGGTACAGATTATGCTTCAGATGACCAACCTGATACCCTCGCTGGATGCAACTGAAGAAAAGGAGCTTCTTGGCATTGTCCATGTCCTCCTCGGATAAGTCCTCCGCAGCCTCTTCCGCCGCAGACTCCTTCGGGCCCTTTTTCTTCCTTGATTGGAGCTCTGGCTCCTGTTGTATAAGGTGTTAGTTACAGTTCTACTAAAGCTTGACAAAAATTTAACATTAGGAATGATGTTACCATCAGGATTAGATAAATAATCCTGATACCAATTGGTAACTCAATACAAACACGTTTCTATGAGGGATTTGACGACATTTGTTTCAAGCACCTGTCCCGGTCCTTCTTGGGCAGCCAGGACCCGCCCAACTTCTTCCTGATTCAATGTGTCAGTGTATTCTTTGCAGAACTCTACAAATTCGGCCAGGGTATGACCATGGCGAGTCTTTTCCAGATCCCCCTTGAACAGGAAAAAACAGTGAGTGGACTCTTGAGCCCGCAGGTGTCAATTTCATTACCTTCATCTGCTCGTAGTCGATTTCGTTGTCCTGATTTGCCCACCCGAGCTCCCTGGCCACGCACATGCGCTGATCCGCCCCTACCTTCAACATGGCGGACCAGGAGTGAGCCTCAGAGAGCCCCTTTGACCCGTTTTTGTCCCTGTTGTCATAACAAGCTTGTGAAGTACCGATTGGTATGGACAAGGACCTTTGGAGTTTTTCTGAATGTTCACTGAAATGTATTACTTTGATCTCTTCCTGTTGTTCCCGACGAGGTTCCCCTCCTCTTCCAAGCAAGGCTGAGCGGGCAAAGCCTCCCAGGCGCACTTAGCCTCCGCCTGCCTCTTGAAGTGCCCAAGTTCTGGAATGCCGAGACAGAATTGATCCTCAACCTCCTGACTCAGACAGATTCCAGACCCCTGATCCTCGTCAAATGCCATATATTCGCTTGGAATCGGCCCCAAGTCATTGGCCCAGCAGAAGAGTGGACTTCCTAGCAAGAGGATTTCGAGCAAAGTCCTCATGGTGAAGTCCTGCAGTATTGTTTCTCTGGCAGGGTGCAAGAGCAGCTTCTTTGCATATATACGTGTGCTCATGTATATATATACATTTATGCCTTGCTTGCCGGGGATTTTCCATAGAAAATTTGCCAATTTTTCTGCACTAAAGAATCAATCTCAGCGCATAAAGAATCTCATTTATTGTGCTATGGAAGACTCGAGGTGAAGTAGAAATTGTGGTGCTGTATGCAGATTTCTATGGAAAGATCTCACTTGCAATGCACACTGTATACTCGATCACAGATGTTCTGGACTTTCAGGTATGCCCGCATTATGAAGAGTCAGTTATGTATTCTTTTACATATATTTTTTTCCTTCTTGGCGGCAACAAAACTTCGACGCAACCTGACTTGCTGTTTTTCTCACATTTTTGCAAACAAAATCAAAAAGACGTCATGTGGCTGCTCTTCCTGACGTCACATTCACCATGACAGAGATCATGAAGCAGGAAAGCTTCTCTCAGACTTCCCATGTGGACCCTGAACCCGGCCCAAGAGTGCAACCTCAGCATCCATCGAGGCCATGTTGGATGCAACGAGTGACTTTTTTGGGGCCTGAGTCTCACAATGCGACGTGCAAGAATGTTACAAAAATAAACATCTCTCTGTGCTCTCATCCGAGATTCGATAGGCTAGTGCTGATAGCGTCAACAATCGACATTGTACAGGGCGATCCTAAAGATTCGGACTTATTGCCATGCTTATTTCCTTCTTTACCACTCATTCCAGCAAAAAGTGGCATTGTCAAATTTTGCTAGGGTAGATTTTATCTCTTGAATTAGGTGATACCTATGAATTTTTTACCGGCCTTGCTAAGGCCAATCATGGCTAAGAGTTGCCAACAAATCAACCTTCTCCTTCCGCAGGGCTTAATATCCATAAATACATCATTAAATCATGACTGATTTACACTTCGAGGAAGTCTCGATTTGATGGTATTTTCTGTGGCACAAGAGTGAAAGGTTCATAAGTAGTAGAATTATTGTTAGATTAGCGCTGACTGCATAGGATTTCTCTTCAGAAATCATTGGACTATTTTGACCCAAAGAATCAAGCCACTTGACTCCTTTGGTGCCCAGCCGTTAAAGAGCCTTCTCTTCTACTGCACTAAGTTAGTTATGCTCAATTGCATTGTTGTTCTTCCCCAAGATTTGCTCTTTCCACCCGGACAAACCAGAGCAATCAGATGTTTTCGTATCCGAACTCATCAGCGCAACCCTGCACAAGATTCACTGTGGAGTGTGAGGATCACGCGTCTCTTGCCATCATTGGCATTACAGGTGTACGCAGTTTACCTTTCCAAATACTACAGTAAATTCTTATCTGCGAGCATTTAACGTCAAGTACTGCACGTATTTACGTAGTTTCTGTCACCTTGACAGAAGAACAGGTTTTCTGAAGAGGGCGCAGACAAAACGTTGACGGCGCCGGAGCCAACTGGCTCGAGTATCTAGAGAGAGGAAGATAAGCTGTTGCGCCCCACAAAGCTCCGTGCTGTGTGTGTCCTGAGCCAGCCTGAGCCAGCCTGAGCCTGCCTGACCTGCAACCCCCGTATCTTATGGACATCCCAGCTGTAAAGTAAAAAGTGCGTCGCGGTTGAGTCAACTGGTGATACACTCGCCATGGAATCCCTACTGGCGGAGGACCGACTACTACTGGAGGCTATGCTGGGAGCTGAGGACGAGCCTCCGACGCAGCTAGAAAGTGACGATTTAGGTGAGTCTCATCATCGACTCCTGCTTGAACGTGGCGGATGAAAGTGTGTTCCTCTGCAGACTGGACGAACCAGCCTCTGATGGAAGCTCATCCAGATATCATTGCCAAGCCAGATCAGCTGTTCCAATCTCTGTTCTCTGACGTCTCTCTGGACGACCTCAACGAGGCTGCTGATCTTCCCAGCTCCAAATGGCTTTGTCCAGAGAACCTGGGAGAGTCGCTGCAACCCTTGAGCAAGGAGGAGTCATTTGCACAGAAGTCGTGCGATGAGTGTCAGATTTGTGACAGGCCTGCAGGCAAGCACTTGTACTACGGGGCCAGGGTCTGCCTGAGCTGCAGGGCCTTCTTTCGGCGGTCGTGCATGAACAAGCGCTACCAATCCTTCACGTGCTCGTCCAGCAAGCAAGACTGCATCGTCAGTTCCACGGTGAAGAGGGTTTGTTCCTTCTGCAGGTACCAGCAGTGCCTCAATGCAGGTATGAACCCCAGGTGGATGATGACCGACGAGGAGAGGAAGGTGAACTTGCAGAAGAAGAAGATGTTGGGCAAGAAGGAAGCGAACCTTAAGTCGCCATTCTTGGTTCACGGCTTCTTGTTCAAGACTCCAACTCCTGAGTTTTCTATGGGGGAAATGCTGAGGATCAAGGAGCTCCTGGAGTCTGCACGAAAAACGTATTTCAGTGTAAGGAGTCTTCTCGAACAGTCCGTAGTCAGTCTTTATATGTCATGACTGATGTGTCTTGCAGGCTATGATCGACACCCTGATGAACAACTTTGAGGCGGCCAAGATTTTGTACGAGCTGAACCTTTGCAAAGAGACCCTGCCCTGTCCCAACGCCATCCGTGTCCTCGAACACGTGGAGCACGAAGTCTTCAGGGAGTTCTTTCACCGCTTCGACGAGGTCACCAATGCTCACATCGACCGCGAGGACCTGGAGTGCCTAATGGCCAACAACTTCCCGATCTTCTTCACCACCATCTGCGCCACCTACTTCCATCCCAAAGACTTCAAGAAACATCTAACGGGACTGGCGAAGCTGCTACACGAGAGGAGAGATCTCATCTGGAGAGAAAACTACCAGCACCTGGTCCAGGGACTCAGGGATTTTGAAATGGCGGACAAACCACCAGCCATTGAATATGAAAAGGTAAACTCCTCCATCTTGCCGCTCGTCCTTTCACATGAAGGCTGCGTATTTATTGTCTGACTGTAAAACCTGAATGTTTTACTTAAACAGTGCGCTTTAGGCCGCAGCGGTGGTGTGACGGGCAAATGCCCGAGGACAATATGTATACGAGAACGAGGAAAAATTCGTGCAAATTGTGGCTTTGCAATTTGTAACTGTTGCCTTCCCCCAAAAGCCCGGTAGAAAGTACTAGGTGCAATGACATTTCAATATGGCACTAACAGCGAAGATGGAAAGCATAGTAGAATTATACAGCCAGCATGAAGGTTATCTTCGTACTTCCCGGAGGGTGGGGTGGGGGTGGGGTCGTGCCCTCTTCGCCCTAAGGGAGAGACCCCCTCCCACCTATCCAAGTCCGCTTGAAGTGACTGGAATGGACTCGACTCTGACGCAAGATCCCTCTGAAGGAATTAGGTTTTTATACCTTTCGTGATATTACGTACGCACTTTGACATTGCCTAATCCAAACCAGGTTTATGTGTCTCCTTGGTCATCCAGCGCGGAGAGCGAGAAGCGTCACCGGCAGCTGATCCAGAAAATCCAGGCTTGGCCTCGTGAGTCCCCTGATGCCCCTGGCGACGAAGTCCTCGGCACCATAGTCTTCCTGATCGAGGCCCTGTCCACCATCAACGTAAGGCTACGCGACCGCGCCAAGGTGGAGGAGATCCAGCACAGCTACATCGGCCTCCTCTATCGGTATCTCAAGTTTAGTCACGGCTCCAGGGCCAACTCCAAGCTGGCCAGCGGACTCATGATTCTAGCCGATGCCAAGGAGGCCTACGACATGCACTGCAGTATGCTGCCCGTGAAATGAAGGTGGAGAATAGCAGCGTGACTATGCTCTGTCCTATACCATTAAAGTAACTCATTGTTATTCATTGTTAGGGGCTTCCTGTATCGTAGAAATTGTTTGCTTAATCTCTCAAATGCGGTTTTGTGATACTTGAAGTACATTCTGCAAATACACACGAACTCAAACATGGTGTAGAAGGAGCTTTTCCTCCGCCCCCCGCGCTAAATTTTAATGCACCAGTACATGATGACGTGTCTTTATCAGCATACTCAGTTCAAAAAGTACATGTGATAAAAGGTAGTCCAGAAAGATGCTCATTGAGTGTGTAATTGTTGCACATGAAATTGATGTACACGTCAGTTCAATGATGCCCCTATCATGAGCCACGACGTCGTCAGCAACTCAGCCATGCACCTGTGCGACATCTGTAACAAGCCTGCTGGCAAGCACAGGTACTACGGTGCAAGGGCCTGCCAGGGGTGCAGAGCCTTCTTCCGGCGGGCACAGATGGAGCGGCGGTACGAGTCCTTCATCTGCCTGAGCGGCGACGGCAACTGCAAGATGACCCCGACGGTGAAGCGCAACTGCCCTGCCTGCAGGCACCGCAAGTGCCTGTGGGCAGGAATGGACGCTAGGAGCATGATGAGCGACTGCGAGAGACAAGAGAAGCTGAAGAAGAAGAAGGAGTTGGCCATGAAAGTCATGCCTCTCCGAGCAACACCCGCATTGGCGTTCACAAAGGATGAGATGCTTCGCCTTGACCAGATCTTGACCAACGCGAAGGCCGTTCACTTCACCGTTATTGCCGACAACATCTTGAGGTTTCCCTCCTTCAGAGAAGAGACCAGGCAGCTGGTTATGATGGGCAAAAGCCCAGGGCACACCTTCGTCAAGGAGTACCAGATGGTGAGGCGAAGAGTCACCCTATTTGTGTCGGAGAACCTGGAAGACTTGGCTGCCATCGACCCTCACGACAGGCGGTATCTGGCCGAGAACAACTACCTGACCATGTTCCCGATCATGCTCGCCCAGATCCTCAACGAAAAATTCCTCGTTAGCCACGCATCCAAAGTAATAGCTTACCTGAGGCCAAGAGTCCACGAATCTGAGATTTACGAGAGGCTGGTGAAAGACTATGACTGGGCTACAGTGAACGGGTTGAAGTTATCTTGCGACTACGAAAAGGTGAAGGCGATAATTATCTAATACGTCATGTACGAAGGCTTCATTTGAGGGACAATTGAGGGAATCTATATTCAGCTGCCCGTAATTTGCAACTGTGTTTTCACATTCAAACACTGCAGACTCACTCAAATCCTGTCTCATATCTGATGGACTTTAATGGAAACTTGGAAACCTTGCTCGGACTCGCTCGATCAGGGTTAATATCAGCGATCCAGTTTTCCTTCCACATGAAATTTGTCTCGTCGAGTTTTTTTCTCCTTACACACACCTGTTGAAAACTCATTCCAGATCTTTGTCTCCCCTTGGCTGAGCCACGCGGACCAGGAGCGCCGCCACCAGTATCTGATCGGGCGGCTCCAGAGCTGGGCCAGGGACTCTCCTGAGGATCCCAAGGATGCAGCAGTCGCCATCCTGTGCTGCCTGATCGTGCTGCTGGAGACACCCGAGGCCACGAGATTGAGAAACGCTGATGCCGCGACCCGTGTGCAGCGTGACTTCTTCACCCTGCTCATGCGCTATCTCAGCTTTGTCCACGGCGCCAAAGCCAGCGTCAGGTTCGGCAAGGACCTGGCGCTCTTGCAGCTGGCGCAGGAGGTGAATTACCTGCACTTGAAGATGTTGCCTGTGTAGTTCATCGTTTGTTTGTGCAATGACGGCACGCAGTGAGTCAAGAGTATCCCAGATCTCGACGTGGAAAGTCAAATGTATCATGAGGGGGTCTAGGGCGAAGGCAAGCAAATCTTTTAATTAATCCTTTTCATTGACTTGATGCATCAGAACTAAAATCTTGACTACTTTTTCACTCTCCGTCGAGTTATGCATTTAATATGTAAGCAACCTGTATCGTACTTGTATAAAAGTGTAAACAAGCAATCCCTGGTTTGTCTCAAGGAATCGCGTCTCTGTGGCATTTGCACTCTGTGCAGAACTCGTTGTAGTCGTCCTTGCTGTTCTTCTTCGGGCAGCAGTCGTCGAGGTCGAAGCCGCACGACTCCACGTTGTTTTCATCGTCGCAGAAGCCGTCGCCGACCCAGTTGGGCGCCGGGCATTGGGAGAAGAAGCGGGGCTCGCGGCAACGGCAGTCCTGGAAAGGACACGTACAGTACAAGATAGCATTTGTCATTGGACGGTAGCAAGGTTGAGTCAGTCAGTGTGGACGATTTCAGCCCTCCTACCTCGCAGTATTTGTTCCAGTGGTCCAAGAAGTTCTCGCAGCAGTCGCCGCCGTCGTAGCCACAGCCGTAGTTGTTGTTCTCGTCGTCGCAGTAGCCGTCGCCTCTCCACGCGGGGCTCTTGCAAACCTCGGAGTAGTCCGGGTTCCCGCCTCCGCCTTTTCCATTTCCGCCCGTTTCTTCTCCTTTTCCTTCTCCTTCGCTGCCTCCGCCGTCATCGCCGCCGTCATCGCCGCTGGTACCGTCTCCGTCGTTGTTTCCGCCTCCTCCCTCCGTTTCGCCACCAGGAACTTCATTGTCAGCAATCACTGAAAGACGTGAGGTTTCCGGAGGACAACACCTTCAAGACTAGGAACATGTGGACGTGATGTTCACCTTCCATGCAATGTTGTCCTTTGTTCATGACGACGAGCTCATAGTTGGCCGTGAAGTCCCGTGCCGAGCACTGGGACCAGTGGTTCTCGGAGTTGCCGTAGTCCATGATACCGCTGCAGTCCTTGCCCCTATTCTTGGTGGCGAAGTCGTGGCTCATGCCCATGTTGTGGCCGATCTCGTGAGCAACGACCTGAACAAGATTCTCCACTCACTCACCTCAGCTACAACTTGAGCACGAACTCGTGGAAGAACGACTGCTCGGCTTTCTACTCTCGACCAGTCAATTGTGACACAGCGTGACTTGCCAACCTTTGCTGTTGCTGCCTGCGTGCTTCTCCACTCGTTGATGGACACTTGGTGTCCTTCTTTGTCACAGATCCCGCCCAGGTAAGCGATACCGACGGTGCCGAAGTAGTTGGAGTCTGCGCAGAAGAACGCGTACAAATTGGGATTGTCGTGGCCGAAGGTCAAGTATTTCACGTCAGAGATGCTCTTCTCAGCCGTCCAAGTCTGGTCCAAGAAGGCCTTCGGCTGGCCTAAAACCTGAGCAAGAGTTAGTTGCTTTCTGGAAAACTATGAAGGTCATATACAGAAAAATTCGCTGTACGCATAACAGATTTTAATCTTTTGCGTAACAGGTCTTGACTTTTTTTCGTATTTTCCTCCTCCCGGACTTTCCCAAGAATCGCACCTTGATTGCGATGTGCGTGGGCAGCGACGGGTGGCGGAAGAGGGCTTGAGCGTGCGTCATCACCTCGCCGATCCACTTCTCCACCGCGTCGCCCTCCTTCTTGGCCAAGGACCCGTCGTACGCTGTGCGGAGAGTCAGCCTGAAGAAACATTACCATTCATGACGGACACTGTTGAAATAAGCATTCTTCCTCTTTTCCCATCACTCCTCTCCATTGAAATCTGCTGTTGCCGCCAAAATTTGGTTGAGTAAACTGATTTTTTCTGTCTACTCAATGCCAAATTTTCAGGTTTCCAGTTTTTCTAGACTTCCAATGTCAAATCAAGTCTCGTTAAGTGAAGTAGAATAAAATTACAAAACCTGCTGAGTTTTTTTTGCCACTACCTGTGAGCTTTTGGTATGCGACATCCTCCAGTGCCTGTGCACAAGGCGCTCATCTTCTCCGCCAGCTTCATGTAGTCGACGTTGACGAGCTCGTCGGCATCGTTGATGAACCACCCGGCCTCGTACTCTTGCAAGTCAAGATCAGGCTTCTGGTACACCCTATTCTCCCCAGGCAGAAATGAGTCCGAAATGGGCTGGACCTTTGGCATAAAATAACTCATTACCGACGATTAATTGCAATCATTAGTGGGTTTTTTTTCAGCTTCACTTTTCCGTCAGGCAGAAGCTTGTACTGGAGGCTCCCATGTTCCAGTGAGAGCAGCGTGATTTGGCTCTCTTCTCCCTTATGGAGGCACCCTGTAAGTGCTACAGAAGAGGCGGTGGAACGCAGGCGACCCAAGTACATACAGGGTGACTCGTCGGAACGACTGTAGGCAGCGTCTGAAAAAGAGGTATGAGCAGAAGGGTCTTTTGTCTCCTTATTTGATGTACGGTAGGGCTTTTAAATCCGAACTTTGGGGTTGAACGCTCGAGGGGTTTTTTTTCGACCTCTCCGAGGTCAATGTATATCTGAGGACGGGTCAGAAATTGAGGGGCTCCAACCTCCAAAACTGGGATTGTTGAGCCCTCGAACAGTGGTGGAATCTTTAATTTGACTTGAAAGTCACTTCACACGTTTTGTAGCACTGGGAAATATTCATTCAGTGTGTGGGCTGAGCGGGCCTCGGCTGGCTGGGCTGGCCTGGGCCGCTACTCTCGCTACCGCATCAAGTGTTTTTGAGAGTATTGATGGGTTTTATGCCCATACAGGTCAGATCACCTGGGTCAAACTCAGAAAAATTCCACAATGTGGTCACATAAGGGGGAATATAGTAGTGAGGGAAGTATAGTGCAAGAATATTTCCCGCTAGACAGAAAATAAGCAGGGAAATATTCCGGAAATCGTGCGTTAAACATATAATTAACATTGCATAGTGTCATTTTTATTACCTGGTATCGGATTATGGGGAAAGAGCAAAATGTCGTCTTCACTCCCATTGGGAAACTCCACGCTCAAGTCCAGGGACTCTTCATCCCCCATCTTCCAAGAGAAAGCAGGATGATCTGTGCAATTGGATTTGACAAGTTTCTACCTGGACTTTGATATATTTCTCCGTTGTATTGTTAGTTTATTCTTGTTTTACCTTTTCGCCCGTCCATGGGCTTTGACAGATTTCTGTCTCTCGGGGGTCCCCGGGTAGTCGTGTCCTGCAAGTACCCGAAGGGTTCTGGCCTTTTGGGCGGCCTCGTTCCCCTGTACGGCTGGACAGACATTCCCCACCCCGAGGAGACCCAGAGCGCGGTGGCGACGTTGACGGTGACGAACCAGAAGTGCTTCCTGTGCTTCATGTTGTCATCGACTGAAGCCTTGAGACAGCAAAAGCAGCCTTTTCACACACTGCGATGAGACTTTATTGCTTTCTCTCTTTCAACCCCTTCCCTCCAATCACTCGTGTACAAATAAAAACTGATGAGTGTGAGGATATTTGTCGCTTTCTGCCACAACTGTTCTCATTTCCCGAGAAATCATTGTCTTTGTAAAAACACACTTAAAACGGCTGAGTCACTCGTGCATCCGGAGTTAGATTTCACAAAAACGCGGAGAGAAACTACATATTCCAAAATATGGGCTGCTCGTGATCGCCCAACCTCGAGCAGAAGATGGGGCGGCCCGAGAAGAAGAGATTGAGGATTTCCCCGAAGCGAGAGAGCGTGGAGGACCACCCAAAGCAGCATGGACTGGCCGCACAGCGACCATGACGACCGTGCCAAACAAGATGTCCCAAGCACAAACATGACTGACGTGGTGAGCGCTGAATGCAGCGAATCTGGACTGGAAGTCCGGCGTCAGCACATTGACAGTGTGTCAATAACCCCTCCAACCCTTGCACGCATGTTTGAACAGCTTGCCGGAGGGGGACGGGGAGGGAGGGAGGTTTAAGGTATTTAGTAACTGTATTATTACGTATGCATAACATTGGCTTCTTCTTCCTCTGATCCCGTCCACTTTGGTAATGGTGCGAGAAGGAAGAGAGGAGCGCGCGTGATGAGTGCGCGTGCGTGCGTGCGTGCGCATGTGAGGGAATGGAATCTTCTCTCTCTAGGACGTCCGAAACGGTGGTGGCTTCGAGAGTGCTGCCAGAAAGGTGCCAGAGAGCGGCCAAATGCCAACATTCCGACTCCCATGTTGTCATGTGTCCCGACGGAGAACGTTTGGCACCCATTGCCCAACCCTGGCTCCAATGCTGTTCCGAGTAGAGTTTCGAGCAGATCCTCATAATAACCCAGCGAATGCCAAATCTTCCCGCTTTGTTCTTCTCTCTGGCAGCTTGGCATTCCACCTGTGGAGCAGCAGCAGCAGCAGCAGCAGCAGGTGCCAAACCCTCCAGCCACTTCAAGAGGAGAGATTGGAATGAAGAAGAAGAAGAATAGGGATGTGCAAGGTCTCCAAATTCCAGACTCGGCTGTCCCTATTTAAAGTTATTACGAGTTATACGATAAGAGTTGTGGTGACGCACAAACACTTCAATAGTGATCGCGGATTGTTGTGCGACTGCCTTAATACTCGATCATGTGATCTTGCAGGGGAATAGGATGGAGGGTGGAGAATTTGCATCATACTCAGCTTCAAAGATGTTTTTGAGAGAATGTTAAAAATAGTATGTTTGGCTTAAAATCTCCCTTGTACAGTGGTCACAGATTGGAATGGGATACATGTGCTTGGCACAGTAGATTGTTTTATATACAGTGTGAGGCTCCTTCAGGTGAGGCTCCTTCAGGTGAGGCTCCCTCAGGTGAGGCTCCCTCAGGTGAGGCTCCCTCAGGTGAGGCTCCCTCAGGTGAGGCTCCCTCAGGTGAGGCTC
>JAAUXU010053839.1_pt1 | contig 16047 bp, 15 predicted proteins | sample 7278151 | NCBI WGS metagenome assembly JAAUXU01 (sample SAMN14350113, study PRJNA611818) | marine sediment metagenome | isolation source: surface marine sediment (1.8m) | place: French Polynesia: Moorea | collected 2018-08 | reverse complement strand
GGAGGTCTAAGGAGGTCTAAGGAGGTCTAAGGAGGTCTAAGGAGGTCTAAGGAGGTCTAAGGAGGTCTAAGGAGGTCTAAGGAGGTCTAAGGAGGTCTAAGGAGGTAGGTTCAGCATAGGACAGGCCTCGTTCCGGTAGGCCAAGGACAAAGATGACTCCAGAAGTGATTAAAAGAGTTCAGGAGAAGATCCACAAGAATCCACGCGGAAGAAGGACCAAACTGCCCATAGAGCATGACATGAGCCAGGCAGACAAAAAAACTGCTCAGAGGACCTAAATGTCTGAAGCTACAGTCTGCAATAAGCCCAAGTCCTCTCAAATGTGACAAAGAAGAAGAGGCCAGAAAGATCAAAATAGATAATGGCTTCGACGGATTCTGGCATGCTTCCCCATCTTGTCTGGTCAGAAGAGAAATGTTTCACTATTCAGGCAGTTTACAAGAGGAAAAATGGTAGAGTCTAGTCCTCTGACGTGGCCTCCTTGCCCATGGAGCAAAAATCCTCCCTCTGGCACCAGAAGCCAGCTTCTGTGATGGTCTAGACAGCCGTGAGCATGGAGGCCAAGTCCCCTTTGGGTTTCATGGAGCCAGGGGGTTCGAAGAAACAGCCAGTACCACATGGACAGGATCTTGAAGGACACACTGAAGGAAAGTGAGGAGCCCACATTGAAGGAAAGTGAGGAGCCCACATTGAAGGAATTTAACATATGTTGTTGTCTATAGAATGAAGCTCCTACACACTTAATGTCATGCTGCTAGCATCATATTTTCAATCTAAAATGGTCAAGATATGACCATTTTAGATTGCCGGTGAATTTAGTAGCACCCCTGTACTTAGATGCCCATCGGCACGGGCTGCTTTGACCAACCCTGGCTGCGCGACGCACATCCTCCTGCAGCAAGAACAACATGAGGAGCAAGTCGAGACTTTTGACTTTCAGCATAGCAGATTTCACTGACAAAATCAAAGTGTAGGGCTAGTTTCGTATGGACTCTGTCTGTGTGTGTCTGTCACGTTATGGGCACTCCAACCGCAGAACAGATCGTCGTCAAACTTGGTCGGCATCCGCTAATTCTCACGCACTGTCGATTAGACTGCTTAGATGCGCATTTCGAGGCTGTTTCGAGGCCCAAAGTTGCCTTTACTACGCTTTGGGGAATGGCTGTGCAGTATCAGCAGTTATCAGTTGCTATCTGTGGCGGGAACAGGAGGGAGAGAAGAGATAAAGAGTTGCCACACTCTGACCAGGAAACATCTCATACGCGCAACTTCACTACAAAAGTTAATACAAAACTTTCGAAATATAATTCAAATTGGCAACACAAGGGACGGGAGGGGGAGAGGTGGAAAAAGTGAGGGAAGAGACCAGCCAGTTTCAAAGGCAGAAAAACTTGAACAAAATGGATCGAAGTCATTGAGTAGGGTGCGGATCGCGTGGACAGCACGAAGTGTGAGGACAGCAAAGACGAGGCTTGAGGAAGACAGAAATAGCACTTCAAAGATTTCTCCCGAGCAAAGTCGGGTGCGACTTCAGCTACTTAGTTTTAAAGGCTTCGTATGACGCTGAACGAGGAAGTCTTTTAATTGTTGCTCCAGACCCAGTCAATAAGACTTTCTCAAGTCATTGAATAAACATATAAAACTGACTGAGTCAAACATTCGAAACCTTATTTGGATGAACTTTGTTCAGGGACTTACTTAAACAGGAGTCCCTTGATTTTGAAATGTACTTGCTTCGCCCTCTCTTTTAAAAGGGCGATCAGCCTTAGACATCAGCCTTGTAAGCTTTGTGCAGAGCAACTGATCGTACAACATTGCTCTAGTCGTAGGTCCTTGATGGTCGACTTGTCGTCGTTTTTTGCTTCTTGTGACAAGAAAGTACTTTTCCAGCCAAATTTGAGCTATTGACATTGACCGCAAGATAATAACACTCTTGCTATTGATGTGAGCATCGCTTCATAACATTTTCATACCCCGCAGTGGAGTTATGAGTCACTTTCTAGTATAAGCTAAATATTGCGCACTGTGTCCATCCCAGAAAAGAACAAGAAGAAGAAATAAAGCTCGAGCCACCATGGAGAATATTGAGATTGCGTGCGTGCCGATGGCGACGTGCATGTCATTCTAGAGCTGCGCAGCAGACAGCAAACATAAATCGGACAATACGAAGACTCCTTGGACTTTTACAAGGGGACTGGTGAACTTTGCCGAAGAAAATATCAAAGGTTCTCCTCCACAACACTCCGCGATCTCCTTCTTCCCCGTAGACAAAAATGTGCTGACGTTAAGGAAACGTCTGAGGAGATTCTTGAGCGCTCGGTCTTCCTTCTGCATAATCCCATTTTCTGTCTATTGCATGACTTTAGTAAGCACCGGTCCAACAGCAGCGCAGTTGTTCGGAGCAGCTAAAAGAAACTCGTTCCGCTTCCCAAGAAGTGAGCACGAACTCGAACGCGTCGTGTTTTTCCTTTTTGGGGGCCCCCGACTCAGATCGGCTGCAGCCACGGCATTGCTCATTATTCATGTGAGCTGCTACACCTCCTCCCACTACATGGACTCGGCAGACGCCGGCTCGGGCTCGACTGATCACGCGAGCAGGGCATAGTGGAAGTTCCTGTCACACATGCATGCGTGCGTGCATCCATGCTGCATGCACCCAAACGTACCAAACTGAGGAATCTGGCGCCAGACTCCAAGATTTTCTTTTTGTTGCTTTCTCCCTTAAAAATACATCGCACGTCGAATGTACGATCAGATGATCCCAACAGTGCCGCCAACCGCCCCTGCTGTGCAACCCCTTCTCGGACGAGGTTGTAGCACCTGGTGAAGGGTGTGTGTAAGAAGAGATGTATGTGTTGCATTTTCGCCTTCCTCTCCACCGTCTTGGATCTCTCCATTCTGTTCTTCTTTCGTCTCCTTTTTTGTCGGTCTCTTTTTTTCTGCGCACTTCTGCGTTTAGTTTTGACGCCGTAAATCTTTCGTCGGCGCAAATTTGAGGGCAAACGGATCATTGGCGCCATGGGGCTTGCTGCGTCGCACCGAAATTCGAGGCAGATTGACGGGCACACACATGCAACGCAAAAGCAATCCATGTATGCATTCATGACAAGTCCGACAACAACGTCATGCGTGCATGTATATATGTTCTGGAGGAAGTTGTGTTGATACGCATCACAAAGTGTCGGCCCGTCCAGCATGGTCTGCCTGACAGACCACAATAGGTCTCACAATCTACTTCTGCTACCTGTCGTCGTTGTCTTCGTCGCCTTCGTTATGGTCGGCTTGCTCCACCTTCGTTTTGCTTTCCTTGTACATCAGTGGCAGCCAATGCTCATCAATGTCTGCGGCGAAGCCTCCCACTATCCCTCCCCCCTCCCCCAGCAAGTGCTTGATCACTCCCTCCCAAACGAGGCTGAGCACGCCAACATTGAGCTTTGCAAAAATATTTACTGGTGCCCAACAGCTCTAGCAGTGAGGCGAGAGGGAGGAAATCTTAAATACTCCCTCGCTCATACACAGTATCTGTTTCCTGTCGGGCTGTGAATGTAATTTGAGTCCCGCTCAGGGGAATTTCCTATCACTTGGCGCTGATTTCTTCCGCCTGGCAATGAAAAAGAGTCTCCTCCGTAGAAAAGACCCCTGTGATTTCTCTCAGTGCTCCAGTTTACAGGCGTGGCGCAGTCAGCAGCGTGATAAGAGAAGCTCTTCTCTGTCGACTAATGTGGACATGCTGAGGACAGAGCTTCCTCATAGGATTCGCTCACTTTTTGGGTCGGGAGCAAAAAAGTGCGCTACCAGAAAAAACTCGACGAGGAGAAGCGCTCCAATTTTTAGTCTCTCTCTCTCTCTGACTTACGAGAAACGACGAAAAAACTCCGCATTTTCTTTCATATCGATCTCTGCCAGACGAATTTTTCGTTCGCCCCAGCTGGACGCCGAAAAAAAGAGAGTACGAGACTGGCAGCAAGATCTTTTTCTGCCTCTGCCTGATGCAAGCAAGGTTTTCTTCATGACTTCAACACATCTGTTCGCCTATTATTACTGTGCTGCAGTCGTTTGACGCCACATGGGCAACGCAGTTGTACTGTTGGCTACACGACCTATAGACTGGGATGAGTTGTGGCAGCGCATGCACGGTTTCTTTTGCACTGGGACAAAGAGGAGAAGCAAAAATATTTTAGACGCATGATTTTCCAAATGCTCTACCAAAGGTGGAGTTGAGAGGGCAAAACTGGGGTTCCTCCCATGATCTCTCCGCAGGAGTCTGGAGGAAGGGTGGTAAAGCTCGCCCATGTTGATGCCACGAGAGCACGAGATAAAAAAAAGCACCCTTGGCTGGAAGCATCAAGGTTTTTTCTTGCACCTTGTGGCGCTTGTCCAAAATCTGACAAGGGGTCACTCGCGTTCACGCGGTCGCTCGCTCGCTCGCTCACACCTGGAAGACTCGGTACGGTATGGGATCATCGTGAGCTCGGTCGACGTCCCCAAAAACACTTTCCACAGGGGAGGCATCACTGTGACAAGGACGTTCCGTCTTAGTTCCAACTCAATACGTCTACACGTACGTGCCAGTGAGAGCCACGGCTAAAGTCGAACAGTCGGATTACCAAACAATGATCGAATAGTTTTACAATGCTTTCGATCAATTCTCGTGAAAAGTTCAACAAATAAAGTCTGCTCTTTGTCGAGACACAACCAAAAGTCAAAGCGAATAACATGAAAAAGCTGACGACCAGACCAAGCAATAACGACCCTGACATGCTCATCTTCTTGAGATTGCACTTTGTAAAAAAACCATTAGTCTTTTTTTTCTTGTGAATAGACTTGTTCTAAGATGCAGGTACCGTGCATCTGTGGATGTGACGACACTGAAATGCAGCGAGAAAAACCATTAAATTGTCGATCCACTCGCAAACTACTGATCAGAGCTTGCTTTTCAGCAGTAAGTCCTCCTATGTTATTATAAATTATAAATTACTTATGTGATCACTTGTCATTTCGAATACGAAAACTAGTTGCAAAAAGTTTTGAGTGATGGGAATCTAATAGTTCATTCGACTGCTGGTCAGAACTACATATTGAGAGACTGTTCAAATTTGTTCGAGTTATCATCCGAAGCCCACATGCCTCTTATTAATTTTGTTTGAGACAACTTTGGAAACAGTTCATTTGGGCTTCCCAGCACTCAGTGAGTACTACCCACCATGTACAGTATGTGAGACTCCGTCTACTGCAAGACCCCGGGTGTTGCAAACGGGACCGTGTGCCAAATACAAAACCTGGTTATTGTAGCGATTGCTAGGCACATTCCACTTCATGGTCATTTCATCTTACAGGGAGGGCAAAAAAGCTTTAGCTGTGGAGAAAGAGAATGAGAGTGATGACAGAGAGAGGAGCGATTGCCTTTCATTGAGCCAATCGTGTCTGTAATCCTCTAAACTTGGCCATAAACAGAGCGAGGGTAAACGGTGATTTCGTCGTAGACTCCTCATACCACCGCAATATAGCACAGTCGAATCTATTCAGGGGGGTCAGCAATGAGGCAAAAGCAGTCTAGGACCAAATCACCTCCCCCCCCCCCCCTCGCCCTAGTCATGAGCAATGATCTCAAACAACAGCAAGCAAATATAGTGGTGAATTGTACGCCACGGTAGAAGCCCGGTGTGATGTGTGCGTGTGGAACGGGTAGACTGGATGAAAGTCCCACTAAGGCCGCTGCACGGTACAACTCCCCTGACCTCTTTGAACCTGTAGCTCCTGTCTGTTCGTGACCGCGGCAATGACTCATCTCTCTCACTCTACAGCGTACGCAATCACCACCGTCTTGCTGCCTCACCCGGTAACGATGACGTATCCCGCGTGACACCACGACACTTCTCCAAAAGGAAAAGTTCAATCACTGAGAGAGAAAGAGAGAGGAGGGCAATGTTTCTCTCTACCTAGATGCATATGATCATCCACATGGCGTTTCCATGCGTCAGTGCTGATCCCACTTCTGTTGGGCTGCCAAGTTTCTTTGCCTGCTGTGCTAACGAGCCATGATCAATGTGAGGAGGAGCCACTTATCAAGGAAGACCTTAGCTCGAGAGTGAGAGAAGCGTGAAGTAGGAGAAGAAGACGTCGTTGGAGGATGACTCATGAGTGGCTTTGTTCACGGCATCCTACTTGATACAGTTCACGGTGTAATTGTACGCAATAATCGACAGTTTTCATCGTCGCATATGCATACAAGAAGCATTTCAGAGCGTGTCCACAAGGCCAGTACGTATAACACAGAAGAACATACAAGCTTCAGGAGCCGCCAATGAAATGGAGGTTGAGCGATCTGTACTTCTGCTGTTGCTAGTTGCGGTAGAGGCTGCACTTACTACTCAATTGTGCTGCGTGCATACATTGAGCTGAGAAGAGGTCGTGTGCATGTTTTTCTTGGGCTGAGGCTCGGCAAAGGTATTCATTCGAAGCCAAAGCAAGACTTAAAAATACAGAGGTGTTCACATAATTTTGGCAGTTTCAAAATTCTAAGGAGCTTCTAAGGAGGCTTCGGAAACCTTTCAGTTGTCCAACTTCCCTAGTTAGGATCTTTGGTTGGAGATCGCAACTACTTTTGACTCAATCTTTGGTCAGATATTGGGACCATTTGCGGTCTTTGCAGCTGCAAGAGTATCAAATTTGATGTGGACATCACTGATTTTTTTTTCATATCATCAGTGTAGTTTCACGCCAGAAGGGGCATGCTAACTAAAACTGCATGAGTAACAATCGTAGTTGTTGAGGCAACTGTACCGTTGTTATATTGAAAGAAGTCTGTCTCTGCTTGGCACTGGCAGACCGTGAAGAGCCTTACATATCTCGATAGCCCTGCACAGTACATGACGTGTGTAATAGTGTTGACCGCTTGGTCAGTATGAAGAAGGCATACCGTTTCCCTTGAACTTATATGAAGAACTATGCTATTTCGTGCGCCAGGTCCCCGATGAGCAGGAGAGAGGGCTAAACTACCTGGTACCTAGTGGGAACACCCGAGATCTCCCATCAAAATCCTCCAAGGGACGCAGATCTGTGGGCTGTGCAGAGCTGTGGATATCCATCACGGGACTTTGCATGGAGCGACGATACCCTCGATACCCGGATCGTGCTACTGTCGTAGAGTTGGGAACAACGTAGAGTCTCAATGATGCGTTACAATTGCACCATTTGCTTAGGCCCCTCCCTCATGCTGTCGCACTCTGCTCTGGATTTGGAATATTGACCAGCAAAATGTCCCAGGGGGGTGATAGCTTGACGATGATGAGCGCAAGGTTGCACTCACGATCGAGAGTTTCGACATTCGAGAAGGAGATGGTCACGAGCAGTCAGCCGTTGATGCTTGGTCGTGGCTTCGACAACGGCCTGGAGAAAGTGAACTTCATAGTTTTTAGTGTATAGACCAACTTCATTCATAGCTTGAATCCCACTCCAGGAGCGAAGGTGAAGAGCCATCATCATCAAGGGAAGAGATTCTACACATACGGATAAGTGTGTGGGGTTTTTTGGTCGATCCTGAGGATGGCCTCGCAATCCGGACACCGAGCAACAATGGTCTCTGCCTCGCCAGCTTGGAGTCAAAGACGGCCGCTTTGGAGAGGGACGTACCGGGAAAAGCCGGCCACTCTGCCAACGGGCAGTACACCTGGTTTACCAAGGCCAGACTGCCAAGACAATCACCACCTTATGTAGCTACTACAACTTTGTACCGGCAGTCGAATCTGTGATGGGCAACGTGGAACCCACTTGACGGAATAGTCTGCTTTTTACAGTTGACGTCAGTCTGCGCAACTGGCGTCGGCTTCCTCCTGCGTACACAAGTTGGCCTTCTACCCAAACACGCAGAGCAAGTGCAGCGTGGTGTGACGTGTACGAGCTAAGTGGCGCACATGTGCGTATGCATCACGCACAGTACGAAGTCCTGACGAGTTCGTAGCGACCACGCTGATCCTGGGTGCTGTTTTCGCCTGTCTGTCATCAGCATTCAAAAGGCGTCCACCCGATCTCTCTCTTTCTGAGAGCGGCATTGTCTCTATCATCTATTATGATGGCGTTTTCCTTCCCTCTCTCAAAGTGTGCGTGGCCCTTTTGTCAATGGGAGAATAAATGGGGGTCATGACGGGCATGGATGAAGAAGATGGGAGGTGTTTCAAAGAGGAAACGAAGCTGTCGGAATGAAGGCGATAATAAATGGTCTTTTTTCGGAGAGAAAAAAGAGAAAGACAGAATCGACTTGTTTAGGCCCTGATCGGTAAATGCGCCCTACACATGGGAGCATGCAAATGTGCTTCGAATTATGTACGAGATCTTGGTGGTTGAGGCTTGATGTTTGCATGTGCATGCCTAACGTTGTCTGTATGTAACTATCGGATCTGAACGTATGCGCACGAGTTCTGGGTTGCAGTGCGTGGTTACTTGACCAGATGCCTGCATGGTTTGATAGGGGAAACAATTTCTCTTCATGAGCTTTCTCTTCCTTCACACCCAAGACCAAAAGAGAAGAAAAATGAATCGAATCTGCTGACCAAATGGGAAAAAAGGGCCGAGGAAGTGATGAAAAGCACTGAATATCTCTATTTCAGAACGAAACTTGGGGTAGGAGAGAAATCAAGAGATAGAGTCTCTCACTATTATGTAGAATATGAGACAAGTTTTGAAGTGGCCACTCATCAAGTCAGAAACTTTTCCATCAAGATGTCCCCTTTTCATCTCCAGCTAGGCGAGCCCTGGCGCTCTTGCCCGTTGCCTTACAGTGTGAGGCATTAAAAGGTCGTGTGGCAGTAAATGCAAAGGCTGGTGGAGAGGTCGACGGGGTGGGGGTAGAAGCGGTGGACGGACGTCTGAGGAAGGACACAAGAAAACTGGAGCGACGGACAAGAGCATTGGACATTTGCCACTCACACTGCGCATGTGTGTTGTGCTATCTGACTTAGTTCGTGCGCCATTGTTTCATTCTCCTTACTCAGTTCGAAGCAACAACTTTGTGATATCTCCGCAAGCTCTCAACTGCTTTAAGAAGTACTTAGCATTCTCAGTTCATTATCTGGGCATGAACAGTCAATTTAGGCAGCTTCCAAATTGGAAGTGGCCCGCATCAATGCTTCAATTGCTCCTTATGGTAGAAGATTTCCTTACAGTATCTTTCTTGAGCTTTCTCCATCTTTGTTGAAAGCAATCTGCCTCCATCGCTCCCATAAGCCCTTCACGCGCAAACTTTTGGGTCCGGCCAAATGACGGGATTAAATTTGGATTGCCTTACGGGAGAGGGAGGGGGGGAAGGGGTTAAATGCGCTGACATGAAAATTTTGGTCGAAAAACGTGTTCGTGAAGGGAGCGCATGCAAATCGCCTGCTTTCTTACGTCACTGATACAAAGCGACGTCTTGAGCAGAAGATCACTTCTTCCTCCAACTTGCCATTGTCATGATCCCTCCTCCCCCCTCATGTTTTTGTCCTGTGTTTACTCAGACACACACTTGCGACAATGATCTGTTTCCGAGATGAGATCAGAGATCTTCCACTGCATCTGCCTGCGGTGAAATCCCCCAGCGATTTGTGCCCTTTCATGCTCGATAGACTTGTTTGTCAACCGACCGAGGGCCAAGACCTCAGACACGACAAGAGGAACGGGGGAGAACAAGCGCTTTCTCCTCGGTCCGACTTTCCGCCGGCTTTCTTCAACGGCATTTTGCGGACTGAAACGCCGTTGTCAGGACCGACATTATTTTCGTCGGCGTCCGCTACCCCCTACTGGAAAGGGCGTGCTTGCTCGCCGGTTGGGGCGAGGTCGATCTTTTGGCATTCCGCGATGGTCGTGCTGCAGTGGTGACAGCAGGGACGACCTCTGAGAATGCATAAAGGAGACACTGATCAGTTTACTTTCCTGCAGCGCCAGGATTAACAGCGGGGAGGAGGGCGAAGAAAGCGATCTCGCTGGAAATTCGTTTTCTTACGCTTGACTTTGACTCCGTGGAAAAGTGCCAGGAACGCGTTCAGCTAAGCTGAACGACCGAAGGTGGACCTCGCTGGAAAAAAAGAAGCTTTTTTCTTTCACTTTTTCCTGCCCAATTGAAGAAGAAGAAGCTGTTCGCGAACATAACATGTGTGCGAGGCAGTAGTGGAGTTTGAAAGCCTCCTGCAGATGCATCACCGGCCCTCCGGAGCAAGCCCAAGGAGACAGGCAAGTTGTCCCACTGCTGTCAGGCCGTACTAATTGCCTCGATTAAAAAGCGAGTCCACCGCATGCGTTAGAAAACCCACTCTCTCACCACATGCAGACACCTTGACCAGGCTTGGAATTCTTGGCCTTCCCTCCTCCATTTACGTGGCCTCTGAAAAACTGTGATAAGCAAGTTGACCACTCAGTTATTGCCTCATAATTTTTCGCCCCTTTCTTATTGCACGGAGCTTTTCTACGCTCCTCCGACGCACGTTGTACCAGGATGAACACATATCTTGTCAGCTTCTGTCCCGCCGAATATACGTATGTACTGTGGGTCCCTTCACGGCTCCAATGCCAGCTAGGTCATTTGTCAGCAGCCTTCGAGACTCCCACAGCAATTATGGTCATCCCGTCCTAAAAAGCCTCCTTCATTAACGCAATCAAGGATTGTGCCAACGACAAGGCTGCACAGCCTCGTGAAGCGAGGTAGTTATGGACTTTTTAAGGCGAATTTTTGCTTCTGAAAGCGCAATAGTTTTCGAGTCAGCAAGTGATATGTGGAAGCACTGAGGCAAAGTTGGAGGCAAAGCAATGATGAGACCACCGGGTTGCTTCCACATGAGCTGGACTGTCATTCATCAAGGAGACTAAGTCGGGTATGCAGATCTGCAAGGAAACGTTTTCTAACCGAACTGAAAAGTGCGACCTAACTGATATATTTAGCTGTAGTTCTACTTACATGCAACTTATATGGATGTCCTGGCTCTTGCGCTCGTGGGGAGTTCAGTCAAGCTGGAGTTGCTCTCCTTTGTCGCACGAGACCAAGAAGGCTGAAGAAAAACCACTTCTTCCCCCCTAACTGCGCTGTCCGCCTTAGTCGATGAGACTGACTCCTAAATCTGTTTCTATCAACTGCGACGATGGCACCAATTTCATCTGATGCTCAGAAAAACGTGGCGCAAAAGTCGACGGTCGTTTCTGCATGGTGAAGGATGCGCCATTGATACACGATTGTTGACGTGCTGGACTCTGCTGTTGTGGTCAATGGGAGAATCTCGTCTCAGAGGCTTCTCTTGACACAAGGAGACATAAGCTTTCAAATATTCAATTATTGTTCAAGGCTGTCAATGTTACAACTTTACTGAAACTTAGACGTTTGGACAGTACCTTTGTTTAATAACGACCTCGCACCATTGACTATTGTTAGATCATTATCATGCAACATTCTACTTTTAATGTTTATCTTTTATTATCCTTCTACCTTTAATATATTTAACAAAAGACCGTTTGTTTGTTTGTCCTTTAAGCACGGCGAAGGCACTGGAAGGATCTGGACCAAATTTGGTATGGAGCTGTCTATTTTCCCACAGCAGGTAATAGGTGGGTCGAAGCTGACCTCAGAGGTCGCTTGAGGTTGCACCTTGAGGCCTAATGGTTCAATATCCATTTTGCGTTTGCGGAATAACTTCAGCCTCAATTCTTGATCTCAAATGACCTCGGAGGTTCGGTCTGACCTTAGGAGGGCTCCTATTCTGGGGTTGCTGAGCAACTTGACTGTTATGAACTTTTTTGATTCGAGGTCTCTTTCTGCCTGAAGATGGCCATTGCACTGTTTGACCTTAGTGTGTGACCTCAAGTGACCTCTCAGGTGAGATTTGACCCCCACTCCCGTAACCTTCCCTGAGTAAAGAGGCAGGTCCCTGCCAAATTTGGTGCAAACCTATCCACTGGTTTGCTGCAAAAGCTTTGTCTATAGCTACGAGAGCATCATCTGCAGCTACGTGGACAGCGCAAAGCGTGTGTAGGCTGATGGTAGTATGGCTTTGAGGGCGATTGTAGACGTGTGGACGATCAGTGCAGAGGTGTGAAGACCCCAGCAGACCTGGCGACCGGGATCGCGGCAGGTCTCATAATAATCCGAGCAATGCCGGGTACCTCTGCTAGTTATATAATTATTATTATTATACACTACAACATTCTATGGTTTTCTCCGTAACGGGGAGACCATGAATTTTAAACCCCGCTGTGTATTTATCAATACGAACAACATTTAAAAATCATGGAGCATTGTTTACATCATGTGTGCAAGATGTTCAGATTAGGTGTAATCTAAGGCAAACGTTTGCGTCTTTTCAGTGATGTTCCTTAGGCGGGGACGGAGCGAAGAACCCGAGCTCAGCAGTCACAGAGCCCCTATTCGACTTCAGACAGACATAGGAAATGTCGCACCGCCTTCTTGGATTGCTACCCATCCCAGGGCAAGATCGGTGGGGCCGCCCTCGACGTCAGCAACCCGACCACCGCCGAGATACGGAGAGAGGCCGCCTTCGGCAGCCAATAAAGATGACTTGCAAGGTGCAAGGGCTCTGATCAATAGATATGTGGACCCAAAAAAGGAATTTCCTAGTCTCAGGTGTGCGAATAATCTTTCTTTTTTTACCTGAAGACATTGTACGTACGTAGACGCTGGACAATATGGATACAAAACATGTACTAAGAATGTACGATATGTCAAAATGTCGCTATATTCGATACTGATGCGATATGTTTTGCCCGTTGATGGTTTGATACCTTCGATAATATTCAAAAGCCGTTTGAAATTAGAATTGTTCTGAAGTTGCAGGAAGACCAATGGTCAAAGGTGCTACAGAAATTTCGAGGGCCAGGCCGGCCCATGGGCTGTTCGTAGCTTCTACATAAAGCTATCGCAAGAAATCGAGACATATTTTAAGATATTCGATATTCTGCAATATCACGGTATTCGATGTCAATACGACATATCGCACAGTCTTCGCATGCACTTCGTCTAGCGTATGTGCAGTGCAATGTGACACACGCATGCTAAATGACACGTCGAAATAACTAACGCAGGAGAGGCATTCCCCTGTCACAACAATTTCCGGCCAGGCCCAACGTCGACAATGCCATCCTGGACCCGACGAAAGATGGCGACGCCTTTGCATACTACTTCTGGTCGTTTTTTCTTTTCCTGACGGCCGCGTCCTTGCTCAATCTGATACTAAACGTCGCCATCGTACACTCGTATGGACTTACAGCGACATTTGGGATGCTGGGCATGGAGATGTATGAGCAGACAAACACCGTTCACTTCCCTGGTGGCTTACACTTGGACAAGGTGAGGGTGGAGGGCGGTGCCATAGTGTCCTTCGACAAGGAGAATCCCTTGGTAAGAACTTATATGCTAGTACGTACAAACCACTCTTACACATGTAAGTGGAACAATTGCTCAGGTGAAATGTGTACTTGTATCCGCAGAAAATTGAATCTCGAGATGATCAACATATAGTGCTGCGTGTTGTGAGTCAACCAGGAGTGGATTCCGGAGATGAGCCTGAACTGCGAGTGACTTCAGAGTCCGTCGAGATTAAGAACATTGACACTATGAGATTAGTCGACCCGGAAACGGGCGAGCTCTATTTTGACCTGGCTGATCCAGAGTCGCAAAGACGACTCCTTCGGGGCATCGAATTGAACACACTCACCGTCGACGAGATCTCAGCGGACGAGGTGTCCGCTCCGCTGGGAAAGAGTCTTTTCGTCAAATCCGACAGCTACCTAAGTCTAGTCGGCGGCGACGCAGTTTCCGTTGAGGGCCGAGAAGTGATGCTGGAGGCCTCCAATGGAGATCTGACTTTAGCAGCAGAACACAGCATACAGCTGGACGCCGGAGAACTGCAAATCGACCCGAGGGCCTTGCCGCTTTCTGGCGGAGGTAGATATCCGGGCGAGACGGGCCAGTTCAAGCTCTGCGTGTGCATGCCAAGCGGACTTCTGTTCAGAGTGAAAAGCCCGATGTCGTTGCCTGAAGGGGTGGAAGGGCCGCAGCCAAGAGTGGCATCATGCGTCGATCACAGCGAGTGGGAAGTCCACCCATGCAATACGAAACAAGAGGTGAAAGAAGACTAAACTTGATCTCCAGTGATCATCAACATAAATTGTCTTTTGTACTTAAACTCAAGCAGGACGTAATAACTGCCATGACTACCTACCACAGTGCTGTCAGTGCGCTAATAAGTACCTGTTTCATTTCATAGAAAGTTAAGTAGTTTATGACATGTACTTATGTATGTAATGACTCAATACAAATCGTACACAACCCATTAGGCTAGGTCGAAAATTTGATTTAATTTTCACGGCCTTTAAATTTCTTTATGCTTATTTATCTCAGTGAGTGCTGCATTTTGGTGGATGCACTACGGTAACTTTCTGTATGATGACTGCGGCTACAACAGCTACACACAAAAAAATTGGACTTAATATTTGCATTCATTTCTTATAGTTGTGTGCATCAATGCCGTTGCAGTCAACTTTATGGTCTAGTCTTGTTTAGTGAAGCTTAAATACTTGTTGGGCAAGGTTAAGTGAAATGCAACTTTTTTTTCAAAAAGTATTTCATAACATCTTCATAAAATGCCCTTACATGACGAATCTCATGCGGCCTGGGCAATTTCTAAGATCCACCCCCTTTTTCAACCTAGCCTAGCAATCACCCATCGCTGATAACGACACAAAAACACCACATAATGATTCTGTATGTACGTACAAGCAGTACGCACAAGATTCATGTCATGATATTGTTACTCTCCAGTCTCCATAGAGTCCTGTTCTCCCTCCATGTCTTCTTCCGGCTCCCCTTCTTTCTTATCTGGTGGCTTCTCGTATACTCTTTCCAAAGGAGATACGACTACACCATCCCAGACAGACATCTCAGTAGCGACATCTGTGAGAGAACAAGATATCAGTATGCACTGGTCAGTATCTAATGGGGACTTAGGGACTCACTTGAGTTTCCTTCAATGCCTAGAACTTGTTTGTATCCTCCGTGAGCCAACACTCGGAGAAGCGTCTGAGCTGTTAGACAAACCTGATCCTGCTGCTCCAATGTTAGCACAGTGTGGATTCTGATGGCCCCACTCTCGCACGGATCGACGATCCCAGCTGAGCCAGGGAGAAAGAAACCAGCAGACAAAAGCTGGAAGACTCTTCTATTGAGGAACATGAGTCTTTTGATGCGCCATTGCTTAAGCTTCAAAATATGAGCTAAGGACTTCTACCTATATGCCTGGTTTATAGGCAGCGCCTGCCTACTGGGGTTGTTAAGCACAGCGTAGTGCGCCAGCAAGTCAAGCATCCACGGAGTGAGTGCTTGGAATCCCTGAAAACGTCTCTTAAGGTCGTGAAGAAGCCGAATCAGCATCTTGACTGACGAATGATAGGCATTCTCCTCAAACCAGCGTGAGTGCCTGATTTCAGCATGGGCTGCCTGCAATCCCTGAACCTCCAGATGCAAGTTTGGATCCAACTTACGCAGGTTGGGCATTATGGTGGTGACCAATATGTGGGCAGTTGCCTCAGGAGAAGATAAGTCGAAGCCCTTGTTGTTTGGGATCATGGTCAACACTGTCAGAGTACTTAAAATTCTAGTAAAATGACATCATAAAAGGTTCCCTCATGAATACCTTCTTTGGGATCCTTCAGCTTCAGTGTCTCCCAGACCTTGTTGCCCAATGCCTCCACCGCCTCTTTGGTGGGCAATGTCTTGAGGACGACAACGATGTCAGCAACGTTGTTCCCTGACATCATCGTGCCCTTCTTGTAGGGGCCAACCTGGCGGACTTCCTCGATTTGCTGTTTGAAAGGGAAAAGAGCGAAAAGATAAAGCATGTAATAACTATGTGCAGTTGGAACATCATTATGTGAGTCATGAAACATCCCGTGTCCTCTTGCTCACTTCTCAACCCCTTTCAATTTGCGGGCAATGATCTCTATCCTTTCAGTCTGGAGATGTCTGTCAGTTTTTCATAGTAGAGATATAGAACGTAGTACTGTACACATGTACAG
>JAAUXU010170870.1_pt1 | contig 16049 bp, 17 predicted proteins | sample 7278151 | NCBI WGS metagenome assembly JAAUXU01 (sample SAMN14350113, study PRJNA611818) | marine sediment metagenome | isolation source: surface marine sediment (1.8m) | place: French Polynesia: Moorea | collected 2018-08 | reverse complement strand
CCCCCCCCCCCCCCCCCCCCCCCCCCAACCGGCACACCACGGGATATGTCGAAAGTTCCATAACACACGAGGCAGCAGCACATTGACATTCACGTAAGGGCCACTAATGATAAGGTGGGACAAAGAGAGAGAGAGAAAGTTTTGCACTGGACAGGCCTGGCACATGGATGGAGAGAATCGGGACGTACAGGGTGGACACGATCGAACCGAGCACCAAGTCAAAAGGCCTGGGGCCGTTTGGTGGGGAGAATGTGGCAACTCTGGCTGAACACGAGGTACTCCCACTTACACTCCGCAGCTAACATTGATGAGGAGTGAAAAGAAAGACACTTGGGCCAGATTTGGTTCTTTTCACCATGTCATAACTGAATGAAGGTGAAGAAATTGAGTTGCAACATCAACAGCACTAAGCACTGCACACGCACTGATACGCAACAACTGAGAACTGATTTGCAGTGCGTCGTCACAGTTTGGAAAGTGAAACAATGATGAAACAAAAGTGAGACAACTTGTGGGCTCCAATGCTTCATTTCTGCGAGCTTAACTTTGACCCACCCAAGGATAACTTTGGGCGCACGAGAGAAAGAAAACAATCATGGGGATGTTTGACCTCACCTTTCGGATCTCAAGTGGGTCAAAAGCAAAGACTTTCCAGCTGAACGAGGTCTCGTCTCTCCAGTACTTTCCACGAGAAAGTTTGGGCTGAATCAGCTCCCCCCCCCAAAAAAAAAGTTGTCTGGTTCGACTGTGAACACCCAGTATGTCAAATCTCGTCAGTCATGCAATTTAAGGAATTACTCTTCATGCCCTTCACTACATGGTTCCCACATCACCTTTGGACAATTGATACAAAGTCCACTGAGGTTTGCTTTCAACACAGCACATTAAAGATTTATGATGTAATATTAATGTGTGGTCCGTGGCTGGCTGAAAAATGCTCGGGGACAGAGTCTGGGAAATGGTTTTCGCCCACAGGTGCTTGAACCCCCGCTCCCCCAGGGCTATGAGGACGATCTGAATTGCGTGAGTCACACAAATGTCCGATTCAGTTTTCTCATCTTTTGTTTGACGAGTTTCTTTTTCTTTGCGCATCGGACCTTTTTTGTGACTCACGCTGTAGATTAGTGGCTGCATCATGAATCCTGACCTCACCAAAAACCCTTTATCTTCTTCCACATGGAGAAAACACTTACTGGAGAAGTTCCTCGACACGAGCATGGTGGTGAGGATGGCGCCCTTGAGCTTCCTGCGCGCGTTGAACTTCTTCAAGCAGTCCACGGTCTCCTGTCTGTGAACCACCGAGGCCACACGCTCACGTTGCTAAAAAGAAAAAAAAGAACATGAGGCTGTCGCGAAAGAATGAAGCGAGGAAACGAAAGTCGGAGCTTACGAAGATCCAGGGGTGCTTCAGGGCCTCGTCCGACTTGATGCGCTTCTGCGGGTTGACCGTGAGCATCTGGTTGATGAGGTTCTTCGCCTCCGGTGTCACCGTGTCCCACTCGGGAGAGGGATACTGCAAGATAACGAATTGCATGAGACAGTTGAGCAGGGGGATCGTGGCCTTGATGGCCTCGTTCAAAGAAACGTCCTAAGCCTTGTGGCCTCCGTGGCGGCTTATGGAGGCTGCCAAAGAGCTTGTTCCGGAGAATACCCAGAGAGTCTAGTAAAGTCAAGTCCAGGCAATGTCTGCCACAATTACCTAAGGTCAATCAAGACCAATGTAGGGGACAGAGGAGTTAGGGGAAGCTGTTGAACTTCAAGGTTTCGTGGGGCTTCAGGAGGTCGTTGAAAGTGTGGTGTTTTTTGTCCTTCGAAAAACCACTGCTTATGCACAAACTTGATCTCCGACAAGATGAAGATAAGATGGCGAAAGAGAGCAGAACAACATTCCCTTCATTTTTTTTCCCACACTGCTATAACTTTTTTGCCGTGCATATATTCAAATGTTATTGAACCACCCTGTAGCGACTTCACTACACTCCGATGGCAAAAAAAAAAAAAATGTGCCGCATAAGAATTCCTTTTCTAGGCCTCCTCTACGATGTCTGAAAAGAAGTCAAGAGACTTTGTTCCCCTCGACGGAGTCAAACATTTGCCACTCTCTCATTCCGCTCCACTGAACCAATGGAGAGATTTGAATATCTGTAGACTTCGTCTGTCAACCCTTGTAGCAAAAAGTCCGAATGTCTGTCCAGGACTTTGGCCAAGTTCCTTCGTCAACTCACGTCGTAAGCGCCGGCCTTGATCTGCGCGTAGAGCCTGTGCTGGTCCTCGTCCCAGAAGGGCGGGTAGCCGACCAGCAGGATGTAGAGGATGACCCCGCAGGCCCAGATGTCCACGGCCTTGCCGTAGGGCTCCTTTTTCAATACTTCCGGCGACAAATAGCCGGGGGTACCCGCGAAGCCTGCAGAGGGATGGAAAGGGAGAAAGAGGATTATCTTCGTGGAAGAAATGGGCTACAAAGAGGAATTGACAATTGTCATTGACTGGACAAGGCCTCCAGTGCGGCCTTGGAGAGGGCCTATGTCACCCTCAGACGGGCGAGGGCCCAGAGGCCTCAACATCTCTCCCTCGGTTGCACAAAAAGGTAGTCTTTTCGTTCGTTGCAGTGACTTTTTTGTCACTTCATCATTTTCCTCCATTGCGTAATAGGGGAAGCCTGTTTCGGTTCAAGATCTACATCGTTTTCCTCCCTGATAGCACAAAGTGGCAATCCTGCATGCATCGACCTACATCCATGCACAATTAGTGGATAATAAAAGTCATTTGGGTCCACCCTGTGCGAGACCACTTCTTTGCAGGAAACTCCACGACTTTTATTTAGTTACCATATGCCAAATTCGACCTCCTTCCTCCCTCACCAACAGAGAAGTTTTGCCCCTGAGGTTGCTACATAGGCAACTTCAAAATGGCCTCCAATCAAAAAACTTTTTCCTCCAAAGTTGTGTCTCCTCACAATGTTCGTACGTCGTCCGGCAGCCTGCGGGCTAAAATTTCCTGCTGCGTTTCCTCCGCTGATAACTTTTTTGACTCGTGCATACATACGTAGTCCTCAAACAAGCGCAGATTGTCCTTGGCAACTCTTACCGAACCATGCCTGCTGGTCGCCCTGCACTTCGATGGCCAGCCCAAAGTCTGCCAGCTTCACCTCGGCGCCCTTGTCCTTGTTGGCCAGGAGCAAATTCTCGGGCTGAAACAGTTGAGGGAGAACAAAAATAACACGAGCAAAAAAAAAAAGGTCAAAAGTTACACGGTGAAGTTCGTGCAACGGAGGCATGGTGACAAAAGGCAAAGGCGAGAGCTCTGAGGGTCGAGGCCCTGGTTCAGGCCTCAGGCCTGCATTTGATAATTGGCCGGCTAAGAGTTTATTCACACTTGGACTCAATCTCCAGCATCCCCGAGTCCTCCTCGACCACGCTGGGGTCGGTGGAGAACTCCGTGAGCCGTAGCTAGACTGGCTGTCCTTCTCCGAGCCCAAGAGACCGAACCGGCTCAGTTGAGACATCAAACTGCCACCTTGTCAGAGATCCTTGCCAGCACGACAGCAGGCTGATGTCTCTTGGCAGCCTCAGCTCAGCTCCCTGCTCAGTCCGACTCTTTTGGCACCAGCTTGAGGCTATTGGACTCGCCCCACCTCTGCCAGAGCACTAACAAACAGTGTCCTTCTGTGTGCAAGGGGACGTAGGCAAGGGGAGTGTCTGCAACAACAGCTTTACGTTACATACTTAGCATAACATTAGCTCCACTTCAGACACTGTATCCTAATTTCACTACCCCTTGGCACGCGTGGACAGTGCTGCGAGATTGCACAGCCACTCGAGGCACTTCCTTTCAGAGCAATGTCTCGGTTGACAACCCGACTGTCAGCTCCTCTGCCACAATTATTTTTCTCAATGGTTGTCCCTCTTGGTGTCCCCCAGGCTGTCCGTCAACCCTGGCAAACTTTTTCAGTAGCATCCCAGGGTTGCCATGAACTGCTTCCCTGGTGGGTGACGGACCTGGTGACCGACCTGGTGACCGACCTGGTGACCGACCTGGTGACCGACCTGGTGACAGACCTGGCGACAGACCTGGTGTTGGACCCGAGGAACACAGCGATGAACTTTGCCACCATGAGCAGGATGTGTCTGCTGTGAACATGCCGACTGCTCCCATCACAGAATCATCTTAATCCCTGGATGATGGTGCGCACACCAACACCACTCACTCAGCCTCGCGTAGCTTCAAATCCCTCTTCACAGCCATTTGCATAGACAGATATACATTACTCGACCTAGAGAAAGAACCTGAGCTGTATCGTGTCTGACCTTGAGGTCCCTGTGAACGACGCCATTCTGGTGGCAGTGGTTCACGCTCTCCAGGATCTGCTGGATGCAGTGCGAGGCGTCGGCCTCGGAGTAGAACTCGCGGGCCACGATGTCCTCGAACAGCTCTCCGCCGGTCACCCTGCAAAAGCACAAATCGATGGGGAACCTGGCAAAAATGTCGCAGAGTTGGAGTTTCTTCCTTTTTTTTCCCTCAGTGGCTGTTTGTTTTCATCCTGCTCGACTAAGTTATTTACTGTGTTTTACTGCAGACAGAATGAATGAATCCGTTTTCAGCACTGAGACAGAGCAATGAATTCAAGTGAAGAATCTTAACTCATGAATCTTAACTGAATTCCTGAGAAACATCAGGGAAAGCAGCAAAAAATGTGATGAATGCGAGAAAGAACAGACGAAAGAATCCTAAGGTGAAGCCACCAGCAAATTTGGGGTACAACTTTTTTTTTTGGGAGGGGGGGGGGGTTGACCGATGGAGCATTCCTGCAGGGGGCGATGGGGGGTAAGGGGATCCCATAAGAGAGAACAAGGGCCAAATGAGCACTCTCTTTTCGGCTTGAGTTGGCAGAAAATTTCTGTCATTCCGCGTTTGCTCAGTTGGAATGCACTGCTCGTGCGTCCAGCAGTGCAGCGTACTGACGGACAGACACACGAACAGATAAAACAAACAGACGGTGCACGAGCTGGACAGGTACAGGGTGGGGCGAAAGCAACGGATCCCTTTCCAAACGAAAGATACGGTGACCAAGTACGGTTTGGCTACTCTGCAGAGGAGAGATAGTTGGAAAAGATAGCATTGTGCGTAGACAAGAATAACCAAGCTTGGCAAATGTTGAGCAACATATGTTAACTGCATATTGCCTGTCCGTATTGTAGCACTTTATTTCCCTACTTTCGACCGAGCCGATTTGACCTGTCCGAGGCCTTAGCCAGTTCAAAGGAGGCCCCAGGACAATGGAAGGCCCAGGACAGGTCAAATTGCTGAGGAAGACAAGGAAAATAAAGTGCTCGTTATGGCCATGCAATTTCTAATTCAACGCCACATTTTTGCTCTACCACCTTTTTCTTTTCTCGTTCTGGTTGTTAAGGCCTCAAACCATTTGCCCTGGGAAATATACTATACAGTGTATTTCCCAGGGACGCTGCAGGAAAGTGATTCTTTAAAACCCAGGTCCAGTAAAAAAAATCGACCAGCAAAGCAAAAGCCCCACTAGGCTAATTCTTTTAGTAGATTTTTGCGTGTTACAGTTGTTGCAAGACTCTGTTTATATCTTTTTAGTGCAATAGAATAAAGAAATTGCGTCCTTTCCCGTTCTGCTTAACCAACTTTAAGTGAGGTTACAGTCACTTTATGACATAGAAGCTATCATTACATGGGGGGGGGGTCAATTTGGGTTTATCAAGGACCAAATTTGACGACGTCTTCAACTCCTGAGATGCCCGCAGTCAAAGTTCAAAGTTTTCATTTCTTTTTCAAAGATCCAGTTCTGGGCCCACCCTGTACGAGTGCAGAGAGAAAGAGAGAGCTTGAAAATAGCTGCGCACGTCCTGTCAGATCGATGGACCCACTGGGAGGACCCTTGCCGGGGTGGTCGGACCCTCCCCCCCCTCACTCGTCCTGAGCCGTCTGTGTAAAGGAGGGGGTCCCACCCTGTCACTTTGCAGTCAACAATGGGCTGGACCAGTTGAAAACGAGCTCCCGGAAGGGGAGGGGGGAGAGCAACTTGGACTAGTGAGAGTCCGCGTTCACCTTGTGCGCGGACGCAGCGAACTTACAGGTCAAACACCAGGTAGTGGAAATTCTCCTCCTGAATGCTGTCGTGGAGGCGAACTGGAAGAAGAAGAAAAGCGAGTATGAGCTTGGCACGCGGGGCGATGTCCCCGGCCACCCTGTTGGCCTCCCCCTGCATGGACGACAACGTCCGTCCGTCAATTTTTGACTGATCGAAAGAAAGCATCTTGAATGAAAACAAGAATACTTTCCTATATGGTTGAACATTAAAGTTTTCTCTCTATTCGGGACTATTTCCAACTGACGTACAGAACTAAGATTGAGCACCCTTCCTTGCACTTTCTTTTGATCTCTAAGAAAAAGTCTCCCTGAGAAAGGTGGAAGGAATGTTGTAGGTAAGGGGGAAGCAAAAAAAGCAATATTTACCGATATTTGGGTGCTGCAACTTCCGGCATATCCTTGCCTCTCGCTCCAGTTTCTGAAAGTCTTAAGAAGAAAACATGAATAAATAAACTATGATAGGGAAGCACGAGTCTTTGAAAACAGGATGCACGAGCTCAGCAAAACAGTCCCACTGACTGATCTCAGTTCTAGGTCAAGAGCCACCCAATTCTGCGCCACCCTGTACATGTGGATACAGCACAGGATGTACACGTTGTCTCAGCGAGCTATTTCTGCGCTTGAGTACATTTCTGGCGTCCATGAAGCGTGTGGCAACACTTGTTTTAGGGACAAACATGTTTGAGCACCAATTTTGTGGGTACCCGATCCACATGATCTCCAGATGGGCCATTTCACTCCACTCTCATATCAATCAGCTGCTTGCACTCCAAATCTGGAAGTTGAGCTCTCCTTGAGGGTTGAATCGAGAGCAGCGTTGGCATTTGTAGAGGGGGAAGCAGCCTCGGCAGTCGGCCTCACAGCCTCGGCATCCAGTGGCGAGGCGAGGTCAGATCAGTTATGAGTGGTCCACTCGAAGCTCAGAGGTAGCAGCAGAGCTCTGGTGAAGTCGGTCAATTTCGAGCGAAACCACACAAAATTGGTGCTCAAGTACTTGATTTGAGGACCGGTACTTGAAGTGGGACACAGTTTGCCATCTTGGAGCGCGTGATTTTGAGACAACAGTTGAGACAGCCACAAGATGAACAGGACGAAGATGTGGTTGGTGCCCGAGCTGTACTCCTCCCACATAACTAACAATGCTATGGTGATGACGTGTAATAAGTTGGATGTGACCTGTAGTGTTTTATGTCACATTTGAAGGCAAAAAAGTGAATCAACCGAAGTTGACTGAGACAACCTGTACAGTAGCGCACTACGTAAAGTATTAATGTGATGTCTATCAAGAAAGGCCTTGTCAAACATTTGAAAGGTTCTGCATCATGTAAGAAGGTAATGAACATAGAAAGCTTAACTGAGACAATCTGTGTATCCTGAGGTAGGATTTCTACTGCAAACATACACGTGCGTCTGCTGCTGCTGCTCGTGTGAAGTGTCTGTCCGTGGCAACTGCGTGTGGAGTGTCGCAAATATACTTTTGTCCTCCCTGAACCCGCGGGTCGAGCGCACGGACAGACACCTCAAGAGGCCCTGCGGCGCCAACGCCAACAACGTGATCGACGGTTACCTCTGGCAGACAACTTCTTGGTGTTGATGATCTTGGACGCGAACTGCAGCCCGGTGGCCTTCTGCACGCAGCGCTTGACGACGGAGAAAGCGCCCCTGTGGAAGGAAATGTTTGAGTTGATTTTCAAACTTGTCGAAAGTTGGGGAAAGAGAGAGACAGAGAAATTAACAACTTTCGGGAGACACAACTTTGCCTAAAATTCTCTTGATTGGAGGCCAATTTTTGAGGTCGCTGCCATAAAGTTGGGTGGCGAGGTCGAACTCTGACACGTCAATCTCGGAAGATGCCAAATTTGGCAAGCAGTCACGAAACGAAAGCATCCTCAAGAAACGTTTATGCACGGAAGGTCAGGTCCGGCCTTCCGAAGGCCACTGAAGGCTAAAACTTCACTTCCTGGCAGGTGAAGGTGGAGGGGCGCGAAATTGGCATGTCGTCACTAAGTCAAAGTTACCGGTGCATCCTGCAAACATGGTTATGGACGCGAGATCCGGGCTTTCAAGGCCACTGAAGGCTGCTAAAAGGAAAGTGCTCAGTAGCACTTCTGGCAGGCAGCGGGCACGTTGGTGCTGAACGTATGTAGGATAGGTCTCGCCCAGAGGCTTTGTCAGTCTGTCGTTGACAAGTCCAGTCGTTGGCCTTTGAAGGCCGTCCCGTCTTGCTTCACTTTGACGAAGAGGGTCATATGTGGAGGTCATTATTTAGTCAGACCAGACCTCTTCTTTCCTTCTTTTATGGTCTCAGGGGGAAGTGGTTTTCCCTCCATTAAAGGAGCCATCTTGCAGACGAAACATAGGGAGGAGGAAGGCCAGCAAGGCCAAGCAAGGCCACAGGGAGAGAGAGAGAGAGAGGAGGCCCAGACTTTTGCGCTGGATCTGAGTGTGAGCTGGGCCTTCAAATCAACGTCGGCAATCAGTATGCACGGGAGGTGAGTGAAGGACTTATGCATAAAAGATGAGACAGAAAGAAAAAAAAAAGAGTCAGTCCTGAGCGTGTTCAATGCTCATACCCGGGCGAACTTGCCTGCCCTGGAACCACCATGATAAAGCCACCGGGTGTCACAAGGAAAACCGGAACAGGACAAGTGTCCCATTTGTCTCATCTACGAGTCCTTGGGTGTGAGACACAATGGCAGCATTGTCGTCAACAAGTCCTTTTCTCTCTCTTTCTCTCTCTGTCGTTGCCTCTTATGAAAGTGAGGGAAAGCGTGACTGATCCGTTGTACGTACTCGAGCTCCCCTTCTACACATGGATCTGGCAGCTGTCACGCCTGGGAAAAGTCCCCACGGACACGATGGAGGAGAACAGTGCAGAGCAGCAGAGCAGACACCAAAACACTTTGGAGAGGCCGTGGGGAGCTCAGGACGACTGGCGACTTGGCAACCCCGACCCCAACGACACACAGTCCTGGCAACCCTGATGATTTAAAACTTTTTTGTCGATGTTCGTCATACACTTGTTTGCCTGTGCCCATCAATCACTCCACTGCAGGCCATCCCAGATAAATCAAGTTCGTGTGTCTCCCAAGCAAAGTGCTGTGAATGAGAGATAATTTTCAAAAGCTCTGCAACGTTGGCTCCCTCCAGGACGCTTTGTCCGGCCTGGCCCCGGACACCCTGTACGGCGAGGCCTTCAGTGCATTGTGCAGCCGAGCTGGAGGAGTTTGAGTCATCCACGTCTCTTCAACAAAGACGTCTTGGTGCTTCAAACACTGCCTCTGCTTCCCTCGTTTCCCGCTTTTTTCTACAGACTGGCCTTCTTCCACAGATCGCACCAGTTAGTGCTGGCACTTGGGATGCTCAGGAGGCAACAAAAAGTGCCAACACTTCTAAGCTGCTTCGTAGGAACCATCGGAGTCTCTGGTTGGACCAACTCCACAAGGCATCGTTTGGGGAAAAGGCATGTGGCAAAATAAAAAAAAAAGAATCAAAGAAAGCTTCTTCTTTTTCTCTGTACTACGTTGTTTGAATCTCACGTGTGTATTTGAGAACATACGGGGGGGGGGGGTAAAGAGGGCGACTCCATCTGTGAGGAGTGGACACAAGTGGACTCACGACAGGTTTGCCACGAGGGAGACGAATTCCAACAACTTTAAAGCCCGAAAAAGCTAGGTTTCCCACCAGGGAGGCTGTCTCTGACAGCTTTAGGGCAGGAGGGTTTGCCACGGGGGGAGACGAACTCCGACCAGTCGGTCCGGTGTCCATGCACCGTGGACGTCTAGGCCAAGAACCTCTTTCTCTTGGTCTTGAACAACCTTTCGTTCAGAGACGTCTATGCACAGACACGACCTTGCGCAGCTGCTCCTCTTGTCAGGAAGTCATTCGTTCCATGACAAAAGGTCAAGACACAAATGTCTCCTTATTCCCTCACATGTCTCAACGAATGTGAAAGTGAAAGTCAAGTCTCACATTTTGTAGCTGTAAGGGAGAAGGTGGAAATTTGCCTTGTGAATACATTCAAACAATGTCTTTGGCGATGCCTTCATATATCCCCATTACTTTCACGCTTCCTGCACGTACCTGACGCGGATGGGAAAGTCGTTCACACTTTCCACCTTTCCGCTTGGCCAGAAACGTTTACGACGACCCGGAATTAATGGTACTTTGCTTGCAATATTGGGCATCTAAGAGATTTGAAGATGTGCCAACGTCTGTGGCAGCGTCGCATAAAGGCCGGCAGGTAAAATTGTTGTGGAAAGGCGTGACTTTCCGAAAGTTGGAAATGCCCTTCCACATTTGGCAACCTTTGCGGCTGCCATTTTCTGATGAAGACACAGATAAATGTCCGGACGAGTGTATATTTAGAAGGAGAAGCAGCAACAGAAGAAAGTATTGGTGATCTATGAGAAGAAGCAACATATGGCAATGCTAGCAGACAGTTCAAAAAGCTCTGCTATTCTCGGCCAGGGCTGACACGATTGCAACAACTGTCTTGTCGAGGATGCTCTTCAGCCGTGACTGCGACCTCGAAAACAGCCCTCGAGTCCCCAAAGTTATGGCTAATTTTCGTCAACCGTCACAGATGTGACTTCTCGAGTCCTTCCACATGTCCAAGAGGGAAAACACTTTTGGCACCTCGCAGTCAATCATGGGTCAGCGGAGAGAGTCAGTTTGGCACCAATAATCTGGCAGAAAGGCAGAAGCCATAATTTTTACCACATTTTGCTACACCTGGTTCTTCCAAGCTAGGGGCTTCCCTCTGCGGAGGTCTTCTCGGTGCATTCGCTTAGAACTTTGAGGGATTTATATAGTTCATTCAGCGAGAAAAAGCTTAAGGTTCAATCTGCACTTGGAGCTGTCGCATTTCTCTGTTTTCCGACTCATTTGCAGCCTCAATCGTTCTGTGAGAAGAGGCTTCTGGCTTGAAAACCGTACTCCGGACAGGACTGTCAGGAATGCTCTACTCTGCTGCTTTGGGGCCCCCCTCATGTTGGGTCTCTTTAATGTCACCAATGCAGTGTTGCCGATGTGACCTCCACAGGCATTCTCAATCGCCACGTGAAATTTAGACCTTGTACCATAAGGAAAGTTCAGACATGAATTTTGCATAACCTGAAATGAATTTAGACAGAGGACTTAGAAGTGGGCGCAAAGTTGTGTCGACAGAATGAGTTATAGGCCTCTTAAGCCAGATTTTTAGCCACACTGAGGGGACAGCAGACTTTATACTATTACTTACTTTCCCAGCTCCTCCTTGAGCTCGTAGTTGTCGGTGAACTTTGTGGACGCGTTCTGAGCCATCGCGCTTGCACTTTTACTTCTTGGAGATATTTCTGTCTTTTTTTTTCAACAAAAAGTTTCAAGTGTTTGGTAAACTACACCGAGGACTCACTGCACATTATAGGTTCTTTGTTGTCATATCTTCACTGTCTGGCCTCATTCATCTATCTTCTCCCCGTCCAATCTGATATGACTTATTTTTCTGGCCCTGCAGCAGAAGTTGAGGTCAGGCCTGCTGAAGGCAGCTGCAATGAGAAATACAGGATGAGCTCTCTTGTACGCACGCACGCAAGCTGGGGCAGCTTCTCTTTACAGCTCTCTCTCTCTCTCTCTTTGAGAGACTGGCTTTAGCAAAGCAAACCAGAGGAAAGGCAGGCAGAGACACGAACACGAGCTGTGCTGTGCTGTAGCTGTGGCTGTGGCTGTGCAGCACACACACACACACACACGGACACGCAGAACCCCCTCACACGCGCACGCACACACGCAGAAGTGGGATTGGGAGGCCCGAGCTCGCGCGGGTGCCAAGGTGCCTACAATACACTGTTACTGCTGCTGCTCTGGGAGAGGTGGGCCGAGTCCAACAGACTCAAGCTGGTGCTTAAGGAGGCGGACTCAGCAGGGAGCTGACGCTGCCAACAGACATCGGCCGAGGAAGGATCTCTGACAAGGTGGCAGTTTCAGGTCTCAACTGAGCCAGTTCCGTCTCTTGGGCTCGGAGAAGGACAGCCAGTCTAGCTACAGCTCACGGAGTCCCTCTGCAATGCCAAGTCTCATCCACCCCGTGCATTATTCAATGAAGGCCTCAAGCCTGAACCTTGCTGGACCTTCTGTCCCTCACCCACACTGGTGCCACTTTAGAGGGTGTCCTGAGCATACAGAACCTGTGAACTCTGTGGATGTGACCTTGTCGACACAGCTGATTGAGACCGGGTTGAAAGGCAGAACCACTCGGTCAAGCCCGAGCTCGGGCCCGGTGTGCACCTCTCCCCCCTGCAAGTGTAGTCTGCGCGCGCTCCCCTCGGAATTTTCTGGCCAGTCCCCGTGCTAGAAAGTGTAGCTTTCACTCAAGAGAAGCTGGCGAAGGCAGAGGCGCGCGTGCGCGCGCGCACAAGAATGCAGCAAAAGCGGGTGCGCGCGCGCGTGCGCACCAGAAGAACGCACTCACTCACTCACCTGCTTGAACAACAGCCTGAAGTGAACGAGTAAAAGTCAGAGCGAGCGAGCGAGCGAGTTTTGTGCGTGCGTGCGTGTGTGTGTGTGTGTGTGTGTGTGTGTGTGTGTGTGTGTGTGTGTGTGTGTGTGTGTGAGAGAGAGAGAGAGAGAGAGAGAGAGAGAGAGAGAAAGACGTAGAGAGAGAACACAAACGCGCGCAGAAGGCATGAGAGAAGAAGAGGGGAACCGTGTGAGGCGCAAATGAGGTGCTGAGAGTGTCTGCCCTTGTTTGCGACTCACACGGTGGGCGTCACACAACACTTGCTGGTGGAACAACGTCAAAGCACGAAAAATACTGGATCCAATTAGTAGATATCCCCCTAAGCAGGGCTCACACAAGAAAATTGCACAGAATCAATACTCTCGTATGAGCCAGTCTTTAGGGAACCTTTACACTGGCACGAATATGCAGTTCTAAGTATGTAGCACGTGCAATATGCTAGTATGTACAGGGTGAGTCATAAAGAGTGACCGACATACGAAAAGGAAGGAGGGGACCGGCAGGGTCTCAACAGGTGGGAGGCTGAAAATGTGACCTCATGGTCGAGGCCAAAGGGGACAATATGGGGAGGGTGTCAGAGTCGTGATGTGGAGACGAGCAAGGGTTGACAGACATGACAAACTTATTTTGACTCACTCTGTAGTTGCGTTACATTTAGGCCAACCACGTGCGCGCATGCGTGGTTGAAGGGGGGGGGGGAAGAAGAGAAAGCAGAGAGATGAAAACAGGAGGGGAGGGAGGGATGAAAGGGACTCTTATACTAGAGGACATCATCTTCTTGGCGGAAAGATTAGAAGATGCTGAAAGTAATAGGAAATGGGGGTAACCTTAAAATTTGTCCTGCCAAAAACTTTGTTGTCTCCCCCACACTGGACTTAGCAGCTGATGGTGTACAGACAGACAGACATTTGACTCCCCTCTGGCTTGCTACTCATAGGATCAACAAAGTATTAGTTTGTTTCCACGGGTGGAATCTTCGAGACCTTCACCTGTCTTTAGCAGATTGCAAGATAAATCCCTTTGTGAGATAGAAAGGTGATCACTGAGAGCATGTGATCCCTTCACTATTACTTTCAATGGAGTCAAGGCTTATCTGCTCATCACTCAGTTGTGACTACCCACAAGCCCAGGGCCTTGACCGTTGCCCAAGCAGGGCTGAAACCTGTTGACGAGGCGCTGGTGGGTCCACGCTGGCAGCCACGCTTAGTCAGCTGTAGCTCGCGGCTCATGGGTCCAACCTCGACGGCAAGAAAAACAACCACTGGAGTCCCCTCCCCTCCTGACTATGAGCATGACGTTCTGAGCATTACAGTGTGCACACAAAGGTACGGAAGAAGAAAACAAACCCCTCAGGTGCTCATGCTTGGAGGCAGGGGTGTATTGACGAAGGCAGGGCAAATAACCAAGTGAGAGGAGCGCACTGCACACAGCAGGAGAGCCAGGGCAAATAACACGACAGAAGAGCAATGTTGAGTGCTTTGCTGTACAATAACATATTCTACAGGGTGAGTGGAAAGTCACGAGGACGCCTCTGCCGGGACTCCTGGTGAAAGAGGAGGAGTTCCAAAAAGTTCTAGGTAGAATCAATCACACAGTGATTGAACGTCCGAGAGTGAAGCAAAGTGGCTGACAAAGTGGAGCAACAAAGATCAAGTGGAACGACAAAGATGCCCACAGGAGGACCATTTTGACGTCGGACATGTTATTTGCGAATTGCATGCGGCACTTGGATCAGCTTAGGTTAGCCAGGCCAGGCTCGGCCAGGTGACGTTTTTCAAGCTCTGGTCTCATTTTTTACATTAGGTGACATTTTCAATGCTGGGCTGCAATTTTATGGTAGGCAACATTTTCAAGGTCGACTCACTTGTTCTGCTAGGCTACGTTTTTGAAGCTTAGGTTACATTTGGGGGGAATTTTAGGTGACTCCGCACTTGGGGCAGAGAGTGATATGAGGTAACGTGATGAGTGATTCTAAGCGATAAAGTGATTCCGTGATATGAGGTCAAGTGCGGACAAGGCAGAACTTTGGCCTGTCTTGCATGGGCTGTTCCACCCACTCTCTGACCCGGTGACTTCTGAACCACCCTGTAGAGCCAGACCTCCCTCTTGCCCCTCCCCTCCCCCCTCCCGTCCGCCCTAGCAGGGGGGTATAAAGCACCCATTACAAGGGATCCAATGCAGAGAGGAGGCCCGATGCTTAACATCCAGTGACTTAGGGCCCGTCTACACTGGCACACAATGGTCTGAAGAGCAGCGACCCCGCAAATGGCGTCTAGTGTGGACGCGCCCTTAACAAGCGCGCTTCAATGAGGCTCGCGCACACATGTGTACAAAGGAAGAGGGAAAAAATCGCGACGTCCTCGTCACTGTGCTCGCCAATGTGAGGCTATTCTTTTACCGCTATTCTTTATTGATGAAGTTTTTCAATGACTCCTGGAATTCCAGAAAGCTCCCGCGAACTCTCTTACCCGGACGTTCTTTCCCTGTCTCGTCACTTTGCCTGGGCCTGGAAGGCCCCCCTTTTTTCAGGCCTCGTTTGCACTGACGGACTTTGAGGCACAGGAGAAAATGGCCTCAGTTTATTAGGCTCCTAAAACAGTTGTTGTTCTGATAAGAGTTGTACGCGTCGTCAACAGACGTGCATTCACTCGTACAACTTTCTTATCTCTTGTGCTCTTCTTGTGTTGTGTCCTTAAAGTTCACAGAGGAGCACAAGTTATTGCATCAAAACTTGAAACGTGGGTGAAGTTTTAATAAAACTATGACGAAAAAGCAAGCCAAGTCAGCTGTGGGACTTGGGCCTTTTTTGTCACACCAGACGCTGCCTTAAACCTGAAGTGTCAAAGTGTTCTCACCCCAGAGAAGCACAGCAACTTTGACAGAATAATTCTTGCTTAAGAAGACCATGGCTTTTTTTTTTCTTACCTGTACAGTAAGTATATTCCCGAGGGTCTCACTTTTTTGTTTCCCTGAATGCTGACATCACAACCCGAACTGGCGGCGGCCCGGATGCCGTCGTCGTCGTCCTTGCCTCCCTCGCCCTCGCCTTGGACGTCGCCGTCGGTCTGCTCGCCTGTGGCGGCGGCGGCGCCAGCATCTTATCTGTACCCGCACGCGTGAGCAGAGAGAGAGGAGAGAATTCGCTATACGTTGAAAAGAGCAGCTCACGTAACGCACACGCATTCTTCAGCAGAGAGAGAGAGAGAACTTGAACAGGTTGTTGCGTCCCTCGCTCGCTTGCACTTCGGGGGAAGCTGCGGCAGTGCTCAAAAAAAGTGCCGGGGGGGGGGGGGAGGCCGGGCGGGGGCGGGGGGGGGGGGCGCCCCCCCCCCCCCCCCCCCCGTGGGGGGTACGGTGTGGTGGGTGGGGCGGTTGGGGGGGGGGGGGGGGGGGGCCAAGGGAAATTTCGACGGTTGGAACATATCGGAAATCCCAT
>JAAUXU010045940.1_pt1 | contig 16050 bp, 15 predicted proteins | sample 7278151 | NCBI WGS metagenome assembly JAAUXU01 (sample SAMN14350113, study PRJNA611818) | marine sediment metagenome | isolation source: surface marine sediment (1.8m) | place: French Polynesia: Moorea | collected 2018-08 | reverse complement strand
TATGAGAGGAGGTATGACTCCTATCCAAGTAGTAACAGAGATGAGAGGTACTACGAGTCATCCAGAGACCGTCGGTATGACCGCTATCCCCCACTGAGGAGATCTGAATACTTTGACGATGGAAGGGGACCGCCGCCATCCTCATCCAGATACCGAAGCAGATCGCCAGTAGATCGATACCCGAGGTAAGAGTGGAAAGATTGACATTCTTGGCACCGCAATCATACGGTACAGTGAGACCCGTTTACAGTCATCACTTCGATCCTGCTGTCTTGAAACATTGAAACACGCAATAGAACTTGATTTCCTGTCTTATAACGTATCAATCACTTAACAACTTACATTTCCTCAACAATCCTAATCTTACCTATTGTTAAGACGAATTGGCAAAATTGTGATCCCTCATAACTTCAAGTCCAATCATTCATGCTGAGTGAAATTTGGTTCGACTGATGATTCACTGATGTTTCTTGTACATTAGTGACGCAAGTTGATTCTTATAACTGGAATATGATGACTTTAGCAAAAATCAAATTGATTGATTCATGCTCTGGAGATGCGGGTGTCAGAAGTTTTGATGACTAAAGGTATTATGATTGTGACCACTGTTCTACGTTTCAGCTCATCTCGTGGTCCGCCACCTTCGCGTTCGTACAGTGACTACAGGTCTTCTCCCTCGTACAGAGGAGAGGGTGGAGGAAGTAGCAGAGGAGGGTACCGAGATAGCGGTCGAGGAGGAGGCGGCGGCCGATCTCCACCCTCGTACGGTCGATCTCCTTCGCCGCTGCCTAGGAGGTCGGACAACTATTACGAATCCGGCGGAGTCGTCGTCGGCAGCGGGAGTGGTGGCGGTGGCGGCGGTAGCGGCGGTGGCGGCGGCGGCGGCGGCGGCGGTGGTGGTAGTGTTGGTGGCGGCGGCGGGAGCGGCGGTCGAAGCAGCCGACCAAGAAGCAGATCTCCCGCTTCACCGAGGTATCCAAGTGACGACGATCAGCGTTGAAGCCGTTTGAAGAAAAAAATTCTGACCAGGTGAGAGTAGAGTCCATCATTGTTCAAAAGTTAGCTGGTTTCGTCAAGGTATGCTGGTGCATCTACAATACTAAAAATAAAGTCAAAGACTCACCTGAGACTATTCAGACGACAAGAGGAATGAAGTTACCGAAAAGTTGCCGGAAACATCTCATAAGAGCGCTTTTTAGTTCGAATGATCAAAGTCCGAAATCTCGGATCATCCAACAAGTCTTCTAAAAAAAAAAAAAAAAAAAAAAAGCCATACCGCGTCGTATGTAGCATCAAACTATGTCGAGAGACTGGATGAGATCATGACACTGACCTTCTAAGACAGCAACAGCTCTCAATACTCGGTTCAATCGATACAGATACACATTGAAATCGTCAATAACTCGGGGGTCGATGACTCAAAACTTTGCAGCTCATTCACATTCTCGTGAAGTTGACAGACGTTGAGAAGGTCATTGAGAGCGTAATGTCTAGCATGAGAGATTTTTCACTTGTACTAGAAACATCGCGATGGTGAAAGAAGCCCTGCTTACTATTACTGTACTACGTATTCGTATTGTCTAATCGCTCAATGTTGAGCTCAGTCTATCGAAGCAGAACACGAAATCATCTCCTTCACCTCCTGCTGCAACATCCAATGTGGAAGAGAAAGTCAGTTATGGCCAAACAGTAGCGATCTCTTAATGCTGTCGAGCATACAAGAAGAAAAAGTTGTTCATGCCAAGGTACGTATATCAGTTCTCGCATTATTAAAGTTATGTTTCGTTTTAACTAATGCATTAGTTTTAAGGGAGAGAATAGAGATCCTTCAAGTGAATGATAAAACTGAACTGTGCGAATAACTTGGCCAGTGTCTACAGATTACTTGACTTCAGTGTCTGGAGAAAGAAGAGCAGTCCAGTGCTTCCAAACGTGTGCAAGAGAAATGACGACATAAATGGATGAGATAAAGAGCTGAACAGCATTACTAAGACAAGATTAAAACGTGACTATGTCAGCTTGACCGCAGTAATGAAAGAAACAGTGACATCAATGCTGACGAGAACTTGGAAGAGAGAGAAAGAGAGAGGAAGAGAATGAGATATCAAGATCCGAGTGCGTAAAAGCGAACTTTCTTTGAGTTTTGGTATCATCCTTTGCTCCAGCAGTGTCTAATATTCTTCTGTATTTCTAGGATGTCCTCCATGACCCGCGTTGCCTCCATGGAAGTGGACGTTGGAGTTGGAAGTAATATCAAGGCTGTGATGCGGAATCCTGAAGCTTTCTATGAGCTGTGATATTTTATTCTTAATGTGTCGAAGGATCAGAATAAAAACTAAGATTTTAATATGTCTGCTGAAGCTATGATCTGACATTGTCATCCTCATGCTGTACTGTATGCTTTAGCTACGCCAAATTCGAAGCGCATTTTAAAGGAACAGGAAGACTTCAGTTCTAGATTGTCTCCTCCACTTCCATGCCTACCCCTCCTGGCCACGCTGCAGTGGCTGGTTACGTTCGTACATTCGGGAGATGCTTTGTTGGCCGTAGCCAATCGCAGTCCCTTGCCTGCCTGGTGTCGTCGCGATCTCTTCCGCCTTCCTCTACTCTCCTATGTATTGTGCCTCGCCAAATGAGGGAACGGCGTGATCCGCGTGGGCCCCGGCGTGATGTCAGTCTGCAATAGCATTTTGACGACGCAGAGCCCGATGCTCAATAATGTAAGACGCGCAGTGGCACAGGTTACTCGTAGGACCGCTCCTTCTCCTTGGAGGATCCTTCACGTGGATGCAGCAGCGGCGATGACCTTCGCTCTCTCTTCCACAGGTTCCTTCTTCCTCAAGGTCTTCACTGGCTGTAAGGGTGCGCTTGTTGCTGACGGCATCAGGAAGTGGCACACACAGGTAATAAGCCTCTCTGTCTGCATGCCCCCCCCCCCCTCGGGTGCGTGTGCTAGTGCTAGTGCCAGCGTTGCTCCATTACGTGGCACACCCTCACTTGCAGCTCTACGTAGAGATACGTCGTTAGGTGGTGATGATGGGCTTCCTCTTCCGCGACAAGTGCGGCGGTAGCGGCGGCGGCGGCCGCAGCGCTTCGAGCAGCGCCAAGAAGTGGTCGGGCACACCGACTTTAAAGAGACGCGATGTAAGCCAACGATGGATTCTGCGCACAATTTGGAGGAGGAAGAAGAGTACCACTTCCTGGACAACGTCAGAGGATCCAACAGAACCTTTTTTCCAAGACATTTTATTACAGTAGGAAAACTGTAATTACAACAGGTATAAGACTAAATACAACAAGGATAAATATACATATCATTATCAACAAGGGTGCACAGTTTCCGCTTTTCCAATCAAGGGTCTTCTACACTACATACAAAGAAAGATTCTTTCCAATTATGTACCAGATTTGGGGCAGTGCTTGTTATGGGCGATGCTTCTGCGTCATGGTGTTGAATTTGGGGCAAGAATATATGGACCTTGTGTGCCTACAAGACGGGTTTATACCTGAGTTAAGTGATGTACGCTATGTTGAACCGTCACCAAAAGCTTGAAGGTTGCCTTGAGGGCCTTTTTACAACAGTACACACGCGTCTGGTTGAGTACTGTGATGCGCAACGTGCACACACTGTACAGTATGTTCACATGTACGATAAGAGTGAATAGCAGTAGAGGATTTACAGCGATCATCATAAAGAATTCAACTACTAATCCGTTTTGACTAGCTTACTCTAGTTCTACTCAACGAGACCGCTCATTGACGTGGACGGCGGCGGCTGCGGCGTCAAGTTCATGCTCGGAACTACTCCCGTCTTCGTTGCCGGAATCGCTGCAAGTGTCTGCGGCAGCGGCGGCTGCATCAGCAGCGACCACGACTGCTGCAGCAGCTCCACCAGCGGCGGCCGCATCAGCAGCGGCCACGACTGCTGCAGCAGCTCCACCAGCGGCCGCCATTGCTGCGGCAACGCCTTCTGCCTCAGCTGCGGCAACAAATTCATCAGGAGACGCCTCGCTCTCTTCCTTAACATCGTCAGCATTCTTTTTCTCCTCCAATTCGACCTTCTTATCCTTTTCCTCCTCTGGCGGGGGTGTCACGATGGGGACGGCACGCGACGGCGGCTTCTTGAGCGGGGCGGCCGCTGTCTCTGCCATGCGGCTGCGGCACCATTTCTGAAATCCTTTGCCCTTGTCAGGTCCTCGCGGCATGCGCAGAACATTCGGGGGCAGAGTCAGCCCAGAGGCGGCGAACTCGCCACCTCCATGCATGCCGGACAAGCGGCGCATCATCCAGGGATTGCCTTGGTGCATCTGCTGATGCATGTGCATGTTGGCGGCCGCGGCTGCAGCCGCGGCTGCTGCTGCGGCTTCCATGGCAGCTGCAGGATGGATAAAAGGAGGGCGCGAGAGTCTGCGCTGTTGATGCATTTGAAAGGTTGGTGCATTAGGGTTCAAACCAGGGGATTGCTGGTGCTGCTCCTTTTGCTGCTCCTCGTTGATGGGCGCGAACTTCATGTTGTGGTAGAGAGAAATCCTTCTGCGTGGTCCAGTTTGGTCCTGTTGTTGCTGCTGCTGGGAATGTTGTTGGGACTGAAGATGATGCTGCGGTAGGTTGAATCCAGCATGGCTGAAGCGCCGTTGCTGTTGCTGCTGGAAGACAGGCGGGGTGTAGAGCGGCATCGATTGCTGCTGCCTCTGTACTCTCTGCTGCTTCTTTTCCTCCTTGCTCTTGGTGGACTTGGGCGGCGGAGCCGTCAACTCCATCACCTTCAGTTTGTCTTCCTCCTCGCTGTCGAGTTCGCGCACGGCGCGGTGGGCGAACTCAGTGCGCTCGAACTCGACGAGAGCGCAAACTTTCGCGGTCATCTCTGGGTGCTTGTTGGCGAACGGTTTGATGTCAGCGGGTATCGGGTTGCCCGGGCGCAAAATACGGATAAGCACAATGTCCCCACAGACAGAGAAGATCTCGGCCACACCCTCGATCGTGGGTCTCTCCAGAGGTAAGTTAAGGGCTACGACGGTGCGGGAAGGCGTCGTCTCGTCGTATTCAGGCAGAGGCGCCAGGCGGCGCACCTTAGTCTTCACGTCATTGACTTCCAGCTTGTCAGACTTGCGCTCGATGGCGAAGGCCACTTGGCGCCAATCCTTGGTAAGGTGCTTCACTCTCTTGAAGCTGGAGATGAGCTTCAGCGAGACGAAACCCTCCTTGTTGCGTTTTACGTGCTTCAACAGAAACTTATCCTTGGTGATGTTGGCATCGCTGAAGTAGAATTCGACTTGTTGCGCGATCTTCTCACACGTGTCGTCATCTGGCTCTTCGAATGGAGGCAACTCCTCCTTAATGTCATCCAAGTGGCCTGCATCTGTAGCATCAAAAGTGCCGAGGCTTGAATTACTGATGGTGGAAGTGCTGGACGTCTTGCGGCTGCCGCCGCTGCTCAGAGTCACTGAAAAGTCGGAGATGCCAGAGTCGGCGGAATCTTTGCGGTTATTGAAGCCCTGCTTGGCTGGTCTAGCATGATGGTGATGGTGGTCATAGTAGACGGGACCAGTGTGAGGAGCGCTGCCGGCGTCACCGCCGCCACCTCCGCCATGGGGGTACATGGCGTAGAAGTCTTGATTAGGAAATGGCATCGGGTAGGCGTAGATCGCCGGAAACTGCGGGTAGAAGGCCATGTCGATGGACCTGTTGTAAGCAAAGAGTAAGACGTTGTACAAAGAAGCAAAACTTTTCATCACTTGCATGACTCGACATCATGCATCGAACCATCAATGATTGCATCAATATTTTTCTCACCTTCTGGGGTAACTTCTATGAAGGTTGTACGTAGTTACAAGTGCGTAGGTAGTATCACAGCTCGGTCGACGGCTGCTTCAGAGTCGTCCTCGGTTGCTTGTTCAGGGAGACCTTGGTCCTTATCGGCGCTGGAGGTCAATCTGCGTCCGAGCGATCTTGGGCTGCCGTCGCAAAAAATGCTAATGCCGTACAAGTGGGCGCTGAACTTGAAGAAGTCAATGGTGGCGCACACTCGATAAGAATCACAGCAGGTACTCTTTGCGGCAGTTATGGATAAATTTTCTTCTTTTTTTCGGGTCGGTCCTTCCAGATCGACCACTCTTTTTTGTAGTTCTTTAGTAACAAGCAGCAGCTCACTTTGATGCTCAGAGTTCAATAATGCCTCAATTGGAAGTGATCACGAGCGCTGTGCATGCGTTCGATGACTTCTTCAGATAGTTGTGCTGCTCAGGAGGCCTGGAAATCTCTTTCAGTCTGCTTCCAACCCCGGGAACTTTCACGACAAGGCTATCGCTGAAGAAGATCGAGCGAGTGAGGATCACCTGTGTAGTTAATACACTGAGATATCAAAGGTGGGGTCTTATATACACAAGTGTAACAAGGACGTGGCAGCGGCAGCGTTGTAAATTGCGCTCGATGGTTTTTTCTCCTCCGGTGAAATACTCAGACGCTCTTCAAGTCCTCGATCTCTCTCTCCTGCTGTGGTCCTCTTTCTTCTTCTTCTTCACCACGTACACGGCGCTGGTCGAAGACAATGACGACGTCGGGGTTCGGGGCCTCTCTCTCGATCGCTTCGAGTCCGAAAGTGTGCAGAGACGAGGCCGGTTCTTCCTTGGGGAGCAGACGGAATATTCGCTAAGAATCCGCTGGACGCTGAACGAGACTTAGGCGAGGATATGCGGCGGCGATCCCTGGCCTGCCGACTTCCACCTGGTCCTCTCACTACTGGAGTCGGGAGCCTTGAAACTCGCCCTGTTAAATGTGGCAGTGGGACACGAGCAGACGACGTAGCCCCCAGCCTGCCTGTGGTGCCTGACTAGCTCAGCGGTGTGCGCGGGGAAGGCGGGCAAGGCGGGCGCGGGCGGGCGCGCGCGCCTGAAGCTCGAGGCAGTCGCTTCCTGGCGCTAGCGGGGGACAGGGCCGGAGACGTTGACGGAAGGGGGGAAGGGGGGAATTCAGGGGTACTTCCCCTCTCACAGAACAAAAATACTGTATACATATACGTACCTCGGCTTTATAAACGGATGCCCGAGTAGGACAAGTTAAACAAGCTGGACAAGTTGTTACAGACCCCCTTATGAGTCACCCCACCCCCACCCACCCCAAGAACCATGAAGTTGAGAGGAGTGCACAAGGCAAACGACTACCACTACTGCCTGTATCGCTGCTCCTCCTGCTCCACGGAGACTTCCTACTCGGACTTTTTTATGGATGTAGCAGTGTACGCACGTTGATGGAGGGCAGCGTCAGCAGCGCCCAGGAGGAGCCTAGAGCCGGGAGAGGAGAAGTGAGCCGGGCCAACATTTTCGTCTGAGTCGACTGGACATGCCACACAGGTGACGCACAGCTGAATCAAGGATTTCTCCCACTCCATGTCAGCGCCAGACTCCCTGGCTCACTGACTGGGGCGCCCTCTGGCAGGTGTGTCCCCTGTGGGGTGGGACAAGAGTGGCATGAACTTTCAAGTCCATCATGGTCCTTGAAAGTCCTTCATAGCTTGTCCACTAATTTCCACAATGGATGTACTTGCGCATTTTGGTCACTATGAAAATATCTTAATGAAACGTACTTGTGTTTAATACCTTCTGTAGTGACCTCCCTGTGATAAGTCCTCAGTCAACTTAAAGATGCAAAAAACTAACCGTTCTTTAAAACACACACACGCACATTACGCATTCCGCTTAGGAACTGCAAGCAAATTTATTCTCCAAAAATGCATGAATCTTGTGCAGTCCACAGTCAGTTTACTTTAACTGTGACATTAAAGAACCATTTTCCACACACATTCTGTTTCCTGCATCTGAAATGAAGCGCGCAGAGCCAAGTTCAGGAGCTCCTTTGTTCGTGTTTACATATGAAAGGCTGTTATTTGGCTGCTTGATGACACCTAATAGGACGTAGCAGAGTGTAAACCAGCATCAGTGGCCATTCTTGCATGGAACAAGTCTGTTTGCGTGACCAAGAGCAATGGCAGAGTTTCTTTTCAGAGCTAAAGGTAGAACTTTTCTAGCGCACAATCTACGTTCAGTTCAATATTGCTTGATCAACACTTGGGTTGCGCACTTTCTTTCACGCACGAGATCAGCGCGAGGGGGCGCACCTGCCTGTTCCAGGCCTCATCCCCGGCGCTCATGGTAGCCAGGCAGCAGGAGACAAAGAAAGAGAACGAAAGTAAGAACAGTCAAGACTGACCTAACGACCAAATCGAGGCGCATTCGGCTGGATCTCACAGTATAGGCATGCCGTGCCCTCATCCGTGCTTTCTGTGCCTTATTCGCATGATCAAGGACGTCTCTGGGACGTCGGTCGATAGTACAAAAGCGCCAGTGTGGCCTGAGTGCAGTGGAGCTCTTACATAAGCGGCCGTGACAACGACCTGGACCCCGTATGAAATGAAAAAAAAGCTAGAGTGGCCCATGGTGTATGTATAAAGTCTACTGTGACGTAGAAGAACAATGTTTAGGGCGTTGCACCGTATTCCTTTTTCAGCTTGCTTATGTCCGAGGTGATGCCATCAAGTCTCGTCCGTAGTTCCTTGATTCGTGCTTTGGGACTCTTCTCGGCAATGTCCTTGTCCTCGGCGACTGAAGAGTCGCCACTCAAGCGCGCGGTCGGCGACGGTTCTTCCTTATCTGACAGAAGGTTCGTCGTTGAAGACAAAGGGGTGCACGTCTTTTCCGTCGTATCAACTTTTCGAGAGTCGTAGCTCTTCACCACCACTTGGAGGGGTCCTTGCCTGGTGATGTAGGCCCTGCAGGCGGCACAGTGATCCTCGCCCGCCACACAGGCTACGTGGTAGACGTGTCCGCACTGCGTGACCTGGAGCGACATGTTTTTCGGGTCCATCCAAGGAGAAGTCAGCCCCCGTCTGGGACCGGGCCAGCCCAGCGGCACCAGTAGAGGATTCCAGCACTTGGCACAGTGCGACTGTTCCATCAGCCTGAAAGCCATCCCCTCGGGCGTGGAAAACCTCGCCACAGTCACGTCACTGAGGGCTTGATCCATCATGGAAATTTTACTCCAACCGCCGTTACCCATAAATTACAATCGACATTTAGTTGGTACTGAGAATATTTACGTAACGCTGCATCACGAATTTGTTTTTTGGTTTGTTTACGCCACATGTTGAGCATCCACCTGACGAGTAAGAAGTGATAGAAGAACTCTAAGACAAGACGTCTGCGGGTGTAGTTCATCCTCTGGCGGCAGGTGAAGCTGTTTCAGAGGATAAGACCATCGATTTCGATCCTTGTAAGTTCTCTGGTGCGTGCAGAGCATCAACAATTAGATTCTCGATCATACCGTGCAAGAGGAAGCAGGACATGAGCGAATAACGAAGGTCGAAGGCCCGACACGCCACCTTGCTCATGTGGTATAAGGTGGTGGAGAAATGACTCCAGGGGAATTCCATGAGGAGGCGAGTCACTTCCATGGAGAAGCGTCGGAGCTTCTTGAGGCTGAGGCTACGCTGAACCTGTCTTTGAGGTTCATGAATTCCGAAACATCTCCCAAGAAGTGTGGCTCACCTGTTCTCGATTCCCCATGTATCCAACGACTCTCCAGAAGTGACCCGGTCCTCCAACTCCACACTGAGGAGCACCCGCACACCTGGGGCGCCGGAGAGTGCGAGTAGTGACACATTCATGTCAAACTAGAGGGGGGGGGAAGGTCTGAACAAAACTCAAGTTTATGATTGCCGTATCTGAGAGAACACTACGGTCTTCGAAGCAACTTTCTGATAGACCGCCAGCTCTCCGCCACTGAGAACTTCAGCACGGATTTAGCGTAGTTGTCTCCACAGGGTGACCTCGGCTTCCTCCTGGACAACTTCGCGCACGTCTGCACGTTCGTCCAGTCTTTGCGAGCATTATCGACTCGATGACATAACGTCGCTCGTCCGTCCTCTTTAACATATTCGCCATGGCTGAATCCATCGCATTGACTTTCTACAACGCTTTCGGTTTGCTCCGGGGCTGGGTCAACGGAGTAGATAAAGGTGAGTGTCCAACTTACGAGAACCCGCAGAAGCCGGCGTAGGGCTTCAGGTGTAAACTAAAAAAGCAACCTTAGTTTGGGCTCAGAGAGTCCGCTTATCAGATTTCTGGCTGCTGCCAAGATGAAGCCGGTACATTTCTTATGGAAGACACCCCAACCGGCAAGGAACATGTCCAGCCAACTGGGCTCATCGGGGATGTCTGGTTCGTCGGGCCATTGCACATCGACGCCCTCCAAGAGATCAAGAAAAGCCACAGAGAGAGTCGACATCACCAAAATAACTGGCGATGATGGAGGAAAAGGTAGTCACGGTCAGGATCAGCGACCACGAAGTCGATCGTCTCTGTGACCCAAATTGTAGAGGTGTCCACATCAAATTTGCCATTGCCAGAGTGGCTTTTCGGGCTACGTTGTGGGCTTCGGAACCCTTTAATTTGTGCGATCCCGAGTTAAAGCCTTTAGGTTAAGGATCGAAATCACTTTTGAATCGATCGTTGGTCACATCCAGTCGTTACAGCCGAGAGAGCGTCAGATTTGATATGGATAATAATAATGTAAGTTGCAAACATTGAAGGGTCAAATGACAAAAGTTGCTACAGTGTAAACACTCTTCCACCCTGCACACTTTTACCCATCCTGAGGGCTTTAGAGTACTGCGAACTGCGATACAAAAACTTGCAGTGTCTGATGCAGTACAAAAATTAAGCTTGAAATGGTCGTGGCAGGACACATTAGGAAATCAAGCTGTGCTGCAAACACTTTCACAAAGAGTGTGATGCAGTAACTTAAAAACATCAGTTGAAAAAAAATCCCTAACAAAGATAGGAAAGAAATAAGGCGTCTGAAGGCACTTGCTTAAGCTTTGTTTCATTTTGCAAAAACCCTGCGTTGAATTTCATCAAACTGATACATTTGAGCACTTTTGGTAACTGTTCCCGAACAGCATCAGTAGTATCAGAGCAAGTACTTTTTCTGTGGGGGCACTGATTTTGTACGGTATCAGAACTGGGCTGAAGTACCAAAAGACTGTGTCGCATACTACCCTGCTCATCGTGAACGTTTAAGACGCACCAGAGACATCTTTCCGTTCTGAGTGAGTCAAAAGCAGCTACAAGACTCCACTTCTGCATGCACGCTCTATACGAATGGGTATGTTCAGAATGACCGTCGCAAGTGCAAGAGTTGAACAAGTTCAGTTTATTCTGAACGGGTGATATTTCTCTGTCAGAGTTTTCCTAGTATGGATTCTTCCTCATCGGTCGGGTGGGGTCGAAGAGAGGCGGATCCTTCAGGTAATGGATTTCTTTCATCGCTGTCGCCAAAAATCCTACAATGTCACGGTATTAGTGTTGATAGAGTTCAGTCGAATAAGCACCTGTCTCTCACCTAGTGCCTGAGCCTTCTTGACCTCTATCTCCATCTCCTTCTGCATGTCTGCGCACAGCCCTGTGATGTGGGCCTTGTAGGGCAGCCCAGTGTGCGGAGAAACGAACTGCGCCAGCAACTTGGGATTCTTATAATATGGTCGAATAGGCACGGAGTATCTTTTGGGGCACAGGACGCAGAGGCGGGGTTCGCGAGCGTAAGGATTCTCGACCTCGCAGTTCGAATTCACTTGCAACGGTCGGTCGGGCTCAGAGACCCGCCTGATTTCTTCTGCCAGCCGCTCCTCTTCCGCCTCCAAGTCCGCCACGCCCACCGGGTGGTCGGTTCCGGTAAGGGGCGATGTCGGTACGATGGCGTCGCGCTTTAAGAGATGCCCATACCGCTCTTTGGCCTCCTTGAACGGGTTGTACTTGCGGAGCTTCTTATTCCTCGTGCGGATGTCCAGCAGAGCGGCAGATGTGTGCACTGCTGGAGGAAGACAGGGATGGGCCAGATGACAGGGACGCCGAAGCAGAACACCGAGTCCGTTGGAATTCCGCGGTAGCAACTGGATCATGGTAGCTTGACTTCTTTCTACTTTTAACTATCCCTGATCCGATGTGTTTAGCTATATTCTTTCCATGCAGCTGCGTGTCAGACAGCTGACATGCCTAAGGCGGGAAGTTTGAATTTCATCTGTTCGACCCGATACCTTAGAAGCTAGCAGACGTTGAGGCAAGGTAGAGCTGGGTACAACGTTGATACAGCCACTCCATGGAGCGGCTTCAGTACAAGTCCCCACTAGTCTACGTCTGCTAGCTGTGTTAAGAAGACTCAGTGTGATCGTGGTTACCAATGCTGGATCGACGGCGGGTTGCTGGCAGTGAAGACAACATCATAAAATATTAAGATTGCATTTATTGCTGCGGCAGTCAGGTGTAGCTTTGGACGTGTTCCTCGCTCGTCACAAGGTAAAACAGAATCAGTTATCAGACTGTTTGTTGCTACATGGAAAGAGTCAAGAGTAAGTTTACACCAGTAGAGGTTTATCTCTGATGTGACACCCAGTTTACCATGAAACAAAAGAGCAGTCAGAGAAGTTCCATTTGGAAGCATCTTCTAAGTGATTGAACACCAGAGAGAAGAGTAACGAGCCGATTAAGCATCCGCTGTAGGTCAGATTGTGCCACTGAAAAAACAAAACGCTCTCTACTGCAGATACGAAATTCGAAGCTCAAACTTACCAGTCAGTTGCACTATCCATAAGGTGCCCAATCACTTCGTGGTTGCTTCAAAATAAAAACTCTGAATCTTTTCTCACAATGAGAGCGTGACAGGGGCAGACCTCTACTTTTGTGAAGTTACTTTTGACTGACCCTGAGTAGCATAGTCGCCAGCTTGAGGCGCTCCAGCAGTATCAGCGCCTCCGACTTTCTTCCTCCTCTTCTTTTTGGAGGATAAGCTCTCCTGTCCGGAATCGGACTCTGAAGCACTATCGCCGGAAGAGCTGGAGCTACTTGAGGAAGACGACGAGGAAGAATCTGAACTCGAGTCAGAAGCCTGTCCAGAGGACTTGGCTAAATCGATCTGGTCAGCCAATGCTGCCAGATTCGGTTCTTCTTTCTACAAAACAATGTTGGTCTAAGTTTTAGTTACGAGTTCTCAGCAAATGCAACTCACCTGCAGTACTTTGTACCACTTTCTGCTGAGTTTTGGCCGCCCCCTGACTGTCTTATGCCACACTACGGGGAAATTCACGCGGGAGCAGAAGTTGTGGGTGACGGCGATGGTGGTATCCAGATTTAGCACAACATGCCAGTACCCGCCAGGCACGAATACGGTTTCGCCAGGGTGTTGAATGAGTTCAATCTGCAAACAGGAGTAGCAGGGAAAGCTCTGCGTAAGAGATCCTAAGCGCTGAAATATCATACCGGCTTGTATTCCAGCGGCCAATCCGGCCTCTGTGTCCTTGGATATATCACGTTGAACCAAGTAATTGCCTCGTCAGTCTGTTTTGCATCGTCTTTGGAGGTGACTTTTAGTAACTCTTTGGGAGTGTTGGTTGGGAAGAAGCACCAGCGCTTGTGACCCGAGATGAGGGCGTTCCATGCCGACGTACCTGGAAGGACAAAAGGACTTTCTTGATGAACCAAATCAATCGTTCTCACTCATTGTATTCAAGTCCGAGGCTTACCCAACGGATCAATGTGGATCCCAGTTCCGGACCTGGGGGGTCCGATAACGATCCAGCGATAAGGGGGTCTACGACTCTCGCTACAATGCTTGAACAGATCATCCCGGAAGTACTTTGGCAGGTCATAGTCTTCCAGCAGACGCTTTCGCTTTGGATGCTGAGAGCAAAGACATCAACTGAATCAAATCATGCATCCGCAGAATGTAAGAATAACACTTACATCGCCATAACTGCTGTCAAAGATGTACAACGGGCTGTCATCATCAGTGGTCCTGAGGTAGTCCACGTAGTACTTCATCTTAAGCTTGACGCTATAACCCTCGTTGTCTTCACCGCACTTGAACTTTTGGTTTCGGTACTTTTTGGCCAGCCGCTGAAGTACATGAGAAGAAACAAAAATTGTGAAAATATCCGCACGTCTGCCTTTATAGATGCCGCTCACCTCGAGGGTCCACTTCTGCCTGGCCGGCCAGTGATCCTGTGCGCCAGTCAACACGGCCGGCAGGTAGGGCTCCTCAAACCGACGACGAAATTCCTCGACTGAGACTTCGTTGACTTGGATTCGCTCCATCTGGTCGTCAATGCCCGACCACGAGAGGTCGAAATTGGCGACGTAGTGGCGCTCTCGCCAGGAGGCCTTGGTACGGAGCTCTAGACGAGAGAGAAATATTTTACGGGGGTTCTAGAAGAACACAAGTTCCCGTAGTTGTTCGGCAGGCCCGGCTGCTGCGTCGGCGGGGCGAGTGTGATCAGTGCCCAAGAAGGTATATCTGAGTTAGTTATCACTCGCTTAAAGGCCGTCTTCGGCGGCCTTTAAGTGAGTTTACAGCCGGCCTCTCAGCCACCAAATTAACTCACTGGTGCAGCTGCTTCTTGACAGGATCGCAACGACGGCTGGAAATTTCGGCAGGAAATTTTCGTCTGTCCATACAGTACATGGTGGTCTCACAGCCACCAGCACAAGTCATGACTCACTGATCCGGCTGCTTGTCTGACTCGAGCCACATCTCTTTCAGCCACCAGCATGAGTTATGTTATGGCAGGAAATTTGAATACCGTATATTCTGCATTTTAAGCCCCCCCTCTAAAACAGGCCCCCCTCCTTCAAAAGCCCCCTCCTCTTGGTGCATCCCTTTAATAGAAGCCCCCCTTCCGATCTGAAACGGTCGAAAGAAGAGCTTTATCATTACCCTGTCTCGGCTTAGGCTTAGCCGTTTCGGCGATGGAGGACGACAACGGAGGCTTCATCCCTTACGAGGATGACCTCTCAGCTCAGCTCAGGATCCAGGAAACGTTCGTCTGGAATTCACTGCCTAGACTTCCCTTTTTTAGAAGCCCCCCGTCTAATAGAGGCCCCTCCCTCCAATATAAGCCCCTTCTGGACAGGTGTCCCTCCAATATAAGCCCCGGGGCTTATAAAGTAGAAAATACGGTATATGTTTCACCACCCAAAAATACGCTCAAAAACCCACTGAAACCCACTGAAACTTTGAGCACATCCACACATGAACTACACATCTCTGAATACACTATTAGAACGCAGCATCAGGGATCGACTCAGCGTGAAAGAAACAGGTAAGATAGAACGGTCATGAGCATTTCGATTGTCTCAATAGGTAGGGTTAATTTTAGTCTACTTGGTTATGGAGTCTCAACTCACTGAGGCCATCATTTATGGAAATTTGGGCGACAAAAGCAGCAAATAACCACTAGTAAGATTTCCTAGACACCGCAATTCGGGCTTGACCAAACGAGAAGCCCATGGCATGCCTTTCTCAATCATTGCATTGTGTCAGAATGACACCTACTCCATAGTTTTGAGGAGGTCTACAAGTATGTGAGTTGTTTCTTTAATGTCAGTCATATGCTTGCTCTGCATTTATTTCATTAAAAGCTGATCTAACATCTTGAAAATAAGAAGTTCCAATTGCATACGTCAGTAGGTACCACGGCTCCTGAGGCATAGTTCTTCAGAACTGCATATCTTTCAGTAGGCCACTCCATTCTCCAAGTATAAGTATGTCGCCAACCTTTGTGTTATATTTTCGTGTGACGACTTGGACAAAAGGGAAAAGGGAGATACACTCTCAAAAACCTCCCTAACTTGCCAGGAAAGTCAATTTTTTATGTATATAAACATAGAGACTCGACTTCAAAATTTTACCAAAGAATCCTGACCCACCTGTAACAGGCAATGGTCAGAAAACTATTGAATTATAAACTTCCTCTTTAAAAAATTACTTAATGGCTCCTTGATGTGCTTGATGGCCCTGACAGTTTAATTTCAATCAGCTCTGCCTCAAGTCATCAACTCTGCCGTATCAAGTCCATCTGTGCTATCAAGTCCATCTGGGGTCACTAAAATTCTACTATACAGTCCTTGGCGTAAGTAATGTCGCTTGGTACATATCGATGTCATATGCTGAGTGGGATAATTGTGAGGTTGAGTTTTGCCATGGAATGTGCGATAGGGAGTGTCACAC
>JAAUXU010112773.1_pt1 | contig 16053 bp, 12 predicted proteins | sample 7278151 | NCBI WGS metagenome assembly JAAUXU01 (sample SAMN14350113, study PRJNA611818) | marine sediment metagenome | isolation source: surface marine sediment (1.8m) | place: French Polynesia: Moorea | collected 2018-08 | reverse complement strand
TGTTCCTTTCTTGCTCTAACTCTCTCCTGCGCTTTCCTGCGTGTTTTTTTTTTTCCGGGGGCCTCCCCGGGCGGTGGCCCGGGCGGGGGGGGGGGGCCGCGCGTAATGTGATGCGGGTGAGTACACAGGTGGTATCACTTTTTTGTTCGAGCACACACTGGGTGGACCAAATGTGAGCAGGCATAAGTAGAGACTGATTGCTCAGGCTGCGTCAGGCCTACAACAATGCGTAACACGTGACTTCTTTAAAAGAGGAGATTCGAAATTTTCATTGGCAAAATCGGTCCCAGTCCAAGATAAGTCTGGCCCCTCCAGTTAGAAACGCTGTCATGCTTAAACTATTTGGACTCGTGCTGCAGTGTCGATGTTTGACTTAAGGATGCAATAACTGTGTTACTTCTGATCCGATCTCACAAAGTCTTTAATGAAAATTTTAAATCTCCTTTCGATGTTTTGTATGCCTACTCAAATTTGATCCACCCTGTATGTCTTGAAAAAAAGCTCTTGTTTGTTTGGCATCATGTCGAAGATCCCAAGCTGCCAACACTGCCTGAAATGATTTCAACAAAAAGCATCAAGTCGGCAATGAAGACAGCAGGAGATGAATTATAGATGGAGATCCCAAGTGTTGCCTTGTACAGCAGAAAAAGTTGGCTCACACATTGATGCGAAATAAATAAGACATTTTGGCCATGATTTGCAGTATTGCATCACTACTTTCAAGGTTCTACCTGACGAACGCACGTTCAGAGTTGATCTTACCTAGTGAGATGAACCCAGAGTATGCAGAGGCCACATTGAGACTGAAGGAGGCCGAAGGTTTTCAAAAAAAGGGGTGCAAGTGAAACTAGGAACTATTTTCCACATTTGGCCCCCGAGGGCAGCCAACTGCTACGACGTGGAGCTGGTCAAAAAAGAAGAGTGCACAGACTGTGAGCTGCAAAATATCGGAGGGCTCAAATGAACGGTCCAAGTGGAATAAGTTTACTCACACTTTATTGAAAATACACTTTATTTCATGCATCACGATCCAGGCCTAACCTGGGCCTTGACGAGGGCTGCCGAAGCAATCGGTTTTGCCTTGCTTTTGTCTACTTTGCCTCGCTTGTGGACACCAACTTGGAAATCGACCTTGTCAAAAAAACCAATGAATTTCTCAAGATTACGTACATTTTCAGAATTTTTAATTCGTGGCTGTGTGGAGAAAGGAAACGCTCAGGTTTCATTTCAGCCCGATGGTTAAAAATTGCTTCAGTTTTGTGAGTTCAAAATGAGTTTTTTAAAAGGGAGTCGCTCAAGTGTTTCTCTAGATCGGATCCAAAAGCAAAATTGTTGCACCCCAAGATCTTCTGGTAGGCAATTTGGCACATAGCTATTTTACACCATATTCTTTTCAGTGATGTATCGGAATGTTTTGGTATCTCTAAAATTTCCTAGTTTATTTAGTAGAAAATACAAAAAATGCTGAGCCTTTTTTGTCCGTGTGCAAATTCGAACAAAAAATTGATACCTTGTTCCACATATGTACAGCGGCCTTCACACCAAATTTTAAGCCAGTACAAAATTTTGGTCAAAATATCTCCGAATTTGCTCAGCCTGATCACTCCCGGTGCTAATAAGTGAACTAACCTGAAGAAAGTAACCCTGCTACGCTGTTATCTTCGGTGGCAATAGATGTAATAGGATTTCTTTGTCGTTTCAGGCCTCCATCGACGCCTCCGACGGCACCATCGAGCACCTGGGCCACTTCTTGGGCGAGCGCGAAGCTCTGGCTAACATTTGGGCGCGTTTGGACGTGGGGGCCGACGGACATCTCGACCGCCACGAGCTCGCCAAAGTCTGCGAATGCGTTGGCATGGAAAGACTACCTGAGCAGGAAAGTTTCCAACAGTTACAGTATCTGTGAATCTGCTCGCACCGGACCATGAAAGCCTCGGAGATCTCACCGAGGAAGAAGTTTGTCGTAAAAAAGAGAAGACCGAGAATTTGTCATCATCGGATGCACTTTTTTTGCAACACTAATCCTTGAGGGAAGTAGTGAAATGGTCAGAAAGCCTTCATTTTTCAATCACACGCGACAGCTCTCATTTACCTGGAAATGTACGCGTGACAACGGGGGAAAAAAAGGTACTGTATTACCAGCACCATGTGTGCAGTGCAGTGCAGAGAGCCCTGACGCATCGTGTGAGCCACAAATGCTTGCGGCTTCTCCGTGTCTCGTGCTGAAGGAGACTTGTTTTGGCTCACACGGCGCGCGCGCAGGTGGCTTCTCTTTCTTTCTTTCGCACACGGTGTGAATGTAACGGTGCGAATTAATTATTTGCCTGAGAATTTTCTTTCGTCGTAAATCTACTTTGCTGTTTTCTCCCTAATGATTCCTACGAGCGCTTGTCCAACCAGGCACTTTCTGTCTCTCAAGGATGACAACTCTGGCTGAAAACATGACTTTCCTGAAAGGTCCGCGTCTTCGCAGCGCTGTCCGATGATCTTGAACTTGAACAGTCACTCCTTCTCCAATCATCAACTGCATTGTTCTTACACCCGCCCTGTACAGAGTGTCCAAAAAGTCACGTCAAGTCCGAAAATCCCCCGTGGTGAATCATCTAATAGTGATCGAGCGTTTATTCCAGAGCATCACTTTTGCACACCCATTTTCAAGTGCTAAACTACTTTTGGTGGCACTTGCACATTATGTGGGGTGCCCCCCAAAAAGTCACGTGGTGCTCCGACATTGATAATGACAATAGTGATCAAGTGCTTTACGTCAACTTTGTTCATCTGGTCATTCATCTGGTCATAAAATAACATTGTAGGAAGGACTTTGGTGTCATAACAGGACCTTACAGACACCCTGTAGGAGGGTGGTGGTGCTAAGATGGCCAATGATATCATGATAGGGCTGCTATTTGGACCTAGTAAAACATACTAGCACCAAGAGCCCATCTTTGGCATGTATTACTCGGGATGCATTCGAACACGCAGTCTTTTTATGTCGACTCAAGGCCTGGTGACGCGACCCGACCTTGTACGCCCCGACCCGATTAGACCCGACCCGATCAGATCTGACCGGATCCCGTTGTTCTTTAACTCTGTATCGAACGAATTGCGACAAAGCTCAGATGAGATTCGTTTGACTGACCTTTATGTGTTCTTTCCAAATCTAGGCAAAAAGTTACCCCATCCCCTTTCTGTGTGTCCGTGACTGCAAAGAAGGTCCCGATCCCGCTGAGGAAAAAACAGCAGAATATGACCTTTGGAGGCCTTCAAGGCTGAATCTGACCATTTTTGGAGGCTCCTCCACAAGTGTCATTTCAGTGACTTGCATCAGATTCAACCTCCATGTGAAGCTTGAGGGTGGAGCTTTAGCTTTAGACTATCTCACAGGTGACCTCGAAACGGCCTTTTAATTCTTTTCTCCTTCCTTGTGCCAAGTTGCATCTCCGCAGAATTGCCAAATGCTTTGTTCACTGAACTTCTGTCAATTCTTCACGGTTCTCAACATTTTTCTGAAGTCCCCCCCCTCAACAACAAAAACTATGACAAGTAGTCCAGTGTCAATAGCAAATCCACAGCTCACATTCATAGGTGAATAGACTGCACTCCTTCTTTTCGCCGTTTTTTGCAGTCCATGAGCGAAAAATTGGCCAATGTTGTACCAATGCGGTGGAAAGAGAGAGAATCTGTTGCATAATTATTATGACACAACAAAAAGGTGAACAATTGTGGGAGGAAAAGTATTGATGATGCCGCGCCCTGGTCTAAAGCGTATAAATCACCTACACCGCGAGCCAAAAAAAAGAAAAAGACCCCGCGCAGTCAACCTTCTGGCACGGTATAACAATGATAAGAAGGGGTTGTAAAGATTCTCCTTTGAACGTCACACGATATTCATGCTCACGGGTGGCCAATACAGGGTGAGGCTCGAGTAATTTTTAAAGGCTGCCACAAAAACCTCATTTCAATCGGTGGCATTGTGAATTTTAGCACATTTTCGGTGCTCACACACCTGGAGAATTTCTTAAAACTAAATCAAAGCTATGTATGTCATGGTCACAAGGGTTAACATCTGAATTGAAGGCTGAGAAACCTACTGAACAGTCTAAAAAACCCGGATAGAAATGTAAAAACATGGGCCATTATGTTGCAAATTAATTAATGCATTTTTGTTGCAGGTCCTTCGACATTGTTCATAACTTAGCAGCCAAGATTATTAGAATTAACTTTATCAGCTGATTGCTCCACTCTCAAGTACGTGCGTGTGTGGGTACGCTCGTACGTGGTATTTAGTCACTTCCTGCTCGGTCCCAACTTTTTTCAATTTCCTCCTTCATTATCATGATTCATAATACCAGTACCACCCTGTTTAATTTTCTCTTCCATTTTCTGTCCCACCACCCGGTATGACCACTTGCAGGATCCGCTAAGTATAGCAATTTTATTTTTTGCCAAGCTCGGTAAAGCACGATAATCCGCACATAAAAGAGGGGTTAACCACAGATGAATCTTCAAAGGTGTCTTCTTTTTTTTCCCGAAATTTCCAAAATGCTGACTTTTCATTTGCTCCTGACAGGTCTTGGACCAGCTGTTCTCCAGCCTTGATCTCGACGGCGACGGCCGCGTGGCCTTCGAAGACCTCCTAACTCTGTTCCAAGGGGGAGAAACGTCTGGCAGGAGAAAAAGGAGGAAGCAACAGGACGATCAAAATCTGAAGGTGCGCAAAAAAGTGAAATGAAATAAGGAAAAAAAAATCACTGTGTGTGAAGATTCGTCGTGAAACTCTTGTTTGCTACTCCGTTTTTGCTGGCACGTCTGACCTAAATTTCTCTCCAGAGATCCCATTCATTCAATTCTTCAAATACCTGCGTGAAATTACAAGTGAAAGACTAAAGGGGCGCTTATTCGAGACAATGATCAAGCTCCTAGTGCAACAGCACAATACCTATGCACCTTATGTACATGTTTACTATTCACAAGGTCGTTCGTACTTATACAATGCGATTGCAGGACTAATTTTTTTCTGCCTGTTTAAGCACATCCGCAGGCCCAAATGGGCTTTTTAATAGGCACTCTTTTTTAAACCCTCGTAACCGGTTTCACCTGAGGCATCTACGTGCTTACGTTGCATAGGCCCGGTTTTTTTTCTCGATAGTTATTAATTGTTGTACGGGTTGCTTTAATGATAAATTAAGTCATTGATCCATCACTATAACCACTTTCAGTCTGGTCACTTCAGCCATCATAGTTCTCCTCACAGTGATTCGCTCAAGCAAGCTGGAGAGCACTCGTTTTTCTCTGCTCTTGATCGAGAAAATGCGGGGTGAGTTGCTTATTCCGTTTGTACTATATGAATATTATTAATACGGTTATTTTTTGGCTTTCTGGGTAGACGTATTTTCTTCGTAAAAGACCGTGGATTCTTCTCACACTCTTACATATCCGTCACGCTCGTTGTCCAAAACTCTGTCAATGTAACCGCACCCCAAGCCCAATCACGGCCTAGGTAAAAGATCTGCACTCAGGGTGCGCTGGCACTGTTGGATAACGGGCATCGACAGATAATGAGGGCACGATCAGATCACCAAAAATCTACCAGTGTCAACGGAGCCTTAGATTACACTACTTGCGGGACAAAAAAACAATGTTCAACACAAGGAAGGGGTTAATAATAAGTTCTGTTCCAAGTTTCCTCGGTTTTATTTCATCATCCCTTTTTTTTTTACAAACTATTCAATATTGTTGTTGCTCATTCCATAAACATCACACAGATTGATTTGAAGTGACCTTCTTTGGCATTGGTGAGACTTTACTAATAATCATGGAAGGCCTTGCAGAGCAGAAATAATGGGCAATTGCTAGGTTGACAGCGTCCAACTCCACCGCCGAGGAAAACTTCAGGGCCTCCCTAGCCTCGGCGGTGACGCCTGGCACCTTTGACTTCTGTGGGATGAGTAACGCCAGCACCGAGTGTCTGGTTAAAAGGGCTCTTGAAATAAAACCCAATTGGGCATGTGAGAGAACTCATTGGCCACCCTGTATCTAGACAAAGAATGCGCCATGCAGAAGATGGGGGATCCACGCCATAATGTGCGAAATAATGGCAGGATTGAGGAGGCTTCCTACGGTCTCTGCAAAATATCACCATTCTTTCAAAACTAACAGTCTGAATGCTTCATAAGGCGCCTTCAATTTTCCACTCCGTATTTGTAAAGGCACAGTGAGGTCTCGATTTAACGTCAGGTTGCCGTGACTGACTGACAAATGCCGTGTAATTGAGACTTCACTGTGCAGACTTTAATGGATGCTATTTCTGGAAAGCGCAATGTTGACTTGCTCAGAAGGTGCGCGTGTCTGTGCCCCGTTAGGTCACTTCTATTCTATGGATACAGAGTGGCTTTACACCTCCTGAGACCTCTGACTCTGCTAGCGTCAAGTGTGTTTGGAGCCACCCTGTGTCTCCTGTGAGGACGTCTCATTGACGCTGCAGTGAAGTAATCTTTGCTATTACACTGCTCATGCTCACCGTAGACTCATGTAGGTCATTGGGAGACTATTGGGGGGCGGCCTCATCAAAAGGGTTTAAAAAATCACCCTTAAGTAAGTCATCTGTAGAGGATATGAGAAGCGTTGAAGTCAGCAGCAAGACAGACTTTTTTGATTCATACGGTATAGATGGATGTTTAGCTGCATATCTGTCAACCATGCACACTTTTTTAAATCGGTATAAATTTTTCAGTTTTGCCGACTCCTCTTCGATTTGCGAGTACCTCGAGACTCTCGGCCTCACCTCCTTGGACGCACGGAAGTTGGTTAAAGACTTCACTCAGAAGTCGACCAAGTCAGTGTCGAAGATCGTGGATCTGAAATTTCTGACAAGCTGGCTGGAGGAGGAGATGGAACACGTAAGAATTCACCAGCCCTAGACAAAGAAACGGCTGTTGAACACAGTTAATAAGAATAATAATTACATCAATAATAAACATGTTCCTTTAGGCCTCGAACAATCCTTCCATGGAGGTGACAGTGAGGGGTGGGATGATGGCCTGTCAAGGAGAGGTAACGCAGTCTTGAACTCGCTTATGCCTGGAGAGGTTGCGCGAATACAGCGTTTTTTGTTTCGCCGAGTGTTGACTCATTCCGTTGCATCATTGCGGTCCCTTATGCGTACTTTACCATACCTTTGAGACGTGAATTTTTGAAGCAACTTGCCTTCCTCAGAAAAAAACTGTCATAGCTTGGAGAGTCGCAACTTTGGAATTTGATTCTTAGATGATTTGACTGCTGTACACACATTTGTACTTTGGATAAACGCGTGGGAGACCGGAAGTGATGCGCATCATCTCAAGTGGCGTGGGTACAAAAGTTAACTTAAGAGAACTGCGTGTGCTTTTCCTAGCAATTTTAATGTTATTATTAAATGCATGTGACCTAGGAAAGCAGAGTGAGGGAACATTTGCCGACGAGAGGAGACTCTTGTTTTGATGTTGCTACAATGGCTCCTCGTGAGCAATTTCGAGCACCAGGAAAGAATGGGTAAAAGTATTTCGAAATGAAGATCAGACCAGTCCACGAAGTTGCAAATGCATTCAAAAGTAACTAGCCTAACCTAATAATACAGGAGAAAGCTAATGCAGCACTCTTGAGTTAATTTCGCACCTGAGCGACTTGAGACGATGGCCATTAACATAAAAATTGCATTTTTCGCGAGTCCCTTGTATGCATCCTGTTTACATACAATGTTGTCCTGCGCTCATGGGTACAAGATGAGTCAAAAGTGACTGCGCAAAAGTGGAGGCACATCTATCTACACGTGTCTGTCTAAAGGCGTGCTCAGTTCAAACGTTAAGTTACTCCTGACGACTTCTGGTCATCTACATGCTTTTAGGTCCGGTACCTCCGCTGCCAGTTGGACAACACCATGCTGGAGAGGGACAAGGTGAGGCTGGACCTAAACGAGGCCAATAACCGGACACGTGTGCTGGCGCAAGAAATCGATGAGCAGAACGCCAGGATGGAGAGGGCCAGTCTGGATAGGATCAGGTGAGACACCTAACAGCAGCTTCATTTACATTAACTGTTCATATGCTTATTTTCAATGTACTTTTCTCTGCGTGCCCCACCCGTTCCTCCAGGGCGCTGGAGCAGCGCTACGTGGACCAGATCAGAGAGCTCCAGAGTGATTTGTACGTAGAGAAGGAGCAGTTTCTGTCTTTGAGGACGGACTTTGAGCAGAGGAGGAGGGCAGAATGGGCTGATCAGGAAGAGAGAATGAAGAATGAGTGGAACACAATAAAAGGGGTGCGTGAGACGTCCAAATTTTCGCCCAGTCACCATTAGTGCGAGCGTTGCTTTTTAGGAGAACGAGCGTCTGGAGAAGGAGAACACTCAGCTCTGTCAAGATTTGGTCCAGGTCAGAGCTCAATGTGAAGTCCTGCAAAGAGATCTGGATTCGATCAGACTTCAGAAGGACTCCAAGCTCGGTGATCTTGAGGAAGAAGGACAAGGGCAAGGACAGCTGGTGGCCGAGCTCACACAGCAGGTTGGAAAACAATGCTTGCAATTGAGAACCCCATTCAGAGTCCTTAAAACGTTATAGTTGGAGGAATTGACGGGCCTCAACAAGGACTTGAAGGACCGCAACGATGAGCTGAATCTTCAGCTGGAGGCCGCGTCCAAGGAGTCACTGGAGAGGCAAGTTCCAGCTTAGTCGTGCCTGATCTTCTCCAGTAATCCGCAATGAGGAATCATTTGTGAACTCCTCTGGCAGGGTGTGGAGAGTTATTAGAAATGGGTGGATTAATAAAGGATTAAAAAGGTTTTTCGGAAAAATTATTTCCGAAAGGCAGTGATGCGACCTGTGCAGATAAAATCCATTAAGGGCCCCTTTGAGGATTTGAAACTTTCGAAATTTTCAAGATTTGATTCCACTGTCGGTGAGGGTCCCGTTCTGAGGGTTGGAGCAGATATATTACATTATCTGGTTAGCCTCTACTAGATTTATCACGTTGGGTCTCAAGATTGATGAATTGGTATAAAAGTTAAGAATACAACTGACTCAAGTCCGTACCATAATTGGTATTCTGCTTACCCTTGGCAGAATTAATTTTTTCTAGTCATTAAGGTTCGCAATTCCTTCAATGTGACGGGCAATATTTTTGACCAGGACTGTGTGCAGTTGTGTGGACCAAAAAGGTGCCAAGACACGCTCAATGTTTGCCAAAAAAAACCCTACATGCACATGCATCCATACAGCGCCTGAAATTTGTCAATTTTCTTGCTGGGGGGAGGAGAGATGTCGAGAACTGTTAGGAATAAGCAACACTAGGGGGAAAAAAGATGTTTCAAGTTTTTGCACAAAAAGTTGTTCCTCTCGACCAATGCGTAGTGACTTCAGGACCAGAACTGTAGGATTTGAGCTGAAGGAGGCTCAGGGGCCTCCAAATCACAGAGGGTCACAATGTGTTTTGGTGGAGACCAGGCGTTGCTACTCAGTGAACAGCACTTGTTCAGCGGGAAATGATTGGTTAGTCTGAGAAAGAGACCCTTCCAGGCCTTAGGCCTTTGAGAAATACATCTTCTTGTGCAAGTCCGAGCCACACCACAAAGGCAACAAACAGCCTTTTACTGTTATGCAGTCATTTTGTAACTGTTCTCAGCAAATTGGCTTCGTCTCAAAATCTGTTTGTTGTGCGAAAAAGTTGCAATTTCGTGAGAAAGACGACGTCTCTTACCATGGTTGTGATGCCTTGTTCTGGCGGATAATTGTGCCTCACACAACTTTTTGCCACTATTCAATCGAGTGTGCGAATTTTCTTTTGTGGCATCTCCGCTTCTTCCTTCCGGTGTTTGAGAAGAAGAGAGGATGATGGCATTTTCCCGTACGTTTTGCCACGCCATCCTCGTCTATGAACTGTTCGTGTTCTTTTCTTTTTCAACCCCGAGGGTGTCAGTGCTGCATCAGCCAACTCAGCCCAGATTTTGTGTGGCAAAGCACTTAGATTTGCGTCCCGACGTTGTCAAAGAGGCAGGAAAGCATCTATATTGGCGATCGAACCTAGTGAAGCAAGCAATGAAGTCCTAGCAACGTTGTCAAGTAGGCAAGAAAACAGGGATGTACTTGGGCAGGTACGTTAGGAAGTTGAGAACTTCGACCTCAATGCAGTCTGCTTCGGCCTCAATGACGATGGCCTCTTAAAGCTAGATCTCCATACTTTTGAATGCGTTTCAAGGTGAGAGTCACCACATTGTGAGTTATGGAACGTGACCGAGTCCGTACGTCTTTGAGACCAGCTATGCCCTTGTCGCCTTCCAGGAGATCCTCGGCTCCAACAACAAGCGGTGGCAACAAATTCCACTGGCGGAAACCGCTGCTTTCCGGAAAACGCACCAGGGGGGAGGAGGACCGAGGCATGGAGGGCCTCACAAGGCATAAGAGAAGGGCCCGGCAGAAAGGAGAAAATAAAGGCAAGAATTTGCAAGAGGAAGATTGCTTCTCCACCACCTCGTTGGCATCTTCCGTCTCCTCCATCGAAGAAGAGGATCTCGGCTGTGACGACAAGAGCTGCCAGCTGGAGAGCCTGGGAGCAGAGTGTGAGTGGGCTCCGCACTAAAATTATAACACTTGCAGTGTCAGTGCAGTTCTTCTGCTCACGCCCAGTCCATCCGTGACTCCTTTGCACAGAGTGAGCTAAGGGAATTCACATGTCGTCCTCCAACTTAAAGTCGGCGTCCAACTAAAATGTGAGTTGCGAATCTCCCCAGTCCACCCCGGACGGTACGGGACAATGTGGACTACGGAGATTCGCAGTGTTGCTTCCCCGCCTAAGAACTTAATGGCAAAAACAAGTTGCAAATGTCCCTAGTCCACCCTGTGGTTGTGCCGAAATGACGTCACTTGCTATTCAGCCCTTTTTCTTCGTCTTCATTGTTGCCCAGAGGAGGAGAAGGTTGCGCAATGAATGCATTGTAGGATCCACACAATCCTTAAGCAATAATTTCTCTCCAATGAATCTCGGTGGGGAAAAACGAGGAGAATTAAGACATGATTGAGTGTCAGGTGCAGATTGCGTCCAAGTCACGAGGAAACTTGTGAATCACTCAATCACCCTGTAACTGTTGTTCGGGCTAAACTTTGCACCATTCACCATTCTCTGGACATGCTTGCATCGCAAACCTCCCACGCAAAATTGCGACTTTTTTTGCTTGCCCGCCTGCTTGCATTAAGTGCAGTTTGCATCTCCGGGACAAAAGCGAGGAGGAGGAGGAGGGTGAAAAAATGCCGAAAATGCACATTGTCCACTCCTCTTTAGAGGTTCCAATCGACTATTCTTCAATTTTTGGGGTGGTGAAGAGAACAAAACGATCCTGGACCTCTGGCTCCACATGTCAAAGAGACTTTTTTGTATTCCTCAGCGGAGATAAATTGCACGCATAAGACTATATCATCAAGCTTCAGAGGGGGTCAAGATCAGGCCCCAACTTCGATCCAGTTTGAGCTGGCAACGGCGCAAATTAACTCATTGTGGCAATAAACTGTTCAATTTCAAGGTAGGGCTTTTTTGCCATTTGCAAGCCTTTGTGTAACCCCCCCTGCTTTTTTTGCTGTCAGAGAAGGATCAAGTTGGGAGGTTGATCCAGTGAGTCAGTTGGTGCGCATTGGGTGTGACCATGTCTGTCCTTGAGAAAATGGAGGTGTTGTTTTCACACAACACATGCTGAATATGTTGGACTTTCGCTGAGGGACGGTCAGTGGGTAGGACAATCTGGCAAAGGTTTGCAAATTTGAAAGTCGCCGCCTTTACTGAATAAAATTTCAGTCAGGAGCAAAGTCTTGGAGAAAAATCGAGATTTTTGCACTAATCGAAGTGATAACAATTGATTGTCTACCACATCTTCTTATTCCCTCTTATACTGTAGTGGGCCAGTTTGATCCGCGCCAGCAACAGCCTGGTCTGCTCCACCCTTCATCCGGGCCGACCTCCCTGGAGTCGGTCGACGACAACCTGGTCATCATGGGCAACCACGCGTCTGGCACGGCTCAGGTGTGCGAGCAGCCGCCGAACCTACCAGTGTCCCCGAGGGAGGACGAGAAGCTGCAACTGCACGAAGAGCTGGGAGAATTGCAACGAAAATATCTGGAACTGGCTGAAGAAATGATGGTAAGAAATGTGCTAGAGAAATTGTAACTGGCGAGCAAAACTCAACCAGATGTGTAGGAGAATCGCATGTTTTGCGGGCAGATGTCAGGATTTCTCTCATCCTCAACAGTTGAAAGATGTGCATGCTGCTCATTTTTCGCCGGGAGGGTTTTGCCCATAATAAGTCTGACTCTTCTTCCGCGACAAAATGAAGTCGATTTGTGCCCATTAACTCGAATGGGTGATTTGAAAAATTGGATATTCGTGACTTTTTAACGCTGCCTTTGATTGATTGAGTTCAATCTCGCCTCTCATGTTTCGCGTTCGTTACGTATTCGGTGTTTGGAAACTGGTTGATGAAGCTTCTTCTTGAGCAGCCCTTTTTTGTGCCATCTTTGCCAAGTTTATTTCTCCGAGTATACATGAATATTCATAAAAGTTGCGCGGCTACAGCGTGAGTCACAAACAGTTGCCACCGCCATCTCTCCGAACCAAAAGGACGGAGATCAACAGCTGTCGCTGGTCAGAGGGCGCCAAGAAAACATGAAAGGGGTAAGAGGAGTCAAAGTGGGCCACTTCTTCGGTGTCACCCCGTAGGCATGGTAGAGTGCGTACTACGTGTCAGAGGGGGTGGAATGAAGCCTCCTGCTGCTTCAATACCGTATTTAGGTAGCAATTGCCCCCATTCTTCTTCTGGGGTATGCTCATGTGTGCGTGTCCGCCCGCCCCCAAGGTGAACTCTTTTTCTTTCTTATGTGTTTGGCAACGCTCGACTAGAGTTGATGCAATCTGACACACACACACAGAGGTTGACTTTAACAGAATTCCAAGTGACTCTTGGGGCCTCAAGGATATTCTGGCCGGAAGATAATGCGACACCGAAGCTTCCCGACTTCTTTTCGTGCCATTCACAAGGAGAGAGACATTCATATCGAGTCCATTTCTGTAGAGCATAGCGATCTGTATAGATCGTTTGAGTAGGGAAAAAAAGGCTCGACACCATCAGGATCTCTTTTGTCTTTTGCCACTCCCACCTGCAGCCCATCTCTCTGCACGTCCACCGTCCTTTTGAGGGGGTGGGGTGGGTCACACTCCTGCAGACATAGGTACTGTCAAGTACGGACACCCCTAACAAGTCCTTTAAAGGTATCAAATCTTTTCTAAAGAAGTCTTTGGTGATGGCATTTCTTGATAACCTTGATGATGAAGCTACTGAAAACTGACCTTGCCATCCGGATTCCTCCTAATTCTACGATAAATTTACCAAGAGGAAGTGGAATTTTTAAACACTTTCAAACTTCACTCTCAATCCAGTTATTTCAGCAAACAATTGTTCCATTGATGGCTGGGCCTTTTCAGTCCTGACTCCTCTATTGTGCTTGATAAGTGCTTTAATTCTTAGACATCAAAAGATACCTCTTTCCGGGGGGGAGGGGGACAATGGTAGCCAAATATCTCAGTCGTCTTACGCGTAAATCGCCAAATTTAACCATTGACAGGACAGTTTTAATGAACAATTGGTGTAAAACACTTTTATGCTTGGCGGTCATTTTAAGGCCATTTTCGCTGCGACCCCAAGGCCAAGACTTCAATTTCAGACAATGGTAGGCCTACGGGGTCATAAAAGTTGTAGAGCATCCTGCAAAAATGAAATGGTCATGTACACCACATCAGATATGGACTCCTCAAAGGCTGAGCACAGTCTTGGCCTTGGAAAGCGACCAACATTTGTGGAGTTGGCTGGAAATAAGTGATTGGTCATGTCCAGAAGACCATGTCATAATGTGTCAAGCCCTTGAACTGCAGAAGAATCTGTCGAGGTACGTAACGAAAGTACAAAAGCCCTCTTTGTCGGCGATCTCAACGCCAGTAGTACATAATGCCACAGCAGGACTGAGCTTTTGGCCATCACCGTTATTGACGTCTTGGGACCAGTTTTCGGCCAGAAATTCGGGCGCAGACAAAAAATATCAATTTCTGCTATTCTGCAAGATTTGTCTGACTTTTTTTTTATTGTCGTCGCAGGTCAATAAATTGATAGCAGGGCTCGTTCAAAATGGGTCTGGCATGAGCAGACATCGGAATTTTGGGTATAGAAAAAAAGAATCCCAACTTGTCCACAATTTATGCAAAGCTGAGACTCCTTGTAGGAGAAGTCCTGTGGACAGCAAAGATTCGTCGTCGTCGTCGTCTATGTTTTGGGCTCTGCAGACATTTTTCTTTTTGACACGTAGCACCCCAAAAAAAATTAAATGTTGACTGCTCATGAGCATACGCGAGCGTGTGAGGACAAAAGGCATCAACAGCGGGATGACTTTGAGCTGACTGCCCAAAAGCATTCCTCGGTGAAGAGATGCCTCGAATCATACAGAAAAGACAAAGCAATTCTGAGCAGGGATTCTGAGCCTTTGGGCAGCAACCCCCAAAGATATATGCAACATTTTAAACTTCTGTGCATAACCAAAGATCTTTATAAGGTAAATGAGCAGAGTTCAAGGATAAAACATTAATTCCATCGCCAAGAAGGGAAGGACGGGTGGTGGTGGGGAGGGTAATTTACCTAATTGGAGCATCCACACCACCCAAACACCCCGACCTTGCAGCAATCTGAGAGTCTCTTCATATTATCGCCCCCTGAGATCACACTTCCCGATTGCGCTCGCGTGTACGCACGCACGCACGCACACGTGCGTTAATTTTCCCCCTCCTGTTCTCTTCCTTGTACACACAGAAAGAGAGAGAGAGAATTTTTTGAACCTTTTAGGAGGTAACTTTTGCCTCCTCTCGATGTGTTTAAATTCACGCCCCTCTGATTTCAATGCCAACTATGTAGGCAGGCTGACACCAAATGAATCTCTGCCTCTGTGCGTGTGTGTGCGTGTGTGTGTGTGTGTGTGTGTGTGTGTGTGTGTGTGTGTGGCTTCCCCCTGATAAGCTACAGGTGAAATGTGAGTAGGCCCAACTTGTTGCAGCTCCCACGACTTTTGTCACCGAGCGTCGCCAAGAAAAAGTGGTTGACTCTCCAGGGAACGCCTTAAGTAGAGCCTTGAGGATGTCTCCGCTGAGTGGGTGTTTATAGGGGAGCCATTGCAAACAACTGCTACGTAATCGCGAATAATTCTTCTCCCTCCCCTCCCGTCTTTTTTTGCTTTGTCTTGTTTTGACAAAGCCTCATCTTATGCAAATGCTGGAGGCGTCAGAAAACTAATTGGTCTTGGCAAGGAGGATCTCCTAATTAAATGTGTCGTGAGTCTCTTTGACTCATACCTGGAGCTTCGTGAGCATTTCTTATTGCAGGCTCATTTTTGTCTCTCACTGTGGCATCCATAAACTGCTGAGCACGCCACAGATTTGTCTGGCAGAGTTTTGGCTGCATTTCTGGATGGTGCCTAAGCCAGGGTGTCATAGATCGAGGCTTATCTTTTTATCTGAATTCATTCATTGCTGCCAGCAGGGGAGGGGGGGGGGGACAGGAAGTGGAAAAGGGTGGGAAAACAACGGTGGATGAGCCAAATTGCCTTGCCCAGGCGCACAAGTACAGGGTGTTTCCAGAGGTTTTGCGCCCTCGGGAAAGCTTTAATATTGCTCACAAGTGGACACAGAAGTGTCATCAGACGTACAGCGTGGACTAGGGAGATTCGCAATGCCGGTTTCTACCTTCAGAGTGAGTTGCGAGTCTCCTCAGTCCTCCCTGTATTAATGTGCGTGCACAAGGTGGACTAAGGCGATTCTCACAATGTCGGTTTCCACCTCTAAAGTGAGTTGCGAGTATCTCCTCAGTTCACCCTGTAAAAGTGTGTGATGTATGCATCTTCATTCTACGCCACCTAGACACCATTCTCACTGTTTAGTCAGAGGAGGAAGGAGCAAAGCCTTGTGGGGGGGGGGGGGGAGACACCCTGTACACATATATGACGGG
>JAAUXU010103807.1_pt1 | contig 16057 bp, 14 predicted proteins | sample 7278151 | NCBI WGS metagenome assembly JAAUXU01 (sample SAMN14350113, study PRJNA611818) | marine sediment metagenome | isolation source: surface marine sediment (1.8m) | place: French Polynesia: Moorea | collected 2018-08 | reverse complement strand
TCTTTCAGCCCCAGTCCTCTCTTTCAGCCCCAGTCCTCTCTTTCAGCCCCAGTCCTCTCTTTCAGCCCCAGTCCTCTCTTTCAGCCCCAGTCCTCTCTTTCAGCCCCAGTCATCTCTTTCAGCTCCAGGTCTCTACTTCAGCCCCCCTGCTGTTAGAGCCCCATCCCTCGAAACCTGGTCTTGTAATAAAGCCCCCAGGGGCGAAAATCGAAGAAATACGGTAAGTGGTTTTCTGTCTTGCCACTTTCATTTTGGGTGAAGTACTTTGATGAAATGATCAAAAAAGCCCCTCATTTCATTTTCACTTTTAGCAATCAGCTATGTCCGGTTTTTATTGAATTACATAGGACGTGTGTTTTTGCGTGCTCTGGCCCTTCTCACGAAATAAATATGAATCCCATTTTTGTGTTGACTTTCACACATTTTGGCACGAAATGTGAGCGGCGACGCGGATACTTTCAGAAGTGTGAACAAGACATCCAAAAACTTTTTGAGTGTACTTGTGAGAGGTATCACAATGCTCTTGATGCATCCTTGGACTTTTGTACAGAGAACAGCACCTTATTAGTCGTTGAATAAAATTCACGTTATTTCACCGTCTCAGTCCGCTCGCTCGTTTCTCATTCGGTAAGGTGGCTTCATCGAGGTGAAATTGTGAGAACCGTTCTTACGGATAAGTTCATTTTTGAGTTGACCCTTTCATCATAATGTTGTTTCTTCTTCTTTTCATCGCCTGGTCGATCCAACCCGCGGATTTCACATGATCAAGCGACTGCCAGCTCCCAATTTTTTAGTTTAGTATAAAAAAGGGCAGTTAATATCTCAGGCCTGAAGTATGCAGTGTCGAATTAATGTGCTTAAGTGTTTCTCATGTCCTGCTTTACCACCTCCATAAATACCATGAAGAGAAATTTGTCTTACTGAACGAAACAATGGACACTGTTGAACAGACAATGAAAATATCTCCCCTTCTCCGGCCCCACCAAAAGAATCGATGATGTCAGATAATAATGTCAGGAAATCTTTGCTTGAGAGAGATGTTGATGAACTGTCACTTGGTGGGAACTCTAAACCATCTTGTTATATTCCTGATTATAGCTTGAGATATTGAGTAGAGGACGTGGAAGGGATGCTAGATGGATTTGCTGAGACGTTTAGTACGGTTCCCCGACACTGTGATGCTTTACTTAATGGTCATGATGAATTTTAGTGAAACAGAGCATGTATGAGTATAGTTAAAGCATCGTTTTGACAATGAGAAGCATCTACAGGGTTACATATATACTTTATCAATATTATCTTACACATTTTTGTCTTCCAAGGAAACATGAATATTACGTACGTCGGGTCGAAAAACTGCACAAAAACCCCGGACTCTAGAACTCAGCAATCACAATGAAAAGATGAAGCTTCAGACAGCCGTCATTCCTCTTGCAATGGATCTGTCAGGTTGGGATAGGACAGCCTTACAGCAGTGATTGAGCATGACTCACTAAAAATATGAATTGCACGTGAAATTACTTCTGGTGTTGCCCACTTGGTTTTATCATACGATCATGTCGTACTTCGCGACTCCTTGTTTGGAATATACTTGGTCGAGTGCAGTCTGCAGCTCTGTCCCCCTCTGAAGTAGAACGTGGGGCTGTCACAAGTCTCGATGCCGCCGATGCCGCGGGAGCCCAAGCAACGTTTGCAGTGTGCGCACTCACGAAATTCTCGCTTGAATTTTTCCTGGAAGAACGAAAAAAACAGTCTTTCAGTTCTCCACGTCATTCATGTCCTCTCCAGCCTGGAGCTGGCGGTTGTCGCGTTGAAAGCCCACGTGACGCTGGCCAAGACTGGCTTGCATCCTAAGCCCAACATTGATACTCAGCAGACTTTTTCTATATTCTGCATATTATTGGACATGAATGACGTACCAAACTGTGCTTGATGACTGACTGCATAATGTCGCTGGGATAGCATGGTACAAAAGGGTCGAGATATGCATAAGTCGTTTCCTATGCCTCCCAGCAAGACGGACATTTACTAAAGTTTCCTTACAGTTTATGGACTTCAAACTGAAAAAAAACATGTTCGTTCAGGGAATGTCTATCTAACATGACAAGCGCCTGGCATCTCACGAGATGTCTGACAGAGGCGGAGCACAATGATTTCGTTGGGACCCAAATTTGCACAGGAAGTGCTCTTGTTCGCGCAGCTGATTCGACAGTTTGAGACCTCAGCTCAGAATTCCTTTGGTATAACTTGGTACTGAAGCTTTGCTATCATTGTCCCGCTGGAGGAAAGGTCATCACTTGCAAGCCAGTCCCAATGAGAAATTTCATACTTACACTGTAAATGGCGTAGATAAACGGATTATAGCAGCTGTTGCTCATTGCGAGCCAGTGGCTGATGAAGAATAGGATGTTGATGTAACGATACCTGAGGAAGAGCGTACATCATATCGTGAGGGCAGACACAAAGATATAATAAGCATTTCACTCACTGATTTATCTCCGGGAAAAGAATCATCGATATTTGATACAGATGCCACGGAAGCCAACATATTCCAAAAGTACTGACAACTATGAGGAGCATCTTAATAGTCTGTAAGTGGACAAGACCAACGTCACAGAATAAAACGGTCTTACCTATGTAGAGGGTACAATTCACGACAGGCTGGCGTACCCGAAAGCTTTCTGCGCCATCTCATATCAATAAAATTTGAGGAAAAAAGGAGTAAAATCAAAGGCATGACATTAAGGCGACTTATGACTGTGACATGATTTATGACATTAAGGCGTCTGGAGATGCCTTTTTAGATACTCTGGTAGTGATGTAATCGAGTTAAAAAAAGTCGGGTTCGGGTCACTTGGAGGCCCCCCCCTACACTATTTACTTATTCAGGAACGTATGTACGAGCTTCAAAATGCGATTCGAGCTCGAGTCGGGCCGATGCCAAGCCGTAACCGTTGTAGTTCAGACCGGCTCCAGCTTGAATCTCTGTCTTGTCTGCTGTTCTCTGGTCTGCTTTGCTCAATTCTAGAGACGTAGTCGGGGTGAGCACGACCCCAAAAAACCCCAAATCCCAAAGCCTGTCTTTGCCAGCCCGAACTAGCACGAACGAGATGTCAGAACTTCGGGTTCTGCCTGATGCCTTGGAAGTTTAGTGACCTGCTTTTTTACTCGACTCGATCGAACTGCACCCTTCCGAACCCGAAGTTACCCGAATCAGACTTTTTCCCATTCGATTTCATTGCTACCCAATTGAGACAGCTCTACCTGGCTTGGAATTTCACGAGCCAGCTCAGATCGTGCCCATCTCTACCTTTAGGAATGAAGTTGATAAGTGCGAGTATGTACTGATAGATGATCCCGTTAATTGCCTCCTCCATGAAAGGATCATATATTACATGCTCTCATCACGACCAGGCTTTCTACTTGCGCAGGAGGAGATCACTCCACTCAATCTGTCATATCGAAAGTTCTCCATCATCTTCTTCTGTCTGCGATTTCTCGGAAATAGCTTCGTACCATTACGCACTATCTTACCTTCTTTTTGTTGCTCAGTATGACTCTGTCGCGTTGCTGTTGGGCTACCCCTGGGGTTTTGGAGAGCCACAGCTTGACGCCCATTCGAGCGTACGCGTAGGAAATCACAGTCAAGGGGAGCACATACTAAAAATAAGAAAAAAAGTGTCCCTCCAATGAAAACTTTTTCGAATACCACGGCAGAACTTACTTAAGCTAAAGGAGCCCTCTACTGCTTTGACTTCACTAGGCAACTTCCAAGCGACGACGTTGTTGCAGAACCCACATAGTCACCCTCAAAGCAGCCGATGTGGAGACCCCTCTCCAAACACACACCCATACGCACCCGCACACACACTGCTATTCTACATCCCTTCTCCTAAAGGAATCCATCCGGCCGCAAATGTTGAATCGCTAGGAGTTTTCCAGCTCTCCATGAAAGAAAAAGCCTACCTGAACGATGCTGAGTAGAAAGTTGTACGTCTGAAAGGAGGTGACAAGTCTCGACCAAGTCATAGATTCTTCATCCTCTTCCTCCAAGATTTGGTCGTCGATGATGGCGTTGGCAAGCGTGCAGAAAGGCTTAACACCGCCGTTGGCTTCGTCAAAGACATAGGTGAATTTGAAGAAGAAGACCATGGGGGACGCCAATAAAATTCCCAGCAACCACAAGCAGGCGATCTGCACGATGGCAGACGAATTGCGGTCGCTGAGAGGACTCATGATGGCGCGGTACCTGAAGCAGAGCGCGTACGTTTATGGAGAAGCGTGGCATTCCAGACACGTCAGATCAGTTTTGTCATGGCTGCTATGAAAGCCATTGCATTCGTGACCGGCCGGAGACGAAGCGGGTCGGACAGCCAGACCACAAGACCGTCAACGTGACCACCAAGCCCGAGGACATCAACGCACGCAAAAAAGGGAGATGTGCAACACCACTGACGAAGGAGAGTAGTGTGGCTGAACTTGTTTATACAGTTGCCGCCGCTTATACCGACATCATCGGGACTGTGCAAAATTGTCGGTATATCCGAATTTTCGATATATCCGGCAGGTGCTTCTTTTGTAGAAAATGTTCTATCCTCGGAATTTTTGTCGGTATCTCCGATGTCGGTATGAGCGGCGGCAACTGTACTGCCAATTGGAATGACAGAAATATAACAGCAATTCTAATGCACCAATTTTGGTGATGCCATCAAGACAAAGGCGATCTAAATGCAGTACAGCCTTCATTCAGTGAAGTCATTAGCACTAAGTATGTGACTTAGCGCAAGCACTCTTTAGCCCTGTCATTGAAAACTGCTCTGCCTGCTCAGCGTCATTGCCTTGATCTCCTTATCTTGTATTATTAGGAGAATATCAATCAATTGCATTTTCTCAAGCAGTAGCGCTCCTTTGTTAGAAAAGTAGCCCCTTGAATAGAAGCCGCCTCGAATAGTAGCCCCCACCCATTGATGAGTCAATCCTATGAGCAAGTTGCAGAGTCTGAGCAGCTGATCGAAAGACCAATAAACCGATTGCGTCGAGAACATTGTTTGAATGAAGCTTGATAAATTAATTAAAGATTCGCAAGACGTCTTTAGACTTTTGGTCAGAATAATATGCTGTTTTGAATAGTGACCAATATTTCCTTGTTAAATAACTATTTAAAGAAGACCTTTATTAATGATTAACTGGTAGTCGGCATAGGAAAAGAGGAAATTTTCTGAGCAAGTGAGTTATATTCCCAAAATCTGCCCTGGGCGTATTTTCATGATGACACGGTACGTTTAAGAAAGGCATTCTTTTCATATTTCTTCGCTAGATGGCAGCATGAGCGAAGCGACGGGCAAGGAAGGGAATTTGCCCTGAATTCCAGTCAAGCTCGCTAATCGCGGCATCGATATACTAAATGATAGCATCGTATAAAATACTGATGTGAGTGGGATTGAAAGGTTTACTTGTGGATACATCAGTGATATCAGTATCGATGCGAAAATATGTAACAAACAAGCACCATTTTTCACGAAAAATCAAGGCGAGACGACGTAGCTGGAGAAATTTCCTGTTCTGGAGGGAGGCCTTCTCTCTATAGATAGAGGCAATTCGAGGAGAATTGAGCTGGTCCCGCCAAAGGAGGATGCTTTCTTGCATATTTGGTGCATACACTCGCTCCGAAAATTTTGCGTATTCCTCTGCCAATTGCCAGTAAATCATCCTCGTTCTAGGAGTGAAATCGTCGCATGAGTGACTCTTATTTATCGGAAAGTCGTGGCAGCAGCCGCAGCGCTTAATAGTACTGTTAAGGCACTTCGAGAAGGACTGACTGAGCCTAAGCTGGGATCTGAAGCGCGTTTCATTTTACAGCAAGTACGGACAGTTAAAGGTTTGAAGTAAAAACAGACAGTCGAAACTTCGCTCGAACTTTTTAAAGGACATCACTTGGAAATAAACACGTCATCACGTGTACTACGCAACGTCTCATTTAGAAGCTCCTCAAGCTGACGCGTGACCAGTAACAAGCAAAAGTCTTTGGCAGAGTAGTTGATTCCACCTCCTTATCCTGGAACCTCCTCCCTTTCATTTCGACCTCACTGAAGTCGGCTGAAGCACTGAAACCCAGTTTTTTTTACAACCTTGAAGCACGTTTTAATACTTACAGTGGGGTGACAAATGTTGTAGCCGAAACGTAGTCCGTAACTGCATCAACGATTGGTGCTAAACCCTAGAAAATCTGTCCATGTGAGTGCGAGTTTGGATGAACACTTGAAATTTTAGAGCTGATTCGTGTGCACCTTGTACATTTATGCAGTCATTGTGATGCACGGACAAGAGCAAATTTCCCATGGTGGCTCGAGCATGCCAAAAGTGCTGAATCTGCGTCGTCGTTTCAACGAGTCAAAGACGCCCTTTTAGAGCTGGTTTGAGCAACTTTGGTTGTGACGTCAGTACGGATTTGGTTAAACACTTGCGAACATGAGCAGATCGCCTCTGCTAAACACCGTCACCAGAAAGAAAAATCCAGCTGCAGAGCCAAAACAGTGGGAATAAGTGGATTCAAGTTAAAGACTGACCCATCACAATCTCATCCGTTAACGTCCCAGATCACAGTGTCACATTTTGGTGCCATGGTATCTCTATATCGGTGGTATGTCAGTTTGGACAGCGTCTCAGCAATGGCCTCAACAACTCTAGTGAGCATCTGCGCAGGAATGTCAGCAATAGAGGTGATGATTTCGGCTGTCAAGTCATCCGCCTCTTTTCCTATCTAGTGCATAAGTTTGTAAAAAATGCGCAACAGAAAGTTGGGTCAGTTCGTCTCAAGGGAAACATGCATGGTTTTTAGTAGGCTCGCTCACCCCCACCCCCGAGTTGCCCTATGCATGGCTTGTTTTGCAGCCAAGGATTACTTGACGATCCAACCTTCAACAACAAAGCGACGTCTGCCTTTAAGGCATACTTTTCCGGTGCTCATTCTGTATAATTGATCAAGGCTCTCAGAGACTGAAAACACAGGGCTGGTGGTCGTCACAAAAAACTTTTGACGGTAGATGATCGAGAGCAGTATGATTTCAATGCAAAGTTCGATCACCTGTTAAGTCTAAGAGTAACACACTTCGTGACGCTTTCGGGGAGGTTGTATATGCATAGGAATGATGTTATGAGCACATCTCCTAAACCTTGGCAAATGACTGAATTTAGTGCCCAAAATAAGGGAGAGAGAGCAATACAGTAGACTCCGCTTACGGAGACACCGGCTACCGTGACACGTTAATGGCATACAGAGTGCTTGAGGCTTGATGGGAAACGCTGCGTAGCTCCCATGTTTAAGCACCACATCGAGGCATATTGGTAGCAATGCAAAGCTAATCTTTTCGCAACCGAGGTCTATGACCAGAGTATGAGCAGAAAAGTCACAAGAAACGTCCTGCTAGTTATGCACGCATGAGATCAATCCCTGCTGCTCAAGTTGATTCTGCTGTGGTAGAAAGCGTTTCAGCCATGCCAGAAGCAAATGACGTGGTGCACATTAATAAGAAGTTAATTCCTGTCCACACGGTGTAGATGCTATAGTGGACTCACGTATAGTGACAATTTGGGCTTGGGTGTCACTTCAAGCGGGGTCTTCTGTAATGAGAATATCTCCTCCTCATGCTGTGTGCACTCCCATAAGTAGACAGCACTAGGGATGCATATTATGTATATTAATTATGCACCCCTACTCCTGTGCTTAAGCCAGCCCCAAAACTGTTCCGTTGGACGAGGAAAGTTCATGACCTGGGACTATGGAAACTTTAATATGCTCCTGCAACATCTAGTTAGAAGTTACATTTGTCCTTTGGGATGATTTCCCCATGTCCAAACATTGGCATCACCTTGGGAAGCCTGAGCAATCAAGTTCTGTGCACTTTCTGTTGCTTGCCTGTTTGTCGCCTTCGCCACTGCTTGAAATGCCTACTACAATGGGCCGGGAGACATTAAACTCGCACTCAAGTTTCTTGCCGCAGAAATGACAGTTTCGTGTCGGCAGCCTTGGCACCACCACAGGTCACAGAGTCGGGACCATCTGTTGTGCCAATCATATCCGTCCTTTCCCTTGGAGCTAGACCCATCAGACGGTTTAAACGGTCACAGCATGACTGTTTCCCCCGTACATTCCTATGGAGCCAAAGTGAGGAACAGTGGAGGTCTTGCCTTTCCTTTTGCAAAGCTCCCCTACGACATGACGGCTCTCCTCCTCGTTGAGGGTGTCTATGAAAACAGTTCTGGACGAACCAAACTTCGGGCCAAGAGCTTTTTTTGAAGCAGCCACTCCCCACTTTTTGCATGGAAATACCTGCCCAACACAATTTTTTCGTACTTTCCTTCTCCCATTGGGGGTGGGGGGAAATGTACCCTTTTCACTGCTTTTCTAAAGGTCAATTTTCACAAGAAAATTACCTGTTGACCAAAAAAAACCCCCAGTTATTCTCACTCACTGATATAAATCTGATCCCCTTGTGACCCGTGACACCTTTTCTTTCATGAAGAACGAGAAAACAAAGTGGTTCGGGGCTCACTAGAGAATCAGTGAAATCTGCTCTTAGTTATATCTGTACTGCAAACAGGTAGTGCATTCCCCCAACAGCAAATTTGGTGTCGCAGTTCTGAATTTCGCCCCCAAAAGAGGTCAATATCTAAAAAAAATCCAATGGCGTAAAAAATGAGTCATTCGACAAGGAGGGAAATTGTTACGTTGAGCTTCTCTGGTCTTCTGTGACTTTAACGCGTGAACTGGCTGTACCAAAAGCATCCACGTATCCCGCGCAGGTCCTCCTGATGTAGTTAAGGAGAAGACGACCGTCCCGTACAGGCACAATAGAGGCCTTCAGGTCGTCCACATTGTTGTGGGACCTCACGCTGATCTTGCCATGGTCAGGGGAATTCAGGACTGTATCCCTTAAGGCTGCCTCAGTAGAAGTCTGCATTGGGATTTATGCTGTCCCAATATGTATATACACATATCCATATATATATGTATCTTTCAGAATCACTTCAGATCTCAGAGCGGTGCTGTAACCTTAAAATCTAGCCAGGTACAGACGCTGTGCGCACCAAATGGACAACAGCTTGGAGATGACTGATGAGTCTCATCCATGGCACGACTTCAAGTGATGTTGGCGAAATGCACATGAATCCTCACAGCTTGGTCAGCTGACCTAAGCCAAGAAGTTCAAATGAAAAGCTGAAACATGGGAGACTTCAAGTTCTGTGCATGCACACACGTCACAGCAGTGCGCGATTCATGAAAATGGCCCACGAAGGAAAAAGCTGAGTCCCTGGCAGTCTACGGAATGCCAGTGCAACTTTCCGGAGTCTCAACTGCGCCCGGCTGGTTGGGAGGAGGGGGACTAAAATTCAGATGGTAGTTGTACTTCTCCTCGCACCACAAGGACACAGCACAAATGCTCGGGCAAGTGCGATGTAACGTGTGTAAAGGCCAACTTTCCCCCAGACAGCACACATGCCCCACAGAAAGAAAGTAAGAACCAACACGTGCACAGTGATTTATAACGTGTTTGGGCTCTTGTGCTTCCGGATTAGAATCTGAGCCAACGCCTTTTTTTTTTGGCCTTCCGCGCTTTTTTCATCTCCCGCCATCTTGGTGGACTATGAAATTGTGAGAAAGCGAGCGTTCCTTTTCTTGCACCGTATTTTAAATTCATATGCACAGCATGTGCGGCACTGGCTCGTTTTCTGCCTTGATGTGGACTTTTAAAATACGCAGGCGCATGAGAGTTGCGTTCATCTCAACATCCGCGATCTAATTCCGGAGAGCAGAACAAAGGTTTATCAATGTGGCAAGAAAAGTGAGCCAGCTCAGGCCACTCATACAATGACGTTGCACAACCAGTTTCCTTTTTTTATTCGACGTGAGGACAATCAGAAAGCCTTGGCCAGACCCTCTGCCCAAAAGACCTTCAGTCAGCACACACACCCACACACCTCCTACCTATGTACCTATGTATGCATGCGTAGGGTACACACAATGAAATATCCTTTAGAGATTGCAGTACAATGTTATTCAAGAGCCTTTGAACGAACAGCGATGCAAGCCCATAAATAGAAACGAGGTCGTAACTGTGCACATAAACACGCCCTTTGGAGCCATGGACCCCCATCGATTTACTTCTACCATTTTTGGTAGGTGCGCACGGGACGAGGGAGTGCGAGGTGTTTGCTGACATTTACTCGAATTTGAATATGTTAGTACGGACGGACGGACGTAGCATGAAACAGTAGAGTGAATGCTAAGAAAACCGTTTCCTTCTGCACTGCACGTTGGCCTTCACTGAAACAGTGAGTTGCCAAAATAGCGCAGGGTGTTTACTACGCCCCTGACTGAAGAATTGGACACGCCGAAGTAGCCTTTGTAACGTTGAGGCACTTACCTATCTAGGGAGATGGTAACTAGAGTGAAAATGCTGACGTTGACGCTAAGTGTTTGGGTGAATGGACAGAACTGGCACATGAATTCTGGCAGGTCCCATCGCTGAAGGAGGGCAGCATAGAACTGAAAAGTAAGAAAAATCTGTCCTGCCCGCCTTGTTGTGTACAGAGTTCGATATACAGAGATGGAAGGAAGTCTGGCAAGTCTTTTACGCGCTACAATCAAAGACACAACCACTGAGGCAGGTGCAGCATTACAGGGGTCTATAAGCTAGACTTGTATTGTACTGGAACCACTCCTCTACGTGGTAGCAAATGTTGGCATCGATCTTCTTAAATGATTTCTTGACATTAAATGACATCTTGGCAGTTGTACTCTTTGATTTATCGCAACGAGTGCAAAACTTCCTTCTATCTCTGGACGTACGGTATAAAATGCGTCAGAATCAGAGTCACTTGTAGAATAAAAATTGTCTTTAAACCAGAAAGCAAATGCTCAATGTCTTTTCCTGCCCCCAATTAAGTTGGTGGTAACTCGTGAGTGGGCGAGTTCAGCAGTTGATCGATTAATGGCGAGCGCAACTCCAGAAAGTCATTAACATTAACTCTTGGCATTAATCGATTCAAAACAATCAAAGCCATGCATCCCACGTGCAGTCCTGCTCCCTATCCCGTGGCCATGTGAATAAATTATCCAGCTGCTCCCAGAGACAGGTGCGCTTTCTTCAGAAGAAGAAACGCCGGGTTCATTTTGAACAATGACAAATTTAAAAATGTTCTAACCTATGCACTGGGGCATGCAGCGACCTGATGAGGTCTTCATTGAAATCTATGAATTTTGCGTTCATTTGGAACACAAATTTGTCTCACGACTCTCTCACTTGGAAGAAGATTTTCCGTCATGCACAACAGGGTCTTGTGAAAGGGTAGGGTGACAAACACTCACCGCGACGTTTCCTCACTCTCCTCACCTACCCCCAATTTTTCGCACCTCTTTTCACATCAAAGACAGATGGTGTTGGGGCTGAGTTGAGCTCAGCCAGATAAATGAGCTCAGCTGTATCAATCCCGAGACTGTCTTGGCCTCGCCGGACGTCTCAACTTGGGGAGGGATGTTCTCTCGCAGACTTCAACTCGTCTAGCTCGCTACTCACATCACTAATCTAATATGGCTGCTATGTAAAGTGCGAATTCACACACCCCATATTATCAAGATCTTATCGGCAGCGACGAAATGTCTGAGTGAGGAAATGTCGCCATTCCTATTGTACTATAGTCAGGAGATGTCGCAGTGAGCAAATGTCGCAGTGAGGGGCTGTCGCCGGACCTGTCTTGGTAGGGTGACAACCCCCCTCGTGAAAGATCAGTGACTCCCTCTTCCACAATATGCCTGACTTCCAAGAGTGCGTTAGGCCTGAGAGCAGCTGAGTTTAGACTTGAAGCCCCAGAATGAATGATCAAGCACGTTTCAGTCTGGCGATGGTGGCCACTCAATATTCCGAAGAGAACCCAGCCTTATGGAAGTCAAGGTGGTCACCACTTTCACTTATTGTTGTTGACCGAATTTGTTGCTCCAATAAACCCACAATCCATAGCTTTGAAATGACTGTAACTTCTTTTAAGGAGAGTCACACTAACTCTGATGCACACTACACATCACGTGTCAAACACTGGCGAACCTGAAAGGGGATGCAGAAGAGCGCAATTATGACGTCTGCGGAGGCAAGGTTGGCGATGTAGAAGTTGGTGACGTTGTGCATGGACCTGGTACACGTGACCACCACGATGACCAAGAGGTTGCCGAAAATGGCCACCAGGGAAATAAGACCATAACATGTGGAAAGCAAAAGCAGAATGCCTGAAGGGAGCAAGAAAGAGAATGGCTGGGAAAGGTTCAGAGGATACTGGTTCTGTATCCTTAGTTGTGGCAATTTTATTGTTCTTTTTTCTTGACTCCTGCCCTCCGATACCACACCCACATCCACAAAAGTGTGTATATAAATACATAAATGCACAAATATATATATATATTAGGCTAGGTCGAAAAGGGGTCAACTTTGGAAATTCACTGACAGGGTCTGATTTGAAATTTATGTAGTAAGCTACTGTAGTACATATGCTGTGAAAGTAGATTTCAGCTCTGGTGGCTGTCAGAAGCTGCCAAAGTGGGTGAAAATCACTGACCCAAATGCTGACTTGCTCCAGTTGGTCAGAAAAATATTTTACAGCAAGTCCTGAAGAAAAACAAATTACAACTTATTTTACAGTATTGTGCAACTTTAAATGCACTTGGGCATAGCTAAAATTCCTTTTTTCCACTTTCATTTGACTACAAAGTCTTCAAATGGGATGTGGTTACAAGTTTTGGGCACCCGCGGGGAATTCCAATATTCGACCTAGCCTAATATGTATATTAGGCTAGTTTGAATATTTCAACTTCGGATTTTCATGGTGGAAAATTGGCACCAGATACTGGCGTAGCTGGTACAAATCTCATTTTTTGAAAAAAAAAATATTAATTTACTATCAGCACTTTTAACTTGACATCTTTCTTCTTATGTTTAGACAGCATAGCAAGCTCCAAAAACTGCTCTGCTGTAAAAGTGTCTCTGGTTGAGCTGACTTTTTTTGCTGATGCTAGACATTCCCCACTACAACCTCCTAAAATGTCAGATCAATCAGACACTTTTATCACAGAGCACTTTTAGAGTTACAAATTCAGATAGCTCTATGTACTGTGCTGCTGTAGTAAACTTCAAATTAAAAGTGCAGGTAGTAAATGATCTTTTAGGAAACAACTTTTTTATTAGAATCCTCATAATTTGACCGTATGCCAAAAACCCAGATTGAAAAAATGTGAATTTCCAGAAAAAGTACCATTTTGAAATAGTCTAATATATATATATACAATCTGCTTTCTGTTTCCACGTAAGAAATAACTTTGCAACCAGGGCTGACGTAATGTTCTAGAGGAATTTATTGGGACCAAAAGAAAACATTGGCTGAGCGATTTTCCAATCGCAGAAAACAACTTTAGGGAATTCCCTGATGAGTCCTTCTTTCTGGGAAGGCGAAACTTTTGTGGCACAGTTTCCCTGGCGCTAAGCTCTTTAGGATAAGGTTGCGCAGCAGAGGACAGCAAAGTGGTGCTACTTACTGAGAGGCACAGTGTAGAGATGCTCGCTTTGACACCAAGTGTAGCTCTGCAGGGCGTCGTCCCAACAGTAAGTCGTGTTGTCCACCACTGTCTGGTTCGGGTAACTCATACTGACATACCTGCAACGCCATCAAGTAGTATGTAGAGGCACCATCCCAAATGCGACAATGCTGGAAAGCAGTTTTCCAGCTCGTCGCCAATTGCGCTCCTTTGGCGATATTCCGCCTTCTACGGCTACATGAGAAGTCTGTTTCCTCGATATAGACATAGGACGTTGGTACGGTATGTGAGGGACGAATGAAAAATCCCTAGAAATCCCTACGGCGTCTCATCTCCTGCGCCGTTCGCAAACATATCGACGTGAGAGCAGCTTCTGGAAGAAAGAAGAACTCGAAGTAGTCGTCAATGCAGCCTCTGCACACGCGCAGCATTTGGCCTCTGCGCTTCACTTTCCTCCGCTATAGTTTCGTCACGAGAAAAGCAGTCAGGTTTTATTACAATGATATCCGCACCAGATCGACTTTTCTCCTCAGTACTCAAGTCCCCAGTCCAAGAGAGAAATTCTTCCGCAAAGCAGAGATCGCTTGATGATCTTGAGCCTTCAAATTTCAACCTGATGCACCTTATCTTGCTAATTTGCTTTGACACTGAACTTTCGAGTCCGTTTGTCTCTGCGTCATGGATGCGTTTCTTTTGCTGTACTGACAAATGTGTACATTTTTTCCTCCCCAGCCCCCCCCCGTGCGCATGATTGACTCAGAATGCGACTCTGGGCATAATCCTGCAGTGCATTGGCTCAGTCAAACTTTTTGATGATCGTCCTCGTGCAGATGCAGTTCAGGGAGGAAAGGACCCCGGAAATAATTATGGACAGTTCACCCTTGGCTTCAACGATGACTCAGAGGTGTTCGTTCTTGGGCCTTTGGTGAGGCAGCCAAAAGTATGAATACTCCCCATCCCACCTTACTTGTGACCATGGTGGGTGAGGGAGTAACCCCTGATACAGGCGAAGTCGGAAGCATGGAAGAGAGTCAAAAAATGGTCCTGTCCACCTACCTACTGATAGGAGCTTGCTTGGCTGGTTGTGACAGCTGTGACACAGAAACAAGCATGATGCAATGACACGAGATATATGAAAGTCTTGCCGTAAACAGAGTCTTTGCGGCACAAGTAAATCAGCTCTATACTCCAGCAATAGGCGAGTACGTATGTTATCGCTGTCCTGAAATAACTCTCCCAGCTGCAAGACCTTTCTGGGTCTTTTGTCGTGGCACATAGCATGTCCACATCTTGTGCCATCTCGTAGCAATTATAGCCAACCAAGGTCTTATATTCATAAAAATGGAGCATGCTATATGCAAGGCCCTCAGATTCGGCCCTTTTCCCCATACTTTTGTTTTATAATGCCCCCCCCCAAATGTCTCATGAATAAAACAACAGAGATCAATTGCTGTAAAAAGCCGAACTTCCAATTTTATCGAAGACATTTGTGAATGGCATGGGTGAAGAAGAAGTCGTTGGGCCAAGTGATGTGGCCACTCTCAAGATCTGTCCAGTGGTCAGAACGGATGTGGAGCACAGCAGTTTGTGCTCTCTCACACGCAGACACTAGTCCCTGTTGCTAGAAAATGATCATGGCGACCCGTACAACAAGAGCGCTGCAAAAACCTTTCCTGGCCCATTCATTTTGGCCTGTTAGAGCTTCCCTGTTTGAATCCCCAGATGTCTGCACTACACGTACAAAGAACACAAGGTAATGGGGATTCTGAAAGAACTTCTGTGTTCGCTGATACGTACTAACTATTGTGCATGCATGACGCAGTGCTGAAGGCGGGACAGAATGGACCGTACAGCATACCGTCTTTGGGAGAATAGAAACTTCGCCTCCTCCTCTAGAGAGCACAATGTGAAAGCTAAATGTTAATAACTAGCTGGGGGGTGGCTTTTGTCCTGCCTTTACTACATCAGGTTGTAACATAGTGTAAGCCAAACATTAGAAAGAAACGAGCTCCAGTTGAGCTTCAGAGCTCTTGAGATTTGACTGGGGAAATGTCCCTAAGGGTCCACTTCTTGTCTTGGGATAGCGACATGAATCATGTTATCTGATAATCGCGTAGTTAGTACGTAATTCGTCCATAAGCAAGCGTTGCCCTTTCAAGCCCAGTTTGATAAACACTACATTATGGAGGCTTTTGGGGGTCATTGAGAACGCAGTCATGTCCGGTTCAATAATTGTATAGTAAGTGCTGCAACCGGGTCAGAGCGCCGTTTCCAATCTGGTCCCGGGCGTCACGCTTGAGAAAAGCCGAAGAGATAGGGATACTCGGTACGGTGAGAGAGGCACAGAAAGTTTTCACACGACCCCACCTACAGTGCAGTGCAAAAGTGAGCGTACACCTGCTTGAGAGACAAAAAATCGCATTTTGAGGTCACTTTTTCAGTAGTGAAATGCATTTTTTTTTGCTAGGAGAAGGGCTC
>JAAUXU010006070.1_pt1 | contig 16058 bp, 14 predicted proteins | sample 7278151 | NCBI WGS metagenome assembly JAAUXU01 (sample SAMN14350113, study PRJNA611818) | marine sediment metagenome | isolation source: surface marine sediment (1.8m) | place: French Polynesia: Moorea | collected 2018-08 | reverse complement strand
GTCAGGACACGTGTGTTCTCTATGAACGTTTATTCAAGACTGAGGAAGGGATAGAGAGAAAGAGAGCATAAGCTTGAGGGTTAGAGTAGTGGCTACATACGTACGTTAAGCATAGGGATAGAACAGCACGTTTGTGCACCTCGCGTGTCAGTGCAAGGCACTCACTGTGGAGCAGAGTAAGCTCTGGAATAACATCTACAACCCCCAAGGGCTCAAGGGCCTCCTCAGGTTCATTCACATGAGCCACAATGAGGAGGCGATGCACCCTTCAGGGGCAGAGTACAATGTTTGTTAGATATTCTGAAGGCCATCGGCTTGGGATGGGAAAAGGCCTTGAATGAGGACTGCTCCCACTTCAGGCTCTCTAGTCCATGGTGAGACTGAATCACTTCATAAACAAACAAACAATAGTTATTCCAAATTGATCTTGAAATAGCCGCTTTTTTGTTTCATGTGCTGGAGATTCTGGAGGCCTCACCAAGACCTAAGAACTGCTTCATCATCCTCAAGAACAAGAAATATGAAAATGCGACTTTATGTCTCTTTTATGCCTTGAAAGTTGTGGCCCTATCTGTTCCTTCCATCCAGTCTTGGCACAGGCTCAACCTTATTCTCTCGTGTTTTTCTCGACTGTTCTTTATCTGGAGAAGAGTGACAGTGGCAGAGAAAATAACTTTCTTTTGCAAATTTAAAAAGGCTGCGCAATTGATCAACGCCGACGCTGGGAGTTTTTCCAGTACTTGAAAAAAGCATTGAGGCTTTTCTCGAAACTAAGTCAATTATCAAATGCTTTGATTCGCCCGCCTTCTCATATCAGAAATTCATCTAAAACAGTCTTGAAAAATTCAAAACCTGAAGAGTGAAATTTGATGTCGATAAAATATCAGTTTATTTTTAGTGAAATAGGCGATATCCGTCAATGCCAATTATTTCGCGTAATCACACAACCTTGAAGTTTAATTTTGATCCCATTACCAAGTTTGGGTCTCTCTGAGATCTTTTTTGTGCCGATTATATTTCACTTTTTTTGCGGTCCAGACACACTTTTTGGGGTAGTCAGAACATGAGCGGGGTAAAGAGCGTGAAGGTGGCACCTCTTCCGCCAATTTTCTCCTTCTAGGTTTTGTTAGATTGGATGACTATGCTCTAATGTAATATTGGAAGCGGACGACGACCACGGCGTGACGGCCTGACGACAAGGGCCTGACGGTAAGGCTCGCTCAGCAGTTGTCAGTGTTCTCCTCGGGGCTGACTTTGTTGCTGCTCCATGGGGGAAGGTTGCCCAACGCAACTCATGATGCAAGCTAACGTCTAATAATCATCTATCAAGAAAATGAAGGCAAATTACTGCTTTACTCTCACAGCCGGAGCCCCAGAGTCCAGCTGACTGACTGATTCAGTGAATGAGGGCCAGTGAGAAGCTGTCACGAAACCTCCTTCCTTCTCAGCAGCATTGGACAAACCCTTTTTTGTGCGTGCGGGTAAAAAAATTCCTTTGTGCGTGGGGGAAATCACGTGCGAAGAAAAAGGGGTAGGAAGGAAGGAAAGAAAGAGAGAAAGGAAGAAAAGGGCCTTTTTATCCGCCGGAATTCTAGGGAGAGTTGAGCAATACCAAGTTCCAAAAGATCTGCTATCTCCAGGCAATGATGACAGTCGCTTGACAATTCTGATAGGCTGAGGGTAATTCGTATTTCTGCAGCAGGAACGATTTTGGCGCGAAAATCAACTAAAAGTCTTGCTGGCGTGTCTTGGTCTCTTCTCCTAAAGTGGCGCCACCTCAACTTTTTTGGTCATTGCAATGGCAGCTTAATGGATGTGGAGATTCTTTCCTCCTTCAGTCAGTCGTTGTATCATCTAATGTGTTCCGTGTTATGCTCTTTGCTGTCTTGCATGGCTGCCTCCTTTCATTATATGTGTGTACAGGGTGGAGGAAAATGAGTCGAGACTCATTTTGCAAGTGGAAGACAACCTTGCACTGGTCTTCTGGCCACCCTGTCTGTGCAGACATTGTCCAGCATGGCGGTGTCAGAGGATGAGATGACTTACTTCCCCAGAGCTCAACTGAGACATAGATAAAAGGGCTTTGCTGAATCATACACAGCACATGAAAAGGAAGATAAAAGCATCGTTGCCAGGAATGTCGTGACTGAGCACATTTTGGGGCAGAAAATTCCTGTGCGCTTGGTAACCCTTCTCAGAGTCAACTGAATGTAAAATGCTTTAAGCCTAAGCAAGTGGAGAACATGAGATTGCCGTTCTCCCCAGTGCAGAGGGGAAGTTGCCAATTTGGCACCCGGTCACCTCCCAATTTTGTCTGAAATGGCAGCCGGCGAGGTCCACCCGGCGAGCAAGGCCTTGGGCCTTGTCATGGGCCCCGTCAAGGGCCCTGAGAAGGGGAGAAACCGTGCGTACGTTGCATCAGATGGCGGCAGCGCCGCTTTTGTGTGAGCCAAACCAAATGCTTGAGACAAAAATGCCTGAGAGGACGGAGGAAAAATGGCGTGAGACAGAATCAGCGTGGGATAAAAGAAAACATCACTCACATCATCTGAGCTACGACATCTTTTTTTATCGTTCTCCCCTCGTTATTTTTCGTCTTCTCATGGCAGCGGCGTCGACGTACGTAACTCACACAGACATGGATACCGCGTCCACATACAGTTTGACTCGCTTCAGTGGCAACTCTGTCCGCTCAGCTCGCTCCAGTTGTGGCGTGACGGGGAAATGGCTGTCTTAACTTCAACTGAACGTGTGTTTGACCTATAAACATTGTTGCGTACAAGCGCAACGTTGATCTGGGTCGAATTCGACCGGGTCGATGACACAATCAGAGCTTACGTACAATTCGGACATACTCTCCGATTTTCTACTTGGCGCCTAGAAGCAAAACTCTGCAAGACGAAAATTTGCTGAATGTCTGTATTTGGTGGTGGCGAAAATGTGCAACAATTGTTGCCATTCTGACTTGTGCGCACATCCATTTGCGGCCAAAGAAGAGCTTTGCTGGCCAATGAGACATGGTCATTTGAGAGCTTTTTTCCCTACTACCGGGTGTACCAGGTAGATCCAGATTCAAACTTGACATACACACCAGACGAAGTGCAAGTCCAAGCTCTCGGTGAATGCAGAGATGAAATTACTTTTCAAAGACGCCCCCCATTCAGTGAGAAGTGTACTGACAACAAAAGTTCAACATTTTGAGCCCTCATTTATGGTATACCTGGTGCGTAGCTCTTGAATGGCAGTACAATGTTGCATTCTCAAGTCATACTTGCTTGTCCGTGCTGTAGATACTTACAGAGAATATCGTAGCCGAGTGTGACAATTTTCAGCTACGTGCAGAACGATGTTGAATGGCGTCTCTGAAGAATTCCTAGTAAATCCACAATTCTCAAGTAACGAGATTTCAGAATTCCATGTGTAATTTCTGGACTTCATTTTGCCAAATTTAGGAGTCAAGTATCCAACTCCAGTGGTTTTATCATACCAAATGGTGATTTGTTCAGACAGTCCCGTGATTCAAGCCTCTCTGCTAACCATTCATTCACATTTCCTTACAACTATGCATGCAATCATCGTTTCACACATTTGATAAGGCTCTAAACTGTCATTGATTGGCGAGGAGTTTTGAAAGCTCTTGTCTAACAACTTGTGTGCAGTGTGCTTGCTTGTTAAATCCCTATGGAGTTAGTTCTATGTGTAGAGGTCTGCGTGTGTTTCTGTGTGCCCAGTTCTGTTTGCTCAGTCCTGTGTGTGCTTCTGTGTGTGTGCATCAGCTAAGTACCATATGCCCTGTGAACTGGTGTCATCAAACCTAACTTTGAGACTTGATTTTTATTTCGTCACTTTATATGCAGATTACCTCAGAGGAACCTAATCATGTCTGGCAATGCTGGTGTGGAGTGAGTGGTTTTTAATTCAAACAAAACCTCTATTAAATCTCGTACTGCGCGTAGGTGTTGTGACACTGAATCCCCTCACTTATTGCCCGTCACTGGCACGATTGGCATGAGTGATGAGCTTATTTTGTGTGTGAGTGTTGATTTCTTCCGGATTGCGAGCCCTGCCAAGGTCTGACTGCACCTGCAGAGCCAGATGTCTCGGCAGAAACGCCTTCGCCGAAGGAGCAAAAAGTTGGCAAACAATGGGAGCGCTCATATGTCATTATTCTCCCCCCCCCTTTGCTTAATGTATGATCTTTACGCAAAAAAATGCAGATACACATGCGAGTTCAAGTAGGAACAGACGGGCTTCCATTCTTCGTAAAGAGTTCGACGCACACGTCAGCACAAGTAAGGTACGACGAGGTCTACATCTACACTCAGACCAGGGATCGGTACATAAATTAGACCAAGTTGACGCCAAAAGTGACAAATAGTGGTGTCGATTGACAGTTATAGGTTTAACTATCAGTGGCAACACTTAAAATCATTCAAATCCTTCTCACAACCGTGCAATGTAGAACCAAAAGCTGTAGTATTACAGTGTACAATCTGATATGCACCCCCGGATTAAGAACTTGTCACAATCTCAACGTATATAAATATTTGCATGAGGACTGACTGACGTGGGATATTTCCTTGTCTTATATAGTCTTCCTATGTAACACCCTGTCGAGGTCTCTTACCTAGAAGTTGGCCAGTACAATCAGTCCCCAAGCAAAGCATGAAGCTCTAATTCTAGCAACATCCAGTCGAGATCGAGCCACCTAAATTGTTATATCACTGGTTGTGTTTAGAACTTATACATTACCGGTGTTGCGCAGGATGACGTTAGGCAAATTTCAGAAATAGGTTGTGTGTCTTTATCCGTGATCGGGGACGTGAATTCAAGGCTCCTAAATCATCGGGACATTCCACTTTCCGCCTCTGCACACGTCTACTGGAGTTTCAGTGCTTTACCGAAAAGTCGTGGCTTCATATTACTAGTAGTTCACAGTCTTTGTGTAAATCATGTTTTTTCCCTCCTCCAGCTTTGGTTTTTGACCCTACGCCAGATCTGGTCTTTCTCTCTTTTTTTTTCTTCTTGAGGAGGTAACAAAAAGCCAAATTGGAGTAACTGAATTATCTTGAAGAAGGTCGAGATGGAGATGGACTCTGTTTTCTTTGAATGGAGGGTAGGGAGATGCTCTACATAGCCTCTTCCCTCACCTACAGGGTGCTTCAGAGTTAGCGTCACTTAAGAACGCCTCAGTGCGGTCCTGATAGAAATGGCACTTTTTTCAGTGGTCTCGAGATGAGATTTGACGTGTAGGGCGGAAATTATGTGATTGGCCTAAAAATCCGTCCCCTGGCAACAGTGAGAGTCAAGACTGGATGGTCAGTGGAGCATCTCGTCTTGACTCGTGCGTCCTCAGTAACGTACTCTGTATGGCAACGTCCGTGGCCGGAGTTTTAGGTGAATCCAATATCTGCACTGACGTGTTTGGGCCATTTATCTTCTATCGTTTCGCATACAGAGGGAGCGAGAGCGACAGAGGTACCAGTTTCTTGATATTTATGAGAGACAAAACGAAAAATGCTGTTTTCAGTAATCCACACGTGAATCTCCCACCTGTTGACCAGGTTGAAGTAGTTGTCACTCAACCATCACTTGACTGCATGCCACAAATGTGACGCACCCGGTACAAACACAGAGATCGAGGAGATCCCAGTAACAGGTTTTTGCTATTTTTTGTTGAGATTTATCCAAAACTTTCTGCTTTCTGTTTCCAACTTTTTTCTTCCTCCTCTTTTCCGGCAGTGGCGGAGACGCAAAAGCAACAAAAAGAAGCACGAGTCTTTGATCAAAATCGATTCTACTTTTTAGAAGAGGAAGAAAAAAGTTTCCTTCTTCTTCTCTGCCCAAAATGAGCTCTCTGGAGCGTAGAAATGTGCTGGTGACCTAAAGAACCAAGCTCTGGGTCTTTCTGGTCCTTCTGTGCTGTGCCAGGAAGAAATTTCTCTTCTGCTGCTGCTGCTCTCAAATTATTGAAGAAAGAAAGGAGAGGACATGAAAAAATTAAGCGGGAGACGAAATTCCCCCCCCCCCCCTCCGCCAACTTTCCCCAGAATCGATGCGGGGAAAAGCTGATCTAGTCTTGTGTGGAGACTTTTCAATGCAAAGCACTGCTAGCAATGCAAAGCACTGCTGGCAACATGCCACTGTCACTTCAATAAGAACTGTGAAGAACATGCCACTGAGGAAGGAGCTGTCCACCAACCTAAAGGCCATCATCCAACAGCATCCATCCAGTCCATCTGCCAGACGTCCCACTCCTTCAATGTGACTCGCTCCACGGTGCATGACATCATCACCAGGTGGAGGACCACAGGTCCTCCACCAACCCACCAAGAAGTAGCTGCCCTCAGAAGCTCTCCTAGAGGTCTGAGGTCAAGCTGTCACAGGCCGCAACAGTCAAACCAATGGCAACATTGCATGACCTCAAAGACCCTCTGGGTGAGGCAGAATGATGTGTCTCATTGTCCACACTCACCAGGGCATTGAGACATAATGGTGTTAAAGGATGGCACCCCAGGAAGGTCCCCCAGATAACCAAGAGACACCTCTGGCAGTGCCTGAAGTTCACCAAGAACCATCTGGGTGACTCTGAGGATGACTGGAGGAAGGTCATCTGGTCGGACAAGACCACACCACCAAAACAGTCTGGTGCCAGGCAGGGGAGGCCTTCAAGCCTCACAATACTATCCCCAGTCAAGCATGGTGGTGGCAGCATCATGCTGCAGGGGTGCTTCTCTGCCTGGGGCCCAGGCCATCTCATCCGAAACAGGGGGACCATGAATGCCACACTGTATAAGGAGGTCCTCATGGAGAACCTCCTCCAGTCAGTGTGGCAGCTTCATTTGTGCTGGGGCTTTGTCTTCCAGCAGGACAATGACCCCAAACACACAGCCAAAGTCATCAAGGTGTGATTTGGGAACCACAACATCAACCTGCTGGAGTGGCCCAGCCAGTCCCCAGATCTCAACCCCATCGAGAATCTGTGGGCTGAGCTCAAGGTGTGAGCTGTGGGTCCATGCACAGAGACCCAAAACCCTGGATGAGGTGGAGATGTGTTGCTCGGAGGAGTGGGACATCATACCATCAGAAACCTGTGCTAATGCAGTAATCAATTACAGGTAGAGGTTGATGGAAGTTATTGCCAACAAAGGCCATGCCATAGATTATTAATTACTGTTATTAATAAAGTGTGTTTTTTTTCCATTGTCGTGATACAGTAGGTCCTCCACTTCTCGACTTTGGGCTAGTTTCCAGTTATTAAGAATGTGTTGTTAGGTGTCCGGTGACTTGCATGGGGGTAAAAATCGGCCGCTGAAGGCAGCTGTGTGTAGGGGTGGTGGCGCAACTGCCCGGTGTGTGTGTGTGCCATGTGTGTGTGGGGGGGTTGTCCCCCCTCCATGTAGCAAAAATTTTGGAAATTCCCTTTAAAGAGCGCGCAAAATCACACTATTTTCGTCCCTCAGTCGGGTGTTCAATGACTTTTGCACTGCACTGTATATTCACATAGTCAAGGGGATTACAGTCGGGGGAAGATGGAGGCCACATGTTGGACGGCCAGAGGGCCTTGAAATTTGTCCGGCACCATTGCTGTGTTGTCTTTGCCTTGTGACCAGGGGCAGAGTCCTGCTGCCAGACATAGTTCTTGTTGCCGTTGTGCTGGTCAATCCACGGCTTCACAACAATCTTCAGGACGTGCAGGTACTCCTGCTGGTCGATCTTGGGGCCTGCCTCAAACCAGAAAGGTGGCATCTTCCTGCCGTCAGGTGCCACAACCCCAAGCATCATTGCCCCTGCAGGATGCTTTGTCCGGTGGATGGGGGGAGGTGGGCAAATATCGGTCATTCCTGGCATTGCGGCCTGGTCCGCAGTCCACATCTTCTTGTCTGAGAAGATGCGAACTGTGGATGAGTGGTGCTTCATCCAGGTGATGAGCTTCCTGCCCCTGTCTTGTCCAATCTGGACTCCTTTGAAAACTCCGTAAGGAGTTGGCAGTGCCAGCGGACATGAGACAAGTTTAGGTCCTTGACGTAGTTGCAGACAGTGGCCTCGCTGACATTGAGGGACTTTGTCAACTGCTTCATGGATTTCGTGGGGTTGGCCGCAATTTCCCCCTCCAAGTTGGCTCTGACATCCTTCTTGTTATGCTTCCCACTGCCTGGCTTCCTCTCAAGGCTCACCCCATCTGCCATCTTCCTCCTGACATCATGGACGAGGGTCTTTCCACACTCAACGATGAGACAAATTTCTGTGATGCTGACATATGCGTGGAGGAGATCGCGGATCCATACATATTTTGCCTTCATGCCGGCCAAGATTATCATGCCCAGGAGAAAATGTTGCTAAACAAAAAAATCCCGGCAAAAACACTGCTGTCAGCAGAAAAACATTCAACAGTAATTCCTGAGTTCCTGACGATTGAAATAAATTCCGCATTTTGCATTTGCACACTGTAGTTGGCTAGTTGGAAAGTGTCAATTTTAGTTTTTCAGTGTGGATAACTGGCGTTAGACAGTTCTACAGCTGGCGCAAGTCAGTCTTATTTTCCCAAAAAAACACCCACGTTTTTCTCTCTGCAAATTTAACACAAAGCTTGATGACAGACATGCTGTATATAGTAAGTGTAGCAGACACTTCTTTTTTCAGCCATAACTTTTGACTGGTTTGAGCTGCAGAAATGGTTCACTCCTCTATAGAAAGCGTAGCAGCTCCTCTAAAACTAAACTCGCATGCATTTTTGCTCTAGGACCACTCATTTCTCCACAATGTGGGATTAAAGTTATGTACAGCTGTAGCAGAATTTACTACATAAAAGTTTGACTCATTGTGAACTAGTGAGCGAGCCTATTGCAAAAAAACTGAAACTAACTGGAAAAAAAGAGTCCACTACACTTTTTCCATGCAGTATGCTATAAAACTTTGTGTTAAAAGTGCAGGTAATACATAAACCTTAAGAAGAAAAAGGTTTTAGTAAAACCTAAATATTTTAGTCAAAACCTCAAGGCTAAAAAAATATCGTTTTCCAAAAAAGGACCTTTCCGAATTAGCCTAGTAAATAAGCAGGGAAAAAACTGTCGCAATTGTTAGCGTTAAGTGCGGCAGGTTGCTCAAGGTCAGGGCAGCCAGTCTTTAACAAGTAACAAGGGAAGACCTTCTATGCTAAATGACAATCATAGAGCGTCGACAAAAGAAAGTGGTCAAGGACCTTTTGTTCGCTATCATGCTTTTCGTTTAAAACATGAGTGGGGAGGTTGCAAGTTCATTTCTCCCTCTCAAAAAAGAACGTTTATTTGTCGGTGTTAAAATTTGCGGCTTTGCGTTCGTCTGTTTGAGAGAGTCAGGAAGCTTCTGACCTTTGACCTCTCTTTCGTCTGCCAGCCTTCAATCACGGTATTTTTATCCACTATACGTTCATTTGGGAGGCTTTGTCATTAAAGTGACTTTTACCACATTGAACAAACAATTTCTTACTTCTTACAGGTACTAATAGTTCTGCCATGTGGTGTGGTGACTGAGCTGGATTGTGCAAAATGCTACTCTGTTGCTTCAAAGAACCCAAGGACTCCAGGGCTTCTAAGGCTGGGGAAGAAGACAGCTACTCAAAGGGTGCTCCTTCAGCGCAGAGATGCTCAAATAGTTGGGCGAAGACGTGCAGAAAAGAGGCGGCCCCACTACCCAAGGAGGAAAAGAGGCTCATCAAGCAGAGGAGCAGAGAAGATAGCTTAAAGTTGTTGCACCAACAGCCAATCACTAGCAACAGCAGCAGTGACAGCTACAGGCAGCTGCTCCAGACACAGCAACCAATCAGAAACAAGAGCAGCTCAAATCAGCCGGTCCCTGGGGAAACTGACATTGTGCAGCTGTCGCAGCAGCTGAAGCAGAGCGGGGAAGAACATTTGCTGTTCATAGATGACCATCAAAGTCCTTTTAGGATTGCCTCAAGGTTGAGTGATGGCAACCCTGATGAGTTTTCCTCCTCTCCAGAGAGGACCGAGGACCTTTTATTCCTGGGAGTCGACTACAATGGGACTGAGAGAAGGGGTGAGTTCAGTTAATGTATGTTTTTCTCCAGTGCTAGCCTTAAAGCCTGTGTATGGCCAAAGTAGCTGCTGATACTGCTGCAGCCCTGTGATGACAGCGGAAAAAGTTGCTGAACAGGACTTGCGTCGGTGGGCATGGTGGAAGGTGTCTCTGAAGCACCATAACTGAGTGAGCAATATCTTCTTGCTTGCAGCGTGTGCAAAAACCTAGTGAAGGAGCCCAATAATTGCAGTTTCCTAAACTGAGTGAGCTTTGTTCAGTCCTCCCAAATTTTCGATCTAGGTTAAGGTACACGTCGTGCTGACAATGAAGAAGAATTAATGTTTGAGCTGGCAAAGGTATATGACGAGGACTTCAGTAGGCCTGGAGGGTTTTTTTTGTTTGTTTCAGCCCAGACAGATTTTTGAGATTCTAAAGCAAACAACCTGTGTAGTTTATGGCTACTATGCTTTGTCTACATCACAATATGGTCCATCACATTGAAGGACATTGTGGTATTGAACACTTTTGCTATACGTCGAGTTCTCTGCAGAAGCAACCGAGACTGGCCTCAAGGCTGGCCCCTTCCCCTTCCCCTTCCCCTGTCAGTGTCATCCTCTCCACTTTGGTCATCCATTCTACAGTTTGGGATGTCCAGGTCGCCGGTAAACCTTGAGAGGTGCAAAAATCTGCTTGTTTTGACTGTTCGGTACCAGTTTGGAGTGCGTGGGATGGGGGTGACTCAATATGGCCAAAATGTTGTTGGTCGCTTGATCAAGTACCACCGATTGGGGGAATTTAGTGACTTATTAGGTAAACGATCCTTCACCCCGGAAAATGTCGTGATATTGAGAATTACCGTTGTGTATGAAATTGTTGTATCGAGGATGCACTGTATCCATATTTGCAAAAGGCATGGCAGAAGGTGTGTTCTTGCTAAACTCTCGTCTGAGGCGGTTCCTTCCAATTCTTCAACCCCCTACTAGAAGAGCTTGCTCGTTCTCCACCTCCACCTCCTTTTTGGCACATCTCTGCAGAGAATATCAGATATCAGATAACTGATAACACCGGTTTGGTCCTGCATGAAGGAGAAGAAGTTTCTTTACTCCCCGCCCTCCTCCTGCTTCTCCCTCTCCCCCTGGGGCAGGTGGCAGCTGAAGGAAGGCAGCTGAAGCCAGTTGAAAGAGACGAGGTAGAGGAGTTTGTATCCCAACCGATTTGGGGCAGAGCTTTTGCTTCCCTTTTTTTTAGTACCCTGCTCTGCAGGGCCAATCTCAAAATTGCCTTCTCGCCCTTTGCCCTATCTTTATTTCTTCTGTTCTTGACTCCACTTTTGCCGATACCGTACGGGTCACGAAAAAAAAGAACTCCACCGAGGCTCCTTCCGCCCACGCGAGGTTTCTTGTGGCGCCCGCACGTTGCAGATCTCTGCATATTGTATGACATTGCCTTAACTGCAGTCTTATAGCGATATGTTTTGCTCCGAACAGTATTTAGGGGAAACTTTTTTTATTCTCATATCGACAGCCGATCTGGGGCAGCCATGTGAGTCAAAAAAAGGAGGCTATAAGAAGTTAAATAACATGCACACAGTCTCTACTGCGATCAGCTGCAGCTGGAGTAGACAGTGAAAAGCAAGCACAGATTGGTGTGATTTGTTTCTCCTCGGTTACTTATGCCTCACACGGTCCATGGGCCTTACTACGAGGCTTATCTTTTGTATTGACTCGCTCCTTTTTTTCTGGTATTCGCGTGAATTCAGCACTTGGCATAAAAGTCAGCGGTCATAGAAGGACTGACTGACTTTCAGACCTGCGAAAACTAGAACACTTCTCTCATCACTTGATGAGGTTTTATTTGGCACAAGTGCCAATACTGGGAGAAAAAGAAACACGAGCATGATTTGAGAGAGAATTCTCATGCAGCTTGGATCTGCCCCCCCCCCCCTTTAAACTTTCCTTTGCTTTCTCGTACCTCAGCTGAGACCGACAAGGGCAGGATGGACGGACGGAAATTGAGGATGTTTCCTCTGGCCCAGTGCGATGCATGCCAAAGATTTGTGACTTCAGCTTTGCGAGGGGACCTGAAAGTGACTTCAAGCTCCTCAATTGATTCACTTTGAGGGATCAATTGACAATAGACATGAAAAATTGAGAGAAAATTTTGACAGGCAATGAAATTTGGAATAACGAATGTAGAATCACTTGAATGACAGACAAGAGTGGCCGAAAATGCTCCAATCCTTGGTCTGCAACTTGAGACCTGTCACGTGCCTTGAAAATCCGCCAGTTTGACAAGGTGAGAGAAGTAGCTTAAACGGTTTCTTTCCATGGCTCTTCCTGATTTCTCTACGTTCAGGCTGAGGAAGAAGCAGACGGTGATGAAGGAAGCGGAGAAATGTTACGCCAGCCACGCTGCACAGTACTAGTGCTGCACTATCTTTTTGCTCATGCGCAGGTTGCATAATCGACGAACCATTTATCACTGGAAATTCCCAGTATTTTGAATGCATCGACGCTTTTTTTTACCCCTCTCTCTTTGTAATCCACTTCTGGAGGGCCATGATAAAAATTTCGCAAGGTCTGCCAAAGTTTGCCAAAGGAAAGTTTCTCTTCTTGGGTTTCGCTTTCATCCCCTGCTGTGTGTACTTGCGTGTGGGTGCAGAAAAAGGAAGGCTTATATTTTTCACGCACGCTGCCTTCGTAGTTTGGGGAAAAGAAAGGGCGCATCAATCAAATCACAAAGGATGAAAGACGTTTCCCTTGTTCCATTTGTTGTTGCTTGACAGGGGACGGTTTTTCTGGTTCCAACTTTGCCTCTCTCGTCAAACTGGACTTCCCCCAAAAGTCAGGCAGGGACAAAATATTCATGCGGTCTCGAAACTTGCAATAAAAGGGTTGTCGAGGTAAGCGCAGTTTGCTCGTTCTTTTATGCCTTCCTGCAGTTTTCGAGGCAGTGTTTGGGTGGAATTTCGCATCCATCTTACCATAAAAGGTTGATGTATGAGGCAGGAGAAGTTGTCTCTAATGGTTTATACGATGTCAAAACTTTTAGCTCTTACGCAGAGAAGTCGACCTTGAAGCTGCAAGTGATTGAAAGCAGTGAGTGCAAGTGATTGCAGTGATTGCTCACCCTTTTCACGGATCGTCAGCATTCCGTGCTGGCCTCTTGATGACAAAGCTTGCAAGGAAGGGATAAAAAATGCAAACAACTCCAACAGCCTGTATGAGCACTGGCTGCATGCAAGATTGACGTCTTCACCTTGGAGAGAAACAATTTCCAACCTGCTTTTTGCTTGGCAGTTAATACAAATTGTGCAAACCTGACATTTGGCGGGTAAATGGTTCACCAGATGTATTACAACGCATCGTAAATGCACTCGTATAGTACATTACGACCAGTACATACGGGGCCTTGAATGACGCGCTCCTCCTTTTGCAGCCACTTACACGTCAGTCACCTCCTCCGCGTGCTCCTCGCCTCTGAAGAGCTCCGCCGCAGCCGCCTCTGGCGTCAACTCCTCTCCGAACCTCGCCGAGTGCAGCAACGATACTGTCAGACCAGAAGAGGCCCACGGTATCTCTCGCCCCAAGACGCCGTCGAAGCCGAGTCGGCGCATTGAATGCGCCTCTGGAGTCACTGGCGTTGTCACTGGCGCATCATCAGGTCGAGGGATCGTCAGGAGCTCCGCCAGTTATAGCATCCAGCAGATGCTGCAAGAGCAGGTATTTAATTCGTACTGGCAAACCCGCAGGTCTATTATATACTAACGTATGTGCGGGGAAGCCCGAAATTTTTGACTCCCCCACAAAATTCCGCATTTTTGAGCATAACCTTGACCTTGAGGTCAAATTATTGGCACCCCTTAAGGGAAAATGAGAGACTGTCTGAGTGACAAGGCACCCTTTCGCGTCCATTCCGAGCCCTTTGGTCCTCACAATCATGACTGTGGTGATGATGAACATGTTTCTGGCCTTGCTTCACGACATGTGTTCGACAAATCTCTATTGAGTCTTTGTCCAGCACTGAATTAATCACGAGATTGAGAAAAGTGTCAAAACTATTTGCTATGACACATTAGTCCCGTCCCAAAGGAGTGCCGATAATTTTGAGTAGGAAAATTTCAATACAATACAGCAAAACTCCAGCTTCAAACGCAATTATACAATATTTACCGTACATCATACAAGGGTTTTGTTTGGTCTAGACCCCCGTAGCAGGGGGAAGTCTTGCCTTCCCCCAAAAGTGTATGCATCACCTGTGATAGTCTCGGTTACCTGTGTACGACGAAAGATCTGAATGTCTGACTTGAATGTCTCCTTGAAACTGGCAGAAAATCGTACTAATAATGCAGAGTTTTCTGTATGTCAACACCAGTGAACACAGTTATGCGCCATTGATGTTGTGTGTATATGATGTATTCAGGTATGCCTAGGTTGCATGTAAATGTGCTTATTCAATGTATACATTAGGCTAGTTCGAAAAATTCAACTTCATGGTGAAAATTGGGTGCTAGACACTAGTGTAGCTGGTACAACTCTCATTTTCTGAAAAAAATGATTTACTATCTGCACTTTTAATTTGAAGTTTTTTTTCTTATGTTTAGACAGTGCATAGCAAATTCCAAAAAATACTGCCATAAAAGTGTCTCTGGTTGAACTGAATATTTTAGCTAATACCCCCATTGCCCACTATGACCTCCTAAGATGTCAGATCAATCAGGGACACTTTTATAACATAGCTTGTTTGTTTGTTTTAGGGTATTGGTATCCCTATAGATGAAGAGAAAGCAAAAGGGAGTAGCCCTTATACAGGACTTTTTCCTGACCTTTAGTTGATGACCCATGTGAAGCGGACTGAGCTTTGGTACTCTACGTGGTCGTATCGGAGATGACGACTCTACGCGGGTCGGAGATAGGGGGCGCTACTGGGGTACTCCCTTGAGCGGCCCCGGCTCACCGCTCGCGGGGGAGCGCGCTCTCCAGCCACCCCACGCTAGCAGTAGTCTAGAAGTAGATTGTAACTAAGTAGCTCTGGTACCATTAAAGTGTGTAGACCCTTAGGAAATACACTGTCATAGTATGGAACCAGAGTATGTCCCTTCCGAGCTCCCGGACCCCTGGCGTCCGGGTGCTGTCTACTTCGAGGCCAGTATGAGACCCTCCTGCTACCGCCTGGCCGATGCTACACATGTTACACCAAATCAAACATTTTATTCTACCCCACCCAGGAACATTGCCTCCTCAATTTGGTCCATCAGGATGAACCTGAGGAGGCTCCTGAACCCTTGGGAATCCCATATGTTTCCATATTTGTGGAGTGTAGCACACTTCTTTGTGAGTGCAGTGCACTCATGTGTGACATGATCAAACTCCTCATGTGCCCTACCACAGAATCTACACTTGTCTAACAGGGACTCTTAAAGTTGGGATGTATGGTACTTGAGGTAATTGTGGCCTGTGAGGGCCTGTATGATCTTGCCTAGCTTACCTCGGTCTAGTGCAATGACTAACCTGCCTACTGCTCCTGGGGTCTGAATTCACAGTTTTGTCTACCTTCAGCTAGGGGTCTCTCTCTCCATTGCCTTGTCCATAGGCCTTTAAAAAATCCATTGATTAACCCCTCACCAATCAGTTTTTGAATGGGGGTGGCATACAGGAGTCCTATAACATAGCATAATGACAATTACAAATTCAGACAGCTCTTTGTACTGTGCCACTGTTGTAAAACTTCAATTTAAGAAGTGCAGATAGTAAATGACCTCTTGGGAGAAAATGTTTTTAGTTAAACCTTATTAATTTGACCCTAATCTGACCCAAAAACCCAGGATGGAAAAATATGAATTTCCAGGAAAAGTACCATTTCAAACTAGCCTAATATATATACTAGCAGATCTGACCTGCGTTGCTGGTAGTTCCTATGAAGCCCCTGACTATAAAGTCACTGCCTGTTCAGTCTGTGTCTCCTCTGTAGTCCCTGCCTCAGCAGTCCTCCACCTCTTTAGTCCCTCACCTCTGTAGTCCCTCACCTCTGTAGTCCCT
>JAAUXU010021111.1_pt1 | contig 16059 bp, 14 predicted proteins | sample 7278151 | NCBI WGS metagenome assembly JAAUXU01 (sample SAMN14350113, study PRJNA611818) | marine sediment metagenome | isolation source: surface marine sediment (1.8m) | place: French Polynesia: Moorea | collected 2018-08 | reverse complement strand
GCACTTAGTTTTGGCATTTTGCCACCCGCTTCAACACCTGGTATGTTGTAAAGTGCTATTTGACCACATGTTCTTTGAAAATAAAACAGCCAAGAAGACGAAAAATGCGATCTTAAAAAAGAACTACTAGTTCAGGGCCAAACGGTAAACGAAACCTCCAATTTTTGGTTTATCTTCAAAAAAAGGGGGTAGGGGAGAAGATGTTTCCTGCAAAACGGTGCCCGCAGTCTCACCTGTGGTACGCCAGAGGCTGGATAGAAAGATTGTGTTGTAGTGCCAAAGATTAGCTCACCATAGTGATGAGGAGCGAAATTTGGGACACCGAGACATAATAACTTGTTTTATAGCATACGATCAAAAACTTGTGAAAGCCACTTTAATCGCGTTGATTTTTGTCTGAAATATCCCTTATGTGTGTCAAGTAAAAGCTCAGTCTGGGGAGCAGTGACAAGTGCTTGCAGATGAAGTTCTTGAAGTCATCATGCGTGGAGACAAGCATCAGCTGACAAAGTTTTGTTTTCACTAAGTTCTGGTTAATTCTCTGAAGTTCTCCGGATGCTTTGCTTTGGCGGCTAATGCAACTATTTGAGGACATATGCCCGAAAAAGTTCATGTAAAGCTAATTTTGAGGTGTGCTACAAGTAGTACTACAAAGACTGTTTTACAAGCAGGCTGAAGAAAAAATTTTGAGTGCACCCTCAACTCTTCCAAAATTTTCAGCTTCCCCCCTCTCGCCAGCGCTTTGTTTTTCTCATAGACAAACATAAATGTCAGCGTTAAAGTTGATCTCAACTTTGCCAGAGGCCTGCATTCATGTGTTTGAACTGCAGGTCAAGTTAGAACAATGGGGCGAATGTGAGTCATTCTATGAAGAATCTCTTAAAAGAACAGAGTGTAAGATCTTGTCTTTGTTTCAGTGTATCTCCATTCATGGCTGAATGCCATGTAAAGGAAAAAATATCTCGGTTACAGTAATGAAAAATGGCTGGACGGAAGTCATGACTCAGTGGCGTCCACTGTGCTCCCGATAAGACTGTGCGATATCTTGAACTAATCGATATCGCGCTATTCGATACCGACGTAATGAATGTTGAATGTGTCGCGGCGAGACTGCAGTCAGTGCAGACAATACCTCGTCTTCGATATAAAGGATCGACTCTCCACTCTGGGCCCGAGTGACACGAGAGCCGTAGATATCGGTTTAACGACAGTTCGACGCAACTCTTACCGGCGCAACTCTTACCGGCGCAACTCTCACCGGCGCAACTCTCACCGGCGCAACTCTCACCGGCGCAACTCTCACCGGCGCAACCCCAACTGATACAATAGACTAAGATGAGGAACCCTAACCGACGCAGTGGATTGAGATTTAAGCATGGTTGCACATGAGTCTTAACGATACAACATGTACACTGTAATTTGATCAAATGTGTGGCTGGGTGGGTGGGGGGTGAAATGGGTGTCCCCGTCTTTGATTGCAGAAATTCTTGGCCAGTATTCAATGATTTGGCATCACTTTTGGATTACTTGGATCAATCTTCTACTGTGTTGGTTGGGGTTGTACGGGTAAGGATTGAGTCGCAACGTTGCAACGTGCTGCTAGTCGGGTCTGGAATGCAAGATGCAGACAGACAAGACCTAAGAAATTGTTTGATACGCTCAAGTGCATATGTCAAAGACGCTTGGTGCAGAGAACCGAGATTTTTTACGACGTACCTAGCCGACTCAGGGGCCCAAGGTGGTATAGATTAGTGTACGACCGAAAACCGATACATTTCTGTTTCAGCAGATACATTTCGGCAGAAATAAGGGATGAAAATGTATTGGTGAAATTTTCCTGCATCGGTGCCTTGTCCACAAGATCCTGTACTGGTCGAAACACCCTGTGTCAGCCAAACGAGGTTTGTTTCAGGTGAAACAGACTGATGGAGAGGGAGAAATCACTTGCTTCATTCTCTCATCCTAGAACTGTATCTGGCAACCCTGTACAGCAAATGGCACATTTTTGCTCACAGCAACAACGTGGCAACGAACAACGTGGCTTCGTTGTTCAAAGACAACTGAATTTTGTCGTGGACTCTTTTTCGCTAGTTAATTATTGGTTCAATCTCTTTCAGCCAATACAGTCCTATTTCGACAGAGAGAGGACTTTATCGGCCGAATATCGGTAGTGGCCGATTATTGGCCATTACCGTTTCGGCCGAAAAAGATAAAAAATCTTGTTTCGGTCGTCCACTGCCCCAGACAGAGCAATGGAAGTGCTTCTCTGCAGGTCATCGCGATTTGCCTTCAGATCTGGCAATATTCGATGTTTATCAAGTTTTTCGCGATATTCGATGTTGGTACCATGCATCGCACAGTCTTGGCAACTCCGGAGTTGACTCGTGTGCAATTATGAAGTTCGACCAAGCTCAGGGTCCAGTTCTGATGACGCAGCTACAGAGAAATAACTGCAAGGCTTTTTTCTCGAATAGTCGAGACAGCAATTCACGGAGTGAAATTGTCTCCGTTAAAGGCTTCAGCAGAAGCGACGGCGAAGAGACGCGGCGCACATGTGCGCTCGTGGCGCTATGGACTAAAATTGATGTGTGGATAAATCCTTTTTTAGAGCGTAATGTGAGAGCCGACTACATAGTCGCCTGCGCGTTGTTCACAGGTGACTTTCAACGCCTTAAGAACGAAAATCTTCATAGCATAGAGAAAATTTCAATTTGCAGAGAGGTATTGCATGAAGGCACATCCATTTCTCTCTTTCTCTCCCTCTCCAGTGCATGCGTGCATGCGTGCGTGCGAGCGTTTGTGTGTGAGAGAGAGAACTTGTGATTATGTCTTTGGTGTGAGAGGAATGTCAACAGTTGAGCCTAGGGCACACGTCACAGAGTGCATTATTGCTTGATAAATGTGAGCCGCAAATTATACCTGGCCTCTGGCAAGGCCGGTAGCCAGGCCCCAGGCCGGATGCGGGGGCCTGTGGCGTTGGGTGTGTTGGCCACATACTCGGCCCGCCTCCCGCCTCTCCGGTGCAGGGCCTACATGGAGTATGCGGACGGGGCCTCTAGGGGTCCTTTTTTGTGCGGCTCACGCTGCAGGTTGTAGATGTGCCTGGATTTTGTCAAATAGCACCAGTAGCAGGAGGTTTAGGTAGGTGGCAGATTGACTTTTTTCAAAAGGAGCAAATGGAAAAGGAGGGATGAAAGCTCAGGAGATTGAGTTGGTGCCGTCGTCAGCAAAGAGGAAAGAAAGGTTCTAAAAAACGAAATCATTTTTTGGCGCAAAGGGTGAAAGAAGAATGCAAAATTGTTGAGGAGGGGGCCCCAATTTTCACCAAACTTCATGCAAGTGTAGTTGGCATCAGATGAGTCTTTTCCTTGGCATGAATGAACCTCTAATGCGAGTCAGGTCAGACCAAGTTTCCGGCTTAGCTGGCAAAAGTGCTCAGAGAATGCCTGGAAAAGTCCTCCGGAGTCTTGACCCTCAGAGAGATGGATCCTTGGCCTATGGAGATGGTTTCCACAGCCACTCACACAAATTCTAGTTAAATATACTGTTATCCTCATTGTTTATATCCTTACGCTCTGTATTTGTGCGTGCATATCAAGATGTAGATAGACAGAGGTGTCTGAGCAGGGCTTCCGTCACCTCCTCTCGACCGGGGAGAAGGTGAAGGTGAAGGTAAAGAAGAAGAAGAAGAAGAAGGGGAAGATGAAGGGGAAAGAGGAGAAGAATAATAGAAAAGAAGAAAAAGAAGCCCAAGTGAGGAAGAAGCGATGAATGGGGTCCCATCCTCAAACACAAAGTTCTTTTCTTCTCTGCTCCTGCCCCAAAGGCAAGAAAAGAGTCTCTTCACTCGATCAGACAAAATGAAAGTCGGAGTCAAATAAAGACGTCATCACCTCTCTGGTGTAGATTTCAAACTCCTTTGTTCTTATTGTACCATGTAGAAAGGTTCACCTTAAGCGAAACATTTGGGAACGCCGATTCAGCCTCTTCTCGTTGCTCGAGATAAAGAAACGACAAGAATTTGTCGTTTGATTGGATCCCAACATTCCTCTTTTTTCACGATGCTGCTTTTCCTTCAGCTAAAGGAGGATGACCAGGGAGCTATGAAATTTAAGACTGTTCGCCCAGTGGGGATGTCGAGTCTGCAAGCGTGAAGAGAACGTTCATTGTGATTGTGTACGAGGATGTGGACGTCTCCGTGAGAAATGAATTGCATTTAGTTGCTTGCTCAAGCATAAAGACAAAGTTCCCTTGAAAAGTCATACTTGGTTGAAATTCTTGGATCCACTGGGGTTAGCGCACGCACAGCGCTGTCCAGCTGTCAGTCCAAGTGCTCCATGTTCATCCTTGTCTGGTGGAGCCTCTCTGTTCACACCTCTCCTCACGCTTTAGTGTCCAACAGGCACAAGAAAGGATCAAGGAGGAGTAGAAAAGGGAAAAGGAGAGAGATCTCGAGCTCATTCTGGATTATGATGAGAGAGGTCGCATCTTGGGAAAAAGAGTCAGGAGAAGTGAGACATCAACAAGCACGAGCGCGTCCTCCGCTCCGACGTCATGTTCCACGTCCTCATTGCCCAGCTTTATCCTGATCCCCCTGGCCCTGGTCCTCGGCACACACCAAGTGATGGCTGACAGTGATTAGATCGACAGATCGATTCTTTCTCACTTCTCTGTCTCACGTACATTCTTCCGCTCTTGTCATTCGTCTTCTCCCGGCCTCTTCTCTCTCACACACAGACGTTCTTTCTCCCTGAATATGGATTACAACAAGTTGTCCGCGGCCTGGTAAAAACCTGGACAGGAGGTCGAAAACTTGGTTTGCCATACTTAGATTTGTCAACTCCGTGTCTACCTCGGAGAACAACAAGCACCCGACCGAGAGTCAGAGCGAGCTTTTCCCTTATGGCCAAACTGCCCAAGCTGCAGTCTAAATAGTTAGCTTCTTTTTGCCGCGATCGATACCTCTCTGGCCTCTGCGTGTGTGTGAATGCATGTCTGTTCTCCTTCGTGATATCGCGCTCTGACCATTCCCCTGCTCTCCTCCCATCTCTATTGCTGATTTTTGGCCTTCTCAGAAGGCCATGAATAGGTAGGGAGACGACGTCTCCGAACACTAAGGAAGTCCTTTCTGATCATGCATAGAAAAAGTCCAATACGACGAAGCTTTTTTCTTTTTCTGCTGTCCGCCTAGAAATCGGGCACAGTCTGCTGTCCATCCTCTCCGGATGCTTATGAGCAACCGTGGAAAATACATCAGCAGCATGCATGTGGAGGACGAAATCGTCCTTTCTCTGCCATAGGCACCATCTTTAATAGTGTATGAAATAAGATAGTACTGGCGTCATCGTCTAAGCCCCAAACAAATGGCTTTCATTGCCTGCTCAATATCTTCCAACGAGAGAAACGTCCTTGTCAGCAATACCAACCGAGGTCCTAATAACATATTGCCCTGATTCCGACAAGCCAAAATATAACGGCACGATCATCAACTACATCATGCACTGAAGTTAGCCCGAAGATTTGAATGATATTGGTCTGTGCTGCAGGGATATTGGTAGACTTGGTTCATGCTGCGCCGTTGGCTGGCACAGTTGCTTGTCTTGCTCCAAGTCACTGTTGGACCGACTTTTATGGGTGATTTTACCGCCCAGAAAATGGGTCTCTGCCTCTCTTCTTCGATTTCCCATCGTCCCCGCTGTTGCTTGACCGCAGACAATACTTCTTACAGGCCTTCACCTTCAAAGAGCAGCGAAGAATGAGTCTTATAAAAGCTGTACTCGTCGGAGCCGCCGGCGTTGCCTCCGCCGCCCATGATGGCAGGTGTGTTGGGGGTGAGAAATCGATGCAATTTCCGGAAGAACAGCTCAAAATCAACCATGCTTCCGGCCTTCAGCGTGACGCAAACGAAGAAAGTTATGTGAAAAGATTGAGCACGGTATTAAGTTCTCTCCATATGTCTTTGTTGTATGAGGAAAGTGTGTGTGTGTGTGGGGGGGGGGGGATACAGCACCATATGGGTGCCCAATATCTCACACTCTCTTAAAAAGTATTGAGGAGCGAGACACTGCAGCATGGGAAGATTTTTTTCGCGCCCTGCACAGCAAAGGATCCCTGTTCACAGTGGCGGATTTCATCGCTCATATGTGTCACTCATACAGAACGTCCCCCTGTTCATATCGGCCCTTGACTATGACGGATGCGTCCAAAACTCGTCCAGTGCAAACGCGCCCTAAACGTGAAACATAAAGCAAATCTATATTTGCTCCATGTTCAGTTCAGCCGTTGCCGAGGAAGGTCAGAAGTGAGTGAAATTGTCCTTGCACCCTTTGACATGATTGGCCTTTTTTGCCGTGCTGCCCGCGGGTTCAAGCGGCCGTGTCATTATCCACCTGCTGCAGTGAAAGCCCTTTTTCTTCTCTCCTTGCAGCCTGCAAAGTGATTCAAAGAGATCCATTGCACTGTGTAATAAAGCACATTCATGCAACAAGTTTTTCCTTCTTTCAGACCGTGGGGTGGCCGGGGGAAAAGAGGGGGGGGGGAAGTGCGCGAGGGCGTCAGAATGGAACAGTCGACCGTTAAGACGCGTTTATTCAGAGGCGAAAAAGTTCCGCCAGGGTGAGCGCATCTTTTGTGCACCTCAGCAGGGCGAGCTGACGCTAACTTTGGAGACGACATCGGTGCAACGTAGAAATTTCATATGCGCCAGATTATGCTTGGTCACAGCGCAGAATTACATGATATTCATGATTTTGCACTTCCTTCTCTTTTCATGGTTGAATATTTGACGTAGAAAATATGAAAGAATTTCCTCCGGAGCAGCTGAGACCACTTTATGGAGAGCCATTCAATGATATTGAAAAGCTTTCACTTCGAGACTGCTGCTCTTTTCCTCAGAATAGAGATGAGGTTTATCTTGCAAATTTCGTCCTTTTCTGCCAGAAGAAAGTCTTGGGCCATCAGAGTGCTAAAGGATAGAAAAGGGGTAGAAAAATGATGTGTCACAACTCATATTCTCCTCAAAATGAGATAACATCAAGGGTATATGTATGCAGGGGAGGGGAGAGATACAAGGGCAGTGCTTCTAGGTCCTTGAGCGTTGAGTCTTCTTTTATCTGGGTCATTTTATAGGGATATGTGCGTTCAGAGATAGGATATTGCATCCATACTTGAGGATACACGAACTTGTCGCATTCGACCCAAATGTTTGTCCTTCGCACTCTCAGTGTACTTAAATGGAGGCTCCCCTCCCCTCGTCCCCTGGATAAGCATCTTTTGTAGCTCAGGGCTGCATCCGCACTGTAACGCTGGCAGTATATGAGATATCTGACATATTTGTCGACAGGCCTGGAGTCATGTTATAATGCACTTTCCGATGTGGGAAATGTCGTACTATCCAAACAGGCAATCAGGGATCTTCACGGGGATCTCACATTTAGACACCTTAGTCGTCCTAGCGTCAAGTAAAAGTGTAGTGAACGTTCATTATTTCCTCTAATGTTAATTTCGCGCCTACCCAACGTCTCATTTAGGCCCTGGCAGATCTGAGACCCCTAGGAAGAAAATGGACGGCACAGCCTGGGAGCTCGAGGAGTCTCGAGCCATCGATCAGGATCTGGCAGAACTTAGGAGCCCAAATGGACCCTAAAACTTTGACTTTGCTTTCTCCCCCCTCATTTGGAAGCTGTACTTTTTAGAAGTCCTTGTCCGTTCTCTTTGGGCTCATTTTGCCACCACCAACCCCAACAATGTGCGGTTTGTTGGCTCTGGCAGTATTTACAATGTGGCTGGCGCAGCATCCATTTGGGGAAAATGTACGGCTGTTGCAGCGTTATCTTTGTAGTTAGAAACCTCTACTTAATCCGGAGTGCCGACGCTAGAGATGGACTGAGTAGGCTGCAACTGTTTTCAAGTGCGACTTACTCCATGTCTGTGTTTTTCTTCCCCTTCCATCCGTACCAAAGTCCTCCACAAAAAAAGGAAAAAATCATAGGGGGCTCCAACGTTTGGGGACCAAGTTTTGGAGAGCATTTGCAGCTGGAGATTGCAAATTAATCGCATAGAAATCGAACCATGGAGGGCCCGAAATAGAGACGCCTGAAAAAGCCCCCCCCCGAAGAAGACTCTGGCAACCCTGTGGCAGTCCCGAAAACATGTTCTATGGCCAGCACATTTCCCCCTGCCCCCTCCGAGAGTGGCCCAGGACCTGAGAGCTCGAGACAGTGCTTGAACCCGATTAAAAAAAAGACCTCCAGGAAAGAGTCCACATCCCTAACAGCGGACACATTTAAAGCACCAAAGAATAGTAGCAAGAGCAGCGTTAAGCCCATTCCCTGGCGCCCACGCGCGCGCGCGCGCGCTCAGAAACGATCGTCGGAGAGAGCGAGGGCGAGAGAGAGGAGATGCTCAGTTTGTGTAAGAGGCCTCACTGAGAAGGAAGCAAGAAGAAACGGAAAGAGGTAAGGAGAGAAAATTTCACTGTCACAAGGCTAAATCCTGCTCAGGGGTCCTCTCAGTGCTGGCAGGAGTGCATGAGGCAAGCTTTTGGGTGTCTTTTGATCTTGTGGGATACCTTTTATGTGCTGGAGAGAGTGCCAAAGTTAAAGACAGAGGAAAGCTGCCGAGTGTTCTTCTTTTTCTCCAAGGCAATTGCTGTGGAAAACAGAGCAAGAGGTTTCTGTCACACTCACACCAGAAGTCTTTCTTCTTAAATAAGCTTTCGACTTCTTGAGCCGGGGTTAAAACTTGGAATGGGTAACTTTCCGGGCAGAGAGGACAGTCTGGGCAGACGAGACCAGCACCGGCGCCGAGTCGAAGACGAACGCGATGCTCTGGGCGAAGTGGTCCAACCTGGGTGGATTGTGGAATCACGCTTTTCTCTCTGTCTCTCTCTCTCTTGGAGGCTGTCGAGTAGGTGGGGGGAACAAATCCAGTATTTTTACACCATTTTTCTCCCTCCTAAGTAGACACGGCTGAAGTAGATCCAGGATTAGGACGCAATCTAGCCCACAATTAATACTGCCTCCCCCTCCAACACTTTCTTAGAGGTGTTTTTTTTTTGCACAAAATCACTGACTTTTTTTCTTCTGCCTGAGACAAAACTTTCTCTTCCTTTTTCGTCTCTCATTTATGCCTTGTTGCTTGATGATCCGGGCCTATGTAGCAGGGAGGCCCACACAGGGACCTGCCGAGTGGGAGGGATTAGATTGGCCTGGCTGGGCGAGTTGGGGATATACAATGTGTATGTACATGCAAGGCAGTGCCCATTTTTCCCCCTCATCCCAGTACATTGTGCTAGGCATTACACGCTTTCTCCACTTTCTGGAGCAAGAAGTAGGGAGAAGGCGGCTACACAACAACGTTTGACACACACACACACACACGCACTCGCGCGCACATACTCACACTGGAGAACAGAGAGATTAAGACTATGGCTCAATGACAACACAGCCCATATTTGACTCAACGTCTCCCCAGACACGCACACACACACACACACACACACGTCCATGTAAAGCCTGACAGTGTAAATTGGCAAATTGACAGGAAGCACTTATTTACTAGTAGTGATGGAGCGAGCCACGAAAACGCGGCCCGCTGGCTCGTCCCCGAGCTCTGCCTCCCGAGATACGGCTCGTTTGGATAACTCGACTCAGCTCATGAGCCGGCTCATGTCAAACTCGAAATCTTGAGCAGGATTCCATGTCAAAGAGAAGTGTACCCACTTCAATTGTTAAGAAAAAGTCCAAATTCCATCTATGGTCCATGTTCCAGTCATGCTGTTGTGGGGGAAGTCGCGGTAAAAGTCTGAGATTTTTTTCACGACTGCTTGGGTAACAGGTTATGCCCTCTATTCCGCGATGTTTTTTTGTTTTTGAGAAAAACCAGCCTAAAAACCTGCCATAATTCATTCATATTGCCAAATTTTCCACTTTTTACTCCTGGCAAAGTTGCAGTAAACAGTGGCAAACCAGAGAAAAAGTGAGCAGCACCGCCAAGTACTCGCTGGTGAGTCCCCACGGGTTGAATCCGGGCCCCGTCAGTTCCCACCCCCGATCCTCCTTGAGTGAGCCCGAACGTGAGCCGGCTAAAGCCTTCATCTGCTCTATCACTATTGACTGAGTACAACGAAATCCCCGCAGCCACCGTGCAGCAGATTCCCCCCCCCCCCCTTCCACGTCGTCAGCTAATTGCTTCTTGTTGCGTGGTGTCCCAAAAGTTGCTGTCTGGTTCAGGGACTGCGACTGAGAGCTCCTCACTCACCGTGGGGAGTTAATTTTGACACGCCCTGTACGTACTTACGCGGAGAACGAGGAAGAATTAAGAGCAGCCTCGAGCAGTGAAACTGAAGCCTGTTTACGTGAGGCATAACTTTGTTTCTTCCCCCTCCCCCCAGAGGTTTTCTTGGTAAGTGTTGAGTTCCAAGAAGCCCCTTTCTAAACTTCATTGCTACTCTTTTTCTCATGCCTGGGATGAAATGAGGGAGAGATGACAAACGCAGATCTGGTCTCGCGTGCGTTTCCCCATGCAAATCTGGCAGATTTGAACAAATGAAGACAAGGGTGAGCGTTGCCAAGTTGTTGCCAGACTCGGGTTTGCCCCGACTCGGGCTTTTTCCTCCAACTCTCCAACTCCGCAGACGCAGAAGACTTTTTTTCTGAGGTGACGTCCGTTGCGTCTTCATCAGCACGCAGAGCAGCAGCTGCAGAAACAACAATAACGCTAACGATGCACGCTTGTGTGGTTGTTGAGTACGAGTAGTATTTTTTGGGTGGTGGAGAAGTAGGGGAGGATATCTTTTGCCTGGGTCTACTGAGCCCATTTCTGAGCTGTCTACGTGTGTATTCAGGGCCCTGAGCAGTTCTGAAATTTGCATAATTCAATATGAGTCCTAGCAGGATACTAAAAACTGTTCGCTTTAGGCACCGAAAAATGTTTGCCTAATGAGGAGAAAGCGCCCGATTTTTTTTAGGCCTTAACGATAATATTTCTGGGCTGGTGGCGCACGCATCGAGCAGTCGAGTTCGCAAGCACACGAATCGCTGTGCGATCTTTCGCTATTCATCCATCGATGGACATCGATGCTAATAGTGGCTAAATACAATTTCTTGGATGTGTGTTCGTGTTTCGTATCGAAATATATGGGATACCACTTTTGGTTTCGATATCGATACTTTCACGGGAGTATGAAGAGCACATTGCACTGAATCCCTCAGCGTTGTTTAATGCGCAGAGAGATTTCCTTTACAATATACCATTTTGCTTTCATGACCACACTTCAGTGGTCCACCCAAATATCATGTTAAGAACAAAAGTTGAAACCGTGCTAAGAGGTTACGGTCAGCGACATAGTGTCAATGCCCACAGGCGAAAGTGACGAATGACTTTCTTCATACCGTTAAGAAATAGACATTAAAGTTTCATTTAGATGGCTTGTCTTAAGATTTCATATCTTACGAATGTAGGTATGACTAGGAGACAACGACCGACCAAGGCCTCTTTTATCCTCTCAACAAAGTCCGTCTTGTCCCCCCTGATGTGTCTGGACCCCCATTTCACCCCTCCTCCTGTTGTCCTTCCAGTAAGTCATTCCTTTCACGGTTTGCTGACCAGGCATATATTTTGCGACAAAGGCTGGGTGTGCAAAACGCACCATCCCCCAAACAGCATTTGTGCTAACCCTGAGGTTGACATTGGCTCTGCTGTACGGACTGACGAAGGCGCACACACACAGGTGCAGTGCAGTTAAAGACAGCACTGCTCGTGAGTCGTGTGCACTGTTATATTGATGCTGACTGCGAATATCGTTCGAAATCTCGTCGACTTCGACAAATCGTGGCACATCGCGCACCATAGTTATCTAACTGCCGGTAGAGCCAGTTACAGCCGGCATCTGATTTTGTCACATTCAATTTCGGAAGATATTTGAGTTTGGAAACATTTTTTTTTCAAGGAAAACTTCTTCAAAGTAATAAAAATCATTCAATTCTGAAAACCTTGCCATGAAGGCACATTCGATTTCGTAAACTTTTTTGAAATACTCCGCCCATTGTAGAAGTGCTTTTTCTGCAGAAAAAAAACCAGCTCGACTCCACCTCAACGTGAAGGGAAATGCTTAGTGAAGTCGTTCAAACAGGCCAAGCAAAGTCAAAACATAATTTCTCCCTGTGCTAATCTTTGTACTTGGTTGTCAGTTTAATCTGTGTCAGGCAATCTACAGGGTGGCGAGGGCTCAGCATTGCATCTTTGAGAGGCAACGGAGCAAAAGATGCGTCTCCACCCTGTGCAATGCTTAAGGGCTTTGAAAGCAATCCGATTTGGTCACGTGCAACAGACGACTTGGCAAAGTCGACTGCGTCTCCCGCAACAACTGCATCTGCCGGACTCGTCCGGCTCAGAGAATCTCTTCATTCTCACTACATGAGCAAGAAAGTTCTTTTCCACACAAAATCCCAGTTTACTTCACCACCAGAGGCTGACCAAATCGTAGCACCCGGATTCTTAAGCGATTTTGCCACAGGCTGCTTATACCAATGTCCTCGTCGCACTGGACGGAATCCTTTGAACTGAGTTGGGATGATATGAGCAGTCTGGGACAAAATCACTCGAGCATCCGAGTCCGGGAACCCCTCAACTGTCCTGTATTTGTGAGCTCTTCTCCACAGAGAGAAGGCTCGAACCGGACTCCACTTTTCCTGTGTTGCCTGCACTGAAGCGCGCGACAGCGCAAACTGATCGACATCACGATACTCGATATCGTATGAATTAATTGTGGGGTTTTTCAGTCCCTCGCGGTGGCGCTTTTGTTCATGTCTGACGTTGGCATTTTTCGGAACTTTGCGGGCTGAACCAGCCCATAGTTCCTTCGTGATTCCACCCAAATATCGCCAAAGCTTCATACATATAGCGATGTTCGATATCGAAACGAGAGACCGCACCCGAGCGGGCAAAAATTGTCAGCTTTCACGCGTAGCAAGAGATCCTTCCAATGAGCTAAAAAAGAAAAAGATGTGTTGCTATTGCATATCCAGCGTTCGTAGGGCGGCAAGACGAACTCTACGTACGCAGTACACATTGGAGTACGCTGAGGGACGACGGAGGACTGCTATGACTGTGGAGAAAAAAACGATGTCTTCACCGAGCACTAAGAAAAGCTTTCTTCGCATGCAAACTTCACGCTTTGCATAATTCCTGGTAACCCTTTTAGTCTCCCTTCCAACCCTTCCTTCACCAGGAGGTGTCACGACTTCTACGGGTCTCAACGCGGGTTAAGCTGCCATACCCAAGAGAGCGTAGTTGCAACTCTTTCTGCACTGCTAATGAAAAGTTGCAGGTTGCTTTTTTTACATCAAGTGACTGAGGCTTTAGGAAAGCTTCCGCCCGCGAGCAAACTTGTCCTTATTTTGTCGCAATTCCCCGTTAAAACTTTTGGCACATTGACGACAAATTCAATCTACCTGTGGTACGTTACAACTTGTTTGAGAAGAAACTTTTCTCTCTCGGTTGAAAGTCAAGATAAATTCTACCCACTGTTCAAGTTTCCATCACCACCACCCCAATAGGAAGGCCCCACAGACAGCGGAATCTCACTTTTCTCTGTCAGCCTTTAAGGCCTTCTCAAGCCTTGTTCTCATGCTGGCATTTTAGTTTATTCAGGTATGTTTTATACATTTTTGCCTCTTTGGCCCCAAGAGTTGTCAAAGTCGCAGGGGGAATTTCAAAAACCACTTTAGCAGCAAAAAAAGTGAAAGCTGTCCTGAAGTCACTTGTGCCGTGACCTCGAGCCCAAAGTTTCACTCAGACGAAGATGAATTTGGGGCATGATCACTTAATAGAAGTTGAATGGGAGGTCATATTCAGCCTTCAGGGCCACGACATCTTGATGCGAGTAAATGCTCTAGTATGTGAACACCTTGTCACAGTGCTGCGTGACACAAAAGTCGGATGTGTTTCACATAACGACATTTCTTGCACTATGGTGATTTGGTGAAACGTCGACCCTTAGTGTGCGAAGCCGCAGCTCTCAGGTTATTATCTTCTCTTGTCGGTGGGGGAATGCTGCCCCTAAGGTGTCTCTGAGGACTGCAGGGATTTTGCTAAAGCGCGCAAATCCTAACCAATGTGAGCGTGCATGTACTTGGCTATTATGTAGTGCAGACTTCAACAAATGGCCGAAATAAAAAACTGGACTCTTTCCACCCTTACACGCGGAATGCCAAAGTGAAGGCCGGGTCCATTTTTCACGTTTCCTCTTTTCTCTTGATCCCTTTTGCAAAAAAGTAGGTTTGGGACTGCGCGAGGCGAAGTCGCAAAACTTTGTTGTCGAGTATCCCAACAAAAGTTTTCTTCGAGGATTGCAGAGGAGGAGAAGAAGACGAAGACGAAGGAGAACAAGAAGGAGGTTCAAGAAGACCAAGAAGAGGAGGATGATGATGACCGAGACGATAACAAAGAGGAAGACACAACCAAGTGTGCCCTCCATTTTGGGTTTCCACCCGCATTGTCCTGATGCATTTTTAATGCTCCTTCCTATCTCTGCGGAACTGGCAGCCGCGGCCCATGCGTGGACACACGGGGTGAGGGAGCAAAGTCTAAAAAGGAGGGGTGGTGGTGGTCAATAATCTCCCTCCTTTACGCCCCGTCGGGGGGGAGGGGCGTTCATGTTCATGGAACTTGTGTGGATGCAGTTGCCAATGAACTAAATGAACTTTGTGTTTTGTCCCCAGTTGGTCTGTGTTGCAGGCAATGAGCTACCAAAGTTGTCCTTTTTCTGCGGACAAAGTTCGAAAGTATGTAGAGAATGGAAGGAACTTGTCAGAAATGACATTAGCGACAATTGACAAAATTGGCAGCTGTATGACAATAGTACTTAACGTGCACTCGACAAGGTAGCAATTCACGATCTGGAGGTTGGCGCTGCCCCGAGGCATGAGGGCAGAAATGAGGGCTGCAGGGTACTTTGTCATGCATGCGAATTGTGTTTACATCAGATTGGCCACATTCATCACTAGATATTAGTCACTGACTATGCAACTGCAACCCCCCATACGTTGGTGAACATAGTCTCATTCTTTTGTAATAGTGCCTTAGGAGGTCTGACTTTTCTAACAAGCGACAGTACATAATAAGGGTAGTGAAGCAGTATTTCTCTGCACCCCATTAGCACCAACCAAATGAATGCAAAATAGACGTAAAAGTGTTTCATAGTCGACTCTCGCTCAAGTCACGTTGTCGGAGGAAATTTGTGGCTAAATCGAGACTGGCATAAAACGATACGAAACCCGCCCTGGAGCACTTGGGTACATTGAGTATTGACTTTTTAAAGCAATAAAGACATCAGCAGTAAAAACTTTAGATTCAAAGCTTCACTCATATCACTCACCTGAGTGCTTCTACTCAAGAAAAATTACTCTTCAGCGTTTCAGCCACTGTAGGCACTTTTGAAGCTCCTTTTGCTTTCATTTTTATTAAATTTTGTGAAAGATGAAACGTTTTGTCTTAAAATTACCTCATCTTGGATTAACCGACTGTGACCTGTCAAAACGCTTGTTTTTTGAATGAAAAAAGGGCATAACAATTGTGATTTGAAAAAAAAATCCTTCCACCGTACACATGACTTCATTAAGAGCTCTATTTGTCAGAACATCTGTCATCAGCACACACTGAACTAAATTCGACGTCTCGACCAAACGAGAGCCAACGGTACTTCAGGCAATTACGACTTGATGCTGAGACCTTAAAGTCTAAACTTCAAGGTCACCACTTGTGTCTCCAGGCAAGTGACATTTAGACACTCAATGAAGGTTGGTCAAGCACCCTCGAAAGAGGTCCTAGGGACAAAGTCAGACCTACTTCTACGAATGCTCTCATGTTGCACATTTGGGCATTTTCATGTTTCAGTATGCAGGTCTCGGTTCAAGTTTCTTTTCTGCCTGAAATTTTAATTTTAATTCTTCTTATATCGGGTGTTCCAAGAAGTGGTTTCTACAGTGTGAAGCTGCATACCACTGAATAAAGTCTTGTCCTCAGCCTCATACAACAGAAAAGGTCCACCTAAATGAG
>JAAUXU010021276.1_pt1 | contig 16067 bp, 14 predicted proteins | sample 7278151 | NCBI WGS metagenome assembly JAAUXU01 (sample SAMN14350113, study PRJNA611818) | marine sediment metagenome | isolation source: surface marine sediment (1.8m) | place: French Polynesia: Moorea | collected 2018-08 | reverse complement strand
CGCTGGAGTGGAGAAGGAAGCGATGCTTGGACGTCTCGTTGTGGACGCACCCCCCATCCCCGCCCCCACCCCAGGACCCCCCCCCTTCCCCCCCTCACATGAGAGGATTTGTGTGGGAAAGCGCATTCGCGGTCAAAGCCGAGAAAATTTCTCTCTCTCTGTCTTGACGCCGCCAAAACAACATTCCAGAGCGTATTTATGTGACTTATCTCTCAGGATCCTTCATCTCCTAAAGAATGTTTGCTTCCCCAGTGATAAGTTTAGTCGGGGTTGCAGTTCTTCGGCCTGAGCCTCGGCCCCGTCGCCGTGAGGCACGAGGACGACGTCCCATGGAATGACGTCGTACATCGACTGCACGAAGGTGTTCAGAGGAGAGGGGGAGAGGAGGAAGAGGATTAACAGTATGACAAAGGATTGAAGTGTCTTGGCTCATCACATAATTACACTGCACATAGATATATAGAGAGGGAGAGAGCCTCGGAGTTCTTGAGAGACTGGCTGAGGTCAACCCTTGGATTGCGATTAGCGCTTTTTCTGCCACTCGAGGTCCAAGTTTCAGTGCTGCCTACACGCGCACTGCACACTCCAGTGTCGTGGAAGTCAAAAAATGTCCGATGGGTATTATCGAACTGGAGATGAGAGAGGTCAATAAGAGGGAGGGTTGGAAGTGATAGATGAGTGACATGACGAGGACAAAAGAGAAGTAAACTAGAACGGGGGGGGGAAGGAACTCACATGATAGATGCTTTAAGTGGCAAACACTCCAAATGCGTTAAGTCTCTGAGCTCCTAACGCACTTGGGTTTTGTGGTGCAAAATCTCTTCCTTTCCTCTCATGTTTGTCCTTCCTTGACTCTTTAAAAAAAGATGTCGGAATTGCTCTTCAGCCAGAAGATTTTGGACCTTGGCTCAGTTAAAAGTAGCTATTTCTGGAAGGACTGGCGGAAATTTGACGGTCTTCGAGATCAATCATTCTCTGGCAAATGAATGTCTTACCCAGTACCATTTATGCACTTCCAGTCTCACAGTCGACTGTCCTCTCTGTCTCAGAAGAATGGCACACTTTATATAAATGTATATATACTATATATATATGTGTGTGTGTGTGTGTGTGTGCGAAAATGGCCTTTAACTTGGCAGCAAAAAAGAGAGGGGGCAGCAGCACCTGAGGGCGTGCTGGGCTTTAATTGCAGACTTGAAATTTTTGCCAATCCTCCTTTCGTCTCTCGATTCTGCAGCGACGAGAAATTAGTGTGAGAAATCCTTCAAGTCCAGTCATTTTTCTAGTTTTCTCTCTCACTCAGTTCTGTGTCTGTTTGTCTGTAGGAGCAGCATTGGATTCGTTGGCAGTGGCGGCGTCTGCATTCTGTCAGTGCTGGAAAACTTGGTCAGAGCCATCATTAGTAAGGCTGACTCTACACATGCGCGCCTCTTTGGCCCGGGATGATCGCGGAGTCACTCTTGCTTGTACACACACGTGTCAGGGGCCTGGCTGAGAAAAAGGAGAAAATGTCCAGATCGACGTTGCTGCTCGTGGCGATTCACCTGTCCCACTTGCTCGAGAAGAAGTAAAGTCAGGATTGACTTTTTGGGGAGGGAAATGTTCCAAACAATTCTCCTTTCCTCAGACTTTCTTATCTCAAGTTTGTTTGGGGAGAGACAGAAGTTGTCCAGGTTCTTACTGATTCCTTTAAAAAACAGTTTCACTTGCATAATGTAGTGTTGTTCATGGAGGTCCCCCCCCCCCCACGGCCTCCACTCAAGATTCTAGAGAGTTGTTGTGAAATTTCTTACACTCTGCGCTCGCGTGGGCGTCCCCCTTGTGGTGGGAGGTCGGGAAGATGTTGGGCTTCTCTGCGGACTTCACACCCAGAAAACGTCTGAGTAGCAGCAGAATCTCCCCCGACGAACTCATCATGTCGGTGTAGGCAGAGTCGAGCTCTGCCCCATCCTTCACGCAGCCTTGAATATTCTCGCAGCATGTGGCGAATGTTGCCCATTTACAGACGGAGAAATTGCATGGAGATGCGATTCCAGATTTGGAGAGGCAATCGGTTAAACTGAGGTCATGAATCAATGCTCCGACTGTAGCGTTTGAGTCTGCGACACCGCAGAGAAGTTGACTGAAGAGGAGTGCATTCTGAGTGAAAGGGGAAGAGGTTCATGGCGGTCAGGGCCATGAAGGCGGACGGCGTCAGCGACGTGTGTGTGTTGGGGAGGGGGGGGGGGCAGACTGACAAAGGCCTCACTGTCTGCTGCACATGCTGCTCGCTTGATTAGCATTGTTCACTCAGCGGGGCTTTATTATGAGAAAGAGGGGTGGGCTAACCTCCCCTCCCCCCCTCCTGCAGGGATTATTATTATTGGCGGAAAAGCGAGAACGAGCGATTTTGGCAGTGACTCGCTCGATTCGCGGGTGAAAGTTTTCACCTGCCTGCCTTGGATAAATGGGAAGTGATACGTACAATGTGGCAGAATAAATAGGACCTCTTCTGCGTGCGTGCTCGTGTGTGCGTGTGCGTAATTACAGCTTGCGGTTGAGGCAATTTGCGTGGCAAGAAAGAAAAGTCTCTGGGCCGTCGTGGGCCTTACGTAACGCAAAACCTGCCTGAAAGTTGGCAATCGCAGGCCCAAGCTTCAAATCCCCGCATAATGTACTTCAGCGAAGAGAGTGAGAGAAAAACTGTGATTCCTTGAGTCAGACGTTTCCTCAGTCTATCATCAATATCCGCTAAGAAAATCGTTGGGTTCCTGTCTGACATTGACCTCTGAGGCCCAATCCGACTGATGATGATGGCAACATTTTTCAGTAGTCCTGACACCCGATTATGGGGTAGGTTTGACTGGAGGGGGAAGGGTAGGGACTGTGGGCCTAGAGAGAATCCTGCACGGGTCATGATTTGTCACTGCTACGTGCCTATCAAGCAAATTTGGGTGGCCTCAGGCAACCTGAGTGAGCTGCTTCGACACGTGGAATTCATGATACAGGAACTGTTCTCAGCGGAAAAGAAGAAGAAAATAAAGGAAAGACAGGTGCCGATTTAATGAGCGGGGCCTTCAAGGGCCTTAAAAGGCTATTGAATTGTTAAGTGCGACTTGCCAATGCAAATTTTTTTGCCAACACACGCACAAACTTGCTCCCTCGGAAGTTGGTGTGCGTAATTGAGTAGTCCAGAGGAGCCTCCCCTACACAAATTGGTTCTTTTGAGCACTAACTTCTAAGAGCAATTATGCCCCATATCAAAGTGAGCTTGTCCGACCGAGTGCAGCTCTCAGCCATTATGTTTATGAATATTAGTAGGAACAAAATGCATCCTCACGGTTCTCCAATTATTGATCTTGATCTTTCTCTTTATTCGACGTCCTCCGAGAGAGTTTCCAGCTCGTTTTGCGGGAAGGGGGGGGGAGGCCTGAGAAGGCCTAAGCCACGTTGCCATTTCTTCTTCTTGACTTTTAAGGAGAGCAGTCAATAAGTATAAAATCATCAGAATGCTGAGCTCGCAAAGTTCACGGAATTCGCTTAAAATTAGCTGAACTTTGAGGCATACCTGAGACAGGAGCAAAAATCTCAAGGTCGCGCTCGCTGACGCGTGCGCGCGTGCGCGCGCGCTCGCTCGCTGGCTCACACACAAAAATGAACACGTCCTTTGTCTCCAGGTCCCAAATTGCCGAGACGTTTTGCACTGCCAAAGCCCTGTCATTACTGATCCTTTTTTTTTTTTTGCAAACCGAAAAATCCTGGTCGTAACCGCGTTTTCGCCACCTTCCTCTTGGTGCCTGCCAAAGCCTCCTCCAGCTTCTCCTTCAGCTGCTACTTATTTCCAGCCCAGAGTCTGCATGTCAGAGACAATCTGCTGTAAATTATTATTCAAAATTTTTCTCGCGTGTCTTCTTCATAAGCCCAAGGTCTCACGATTTTTCGCATCTCCTCCTCCTCCTCTCGCATAGCGCACGCTTCGATAACTGCAGACCAAGGATTGCTAAAGCTCTGGACGCCCATCTCAGAGGTGGGCAAGCAGACCTTCTTCTCCGCTGTCCTCCTCCTCCTCCTCCACACACTTGTTTAGACAGTCTTGGGGGTCGCTGTTTTCGTGCAGAGTCAATAGCTTTTCGGGGGTCCTTTGAAAGCGAGATCCTGGCAGTTTCTTAGGCGCTCTCGGGCTCTTGTAAGTCACCTGGCTCTCATATGACAGTACAATGGGCGCATATTTGCCACCGCGCAGGCATGCATGCATTGAACGCAGGGAAACTTTCCTGGGAAGAGAATGAACGTTGATACCTGCGCACGCATTTGGACGATTTAAAAAAAAAAAGCAGGCCTGCAGCAGCCACCAGGCCTTTTTTAAGGGGTTTTGAAACGGTTTTACTGTTCATGGTCGGTAGATTTTGGCCAAAAACCGCGCCAAAGCCTGCTTAAACTTTCATTTTTTCACGCTCTGCTAAGACTTTTGGCACAAAGCTCTGCCTCCTCTTGACATTTTCTTCTTCCTGGGGCTGGCGCAACATGTGCACGAGGAGATCCATGGCTTGACCTCCAGACTGGAGAAGACGAGACCTTTTGCCTCGCCTGTCCAGGGGATGGAGAAGAAACATCTCTTCCTGGTCCTTGCAAGGCTTTAAAAGAGGGGAGGGGGGGGGAAGAAGATGGGGGAAAAAGTCCCCTTCACTCCGGGCCGGCCCGGGCCGGGTCTTGGACTGACAAGTCCTATTGGATGCTGGCTCAGTCAAGAGGGAAGTTTTTGTCTCGTGATGTTTTGTCATTAGGACACAACAAGTGGAATGAATGTCATCCTCTCCTCCGAAGCCTGCTTAACAGTGGTGGCAACGACTTATCGATATTCCGTACATACATGGCCGCTATTACGCTAGCTGGAAAGGACTTCTTACGCCGTTCCAATCTATCGAAAAGCGATAGGCTAAAGATATTTTGTGGTGATATTTCTCAACCTGGCCTTCCTGTATTTTGCAGTGGCAGCAGCAGCAGCAGCAGCAGCAGCAGCAGCAGCAGCAGCAGCGGCTGTCGCCGCCGCCGCGGCCGCCGCCATGGTCAAGGGGGTCCTCAAATTCCATTTCTGGGGGCCTTCGCGTTTCTACTCGGATTCGCCGTGTCCATGATAATGAGCATGCATCAGCAGCAGCAGCAACTGCTGCTGCTGCTGCCGCCACCGTCGCCCTCGTCGACGTCGTCGTCGTCCACCAGACTTGGTCGTGCAGCGTCATCTTCTCATTCAGCCTCCCCGAAGGTGGACACTTTTTCCTTCTCCTTCGCCGGCGCGTGCACTGTCCGTGTGCGTGGACCGGACGACGCGAGTGCGGACGGACGTGAAATTGCCCGTTCCGCCCGGCGGCGAAATGAACCGGGGGTACAAATATGGGGGCGACGACGACGACAAACATTTGTCAAACAGTATCCACAAATTGATTCGAATGCACTAGAGAGGATTTCCCTGCCTGCCTGCGCTCCGTTTGAAGTCGCCGAAAAGGTCGGGATTACCTTTTGGCTACCGCATTCATCCGAGGAAATCGATATTCTCAGTGCACATGAGCGGAGAAACGTCTGCATCGCACTGCACAAGAACACTTGTTTGTCTCAGGGTTGTGCTTAACGGTTATTTACGTGGCTTTTGGGTGGGCTATTTGTATATTTCAAGCGTGTACGTCTTTTTTTCCATTAGGTTTAGGCTTTCTGTGCAGAAACAAAGCAACTTAGTGTAGGGGACTCTGCAGAACAGACTATAATTGAGCACTTGACCACTCAATGACCTACATAGTTGGTGCGTGAGTCAAAAAAAGGGGGAGGGGGAAGGAAAACTGCAACAAGAACCTCTTGTTCAACCTATTGTGAGTCGTCACACGAGCAAATCCGCCCAAGTGATGTCAGCAAGGACATAGCTGATTCATCCCCACCTCGATGATGTCCACATGTTTGGCTTTTCTTTGTGACTCACGCGGTAGAGGCTTGGACGTACATACGTCGGTGTCAGCATCAATGGTACGTTCACTTCTTTCTCCTGTCCCTATATATGGAAACACATTGTTGTAATGGGGGCGAGAAAGTTGTGATTACACAATCTCGTTTTCTTTCCTCAAATGAGGAGACCTGCGCAGGTAAACACGACTTGACACAGACAGGTACAACTTTTAATGCATTCTTCGCTATTAGTTCTCCCCCCCCCTGTATTTTATATTTTTACCCTCCTTTTTCACTCTTTTCCTCGCTGGTTGCGCCAGAGAAGAAGACTCATGAATAAACATCAACCAATCTGCGCCACTTGCGCAACCATCACAGCAGCAGGTGCTGCTGCTTTGAGGCCTAATAATTAATATTCTGGGCCTAATTTTGCAGGCAGACGAGCACGGGAGAGGTTTTTCTGTATTGTAGTAGTAGTAGGAGGAGGAGGAGGAGGAGGAGGAGGAGGAGGAGGAGGAGGAAGAAGAAGAAGAAGAAGAAGAAGAAGAAGAAGAAGAAGAAGAAGAAGAAGAAGAAGAAGAAGAAGAAGAAGAAATCATCCCGGAGGAGCCGTCATTAGTGCATATTTCGCTCGGCCTTAACCCCTCTTGACAAGGTGGCCTCTAATTCTCCCGCATCCATCCATCCATCCATTTGCTGCTGGTGGTTTCGTCGCCGTCGTCGCCGTCGTCGCCGCCGTCGTCGCCGTCGCCGTCGTCGTCGTTGTCGTCCGCACACGTGTGTGACAGATTCAATTGGATCGAGAGCAGCAATCGCGACACTCAGACAGACGAAACTTTCGAAGATGTCATCATGCACTTTGCTTCGATCTCTGGTCTGATGTTTGGCACCTTTTTCGCTGGCTGCTACACTGGAAGTTGGTGCCAGCTGAAATTTGGCCTCTGTGACCGATGTAGCCGCTTCCACTGCGGAGATGAGCACTTCTTTTTGTACTCTTCCATCACTTCATGTATATTAGCCCTGTTAGTGTTTCCTGCAATCCGCACTGCATCAGAGTCCCGGTTAATTTTCCTGCGCCTACCTGGGGTCTACCTGCGTGCGCGCGCGCGCGCGCGTGTCATCTCTCAATGCTGGTAATTTGATGCGAGGCTAACCTGGGCACGCAATCATACGGGCGCGTATAAATGCAGGCAGAGGTTTTATTATGAAAATTCAAGGGCACTCATTGAAATAAAAAAGTCCCTTTGAAGTCTGAAAGAACCCCTTTACCACGGCGCGCACTTTTTTGGGGTTCACCTGATTGCCAGAGAATAGGAAAAATTAATTGAAATTGGAAGTCTCTCTCTCCTCCACCAAATCCCTAACCCCGATCTCTGAAAAGTCATGAAGCCTCTGTTTGATGTGTGAGTCCCCTGTTCAATTATTTGCCCTCCCTCCCTTTTTTCCGGAGTTTCTCCATTACAACGTTATCACGAATTTCCCCCATAAACTTTCACGGTTTCGAACACCGAACACCGCGAACACCGCGATGCAAGTCCTACTCCACTTTCAGCTGGAGCACGCGTGAAGGGGTCTGGAGGTCGAGCTGACTGAGGACGTGGCTTCTAATCCTAAAAGAGAATCTCGGCCGGCGTAACAACAACAACAACAACAAAAAGGAATATCTTGTGACGCATTTTTGGCGTCGAGATACGCAGCGTTGGCGGCGCGTTCGCGGCGCGTTGGCGGCCCACTCAGGGCACGAGGTAGGCCTGCCCGCCGCACGCAGGGAGGGAAGGCGTCATAGAGAGCTGAAGGACCTGTGGCTTTTTGACTTTTGGCTCTTGTTCCGCATACTTCGACTTGACTCCATGCGTGGCAGTCCACACACGAGGGGCAGCGCCGCAAAAAGTGCTGCTCTCAAAAAGCTGATTCGGTCTGGAGTCGAACTCGGTGGACTTTTGCTATTTTTCTGCCGGGACTTTTCGTCAGTCAGCGTTCTGCGACTTCCTCCGCGCCGTGCCAATGGAGGGCGGTTGGCAGAACTCTGCTTCAGTCGTATTCTGGCGTCTGTGTGAGTGGGTTGTGCATAGGTCGGAGGGAAGATACATCACAACAGCACGTGCCTTATAACAATATAATTACAACGACAGCCCTAATATGCGGTAACAACTTCTTCCTCGGGGACTGCGCTGGAAGCTGTTGAAGGTAAGGGGGGAAACCGACTCCGCTAACGCAGGCTAGGCCTTTAGGCCTTTTTTCCCCTTCCCTTTCTCTTTTTTTCCCCCTACCCTTTGTTTCGATAGGAAAATGATGCCTCTGTTGTCGCACGCACGCCTGATGATTGCACACGAGGCTGCTGCTTCTTCCCTGTGAATCATTTCTTTGAGTGTCTGCACCAATCTGCTAATGAAACAGAGTCTTTGTGGTTTTCCTGCCTCCTCCTGATATTTACAGCTTACGTACGCATTTGCTACGCTTTGCTACGCAGCATTGACGCACGCACACACGTTGATGTTGCCTCCTTTGTTGCTTCTACACGGAAGTTGCTGCTGCCACGCACGCACGCACGCGCTCAGGCACGCACGCGCACGCTGGAACTAACGTCTGAAGGCGGTTTGTACAGATTGTAGCTCTTCACCTAAATGAAATATTTCTGTTGGTGTGCAGGGGAGGAACTTATTTTTTCATGTCTTCTTTTTTTGTTTTTTAAGCATGTACGCGTGCAAAAAGAGTGGCAAGAGCAAAGTTGGCATGTTTTGTCACCTCGTGATGACTTGATGGATGGGCCTGCCAGAATAGGGGGCGTCGTCGTCGTCGTCGTCGTCGTCGTCGTCGTCGTCGTCGTCGTCGTCGAATGGGCCTTTGTCTGAACAAAACAGCCGGCAATTTTTGGGTCATGGCCGTCTAGTAGCGATCACTCCCACATTTTGCTACTTACTAGGCAGGACTTGTCTTTTTGTGCACCTCAATGGGGGCAGTGGCCACAACCGCTGCTACCGCCATGGATCCTACAGTGTGAGTCTCAAAAGATGTGAGCGTGCAAAAACTGGATGGAAAGCAAACCGAAGCGGTGCCGCTGCCAGTCAGCGTGTCCAAGCGGGTGAACGTGCACGACGGGGTGGGGCTGTGAGCGAACGCGCGGAGGGTCAATGAGGGGAAACGAACTGGTGAGCGAACTTTTGTTGACTCACGCAGCAAAACCCTTTCCCCTCTGTTCGGTCAAGGCCCCCCTTTGCATAATGCAGTTTCAATCGAAAAGCTTTTCTCTCACACACGCGAAATATTTTGCCAGTTAGCCAGAAATTCGGCCCTTTTTCTCCGTCACCCCTGGCAATTCTGCCTGTCACAGAAGGCATTCCTGCTCCAGTCCTTTTTCACCTATGAGAGATTGTTTTCTTGCGAAAAATTTCCCTGCCCGCCGGCGTCTGAACGGGACCGGGTCAATTTCTCACATTTCCATGCCTCGTCCAAGGTCAGTGGTCTCAACAAGTGGACAGATTCTGGAGGCTCTTGAACTGCGCCGATCTCGCCGGGTTCCTGTGTGCCTGCATAAGGTCGACGGGTGGGACGAATCTGGGCGAGAAAACCGGTTGGAAAAGTGCAGATTTTTCCTCCGCTTTTATGCCGGATATTCCGCGATGGGGAAGAAAAACGCAACAATCCCTCTTGAGGATAAAGGAGACCTGAAAGTCATTAGTCAGACGTTGTTGAGGAAACGAGGATCGGATGCATTCGCTGGTTGGGAACAAAAAAAATTGGCCAAAAATGTCCCGGGGGACAAAAAGAACATTTGTTCTTTTCTTTTGGCTTCGAGGAGTTCTGCGTCCATTGGCGTAGGTAAAAGATAGTCTCGATTTTCCTTACTCACGTGCTCGACAGGGTGTCCACGCCGAGTAGAGTCGTGTTTGTGCAGTGAGAAACTTGGCCAGGACCAATGTGGGGAGCGCAGGCTGCTTCATCCCTTCGGAGGGCTTCTTCTCGGTGCGGCCGGGCCAGTTGAACTCGACCAAGTATTACTGCCTCCTCAGCAAGTGCACCCTGTACACTGGACACCACTCGACGCAGGAGGCTTCTAATCCGCTTAGGGACAGTTTTAGAGCTGTGAGGAACTCTTGAGGAAAAGATCTTGAGACTTTTTCACGTGCCATCAGTGCAATCTTGTGTCACTTTTTTATTGCATAGCTTAACGAAGCCCTTTTTTCCCTCTCTTCTTTCCAGGTAAGTTCTTCCTGGTCTCTGATTACGTTCGGTTGTCCCATTAGCGCCCAGAAACCTCGGGCGAGCGACGTCGGTCGGACTCTTCCTTGTTGATGTTGTCGTTGGTCTCCCTCCCCCCCTTTTTTTTGCCCATACGAAAATATGCAAAGAAGACTCTACAATGGCGTCAACCTTGAACTTTGGCAGCAGGAGAACCCTTGAGCGAGCGCGCAAATCTTCTGCTTTTGCTGTTAATCATTTTCGCGTGCTTGGGGAGAGAAAGAAGAGCCTCTTCTGACTGTTTGTACCCGTCGGAAGTCGGTTAATTATTCTCTTTGAAGTCTGAAGATTTCTCTCTCAGGTGTCTGGTAGAGAAAATGGTGTAATTAAGTTGGCAGGTATGGGATGCCTGGAAAATGTGTTCTTGGGCATGGGCCCGTTGTCCTCACCCCGAAAAGAGAAGGGGGGAGGGGGGAAATTGACCCCCGGAGTCAAGGACAGGCGGCCATGAGAGGGGGGAGAACAAACATTTAATGAGTGGAGTTGTAGCAGAAGATTTGGCACGTGATGTATTGGACCGTTAGTTTGTGGTCTTAAGAAACTGCTCTCGTTCGACTGCTACTCACGAGATTGCGATTTTTCACTCTGAGATTGCGCCAGTTTGTACGACGTCGTGAGCAGCCGGAAAAAAAGTATTATCATCGGTCTTTTTCGTCTTCGTCCCTCCGTGGGAACCAAGGAAAAAAAGTGAACTTTCTGAACCCTTTCTTTCCACTGTTTCTCCAATGATCACATCTGTGTGGTTTGGTTGCCATCATTATTGCAAGAAACTTGGTCGAGCCCGCTAAAAGGGTGAAAGTTGTTTTTTCCCCCTCCAAAGCTCGTCATTTTCCACGTAACTTGGGTGCACCGAGAAGGCCTGGGCTATGCAGATAAATGCCTCCTCTCCAAGAGAGGGAAAAAAAGAGAAAACCTTGCTTACGCCCTTCATAAGCAGCGCTGACTTTCGTGATCGAGCTTATGAACGTCACATGTTTGAACCATTCGGTGGACTCTGACATGCACGCTCGATCAACTTTCCATGCATTCATCTCAGAAATATTGCTAACGTGTCTACGCTGACTGGCGGCAGCCCCCTCTGCGCCGACGCCCCCTTGGGTAGGGGTGACGGTGGTGGTGAGCGTCGTCTCCTCCTCGAGGCGGACGGAAGAGCAACTGCTACTGCAGAAATCATTTCCTGGGTCCCCTGTCAATTGCTGAGACGAGGGGTGGGTCTGACTCCAGGCACCCCCCAGAACCCCGGGGGAGCCTCTACCTTCGTGCAGAGTTCGGATCCGGTCAGATCGGTCCGGCAACCCCAGAGGAAGAACCGAATCACAGATAACTCTTTATCTGTAAGATTAAGCAACCTGGATCAGCCATAGGGATATATGGATGTGTAAGCAATATTTATGTCATCACGATTGACTTCGCGCAAATTTAGTTGGAATGTGTACAGGATGATGTTCTTGCCGACGCTCTTGCAATGATAAAAGAAGATGTGCACCGCCAAGGCGACCCCCGCGCTGCCGGATCGCCGAAGCCAAAGCGGGGAAGAGGGGGATCCGGACGACGGGGTTGTCCAGATCTAGACAGGTCACAAACTCGTGGACTCAACACGGTCTTGATCCTCGAGGAGCCCGGCGACTGTGCAGCATTTGCCCTACAATTCACCCTGCCACCAGCGGGGTAAAGAAGATTAACAAAAAAAACCTCTCCAAGTCGGCGGCAATGCCCGAGGGGCCCTGCACGTGGGGCAAGGTGACAATGAAGCGAAGAAACGCCACGCACGCGGCACATGACTTCAAGATGGCCACGATCTCCAGAACGCGGGAAGTTGTGGGGAACGCGAGCGACCGAGTCAAGCAGCTGATGAGACCTTGTCTCAACGAAGCTTCAAGAATCTGCACTCTACTTTCCTCGATTTCTGTAGCAGCGATCGAGGTCACCCGTGCATCCTTCACGTCCTCTGCAGTTGCCTTTTGGAAGATGAAGTCCAACGTTGCCGGGTCAGGCGGGATCGGCGCAGGCAACGACAGCACGTATGGTGTGAAGACCTTGATGACGATGATGTTGGTGATTAACAGACGGACGCCCTTGGACCGACGTCAGTCAGTGAAGACTGACAGCGACTCCGGCAACATCACCAACCAAGTGCAGCAGCCGGCCACCCCGGACCACCGTCCGTTGTCCGCAAAATCTGCCTCGCTTCGGATTAATCAAACACCTGAGAACTCCGAGACCGACGAAGACCGCGATGCCAAACCCAGAGATGACGCGCTTGCCGTCCTCGAAATATGGGACCAGGGCCGAAGACGGGGAGGACCCCGTGAACCGGTAACTCGACGAAATCCAGCTTGGCCCGGAAAACTGAAATTTTGCCAGTTTTGTCAAATTTTGCGCACAAAGCAAAGCGTAAATGACAAGACCGCCGCCAGCTGCGTCGTCACACAGATCGTGATAGAGTCCACGGCGGACGTCGTGACCCTGACACCTTTGGCACACGTGGAAAGAGCACACCAGAGATCCATAGCCGTCGCACACCAGACGCCACCGTGGATCAGCAATTCCTCTTTCGAGGACAGCAAATCCTCCCGGTTTCTCTACTGCTGAAGCTTCGTTAGCAGTGTCGGTCTCGGGGACGAAGCGGTTGCAGCAACCCCCATCTGGCTGCGTAGTCGCCGATGGGGTCAAGGCCCATAGCTAGACTGCAGCTCATGATGCGTAAATCTTGGGCTTTATGACTGCGATTTCCCGAGGCTCCCCATAGACTTCTTACTGCATGTAGGACGTTAACGGGAGGTCGTGACGAGGAATAACTACTCATCAAGAGAATCTCCTTGTTCTCTGACTCTCATGAATAGCTCCATTCTCCGGTTCTCGGCTGCGAGATCCTCACGGACACGTCAGGGTCCTGGTAGGCAAGTTGACAAGTGCTGAAGGAAAGTTGATCCTGCGTTGCATTTGTCGTTTACCACACGTCTCAGCTGAGGCAGGCGCATGTCTGTTTAACTAATGATAACCCGACTTCAGCGGCCTCGTCGCAACACCTGACACGGACAGGTGACTCGCGCAGGGACGGCGCGGGCGCTGTTTCAAGGACGTCCGAGATGAGTCTCGAGCGCTGCAACAGCCACGGACTCGTGCACTTCCGTTGGATGAGCGATCTATCTGCCTGGCGCTGGCGCTGGTTTTGCATTGTTCTTCTAGTGTCTTCTTCCAAGCTTGTTTTTTTTATCTTTCCCCCTCCCCACTGGAGTACACGTACCTACCGTAATTCGGCAGCATGACGACGTACCTTTTGTGGCGGGCGTGCTCCAGCTTATGTGAGTCCTGTCGAGATTGATTTCGTGATTGCGGCAAGGGTGCGTTTAAGTGCGTGGATTTTTTTCTCCACTCCCGCCAGCCCGCCAAGATCAGCATGGGGAAGACGCTGAGTGAGGGACTCAGTCTGATCCTTCATGACGCAACTTCTGCATGGCTATTTGCTTCAGGAGCTGCGGAGTGGCCGTCGGTGGCCGTAGGAAATGTGCTCGGATAACCGTCTTGGTGATTCTTTTTCGTGCTGTTTGCAAACAAAAAAAAAGTTCGTGGCTCCTTCTTTGAGCCACTTTTTTATTTACAGTTCCGGACGCCAACTTAAGGGCCGTTTCCTATAGATATCTAGAATCTTGTGTTTACATCTCGGTTAGACCTGCAACAGCAGGCTGTACTTACGTGCTTGCTTATATATCTTAAGTTTGTTGTGCTTTTCAACAAGCCCGAAAGAAATGGCATCTGAAGATGTCAGTCAATATCTCGACCATTCACCTGCTTTTCGCGTCCTGGAAAGCACTCAGGCAGAGAACGAGTGTGTGTTTGCGTGCGTGCGTGCGTGCGCGCGCGCGTGTTGTGGGCGAAAACTTCATTTCTTCGTGATGGCTTTAGTGGACATTTCACCTGGCGAATGAATGATCTTTGTGTGTAGAGTCGACTTTGACACAGTCACAGCCAGGGGTAGGCAACATGCATACTGTACGAATAGACTGACATAAAAGCGTCCTCTAGCTTTTATAAAGATCAATTAGCCTTGAGTAGCCTCATAGCACATAATAAGGATGAGTTTAATAAAGCAAAGTGACCTCCGCAAATCAAGTTACTGTAATGAAAGTTGGCCGAAAGTACACGATTGCAATGCCTAGCCTCGTTGCAAGATGACAGGTCAACGGCTCTGCGCTACTGCGAAACGGAATTGCGGTAGTGGCGTCAATTTGGCGTGTCACTATCATAGTTTTGTGCGGTGTTTTCGCATCGCCCCCCTTGACATCGTGGTTCGCAGTGTTTTCCACACAACTGCAAAACGTGGAGGATAGTACGAAGGAGGATGCATACCTGAATTTTTCTTTCGCGAACTTTCTCCCCAAAACCAAAGGAGCGTCTGCATTGCAAATGGCGATCACCAACTCCCCTGGACGATTTTTCCGACAACCCTCTTCTTCCGTACTTGTACGGCTCAGTACTCAACCCAGCTGTACTTCAGTACTTAGAGTAGGTAGCAGCGTAAAACGGGCAAGGAGGGGGCGATTGTACAAAAGCTATGTGAGAAAAACCAGGCGGTGCAAACTGTCCACACACGTTCTTAGCACTTTCGCGCAGAACACACTGTTGCTCGGCTACAGTACTTTCATTCGCTTGCAATTCGTCTCGATCAAGTGTCTCTCCACGTGAGGCTTTCCACTCTGCAACACACGATCGTACGATGTCGTCAAGTATGTAGCGCACGCACGTAATCGCTGATAAGGCTGTGTCTCTCCTCCCCCCTCAGCGCGCTCTTGGCCTTGCTGGCTACTATGCTATGTACTCGTAGTAAGGTAGTATTGACTGCGCAGCCTCAAGTACAGTATGCGCCAAGAACAATCAGGAGTAGCTGCTTCGAGGGACGTCTGTCCCCAAGTTCATCTCTGTCCGTAGATCAATGTTGGCACCCTCCCAAACTGTGCTGTCATGTTCAACAGGTCCGACCAGCACCAGGATCAGCACCCTGCTTGGGCAATTGCGTAGTTGGTCCCAAACATCTTGCACACTTGCATAACAATGAACGTCTTTCCTTGTCCTCTTCGAACAGGATGCTGTACCTGGGGACCCCAGATGGCATCAGCAAGAACATTCATGGTTTGATGACCAAATCTTTCTTTGGCACGAACTTAATAATAAAGTATGGACTGTTGTACATTTGCCATGCGTGGCACAAAAGATTGAGAAGATGCCCTCAAAATGGCTGAAATGGCGGGTTTTCGCCACGAGGCACCCCCCACAGCTGACCTCATTCATACGTGTGTGGTTATTGATTTCTTTCTACAGCGGCAGTTACTTGCGTCGCATACTGCATCCACATTTCGTGACGTACAAACGTTTTAAGGATCGCACCTGCAGAGTGAATAGCGAAGAATGTCGCGCACTTTATTACTTGCTAAAAAAAGACATGTCCAATGTTATGGCTAAGGATGCCATCGTCACCATTTTTTGGTGTATTTTTACTCCGTCAACTTCACCTCCAGCGAGAGAGCGAGACAGCTCCTTGGTTGGAGTGGGAGCTTCTTTTGCCAGCTCATCAAGACAGTATTGAACAGTACGTGGGGTTTTTTTTTGCCAATGCGGTACTTGCAATATTTCATTCGCTTTCATTAGTCTGTGCATTCTGATGCCTCCTCCGGACCTGGATCGACGTCTCCGAGTGACTGCGCGAGGATGAAGTCCTTCGTCAATGGACCACTTTTTTCTGCACGAGTCTACACTTATTCTGACGCACCACGTTCACGTACACGCCTTGAGTGGACACATAAAAATAGCACCGGTGTCCAGCCTTTTTTGTGTGGGTGTGTGGGTGTGTGGGTGGGCGTGCTCAGGGTAGGGGGAAACAAAAAAAGGGGGCATTGAGTACTTGAGTGTACGGGGTGGCG
>JAAUXU010177220.1_pt1 | contig 16068 bp, 10 predicted proteins | sample 7278151 | NCBI WGS metagenome assembly JAAUXU01 (sample SAMN14350113, study PRJNA611818) | marine sediment metagenome | isolation source: surface marine sediment (1.8m) | place: French Polynesia: Moorea | collected 2018-08 | reverse complement strand
ATGAGCAAAATGCCCTTGAAATTTGAAAGAGATCCGTCAACAGGTACTCTGTCGGCAAGTCTTTTAAGTTGAGCACCAGGAAGTGTAAACCGACTTCCTGCGCACCCGGTACAAGATCATGGTAAACCTGCTTAGTCTCTCTTCTAGTTCTCTTTCCTATACAAACCTTTTTCTTCCTGCCCTGATGTGGTTGAGTTGGAGGAAGCCACTCCCCTTCAGGGCAGATTGGCTAGGTACATCTTGTGGGTTCTAATCATTCTAATTCTTGTAAGATAAGTTGTGTGTTGCCTTTCCAAGTAGAAGAATAAAGTATGTTTGTTACACTAAACCTCTGTGGTGGTTTCAGGTCATTGGGTAATCTTGAAAGAATTCCAGTCAGTCCCTTGTTGTCATCTTGAGCCTGGTCTGTGTCTTTGTCAAAATCTTTGTCAGAGACAGAGTTACCATGGTTGAAGGGTTCTATATTTTGTCTAAGTTCCCCTAGTACACAACCTGTGTACCACAACAAGTGTAATATATTAAAACTTAACTCACATTTGAGTACAATCATTTTTGACCGAGTACCACATGGGCGACTCTTGACACTGGGATGAGGTACCAGGCAGGTACCACTACAAATTGGTGCAGTCGGTAGGATTATGGAGGATGACCAGCAAATCCCAGCCATGGAGCCCCAGATGCGGGCGATGGGGCAGACCATCCAAGGGCTCCAGCAACAATTGGCCCACTTGCAACAACAGCAACCGCAAGAGCCGCCACCACCATGGATGAACTTGAAGGTATCGAAATCTGAAGGACAATCTTCCCAGGAATATGAGTGCCGGGTGCGGGCGGTCCAGATTGTCTGCCATTGGCCAGCCAACAGGGCACTACCAGGGCAGTACCAATTTGCAGGGGAGGCTGCACCCTCCCCCTTGAAAAAAGGGCATTTGGGACCCACCCACTCCATGCTCATGCCTGCTGTCACTTCTACCTTCTGCGTCGCTGAGGTCATATGTGGCGACTTCGTGGAGATGCTCCTGGAGGCAGAGTGAAGCCAACGGCTTCGTAGTTACTAACGTTTTTGGTCTTGCTCTCGGTCGTCACAGCCACAGGTCTTGAGACTTTTACAGACAGCTGCATTCATTCACTTTCGGACTCGTCAATTTTCTACTTCTCAATGAGATATGCCAAGACTCAGGGAAAGCTTTGGTCGGAACAGAGCCAAAGATCCATTCTTTTATTCCCTTTATTCCTCGAGTGCTCGTCTTTGTCCACAATTTTTTTCAGGAAGATGCTTTAGCACACCTTGAACCAGTTCTAAATGTGAAAGCTCCGTTCTAGAAGCCCTGAGCTTTGCACAGCCATTTCCTCTCTCTCATCTGTTCCTCCGGCACCTCGTGACTGTTGGACCATCGCTCCAACGGCGGTTTGCGGCGCGAAGCCCGGTTGACTCGTCTCTCTCTCAGTCCATCCAACCACTCCGCCGTCGTCCTCGGCTCGTTCTCCAACCTCTCGGTTGCCACGACGATTAGTGCAACGGTAGCTGCAAAGGCCGCGCCATCATTGACCATCGATCGACTGCTGCATGCTTGAGATTTCTCAGCGAAAGCATGGCGATCAGAGGTGAAGGTCGACGATTGTGAACAAGCCAACGATCTCTTCGGGAGGAGGAAGAAGAAAAGAAACCGGCGTGGACATTGTTTTAGACTTGGACTGCTCTGTTCTGCGGACTGCTCGCGCTCCACAAGTTGTTCTGCAGGACGCGCTACTAGGCCAGCCACTCGGACAGCTCTTTCACCAGCTTCTCCGCCAACTTTGCCGTGACCTGATCCGCCGGCTTCGCAGCGACCTGCTCCGCCAGCTTCTCCTCCAGGTGCCCTGCTGCCTGGTTGCTCTCCAAGGACTTCTTCGTGGACTCCGTTTCACCTTGATCAGGTAACGTCACTTGACATGTCCACTTGTGTCGACTTATTTTGACTCAGCAGTTGGAGATCGTCCGTCCAGCATCGCCATTCGGTGCCGTCAGATCTGAAAAAGTGAGCCGGGCAGTCGTTGTTCAGGTCCACAGCCGTGGTCTTGAACCCATGAAATGTGGGAACATCATGTACAGCTGTCAGAGGAGGCTCAGAGTTTACACAAAGACAAGGAATCACAGCAGTGCTTGGCACTATGGCTCAAGTACCAAAAGAAAGATTTATGTTTTAGCTACTTGTAGTTATCATTTAAAGCCATTTACCCGACAACCTACGTCGACACTTATGTACGAAATATCTCCACATGATGGCCTCATGCATGTGACGACTTATGGCATACGTCATGGGTGACACATGGCAGAGACTTGGTTGTACCGAGCATCAGCGCATGACTTTTGGATTAGGTGTGGAAGAAGCATCTCCTCCTGGATGTCCTGGATGAGGCTCTGGCGTGAATGCTTGGAGCTCAACTCTGTCCATAAGACGTATTCCAAAGGAAAGCAGTCTATGCTCTGCGGTGGCCACATGTCTTGGGCCTAGATTAACGGTTTCGCCGTTACTTTAGGGACCTGTAGACCACATTGGAGCTGAATGTGCCACAGAGCGCCCAGACCATTGGAGACCAATGCCTTGGTTGTAACGGTGCTGCCGACAAAAACAAGGCTGCGGTCACTCCAATGGGATAATTTTTTTTCACAATGTTCGTAAACATAGGGTCTGCTTTCAAACAAAAACCGCTCATGACCTTTTAATCTGTATGAAGGCCCGCGGCTTGAGACAAGCATTCGGGGCGGAATTGATCGAAAGCCCCCGGAGAAAGGTAGGCTAAGCTATACATTCATGCACCAATACAGAAAAAGGTAGGGAGATATTTAAACAGCGTTATGCATAGACTGGGGAGAAGCAAGGATAGTGGAAGCATATGTACCAAGCTCCAGACGTGCTCCGGACCAGCTTGATGCTCACCACTGCCCTCGCACCCCCCGACTGTCGGCTCGATGACATGGGGATTGCTTGGCCCAGGGAGGAAACTTCTGGCAGGGTCAGATGTTTCCTCCAGAGAGAGATTTCAAACGATAACAAATTGCAATCATTGCAAAGTCCAGTCATGCCTCCACCATTAGTGACCAACTATTAAAAGGAACCACCTGAAGAAAAACAGTCCGCAATGGGATGGTAGAAAAAAGGTCGAACAGATTAAGTCAAACCGTTTGCGGGGCTTAAGGTATCGATGCCGCACACTTGAGTCACCGTCCTCTCCAGCTTGGGTCCGTCGCAACCCCTACGGACCCCACGAACCGGCCGTTTTGCCATGTTTGTGAGGTTGACCCTCCCGTCGGCGTCTGGCTCCAACAAGATTCGTGTCTGGGGGCCCTCCTTCAGCGATCTCCCCCTCTCGTCTACGCTGCAGTGAACAATCGAGCGTGTGTAGTAGTTTTTGCTTCAATCGCTGCCTTAAACATATACTACTTTGCCCAAAAGCAGCGTAAACACATTGAAGTACTGACAGTCCACAGGGTTTCCACTGGTATAAAGAACTATGCTTTTGGCTGTGCCAATGATTTCAGTCATCGTTGTAAGTTTCTGCCAATACGACACACACACACACACACACACACACATGTATACATGAATAGAAAACATTTTACTGTGCTTTTAAGCCTAGCAATTACCCCGAACCCTTGATTTCTGCCAAATCATGGGGGACGGAAGCTATCATTTTTGTAGCCAGGAAGTAGCAATGTCGTTTATAAGCCTGTGCGGTACTGGAGTATCGGATTGAGAGTGGTCACTTTTATAAGTATCAAGTGTTTTATTGCCCAAGAAGTATCGACGATACTCATCTAGTGGTGCTTCTGTTCCTTCGCAACTCTTTCAGCTAAAAGTCCATCACTTTGTCGCATGATGACTGTTTTCCCTGTGTCAACTTCACAAGGGAATATATCTACACCTATCTGTGTAAACACCTTCGAACTTTTCACACTGTCTGAAAAATAGGAGCCAGCTCAAAATTTTTAAGTGTTACTAATTTGCAGTGATTCTTCATTTGTGCTATAGTATCGAGTATTGCCTCGGGACGATTCTTTTGGCGATTCGATACGCGATAGATACACGTTGCTGTTCGATCGAGTTTCGGATTGAATATTGGGTGATACCCGGGAAATGTACGGAGTATCGGCGAAACGATGCTGTTTCTACGTCGCCCTTTCTTAGCCGTGTTCAGACTAATCGTAACGTCCGAGAGAGGTGATGGTTGTGCACTGCACGCAGTTCAGAACTGAGACGGAGACGAAGGTGCACAAGTATGCGGCAAACGATATGAGGCTCTTCGCCCCTGCACCTGTTGCACCTCTCGCTCTCGTGCCTGGTTGGCCAGGCCGGGAAGGCGAGGTCTCCCGAGGCCTTGGCACTGCCTGAAACTGATGACTACGACAATGATCGCCACGAGGAGGTAGATGCTTTGACCAGGGATGATCATCACTTGAGCTCGATTCCCGCGTACTCGACTCTTTTTCCCCCTACCTGACACTCGGGTGTTTCGCTCAAGTACCCGAGTTGAGCATTTTGCACACCATGAAAGCAGCAGCTGCTCATAGTATTGGGCTGACAGCAAATCCGCTTTGGCAAGACAAAGAGAGACTTTCATCATCAGATTCAGGAATCTGTTTATGTTTTGTTAATGTTGGCGCAGGAATTGGTGGAAAATCGGGCAAAACCGGATGTTTCTTTCTCGAATACCCTCTCGAGTACCTGGGCATTTCCTTCTACTCGACGAGACAACTCTAGCTTTTTATGGATTATAATACCCGATTATCTCAAGCCCTGAGCTGACAACAGAGCTCTACGCAATATGCTAGGCTTAAGAGGCTCCAATGGAGCACCTCAGTCATAGAGTGAGACTTATCGAAACTTAGCAGTTTAGGATATTTCATTCATCCTTCGACGAAATTAGGCAGCACTGCATAATATGATTACTATGGGGGATTCTTTAAGCATGAATGATATTACTTTTGGATTAACTTAGATGACGACCTCCGGCTGTGAGCGATCTTTCAGACCTTTCCAAACAATTTCTATGTTATGTTACCCGATCCCTAACACGAGGCAAATCACGAACACTTAAAAAGAGGTCTTCTTGAAGACCTGCCTAGAATATAAAAAGTTTGTTCAAGTCTCCATAGAGGAAAAGATCCTCTCTTCTGCAGCACAAACTGATTGCCTCACACCAATCATTGGATTGACGTTGTTGCTCACAAGCTTAACCGTTCCCCTCGATCAAGATTTCACTCAGTCGCTCCAGCATCGAAGGACAGGATTCTGGCTGAATTCCCCGCTTGAGGCTGCCACCTAAGTTGATATCCAGAGAAGTTTCGTCGATACTCGGGGTCCGCCAACTCCTGCACGACTCCTCCTCATCGTCAGGTGTGTAAAAGGAACTTCTTCGGCATCTCCTCTTATTCATTTTCGTTCTCTAGGCTTATTTGAAACCCGTGCAGGTAAGAACTTCTAGGGTAATGGCAGTTTTTCCTCATTAGATACTACAGCAACAACTCACGAGGCCCTTTTCCCGGAAATTGTGCTCATTTGAGCTGCCTCCTCTGGCAAAGTAAAATTCGGTGATAAATTCTCATTCAATCCCTTCCTCATCGCAGTAGCTTCTTTCACTCCCCTGACGGGTGTTCAAGACACTTCCAACTTTCCCTCGGGTGCACAGGGTGTCTCACTTCAGGTACAACTTCTGCGGCTTTCGTCATATTTCTCCAAGATAAGCTTTTGTTTATTTGGCACGGCGTCGAAGATTAGAGCGTGGCAACTATGACGTTGGTAGTCACCAGTCCTCGAGTCATGGACCAAGATGTCGTTCTCGCCCAAGTCCTACAAGTGGTACAGTGGGCTGGGCTGACAGTCACAGCTTTGGCTAGGGTCATTTTTTTATGACTATAACCTAAACATTGTAGTCACCCAAAGTGTGAAGTAAAGATTTGGTAAATGCTATGACTACATGTGAATTATGATCGTGTCCCCTATGAGTGTAAGCGGAGTCCACTGTACCGCCAGACACGGCCACAACTTGTGGAGGTCCCTTGACCCGGAGTGGACAGCCCATCTTGTCCCCAGCCGGGTGGCAACGACAGCACCAACATGAGCCAGAACGGCTGAGACAACCTGTAGGCGCTGTTGCTCCACCTCCAGCCGAGAAGAGTCCTTTAGTGAAAACGCCGCAATTTTTGTAGGGTTTTCCCTACTTAGCATTTCCCTCTGCCTCCCTTTGTTTTATTCTTCTCAGGCTGTCGCCATTTGCGCGCTTTCCCTTGTCTCGTCTGCATTCGAAGCTGCTTTGCTTGACTGTTATTTTCTGTCTGTCTGTGTGAGTGAATCCAGGCAAAATTGAACAGGCTAAAGGGAGTTTCCCACTCCGATGATCGTGACACTAATTTAGTGAAAATGAGCGCTCGAACGAGGGAAGAGCTCTAAAAGCGGAGCTTTCACACACACTCGATACAGCCATTCTCATATAAGTGACACCATCTGGAGAGTTTTCACGCAAACTTCATGCGCTCTTTTTACCTGATGTCTGCGGTTCCAATATCTTCTCATTTCTCCTCTCTCTAAGATTGAAGGCAAGTCAATCTGCTCAGTGATTCGTGAAATTCCCTCTATTTCTTCCCTTCATCCTCTGTAGGAATACATGAGGGGGAACTGACATGCACAGGGACTCAGATCTTTTGACTTGTTGCACAGACTCAGTCATGAAAATTGAAAGCCTCTTGTGACAGACTTAGGGAGGGGGGGAGTTATGACTGAGTGTCTTTTTGCCAGTTTTTAGGGTTGCTGTGCAGATTCTCTCTCTCTCTCTCTCTCTTCGGGCTCGTGGCAAGCCTGTCTGGCAGTTGTCAACAAATCTGCCAGAGGAGCCAACTTTTTGCCGCCTTCGTTATGAAACAGCGTTACTCTAATTGTTATTGTTATTTTTATTAGTTTCCCCTGCCAGCTCCCAGCCTGAGAGAGAGAGATTTCTGTTTAAAGGGGGCGTTCGATTGGTCTCTTTGATGCTCCTCCTGCTGCTAAAGCACTCAAGCATGCATCATCATATTCTCTCCATAGGGAAACTCCCTGTAAAAGCCTACATCTAGTTGTAGAAAAAAAATTCTCGCTTCCAAGTTCTTCGAGGGGCTTTGCAGCAATGACAAGGGAGAAATGGGGAAAAAAAGAACTGTAGTTTCATGTTGTTGCACTAAAGTACTCTTGTTCTACGTGCTGCATCCGTAGTTTACCATAGCTCATCTCAACAGACAGATGACTGCCCCTCGTTCTCAGACACAAGCTGATACAGCACTGAACTAACAACTCTGCTCTCCTCCACCTATGCTCATGCCAACTCTCTGATCTCAACTTCCGAGTAGAAAATGTAGGTGGAATCGGTCCGGAATCAACTGAACAGCCTCATAACACAACAATGGAGAATAACTCGGCGTTGCCCACTCAACAAGAAATGATCATAAAAGTTAGCAGCACCGACTATAGCGATTTCCTTAGGCAATGTCCTAGAAGATGACAAAGAAGAAATTATGGGAAAAAAAAGCGACAACACAATTTTCAAAACTGCATGGCTGACCTCAAAAAACTCTTTGAGAACACACAAAGGCTACTTCACAAGAACTTGTACTTCAGGGCTCTGATTATGAGATCAGTTCTCCCGACATCCTTGTGTTTTACTGCCAATGACTGTGTAAGAGTCAAAATCAAAGAAACTTTTCACCATATTGAAAACCTTTTGAGTCGAATTATCATGCTGGATGAAGATAGTGCAGACATGTCTGAAACAGACCTCCATGCCATCCACCAGAGAAAGGATGATATTAAACTCCAAAATGCTAACAACAGAATGGGAGGCAGCTAGAGAAATAGTACCAGCAGCAGAGGACCCTCCACAAACTGCAATACAAGGAAAAGGAAACAGGTCACAGAAACACTGGTATCTTCCACTTCACCAAAGAACATAGCTCGCTGAGCTGAGAGAATGTTTAGAAGAATACTGAGGCTGATTCACATGCAGCAACATGACAACCCCACCAGATGAACAACAGGCCTATTTCAGGAAGTGTTTTGAGTCCAACCTCCACACTTGCATATTTGAGTAGATCCTGGCACAAACACAAATGTACAGGCTCGCAAAGATGCATCACAACTTCAGAGACAGAATTTCAAGTGGCTTATCTACTCCAAACAAGACGATATTGTTTCTTCAGACATAACCGAGCTTGCAGACTAACATTCACAGAGTGGATCGCCACCCCTCAGGAGGACAGCAGCCACCAAGACCTCAAAGTTGACCTGCTTAATGTCACGAGATGCATCACAGGATCGACAGAACCAAGCTGAAAGAGAAATTTATGGCTAAACCTGTACCATATATTAGAAAACTTTAAAAGAATGTGTAAACCACAAAACTGCAAATGAAACAAATGGACCCAGGTGTCATTGCTGCTATATCAAAATATACAGACACAGGAAAGAAAAAAAAACAAAAAACCCGCAGGATCTTGAAGGAAGATGCAGGAGATGTGAAAGTAGCGAACACAGATATGCCACAACTGGGATCATATTTGGCCATGTCTGCTTGAGCAAACCTGGCCAAGAACAAAAACATTTCATCTTCAGCTCCCATTTCAAGAAGCTCATGTACGGACTATGCCTGCGATGATTTTGACCTCATGCAACACTGAATCTTTGTCAGCACCATGAATTCAGTAAAAGAACACCTGCTCAGAAGAATTGCACCCATTACTTTTGCTATAAAGTCATATGACCCGGCTAAGGCTTATTGAAGAATACCAACCTTCACACTACAAAATGATTTGCCAGGGGGCAACCAATGAAGCGGTCACATTTCAGAATGTGGAATTTGCGCTAGAGTTATCACGCTGTCATCTCTCAAAGAAAATGTCATCATTGGCTGGCTTGATATGATCGAACTGACAATCTTTAGGACAAACTTTTCTGCACAAGTTGTTGCAACACCAGCAAACACACAAAACATGCTGGAAGCCATTGAACAAGAATGCACGGACATTTTTGGAGAAAGGTAACTTTTACAACGAATGGAAGGCCCCCCTTATGAAGGTCACATTGAGAGATGAGCGAAATTACCCCCAAGCACATTCTGGTAATACTTAAAACAAAAAAGGCAGGGGAATTTTCCCCACAAACCAGCATACAAAAAGAAGATTGATTCTCCAACTCATTGGCTTGGTCCAGCCTTCTGTGTCAAATCCGCAGCATGAGGAAACAAGAAATGAAAATTTTGCCTTGCATTGGACTTGTCTTCACTAAATTGATATACAACTGTTTCCTTCATCAACCGACGTCATAAATAAGATAAAAGAGCAACTTAAAGACTTTGCAGTAAGGCGACACCATCAAGTTCGCTGCATGCCTGATATCAAAAGAGGGGGTACAGCTAGATCCGGAGAAAATACCCGACTCAGAACTGTGGAATTCTCGCAAACATGGTCGATATCTGCTCACTTCTCGGTTTCGTGAGTCAAGGCAGCTTCTTCTTCATACCTGATATTGACTACGCCACCTGCGACTTGTGGGAAAAAGGCATTGACACGGACGGAGAGACACGACGGGGCCTTCAAGGACATCAAAGCTGCCAATGTCGACTTTGTCATGGCCCTTGGTTACTTCGATCCTTCACGGATCACAACATCCTGCTCAACAGGCATCGGACGTGTTCCAGCCCAGACAAATGAGCAGGGGGAAATGGACCCGATGAAGTCGGCTCCCTAACGCCATGCAAGCCGGAGAACTGGAATGCTTGGCCATAACATGGGCAATCAACCAATCCAGACACCATCCAATAGCAGGTTCTGAGCCTTCACTGTCTCATCACATCACAGACCCTTCCTTACAGGGGGTTTCGTACACAGATTCAGCAGAGTTGAACAACACATGACTGCAGACATGACAGAAAAAGTCACAATTTCAAGTTATACTTGAACACCTGGAAGAAACCCACCTGATCCCAGCTGCTTGGTCATGGACAACATGTGTATTCGCGCCCTTGCATGATAAAGAATACGACAACGTGGATCTGTGCCACAGGTTCAAGTACTTGAATGTGTCATTACGAAATGAATTATTAACAGCCTCTGATGATGATTACGAAGCAGTCACCAAAATACCACAAGGCGGAGCAAACCTCAGAATCACCCAGCCAGAACGTTGAATAATGTATGGAAGCAGAACAAATACTATTATTGTCATGGGTGACAGAATCATTGTCCTGAAAATGATTCTTCAAATAGCAGAAACAAAGGAAGCAGCACAATGAAAAAAAGAAACCTACCACGAGTGGATACTCACTCGCTCGCCAGTGTTTAACCTTAAAAAACAGCGTAGGAAACCTTTTGACCAACCCCGAGCGCCAGAACAACGTGGCAAACAACAGGGAGAAACACGGCCAAGGTGCCAAAGAGGATCCTCTCTGGCACATGGGAGACAAAGTACACGCGCAGGATGCCATTATGAAGCATTGGGACCAAACTGATCAAATTTATGGAAAGAAGACAAGATCGGATGTTATAAAATGATCAACAGAAAGTACGACCCGCGGCCTCACTTCCAATATTGCGAAAAATGAAGCGGTCCTCGAGCAAAAGTGGATTTCAGTTTAGCTAGGGTTGAACTACATCTGAAGCTCTAGATTCAGTCAAAAGTTGCGAAGGTGAAAAGTGGTGATATTAACTATTTATGCGCCACTTTTCCCCCTCACTTTGAAGAAATGAGTCATTCTGGAGCAAAAATTTATGTAAATTTTGGGTTTTAAGGAGCTTCTTAGCTTTCCATCGAGGGTCGAACCATGTTTCTAGCTCAATCAATAGGACAAATCTGACTGAGTGGAAATCCAAGACTGATCATTTGTGCACCACCTTTGCCCTTAACTTTGCGCCCCATTTTCGGAGAACAGGAGTAATCCTAGAGCAAAGATTCGTATCAATTCGATTTTAAAGGGGATTCATGGCTGTTCACAGAGAACTAATCCATGTTTCTAGCTCAATCTAGTCAAAGGCCTTACAAAGTTGACCACGTTTGGAGAAAACGACCGCGACCTCCAGTTTCTCAGTCTCCTGTTAGAAAAATAGCAAGACCGCCTCCAACAGAGACGCAATCAGAACGGTTTTCTCATCAGGGCAGCTCTGGTCTCATAACACATGTCTGATTGAGATGCTTCAGCTATGACATGACGGCCTCAATGGCCCATCTCTCGGTGACTGAGACGACTTTGGGGGAATCCGTCGCTGGTGCCAAATAGCTCCGGAAGAAGAAAAGAATCAATCGCTCACTCGGTCCTGGAACGGGAAAATCCGCAATTCCATTGGAATCAGACGTATTTATTTATGAGATTGGGGAGAGACTGACAGAAAGGGGTTGGAAAGTAGGAAAGTCCTTCTGTTTCACGCGTCTTTCCATGTGTGCACCACTGTACCTTCTGCACTCGATTATTTACTGCATGTATTTGGTGCTCGTTCTAAGAAAGTTCCCAGATAAAAGGAGCTGTCTCCTCAGATAAAAAAAACCTTTATTCTATGTACACCTGAAGATAAAAGAGCGGAATGCTTAAGGGTACATCGGAATCCTGGACAAAAGCTCTTCTTGCCTCGTCACACTTGTACATGCCAGAAGAAAAGATAGAACAAGAAAGATCCTCTTACAGCGATCACTTTTTCTTGGGCTGTTGTCAAAAACTTCTCTTTTTTCGTAAGTGCACCATGATTAGATGTTGATAGACGTCTCATGAAAGCATTCCAAGGAAATCTTTAAAAGTTGTAAAGACACTTTTACCGGGGGGAGGTGAAATAAAGCTTGGCACAGCATGTAAACAAACCTAATGGTATTCGCAGCTTGGATATGCAGACATTTTGTGGCCTTGCTTCAAACGTTCTGGTTCATTTTGGAAACGTACCTTCAGTACAACGATGTCCAATATATCGCAAAAAAGTGTCCTTTGGAAACTGGGGACGGCTCGATGACATGCTCGAGTTGCCCTTGGCCTGGCACAACTTTTCCAGTTCCCACTCCATGGCCGCCGAGGACTTCTCATCAAACGTGCAAGGCCAGCATCGCCCATTTCGTCAAGGCGTTGTCGAACGTGTAGGTGCACACAGAACTTCCTGAGGCTCCTTTTTCGTCTGTGGATTTCATTGTCAATCTGTATGAAGAGAGAGCAGCAGTTGGAGGGCACCTTGGTGAGGGGGGGAAGGTTGGCCTCTGACGTGTGATGTCATTCACTCCATCTCGTCACTTACACTCGTCTTTGACAGGTAGACACTCTCCAGGAAGCTCCCTTTGCTCTACAACCTCAGGTCTTTACAGATGAGGCTTCACACGCAGTCTTCAACTGACGTTTTGAGGGGTAATTGGAGAAGAGAGGGGGGGGGGGTAAAGAGCTCCCCAGGTGTACCTTCAAACGTGTCAGGGCTGTGTGGATGAAGTCTTTCTATTATCTTCTTCTTCGCTCCGTCCTTATATTGGTTGACAGGATAATTTTGCGCTGCTGCCCCAGTCTTTAGCGCTCGAGTGGTTTTCGTATTAGGAAATAATCTTGAATTGGGGGGGGGGGGGGCATTTTAAGCTCTGTGCAAGTGACGTACATAAGTGAGCAATTTTTCGTCCATGCTCGCAAACAGTTCTGAGGCAATCTGAAGGGCCTTTGAAGAAAAGTGCGCTTTAACTTGTACGTTCTCGAGGCCAAACCCTTTCTTTAATGCGAGACTTTCATGCCGCTTTTGTTCTTGATGTCGTCGAACGACACCTCCGTTCCTTGGCCGTCTGAGTCGTAAAACGACTGTGCTTTCTCGTCAATGCTCAAACCCTGCAGCGTGACGGGATTTGTCTTATTACAGGTGATATGCTTTATACTACTAACTCAGTCTCGGCGAATTCGTGCATTGAGCGTGAGCTCTTCGCGGGACACAACGAGCGACCAACATGGAAGACGGAGCTTAAGATGGGCCTCTGGGTGAATGGACCAGACGCCTAAATGGGCCCAGAGGCCCCCGAAACCAAGAACCAGGGGCCCTGGTTTCGTGTAAGCTATGACTGTTAAATGGGGTTGTAAAACTGGCATCCCATGGAAAAGCAGGCCCAGAGGCCTAGATGATGAAGTACGGGATTGTGCTTCAAAGCCGGCTAATGACGCTTCTTTGCAACCTCACCAGCTGGAAGCCAGCAAACTGCTGCAGCCTCACACCCATTGTCGGGGTTGGCAAACAAATTGCTTCTAAGCGTCCACACCAAACAATGTCTCCGGCCAAACAGAAGGAGCCATTTTCCAGCCATTTTCTGCCCTTGAATTGGTCACTACGCTTGAATGGACCTGATGCTTTATGTTGCTCGGCAAATTTAAGCGTCGTCCACTGCATGTTGGGGTCCTTATTCCGGGCTATGAGAGACGACGAGTTGCACGTGCTGTTTGCAAGGTGGAAAATCAAGGTAGGACAATGACTCCCCGTGTATCTGGACCTTTGCTGGGCCTAATACAGAGGAGAGCAACGCTCCTGCCCGCTAGGACCAAGATCTGCAGCAACATCGCAGCAAGACTGAATCTCAAGGGTCAGCTGCAGACTCTTCTGTGGCATGATGTGTATTTTCAAATGGTGACTATGGTCATCATAGAGACCCTGAGATCAGAGTTATGACATGTTAGCCACACATGTGGAGTAGTCTGGCATCGACAAGGAGTTACACAAAAACCTGTGAGGTTCTGACGTGCTTTTTTTTCCCAGTGAAGAACAGAACACCCTTGATGTCTGGTTGAAAAAGTCGATGGTTGCCCAAACGATTGGTGACGTCCTCTGGAACAATGGGGAAGGGGTCACCGACAGACTTCGGTCCGACGGTGTCAGAGTCATGATGGCTCCGCCTCAAGGCTGATCATGGCCCAGATCTAGTCCGAGACGACGGCACTGATGGGAAGCACCGAGCTGTTACCATACAAAAGAGCTACTTGAGAACTGACTGAATTTTCGTGGAAAATCTTCTGTCATTACTTAATAGATTAGGGGATTTTTCAACGTGCACGCTCGGATTGCAGAAAGGGTTATCAAGACAGTGCCAACTGAATCGGAGAACGAATTCAGCTCTGAATTTCAATTCGTCTCTTTTGTGCGTATGTAAAAACCACATACCGCGTACGTATATAAGTGTCGTATATTATATACGACACTTATTGCATGAAGGCTATTGTAGACAGTGCTCATGATAGGAAAGAACAGTCTTATAACGAATTTTCTTTGAACCAACAACTTCGATTTGGGGACTTTTCTTCACAGTCATCTATTGTGTGCTGCGGGGTTGTTTTTCATTAGTTCTCGTGCGGTTGGTTATTAAGCAAAGTCATTTAACGGATGTCAATAGTAAGATAGAATAATGTTCAGTTTACGTCATGTCCTTGGCATGGCCCAAGGTGGCTTTCCCGTGTCAACAGCCCGAAATTTCGAAGGTCAGCTCGGCCCTGTAGCTGGTGGAACTCTGCTCTTTGTTGGAGGAATACTCGCAAAAGTTGTATTTACACATATTGCACGCATGCTGAGACTAATCCAGTTCAGCAACGGACTTTGAAGAGGAGCTTTTTGACCATAATGTAACTCCATTTGCACTCATGAGCCATGAAGGCTTGAATCGAGTACAGTAGAAATGCTTTAGACGACAAGCAAACCAACAGAAATCAGGTTGGAGTGGCAGAGGAAGTCGCCGCCGTCAAGGTTGTTTCCGGACGTGCCCGTCAACATTCTCGTCATCACGGTCTTGGCGGTGGGGAAACATTGTAGAAACCTGAACCTCATCTCAAAAGCTTGCCAAATCCATTGTTGGGCGAAGATCCTGGCTTTTTCAGTTCACTTCTACTTGATCCACAAAATCCTGCTTCGACTGTCGTGTGTGTGCACAAGATGCATGCGTGTTCAAGTACAGGGTGGAGCAGAAACCCTCAACGAACGCAGTCAAGGCCAGTACAAGAGAGAATTAATCGAGCACACCAGTTGTCTCCAGACACCTTTTCTTCCCCTTCCCCCCTCCACAGGGTCGAGGGACCATTTCGCAAATTCTGCTTCACCCTGTTGCCATACTGCATTGTGTACTATTAAGGCGCCCGGGGTGTGCGTGAGTCACAAAGCCATGGAATTGCATTGCAAGAAGCAGCGTCGTTATTTCATAGAGGGGTTGCCACACACGCCAAGCGTGATCAGGGGCAAGGGTTGCCACACCGCGCCTCTGCATAAGCCATTCTGGGTGTTCAGACGTGTGCTTGGGTATAAATTACGCCAGGTCAGCCTTCTTGTCAACCCTATGCAGCAGCAAATAACTTTGCGAGCGCAAAGAACGTTAGTTGGAATCCCCTACTTTGGCCTGACTGATATAATGAATCGGGGACTGCCCCGCATGACTGAAGGTACTTACAGTAAAACTTCGATATGGTGAAGATTCGAGATCTCGAGCACCGAGTGCTCTGTCCAATTGCCAATCCGATACATAAGAATCCCAAGAAGGCATTGGCGGCATCGATACATCGGAGCTTGACTGTGCTGAGGCTCTGACAGACTTACGACTGGACTAGAACTCTGCACAATTATTTATTGGACGCACACTGCGTCCAATCACTCACAGTAGAAGATCACTCTCTCGGTACGACAGAATCAACATGGCACCGGAACACTGAAAGAAACAAAATCTTCATTTCTCCGCAACTCGTTCTGCTTCGGGGACTCCGACTAATCTGAATTGAGGCCTTTTCCGGTGAGAGGTCCCGTCTTTAATCATCGTTCCAATCATTTTTGGCTTCTGCAAAATATCCCCAACAGTTTCCTCGTATCTCCCTATTTCTTTCTTTTTCTCCGTCCATCTTTTTCTTTTTCTCCGTCCATCTTTTTCTTTTTCTCTGTCCATCTTTTTCTCCTCTCTCTTCTTGTTCTTTCTTCTCTTCTCTCTCCTTTGCTTTTTCTACCTACTTTTCTTTCTTTTGCTTTCTCTTTCTCTTTCCTTCTCTCTCTCTTTCCTTTTCTCTCTCTCTTTCCTTTTCTCTCTCTCTTTCCTTTTCTCTCTCTCT
>JAAUXU010167336.1_pt1 | contig 16072 bp, 17 predicted proteins | sample 7278151 | NCBI WGS metagenome assembly JAAUXU01 (sample SAMN14350113, study PRJNA611818) | marine sediment metagenome | isolation source: surface marine sediment (1.8m) | place: French Polynesia: Moorea | collected 2018-08 | reverse complement strand
GGCCTCATATGTGGAGCACAGGCACACTGCACACAGCATCATTATTAGCTTAGCAGCAGAGCAGTGGACTCCGGATGTGCCCCTGCCAATTTGGCCAGAATGGCTTAATCCTGATTAAAATGCTGCTATTATTTGGCAAAGTTCTTCGTTTCACTCGTGATTGCGACATGTCAGAATTGTGATTTGGCGCTACTTGACATCTTCGAGGAGGTGAAGCCACCCCATTTTATTAAGTGGGCAACCACGAAAGAAGAGAGTCAAACTTTTTAAAGCTTTTTTTAAAGTCGCCACCTGCCGAGCTCGACTCTCCAGACCAATGCAATATTCAGCCTCTCCTATTTCAAATGCACAACTTTTTGTCTGCCTCCTGTTACTTGATCTGGCCTCTTATTAGGTCATTTTGACTTGGGTCCAACTGTGACGCATTGAGGGGAGTTGACTTCCAGTATTATCAGTAGACTAGCTGAACCTGAACCCGGCTTTGCACGGGAGAATTCTGTAAGTTCTCCTCGTCCACCACGTACTTCACGCTGTCCATGCGCCTCGACCTCACCATGCACTTCACACTCACTTTTGTTGTTACTTTTGGAACTGGCTGACCCTGATACCTGACACTCTTCTGTTCTGCCCAGCTCATGGCAGTGATGGCAGCAGGCCATCAGTTGATGGTTCAAGCCCAAGTTGGGCTTGCCGGGTTTGTCCAGCTCACTCCTCAACTGACTCCTTCTCTTCCCTGCTCCTAGATAGCTACTGATCAGCACTGGCACCACACAGCTAAGTCACACAGGCTTAGCTGTACCTATTGGCATAGCCATCTATGACCGATGTAGTAAATGCAACATTCGACCGCGATTTCGGCCTCAAAACAGCCTTGTAATGCATCTTTGGATAGCCTATGTCCTTCTTGTTGACCCAAAGGTCTCGCATGCCAAAAATGAACCAGATCCGTGAAGAACTGAGGGCGCCAGAGGGGCACAAACATACATGCATACCCAAACAGCTTTACAATATATATAGATTAGTGGAGCTGTGGGTATCATTACAAGTTCAACAGAACTGCAAGCATTTATATTCTTGTTAGTGACGAGTAATGATTGGTAATTGTCTGAGTACCAATGGTAGCTGCTGTAGTCCGGGCGCCAATATTGTTAGTCAGTAGTTGTTTTAGAAATTTCTGGATGGCGTCATTGTTATTAGCTTAGTAGTTTCGATGCAGAAAATTACGACCTTGTCTCGACTTTCCTGTTGCAAGTCAGTGTGACTGAATGTAGTTTCGACTGTGTCACAATTTGTGTGCCTTCCGACTGAGACTGCGATAAACTGCGACGATTCCTGACGTCGCGGTACCTAAAATATATCGCGATGCCATACGTTACTTTTTGCGTGCAAAGCTGCGGGAAGTAGCAGATAATGCTGGGTAGGACCTGGCGGTCCATGGGTTATATGGGCCGCCACGCCGAGGGCAGAAGTCCGACAAAAAAAGCCGGGGAAAACAGTGTAAAAGTCCTTGAGACTTTAACATCGTCAGCGTCAGCGAGAATTATCATCTCATATCAATATATTGTATCGAACGTCGCTACATTCAGTCTCGATATATCGAACGTCGCGATATCGCCAAACTGGGATATCGCACGTCGTCCTCCCTGCCTCCGTACGTTGAGAAAGAATCAATGACGACGCTGTTATAGAGATTTCCGCGTTGCATGAATATATTTCTTCCTTTCTGCTCAAATGTCCACATCTGAGTTTTGGGCATCCCTTGAACAAAAATGCAATAATGCCCGTGTAACACGGTTGAACACAGCCGGTGGAGAGAGAGGGAGGCCTGCAAAAGTGGGCAGGAGCAGCAGCTGAGTGAAGAAACACACTTTGTCCTTCCTTTCTCGAAGCTTCTCGGATGCTGGCATTGTCTTTTTAGTCTACCAGAGGCTTCCAATCAACGTTGCTTTTGCTTGGAGTCGCGTCAAGCAGACCGTCGACGTGATCAGGGCTTCCGGACGGACAGCAAGTGTCAGGTGGAAACGTCGGCTTCAGACGCAGGTGTCAGTGATAAAGATGGGGGAGTGAACTTGCTAATTGCCCCTCGTCAACTCATTTACCTCGTCCATTGACTCATTTGGCCACTACTTTGGGACGGGAGAGCTTGGAGATGTGCGTTAAGTAAGACAGAGTTGAATTTGTTAAAAATTTTTGACATTTTTTTTTAAAAAAAAAAACAGACTAATATCTGACACACGCTATGACAATGACTCAAAGTGGTCATCTCCAGTTAAGACCCTCTGATCTTCTGTTCGGCGTCCTGCACATTCACGTAGGAGATGAACAAGGATGGGTCGACCCCTTGGAGGATGTGCTCGATGTCCTCCTGGACGCTGCAGAAGTACACGGGCTGTCCACTTTTCTTCATCTGCTTGGACAAGGCACGAATGCCCTGAGAAAAATAAAAACAATGTTGAAACCTTGCAATAATTAGCCCTGCTTATTTAAAAGCACTCACAGCTGCCGCTGTGTAGTCCATGGCTGCCACCTTGGCCATGTCCACTATGACAGGCACGGGCCCTTGTGGCGCTGCCTCGTCAGCCATAGTTTCTCTGGCCTCACCGTGACCTCCCTTTGCAGTGGCCTCATCAGCGGCAGGCTCTCTGGTACTGGTGTGACCTCCCTTGGCAGCAGCCTCACCTAGCACCGACCTGAGGTCATCAACTGCTGGGAAGAAAAGGCCCCTATCAGGCCTCACCAAGATGTAGGAGATGCCGTCAACCTGATGGGCAAAGAAGCTCTACATGGACAGACTGTTTTTTGGTCGCGTTTGTAGCTTTTACCTTTCCTTCCTCAATGGCAACCTTGGGCTTGCTGGCGTTGTAGACCAGGATTGCCAGATGTGTTAGGGTTCCTGCAATCATCCCAACTTCGACGCTCACAAAGAGACCGAGGAAGAAAGTCAGGCTGTAGGGGACTAAATCGAGTTCTGAAACAAAAAAAGTATACATACTGAGTAGTAGGGGCACAGAAAGTTACAGTTGAGCATTGCAAAAATGATTGTTCCAGCGTCGAAGATTATGCCTGAAACAGGGCAATAACTTAAAAGACGATGACGCAACTGAGGCTGATTAGCAGATACTTAGACTTGAGCTGACTTTAACGGTCGAGTTGAGAAATATCGTTAAGTCGAGACTACGCCCGTATCGCGTGAACATGCAATACTATATTCACTGACTTGGGTACTAAAAATCTGAATCAGGCAACTGAAATTATTGACTCTGGTACTGCTATCCAATTGTACTTCATTCTAATGTATATGTTACTTTTACTAAATTATGCTGAATCTCTAACCAAAATATTGAACTCTGATGCTGATAGATCTCTGCTGTAATGTCAGTTATCTTTCAATCAAAGGTAGGACACATTGTGACCAGGCTGTGACCATAGCATGCATATTTGCTGTGGGTGACACTCATATGATGTCACATGTCTTGCTGCTGCATATCAAATCATCAAATTCTAAAGATGCTTTTCACTGAGAACTCCTAAGTTTTGTTTCATGGTAAATGGCAAAAATAAGAAGCATATGGAAAGATGGACAGTCAGTGTGCCCCGGAACACAGTTCCACTTGCTTAGTTGGGATAAAGAAAGGGCTGTGCAAGCAGGACCCGCAGATCCAAATGACTCAAAGATGGTCATCTGGCCATCAGATGACCCCTTGGTCAGGACAGCAAACGTGGAAAACCACAAAAAGCATTCAGGTGGCACTTATGTGAGTAGCTTATTAGTATTAGGACAGTAGGTCAATGTAAGTATCATGTTCTGAATTTTATAGAAACAAGATGACACTTCGAAACATTAAAACCCAAATTTTTAAGTAGCATTATTGCATTCAGTATTTTTTAGTGCTAAATAGGAAATACTTAGTATTATGTCTGCATGAAAAAGTAAAACCTAGAATGGCACCCAATGCAGTGTAATATGGTAGCCCTCTAAATACACCTCTTTTGAGAAAAGTATGTGTTAAACCTTGATGATTAATCTATCTTAGTCTGTGGCAGAGACCGGCTTACTTTTCGCTTTCCACAATGGCAACAAGATCTCTATGTCGATGGTGAAGATCATAGCAGTGATGATGACGGCGGCCAGCGCCGAGGTGGGGATGTAGGCGAAGTGCGGCGTGAGGTAGGCGCACGCCAGCAGGATGATGCCGCCGGTGACGATGCCGCCGAAGGGCGAGCGCACGCCTGAGTCGGAGTTGACGGCGCTGCGCCCGAACGAGGCCGTCACGCATATCGAGCCCACGAACGAGCCCACCAGCTGGCTCGTGCCCAACGCCAACAGCTCCTGGGAGGCGGGCACGCGCTGACTTGGAGCTGCGGGGCGAGAAAAGTAACACATAGACTTATGTATGAGCATAAAACATGTGTGCATGTTCGAAAGCATTCGAGGCTAGTTCGAAAATATCAAAAACAAATGTCGGTTTGTCTGAGAGAAAAGTTGTCCTAAGACATGTTAAAGCTGATATGAGTAACCTGGACGAAAAAATAATTGCCATGGGTGCTTTCAATTCAATTGTTACTTTATGGTAGCGCTTATGGCGTGCATTTTTTCCGATACAGAAGAAGCCGCTTATAAGAATACCATCCGTTCTAGGCCAAAATGTTCGTTTAAGCGGCTTTACCTTGTTCATTAGAATGAACGACGTAAGAAGCACAGCAATTGCAACTGTGTACTCAGAGCCTTGAGACAAGGCTCATAAAGATTCACTCATGAAGTCACTGCCCTTTGAGAGCGAAAGATGTTGATGTTCTTGCCTTCAATTCTTTTTGTCCAAACTCATTTATTCATGTTTGGATTTTGAATGTCTTAAAATTATTCAGGTTTCTATGCAATTTTAGATGAAAGTCCTTCGTATGAGCTGCCCTGAGTGTTCTTATATGCGGTGGAATTCATCACGTAAAGCGCATTTTGATTCCAATTCTGATAAATCTGTTCGTATACGCCAATTGTTCTTATTTCTGGTGTTCTTATAAGCGGCTTCTACTGTACAACATTTAACGGGACAAAACTAATGAACAACCCTACAGGAGTGGCCCAACCCTCTATGGAAAGCTAAAATTCCCTTTTCAACCAAACTGATATGCACTTTTACTCTTCAAAAATGCACGTTGTGCACGCCCAAGCATGGTAAAGCATAAAACTTTATGGTATGTGTATAAAAGTGTATACATGTGCCCATGTATAACATGGGAGCATGTACTTTTGTGCGTGTTTAAGAGTGACCGTGGTACGTGAATGACATTTTGGCCCAAAAATCATTGAAGTCTTTTTACTTTGGCAAAAAGATAGATATCAATTTGAGATACGTAAGTCACCACGTTGAAGATCTCTGCCCAGGGCGTTAACTGAATGCTAAATTGAAGCCGTTTCACCGTTTGTTAATGTTGTAAAAGCAAGTTTGTTCTGACGAACGTACCTGCGTAGTACTTGGCTATGGCCACGTGCTGTATAATGGAGACCAGCGGCAGCATGACTATTCCGGCCCCCAACTCGCCAGCGATCTCGAAGGGCCCCGGCAACGGGTCCGACGAGGACGAGGACGCCGACGAAGAGTTTCCGGTAGAAGCGTCGGCGTTAAAGCGCCAAGGGAGCTGGAACTCCGGGATTCCCGACTCGACGTCTCCTGCGAGCACAAGTTGCCCGTGGTGAAGTTCACGTACAGTATACGTACGTACATAAGTATACGTGGAATACATGGTTTCTGTGGCGTCCGCCATCGGTGGCCGATCGCTTCTTACCTGTGATGATGAGGGCGTCCTTCATGTCCCAGACCTCAAGTAGGTAGTAGGCGATGACGGTGGAGAGGACGACGACCAGGCAGTTCCTGGATACGGACACCAACCACTTGGCCCTGGCCAGGACTCTGGCGCGTCTGGACTCCGGGTCGCGACCCTCGCACCATCGGACGTTCTTGATTTGCTAGAGGAACAACGGAGTCATCATAGTCGTCATCATCACCATCTCGGTTGTCCCTGTCATCATTCCCCGAGTCGTCACAGGGTGGCCAAGAAGTTCTCCCACACGTTCAAAATAACACCTTTTAACGAGAGATTTGACATGCACGGACCTGACGGCACCCAGACTAGTTGATGGTAACCTTCTTTGGCCTTGATGACACCCTTTTCCTAGTCTTCGCCTTGCAGGAGAGGACTTTTCTCATCCTGAGGACCCCAGGATCTTTGCATGTCACTGAACACCTTTGTCGAAAGATATTGTCCAATGAAATCTGTGCGGCAGCATTTGTTGGCCACCCTGTAGAGGCCGTCCCTGCTTGCGGAGGCACTTCTTTTTGGCTCTAAGGCTGGGTAGATCAAACCCGAAGCTTCAAGTCTGAAGCCTCAAGCCCTGCTAGCAGCTAACGAGATGCCCCGGAAATCTGATCCTCAGATGGTGACTGATGTCAGAAACATTTCACAGGAAACAAGGGCGTGAAATTAAAAGGAGAGAAGGATCTAGAGGGATTCATCCTGACTACTCAGTCAGGACACAGAGAGGGGAAGGAAACATTACCTGGGATCCACCTGGAGCAGTGTGGAAAATTGATGGGCAGGGAGTAGATTGGATGGTTTTTCAGGTAGGAAAAAGATAGGCATTCCAAAGAATTAGGCCCATGTTGGAAAAGCGTGGGCATTGGAGGCCCGATGTCGTCAGGCCATACGTCGGCAAAAATATGGGCATTGCGAGGAGCCAGGCCTTGTTCTCAGTCTTATCTTGACAAAATACGAGGAAACGGGCGTTGTCGTTACGCCTCGCGTCGAGCAATGGACTCCGCGACGAGTGCCTGGGCCTGATTCTGACAAAACGTGAAGGTTTGGGCCCCGTTGTCATGTCTTACTTCGACACAATGCAGGGAAGTGGGCCCTTTTCTCACCCGTCAGGGTCTAAATTGAGGCCATTTCCCTCGTTGGTTGGCATAAAGGCTCTTGTCTTACCCTGAGGAAGAGCAGGATTCCTATGCTAGCGAACCCGACTGAGGCGTCGCAGGGCCGAATCTTCTCGAAGTTCTCGAACACCGCGATCCACGTGTTGAAGAATCCTCGTCCAGGGACCTTCAAGAAGGACAAAAAGAGAGAAAAACTCGATCAATTGAAGTCGGTGAAAAAATGGGTCGGATTTTTCCTTTTCCACCTGTACCTGCTTTACTCTCTATCTATCTCTGCCTCGTTGTGATGCAAAAGCTATGCAAATTTATTCCTAACCCGCCAAGGCCGCTATTGTGTCCGCGTCACTTCTGATCACAATCCACAAGGGCCAGGATTGAACATAGTTTATGAGGAGGAAAAAGTGCCGTTCATTACTGACTCCATATATTACCCGAGTGAAATTCGAGGGCTCAGCTGAAGGCCCAGCGAAGGCCCAGCGAAGGCCCAACAGAGGTCCTCGTTTCGGGCCCGACGGAGCCGAAAATGCTGCGCAGTCATTCAACAATTAAGCGTTTCTTTTGCCTTTCCCCGAGAAAAGATTAGTGAGAATTAATCTGCGATCTCCGCAGGGGGCGGCATCAAAGCTCTGAGAAAACAATCTAGGGGATCTCTTTAACGGGGATTCATTCTATATTCAGCAGAGTGGGGGGGAATTACACCAAAAATGTATTCACACACAAGTACAGCTACTTCTTATGAAATGTAATTCACGACAGTGGCAGGAAATGTGAGAAGTCCTGTGGGTAAATGCAGAAAATGTAAGTAAGTGCGGAAATTAAACTGAATGCAGAAAATATAGAGGATTATGCAGTCTACTTAACAGTCAACGTCACACAGTAACAGTTGCAGAGCTACATCTTTAAAGTTAAAATAAACAACGCGTATAAAGAATAGCAGTACGAATCCAGCACAGACTTCAGCAGAGTTACTGGAAAAGATACATTGAAATAGAAAGTAGGTATTTGTAGTCAAAGAACACAATAACAGACATTTGTCCACATGGAGGTTCCGCCAGAGAGTTAATCACAAATGTTTAACTTTTTTTGTTCTTTTCTCTCACTTATCCCTCTCCCTCTTCAGGCAAAATGATACAAACGTTATCAACTTGTAAGTGTCGTTTTTACATCAACTTCATAGTAATACTAATGGAATTTCCCCACCTTGGACGAAATGGCGGCCTTCAATCACTTTCATGACATTGTTGTTGCTGGAACTAGGAATTTTAGGTGAGCGAGAGCGTTAAGAAGTCATTTGCAGTAGGTGAGAGCTCTTTTCCAACCTAGATTGAGTCTCCCAGATATCGCTTAGACAACAAATGTATTTCTGGGTAGCAACTAACTCGTCACTTGCTGCTGCCCGAATTGTTATACCCTTCACTCTTTGGGATGACGACGCCTTTGGTTCCACTGCACTGTTAAGGCGGCTTCCCAGGAAGCAACAGGACGGCTCTTTGAACTTTTGCAGCCATTGTAACCGCGCCTTAAGCGGTGGAAAGTGCAACTCCTAATTGGGGAAACGAGGAAATGCGAGGTCGAAGCGAGACCTTCCTGGAATCGAACTCTGTTCGCTCCATGCATTTAAATGCTCTCTTTTCACTCCCTCCTCTCTCATAACGATAATTCGGCCGCCGGCGCGCGCTAAACACCCAAAAGGGCTGAGGCGAACGACCCAAAAAAAGCGATTGAGATACAAATCTTTACAGTTCTTCCTTTCCCAGACAGATTGCACTAACCGGTTGATGGAGAGGCCAAATTTTCGCCATGGCAGGGCAAAAATTACAAAGATACAGTGGATTCCCAATATGCTGAAGGCCCGGCGGGGTCACAGCGAGGACGGCGTCAGAGAGAGACAAGCAAAGGCTAGATGGCCAGCCGGTCGGCCGGCTTTTGTGACTCAGGACTCGCCGATCAGGACCGCCTCCCCCGTCACGGACGGCGGCGTCACTCTTGTCTCCTCGTTGGCCCACATCCTCGCGTGCTGGGTGTTGACTCGGCCACTCAATGTTGTCGGGAAGGGAGGGATCAAACAAACTTGCCGGAACGTTGTACTGGGTACCATCGAAAAAGTTGGGTAAATTTAAAACATCCCGCCACCCTGGAAAATATCGCTCCACTGATCCTTTTACTGTTATTTATGCCTTAATGGTGTCAATGACCTCTCTCTCGTGATGACGAGAAATGACTGAGTCTTGAAGTAACCGAACCTAACACACGTTTATTCACCCAAGGCTGGGGTTAGGTTAGGTCATTTCAAGATTCCCCATACCTTAAGTCTAACCTAGTGTGAATGCATGTATGCTTGGTTCGGTCACGTCAAGATTCGGTCATTTTGCATCATAGTGACTAAGAGGTCAGTCAATATGCATATCCACGGTTGTTTTCGCGTATTGCCAGTAACGTCTATGTAATGCGTACACACATTTTACATGCATGAAACTGGTACATTGAGAATCCACTGTACGACGTGGAGAGAGAAAAGGGGGTTCGTTCATTGTTATGGATGGACGCAGAGGTCACGTATGTATTATGTATAATGGATGCGCAGCCCGTAAAAGGAGTGACAAGTCTATTTGTCGTGCAGCAAGTGCATAAAGCGGTAGTGGAAACTCCACGGACACGATGGAGTCATTATGGAAATGGGGACAGGCAGAGCCGAGTCCAGGCAAAACGCCGAGGGGTCCGTGGACGGTGGGAAACGTTGTGGCAGCACTGACAACGCGTTCATCTAGACGTCGGTGACACATGAGCACAACGCTTCCTACGACTTAGACAGTTTTGTGCAGGACGTCGTGTCACGTCCTACTTGGCAACGTGTGGCGACCTTGATTTATTGAATTATTGAATTAATAAAACTCTTCTCTAAACATTTATTAGGTAATAATACACACTGTCGCCGTTTCCCATTCAGTTTATGTGGAGACCCTGATTCTTTGACTCGCGTGTCTCTGCAATTGTCAACAATGTGCACCGTTTCCCATGCAAATGTTTTTGCATAGGCATGTATCCCAGCTGAGAGTTCAGTTCATGTGGCAAACCTGACTTCTTCAACAGCGCTCTTTTCTCAACGTGATGCACACTGACAATACCCCAGGTGAGGATGCCGGCAATGTGGCAGCTCTGATTCCTTACAGAAGAGTCCATTGTCAACGTGGTGCACATTGTTTTCCTCCCCGTCTTCAGCACAGTTTCAGACAGCGCCATCTTTTGTGGCCACCCTGTCTGTCTCTTCCCGCACTGTCAGTTCAGTAGCATCTCGTTCCCCTCTTAAGTGGGCTTTAAACGTTCCGTGTCGAATCACTGGGTCGCCCCCTCCGACAGAGAGTGAGAGAGAGAAAGGGTGACCCAAAAAATACGGGTTGTTGACTTCGGATCCGGATGAATTGAAAAATGCACACTCGTCAGTCAAAGGGGTAACTTCCAGGGCCTCCACTGCCCGTGTGCGCATGGATGAACGTTGACGAACCCGACCGAGCAACCCCTGGTGGATATTTCTTTCAATGTGCCCGGACTGAGCGCGTGGGTGTGGCATTTGGGGGACTATGGATGATGCATTGGGACCTGAATTCCAGAGTTCAGCTGCAAGGATGGAATGTTTCTCTCTCCTATGTGGGTTGACTTGAATATCCTTGAGGGCTTGGACACACATGTGTGTGCACTCCGGGGAGCCTCCCGTGTAGCTAGGGTCGATGTGAAGTCTTCACGTTGCAGACAGGACCGTTCTGGATGTCTCTCGTGCTTCTGCTGTCTGTCCCGTCGAGGCAGTCGGGGATGTCGTTCATGTCCAACTTCACACTCTCGCTGCCTCTGCCGACGTGGTCTTGACGTGTGTCTGCAACCCCGACGTGACTCGGTGGTCCCCGGTGGTGGTTGTTTGGACAAGTCTAACGCTGCAACTTCTCGTGTTCAACAAGGCAACATTATATTAAGCAGTGCTTCAGAGAAATCGGAATGTTCCAGGGTTGCTAAGCTTTCATTGAAGTGAACTTGGACTAAGCCCCTTCGGCGAGCATGGAGAAACCGACTGGATTTTCCATTCCTAGCAAGGTTTTAATCCACGTCTATGTTAAATCTTATAGTGCACGCAGAAGACTTTGAGACAAGATTGCTGAAAAAAGAAAATGCTACACATCACAGGCTGAAGAGATTCAGCATTGTAGCTGACTCATACGTCTGGAGCTTCTATAAGTTTGGTTCGCTATAAGTGGCATCTTTGTATTGGACTGAATGGAGATCCTGGCCTTGCATGGACCTGGGCGTCGTTGCTCGTCCGCGTCGCTCGCGCCCACTACTGCTACACCCCGCACAGTTAATAGCGCACGACTTCTTGCACACCCTGTACGCATGTGCATTGTGCATCCTGATATAACGAAATCTCCACCGAGTTCTGGAATTACGACGTCAGCTAGCGAATCCGCTCATCTCCGATCGCTGCCGAGCATCTCCTGTCTGCTGCTCATTACTGCTCGCCCTCTTGCTTTCATAAATAAAAGGCGCCCGCGTGACTTTTCAATTAGGCAGCAAATCAAAATACACCAGCTGAATAAAATTTCCCGATGAAATCAATTCTAGGGGAGTTTCTGCCTGCCCGCCTGTTAAGACGGCCCTGGTGGAGTCAGACAAGGAGGCCATTCTATATCCAGAGGCCCCCTGTACTGTAATTTGATGGCCACCATCGAGTTGGCACGCAACCACAGGGTGGGCACGTCCTACAGGGTGGACACAAACACTGGAAGACTTCCAAGAAATGCTGCCACTGCTGCTGTCCTGAATTCGTTCAATGAGACAATGTTGGCCAACAATCTTTCAGATAGTGTCAACTGCCCAAAATGGGGAATTGTGTGTGTGTGTGTGTGTGTGTGTGTGTGTGTGTGTGTGGCTGTGTGTGTGTGTGTGCGTGTGTGTGTGGTGTGTGTGTCAATGTGGCAACCTTGATCTTCGGATGAATAAAATTCTAAATTTCCTGGAGCTACCCAACAATTCTTACACAGGTAAGCTTGTTTCTTCTAGGGTTTATGCTCATGCCACCCTGCAGTACCGAAGCCACCCTGTAGCTAGGAACGAGAGAAAGCTAGACGAGTACAGCCACCCTGTAGCTGCGTACGAGATGTTTTTCTCACCTTGAGACCCAGCAGGCCTTTGACTTGGCTGGTGGCCACCTGGATGGAGACCGCGGACGTGAAGGCGGAAATCACTGGCGCGGAGATGAAGTTAATTAGGAAACCTGAAAATATAAAGAAGAATATTTCTTTTTTATAGCAACCCTGTAGCAGTCGAGGGCGTCTCATCAAATTCCAGACTCATCCAAACTTCATTAGGCAATTTCTCTCCATAAAAAGGGAGATGAAAATCGCGATATTTTCGACGTGGACCAGATGAGGCTCGAATACTGAGTGCTGAGTAGGGATAGGCCAATTCGAGCCCAGGTGACATGAGGTTCCAGACCGAAACTGCTGCACTCTATCCGGGAGACTTAGATAGATGAGAAATACAGACACATCTTAAAGTCACACCTTCCCACGCAGTAATGGTGGCTTTTTTTAATTACTTGTTACCTCCGACCTTTTTTTTAAAAAAAATGCGTGTTTTATAAGGAGCTCTCCTTTTTATGTAGCTCACGCAACTCTGATTAGGCGACGGACAAATTTTGGGATACCTTTAGAAAGTTCTATTCTTCACTGCTTTTCTTCCATGAAACCTCGACTGATTTTGATTGAGTCACGTCAAACCCAACCCTAGGTGGGACTTTTGACAGTCCAAAGGAAACTGAGAAACATCTGGTTGCACACGCAAAAAAATACAAACCGTGATCAACACATTAGATCAATGCAGCGATGGGCAAATTGGATTTTCTCGTGGCATCATGAGCACAAAATCACAAAAAGATTGTACGATTATAAGAATTAGCTGAACCAAGCGCTTTTCATGGAACCCCTGCCACAATGGCCGAAGACGGCGTGAGGAGTCGTGAAATCGTGTGCGGTTGCACAAAAAATCCGAGTTCCCCGTGTGTTTTTCTCGGTGGTCTCGGTTTTGCCACTCGATTTTTCTCCTGCCACCTCCGTGACTGCGGCTTTGATGGATCTGCAGCAATTACAAATTCAATTTCTGCGCTTGGCCCAAAACTTCACAACCTTGGCTGGGCCGTCAAAGGGGTGCTAAAGCAAATCATGGTCGGACAGCTACCATCACACTGTTTGTGCCAACAACTACAGGGTGTCGAAGGAGAGATGCAACTTCAGTCGCACGCGGTCTCTGGCGTTTGGCAGTCGCCACCCCGTACAACGCTGAAGGGGCACCAATCGACTTCGTTGGCTTGGCAAAATCAAGTTGTTTCACCAGTCGTTCACTTAGCCTTCCCCGTAGAGAAGTGAAATCAGGCAACAGCTTGACTTTGTCAATGGCCTTGAGACACTGCACAGGTGAGGGAGAAAGGCTGAATGCAAACTGACGTTGCCAAAGGCCACTGTTTGATTCTCAAAGCAAAGCAACTTCAACCAGCCAACATAGTCAATTGGTGGCCCTTGCTCATCACGCAGGATGCCAAAAATGAAGAATGAAGGGAAGGCTGCATTTCTCCTTCCCCACCCTGTAGTCGTAGGCCCAAACAGTGTCACGGCTCAACTGTACCACAAATTTGCATTCACCCTGTGCTTCTGCATTCTGACCTGCACGTGATCCTTTATCCTCACATGAATCCTGGGGTAAGTGCGAGAGTAAAGAAAAAATATCGTCGTCCGACGCTGTAGGTGACGTCACGTCGGGAGAGGGTGAGCAATTGAGAAGGATTAGTCCAAGAGGAGCCCATTTGCTCAACAAGTGCCAAATGTGGCCTGGCTGGCATGCAAGAAGTGTTTTTGGCACCGAGCCCACGACTCACAACTCTGCACACGCACTGAGGCAGAGAAGAATTGCCTGTGTCCTGCTGTCCTGACTGAGATGCTCTTTTCACCCCCAAATATACTTTGCTCAGTGAGATCATTTTTTTCAAAAAAAAAAAAAATAGATGAACAATATCTTTCACGGATGTAAATGCAAAAAATTATTTGGTTAGTGCAAAGGACGCCTCAACCACCCACTCAAGCAGTTGGAAAAAAGTTCCCATCTCTCTTCATGTTGTGGGTAGCAGTGGTGAAATGAAAGTTTTCAGTCAGTCATTAATGACGGTTCTTCTGTCTGCTAATGGTCCTTAAATCATTAGGCTGGACTGGAGGTGCTTTTGATGGCAGGGACGAACACGACTTTGCTCTCAAAGTATCGTAACTCAGCTGCAGCCATTGAAAAAGGATGTTTGCACGTCAAAAATTGGATGTTTCCATTCTTAAATACTACTTGCTCTGATATACCTTTCATTTGTGTATGCAATAGAAGAATTTCTAAAAAAGGCACTCCAGCTTTGCTACGGAGTTCGATTCGCCGAATAAAGTTTAATCATATTTATTAAGCATTTGCTTTTGTGCCATGGTATCCCCAAAGTGGCATCTCTCCTGCCCAAAAAGGTAATGTCATAGAACAAAAGTCTTCTGTGCAATTTTTGAGATACATTTTACGAAGTCATGTACTGACAGAGGTGTCCACAGTGCATATTTCCTCATTCGCCCAAGCACTTCTGAGTTTGGGCTTCGAAGTGACCCCTTGCTACTATTACTTTATTTCATGATTACCTATATTATTCAGGTTTGGCGTGTCTGGCAGGTCTGTGTTTGCATTCCTCTCTTTCACCGTGCATTAGGTGGAGAAAAGAGTCAAATAGGCGTGATGGCACCTGCAAAATAGCCTCTCCAAGCAAGGGAGGCTGAGTTCGATGGATGGAAAAGAGAAATAAAATGCCAGAGGCTTGGCAGAAAAACTTTTACAGGGCTGGCAATAGACGAAATAAAGTTGGGCATCATAAAGAGAAGACACCCAAAGCAAGAGGAGGCTTCTTTTGGCATTTTTTTCTATTCTATTCTGTTTGAGTGACTCGTATTAGCTACACTGGACAAATGAAACGATACCTTCAAAAAGTAAAAGAAAAACAAGGGAGACGCCCTGGATCTCCCCCATTTTTTCCTCATTCAGACGGAACTTGATGAGACCAACTCGTGTTAGACGATGCTGCTGCAGGCTTTTGGGCATCTCTTGGGGCACAGGACACCCTTTTATTCCTTCTCCCCAAAAGAACCTGCTCAAAAGTCTGTTCAAGCATTTTCATTTTTTCTGCTTCTTTTCCCAAGGATTATGGAAGAACTCGTTTTCCTCGCGTGCTGGTCTCGATTTAAAAAAAATTGGCGTCGCTCAATATCTGGAGGGGAAGAAGAAAAAACGTCCTCTGGCAAGGATCTTCTTGAAGCCGACCAAGTTTTGATAAATGTTTGTCCGCCCAGAGATTGAAATCATTAGTGAAGAAGGCAGGAGGGTCCGTTATGGCATCGTGTGAGCCCACAAGAATCTTCCCTGTTGGGGCTGCCTCGTCCTTTTTTGGCTCACACGACCGAACCCGTGGCCTCAGTCGAAGAAGATCGACATTAATGCCAAGAAAGATGATCTCCGGGCAGCTTGTTTGCTGTCGTACTTAGTGAGGCTCCTCTGCTGTTGCCTCCTCGACCAGACAGAAGAAGAATCGTCTTCTCAGACGTTTGGTTTGTCAATACGAGACAGCCAAAGAGTCAAGCATTTCAGTCGCGTCAGAATGTAAAGTGTCGCATGGGAAAATAAAGCCTCAATCAGATCACAGCAGTGGCAGCTTCACTCACACTTCTGTGGATATTAATAAAAATGCAGGGTATATATATGAGGGTACCCTTGGGCCAGAGCAAAATTGCCCTCATAACTTGGGTCCCCTTACAGCTCAAGTTGCCTAAATAGCCACTAAATCATCGCTGAATGCCAGGAAAAAACACTTTTAATTAACTTTTAACAGCAACTGGCATTCATGGTGTAAGTGGTGCCCTAAAAGTTGTCACAAGAGTGGATTGATCCAGTGAGTGGTCAACAAAGATGTCAATTCTCATCCTGAACTGACCTCAGGGTCTTGGTTGCCACTACTCACTCATGATGTCAACTTGTGCATCCCTCCCCCCCCCCCCAAAAAAAAGTCATGGTAAAGTTAGGCAGTTAGTTAAAGC
>JAAUXU010180849.1_pt1 | contig 16073 bp, 12 predicted proteins | sample 7278151 | NCBI WGS metagenome assembly JAAUXU01 (sample SAMN14350113, study PRJNA611818) | marine sediment metagenome | isolation source: surface marine sediment (1.8m) | place: French Polynesia: Moorea | collected 2018-08 | reverse complement strand
CTTATCACCATAGTACGATCCATCGAACTTACAGTAGAACATACATTCAACAAACTGTACAGTAAGAACGAATTTAACTCACACTGCGCATGCGCGAGCGCGTGTGCACACCTACCGCGTAATTAACAGTTAGTGAATGTTTTTCGTCTCTGATACTGACTTCATTTTGTATGTTTCGAGCACCGAATTAGACATCCCATTCAAGAGTGAGTCACTCGGGTCTCTGGAAACTGATGACAGTGTGAGCCCCAAATAATGCGAGCCACATCTGCTGACAACCTCTTCATGGATGTACATGATTTAAGCGTGGCCTCAGCTGAAAAGCTACGTCTTCTCTGCGGCGCAGCCAACGTTGCGTAAAGAAACGAAATGAATGACTAATTTAAATTTTCAATGAACAAACACAGTTCCTAAGATAAATTATAGCCTCTCCAGTAATGTCGGTTATATTCCTGGGTCACATACGTATATACGTAATACGCATTTACGTAACGGTGTGAGCGGCGCTCACTGTGTGGTGGGCGCCTCTTATATCAGACCAAAGAACCAGACCAAAAAAAGAAGAAGCTGAGCAACAAGCAAAAAAAATATTACCTCATGTGGATGACGACGAAAAATTGATTGCAGAAATGGTAGGAATGTCTCGTTGCTGTGTTCAATTGGCGGAAGGCAAAGAAAAGCTCCACGAGAAGATCAGACCGTGCTTGGCTAGTCAAGCTAGTGGCTTGGGTGGAAAGTCAAAACATCAAGTTGACCGAAGCTATCGCCAATCAATTCCATGCACAGCTGGACCTAAGGTTCTCCGTGCACCCCTTGAGACAGGTCCTCGCCAAGGAGGTCATGGACACCTACCAAAGTTTGGGTGGCCATCACTGATCTGACAGAGGCCATATCAAGTAGGGAGCACCGTTTGAAAAATGTGACAACGCTCGCCAAGCGGGATCTACAGGGCGACAATGGACGGGCCATGAGAGATGACGAAGGCCCAAAAGAACCGCCAAGCAACTTGATCACTGGACAATCAAAGCAGAAACGTTCTGGAAAGATCAAAGAAAATGCTGAGATCCTTGCAAAGGCCAACGGAAACGCGGAAAGAGTTTGATTTTGTTCCGTGATGAAACAAAAAATATGTTCTTTCTCTGTCGAGGGCTACGGCTAAGCCTCAAAACAGCAGGTACATCACTGCCAAAAGGATCGAGGAGGCCCCTTCTCCTGTGAAGCACGTCTTGAGAACAAAAAACCCGCTGGGACCAGGGTGTTACGTGTCATACCCAGCACGGGGCTCGTGTTCCCAACCCATCCTTGTTGGAGAGGCTTCAACTCCAAGTCATACAAGAGCACTTTTCAGACCTTTTTTGCCCACCTAAATGGACTAAACAAATGACAGTACGTAGATGAGATCGCTCCTGCAATGAGGAGCATTTGAGTTCATTTCGAGGCGTGAAAAGTACGTCGTGTTTCTTTGGGTGAGTGGTGTTGATACTGCAAAATATTTGCTTATGCACGGCTTCAGAGTGTATTCTTATGCATGTGCATTTGCGACATAAGTGTACTATTTAGGACGTAAAAGTAGTTGTGCTAAGAATGTATGTAACTGACAGATACTTATGGAAAAAGTGAATTCCATCTGACACAACTGATGTGAAATTTCTTATGCATCACGTGACATCAGGGATTGTGAACGAAATCGCAGATGAAGAAGCTAAGAAATACCACTGAACGGTTTGCTATGATTTACAACAGGTGCAAAACGTGTACTTTTGGGTCTTGCTCACTTTTCCCTTATAGAAGAGCCACCACCAGGTCTTCGAAAACAACTTCTTTCAAGGAAATCAGACAACAATGGTGGATGCTCAAAAATTGTTCCGGAAATACATTTCCTCCCATTTAACTTGGACTGAGGGTAAAAAGGACAATGGACTCACTGGTCATTGGACCTGAACTTTGTGAGCCATCATAGTCGTGCTTCATTCATCTAAACTATCTCCATAAGCAGCATGGTGCACAAGGAGAGGAGGCAGATGCGTCCCATTCTTCGAAAAATTGTCCCCGCAATACTTTTTACGTATCGGTGCTATTGACAGCTTTCCTCTTCTGGGATAGATCAAGCCAAAGCAGACTTAAGAGCCTTCAGCCACAAAGTTTAATGTACACTACGCACTACTTTCATTCCCTCCTTTGCTATCTGCGGCGTGAAATCTACCAATTTGGGAGATCCGTTTTAAATTTAAATCCCTTTTCAGACGTTAGCTGTTTACCTTTTTCATCTAGTCTCCCTGAGATGGATGTGTCGCGCTTCAAAGATTTTTTTTCATTAAGCGGGTTTTTGCTTAAAATGACAAGATTGGCAAATACCTAAAGCTGTACATACATATGGTTCTGCCTCGCAACAAGTAGAAAACCCCAACAGACGAATAACGAGCGTGTGCGAACAGCGGAGCGCGTGCTTTTAGTACAGTATGCGAGGTACAAGGCTGTGCCTGCTGTGATTAACCTCGAAAATGGCTATCGCTGAACGCACAGAAAAGCAAAAAAAATTGAGACAGTAAGCGAAGACACTTGCTTTTTAAAAACAAGGTTAGAGGGATATGTCTGTGCCCAGTTTGGCACGTATTTTTAGTGAAAGTAATCTACTTTCCGTATTTTAACTGCGGGTATACACTTGCGTTCAGAAGTATTCGCTTGTTCCGAGCATCATGACTTCCTTAGTACCGCTGCTACACAAATCTGTTTAGATCATTGGGAGGCTTGAAGCATTGGCAATTAAATTTATTTTCGTTACTCTGGATGACAATGCATTTTAAAGGGAGCGCCGGTCATATTTGTCTCCCGTACTGTGTTGATGTTTCAGACCTGCACAAGTTGTTTACCAGCTGTGCCGTCAATATACAAGACTAATATTGTGAAGTAAATATGAAACTGCTTAGGCCTCAAGCTTTCCGACAATGTAAATAGGGCTTGTGTAGCTGCAGCATGAAACAAGTTATAAACAGTTCACATTAGAACAGGGCACGAGCTAAATGCATTGACAGAATGGCCGGCGGCGCCTTAGACATGCATAGATATGCAGTATAGAAAGTACGTTTAACTGCCAGGGCCTCAAGCTTCCCAATGTTGAAAATAGATTTTGTGTAGTAGCAGCATTAAGGACGTGATGATGCTGGGAGAAGGGGAGGGGGGAATACTTCAGAACACCTGTAGAAACAGATGGCCCTGATGAGTCGGATGGTGGGGTGGGTGAAACCCATGCAGCGGGGCAAGGCCCCCCCCCCAAGGTGAGAAAAATTTGTAAATTTGCTGCTGAACTCGTATGGAGGTCGCTGTACTAAGCGTTTCGCAGCAGGGGGTGAATACTTTTGAACGCAAGTGTTGTCCTGTGGGAAGGTCCTAACTCTCTAGCACCTCCTTCGGGCAAATCTACTTCAGCAACCTTAAGGGGGATGTCACCACAGGCACACTACACAGCTTGTGTGTGTACATAGCGCTTCATTAGGACCGAATGTTTGACCGAGTACTGCTTCATTTTTTTGAGTATACAACGGTACGTCAGTTCTATACCCATTTGACTGCAGAGCCGCTGATAGTGATGGTCGAGTTGACTTCTTTTCCGATCCGGGTCAGGTTGAGTTGAGCTCTGAGGATGCTGATCCGGGAGCCCTGGGAGATGCTGATCAGGCATGTTCAAGATGATCTTCCCCCAAGTTTAAACCTGATTTGGACGCCATTATGGATCTGACTCACTTTCAAATCCCTGACTCGTCGATGCAGATCTTATACATCACTCAGAAAGGACAATCGGATCCGATCCCCGGACCCATCACTAGTCCCTACCTTGTCCAAGTCCGAACACAAAAAGTGTGCACTGTAGAACGAACGACGTCGTCAAGTCCACTGAGACACAGTTTGCGCCCACCATTAATCAAACGTGTCTTTCAGGAAAGCCTTGTCCTTTCAGTAGAGGTCTTATGGGCATCACCCATACACATCTCTCCAACAAGCTCGCTCTTTTCTCGTTCTTCTCGCTAAAAAGGCCGAGTATGTGTACGCATGAGCGTGTGTATCTTGCGATTGTATCCATGCGCTTGCAAAAAGAAAGACAGAAAAAAAGAGCTTTGCAGTCAATGGCAATATACTTGGACTGTGTAACACAGTCTGTGTTGTTCACAATGCGGACTGGTTCCACTACTGTTGCAGAGCCGCTCATACGTGCCTACGTCCGTATGTACGACGTGCTCAATGGCTCTCACGTGAATGTATGATACAGGAACTAGGTCCAAGTCTTTTATGGACGTATACTACAGCATCCCGAAAATCTCTATCAGAGCCTCCACCCACAGGGAACATGTGTTGCTTACTCAACCACTTTCTCGTACCGAGAAATGGGAAGAAATAGAAGGAAACAAATGAATACTTTGAACTTTTCTCTGTAGCGCCCTGAACTGTAGTGTGCTGAGCAGTCCGGATGCAGCCACTCTACGCTGGCAAGCACAGCACTTGCCATGATGGGCGACATGCCTCTCATCAAGGTTCCCATCTTTGTCGCACTTGGAGCAAAACGTGCCAGTGCTTTGGCACGACGCGTGTACTGCGCGTCAGGTGCAAATCGCTCTTGCTTTAGCGCTGGAGCTCCAGTGGGAAATAAAGTCCCCAAGGTGAACAAGTGGAGCATGCTCAACACCTTTTTTTCCCTGAGAGTATGTGAAAGCAAATAACACACACTCTTTCCCTGAAACTGCACGCACTGCTTTATATCCCACTCACAAAAACAGCAACAAATTTCGGGAACAATAACAAATAGAACTTGGCGGGAAACGATTTGTATCCAGGCGGAAAGGAGAGAGAGAGAGAAAAACCGGAGGGCAGCCAGGAAACAATTTTACTACTGTGCGTACGTTTTCCCTGCACCACATAAGTTGAGTTCGACATGCACATGCATAACATCCGATGTGTCCATGTTCGTGTGTAGTGGAATTGTACTCCCTCATCGGAGATGTCAACTGTGTCCGGGCAGGAGTTTGGCACTGCACTGGCACTGCACTGGCACCATCGTGGGCAGAGAGAAAGGTCACCATTTTAGAGCGAGCATGACATTTTGCCGTCGAATTCGATATGCTGAACCAGGGGAGGGAGCAAAAATCGGGAGAAAAGAATTTGTCTTTATCACCTGTCGCGAACCCTTTTCCGCCGAACTGTTTCTCCTCGTTTCCCCACACAAACCGAGCGTAAAATGGCATCGAATTATTCAACGTGCTGGATATGGCAGTGCAGAGGTAGGGGAGGGAGAGGGAAGGCAGGGCAGGGCAGGGCAGGGCAGCGTTATACACGAGTAAGTACTGGTTCACTACTGGTGTAACGGTATTCGTGCTGTACAGGGTCCTTCAGAATATTTGCGCTACTTGGCAGCAGCAGCAGGATCCAGAAGGTCAGTCCACAGATGTCAAGCCCTTCTGGAGATGTGCCTGGAGGCTGAGGGGAATGCCAACGGTGGTCAGACAGCCAGACAAAAGGAGGCATGTCTTGGGAATAAATCTTTTTCATGCACCATCGCTTCTCCCCGTGCACTCACTTGGGTTCTGGGAGCAGTTTTCCGTGCGATACAATTTAGCTGACGAGCCCTGTACGTACGTACGAGCGAACTGTACTCCACGGCACACCCCTTCTTACTGCTGCAGTACGCACATTCACAGGGAAATAGGTGTGCTCTCTCAAATACGATGTGTGCGTGTGTGTGTCTGGAAAATACGCCCAGGTAGTGCATATATACCACATAGTACGTGCTGCTACTGAGGGTATGCTGGAACTGCTATACCTTACTGCCTAATGCGCGGACAAGAATCAAATGATGCATACTAATCGGACGTGAACTTGGCGCATATAGCCTTCTCTGTGGCAGAGCTTTCTAGCGCAGTGTGAGCCGCTCAGTCAGTGTGCAGTGCGCTGCTGGCATTCTTATGGCCGCATACGATTTCAACGGTTCTACAGCATATATCCCATATTACCCCGGGACAGATAACAGGACCGAAGTGAAGGCGAGAAAAGGGGGAGGCTAAGAGAACGTTTTTCTGCACGGACGGCAAGGGAAATTAAGGCCAGCGCAGCGGAGAAAACGTTATATGAAAGCGAGCAACCGGAAAAGGAAGAGAGATTGGCAATAAATGCACACAACCTGTGTGAGGACGAGAAGCTTTGGGGGGAAGGAGGAAGAGTCTTTGGGGAGCAATAGCGGCGGTGGGTACAAATGAAAGAAGCCTTCTGTTCTACCACCAAGAAGGTAATGTTTGCTACTTATTTTCTCGTTCTCTCGCCAGCGAATTGTTCCCCTTTTTATGAATTGGAGGATTACACCGGGCAATGCACCGGAGGAGATTTCGGTGTGACCGGCGTCCCATGTGGGGAGAGATCCAACGACCCGGGGTTGGGTTGGGTTGTTCAGTCTCATAAAAGTGCTTTAAGGATTAACCGACGACGGTCACTGCTGTGCCATATGGAGTGAGGTCACGACATGGAAGTGTAATAATACCACGCACAGTACTAACCTTTTCCTTCTGCCCCTTGCTCCTCGACGCCCGCTTCACGTAGACCTCGGCGTCCGTGCCCTGAGTGCGCTTCTTTGTCATGTCGAACGTCTTCCTCTTCTTGTTCGACGTCTTCCGGCAGATTTGCTCGTGCTTCTCGATTCGGTCGTGGGCAAAGTTCCTGCCGCAGTTGGGGCACTGAGAGAGGTCGTCTCGAGGTTTCGGGGCAAACACAGAGCGACGGGCGGGAGCCTCCTTGGCAGGTGGAGCAGGTGCGTGCTGGAAAGATTGTTCAGCTTCAACTTGAGCAAGAAATGGGCGAAGCTGGAAGGTCATCACTGTCCGCCAGGACGGGAAGTAGGAGATATATTATTTCATTGTACTAAGAAATCTCGTACGCAATTGCGTGTTGGCTGCGTCTCTATAAAGAGCTCGGTCCGTGACGGAGAGAGGTAATAAAAATAACTTTTTTCCTCTGCCCAAATCTTTTTTGGGGATGGTATTAGTGGAGGTCTTATTAAGTTTAAGTGCGGGCACTCAGCTTTTTTCCCTTATCCAGCACTGCATTGTATACATACACTGATGCTTATTACAAGACAGTAATGCCTCGTCGTTAGTACTTCCTCCCCCCACTTCCTACTCGGTGCACAAAGGCAACAAAACAGCACTATCGCACCGACTTCCAAATGATGCACTTCGCGTCTCTCTCCTCAGAGGAACTTTGCCCAAGTAGATATCCGGTAGAGTGAAGAGGTTTTGGGTTCTGCTGGTACGCAGAGCGTTATAGGAGGCCATAAAATTCGCAGTGTAGTGAGGGGGGGGGGGGTAATTGGCCTCTCGATCCTGAATAATGCATGGTAAAACTAACTAAAGAAGAAGACGAAGAGAGGAGGGAATGCCAAGAGCTGAGATCCGTTGCCAAAAGCAATGCTTCATCGTTTGGAGAGATGTTAACCTCTTTGGTAGAACCGTTACCATGAAGAAGTGGAAAGAGGAACTGTGAAAATGAGGTTGGAGGAACAACGCACGGAGCGAGAGAAAATTATTTGCACCCGATAAAGGATGTGACTGGGAGGACCATCATTTTTTACTCAAACAGGAGCGGAATAGACAGTTTCAATCGGGAGAGCTGCAACACTTACGGCAGTGCAGTTTCTTACGAACGTGCCTTGGCAGGTACAAAACCGATTTCTTTTTCCGGCGCTCGCTAGTCCTCTTATTGACAAAAGCTGTTGTCTCTTTTATGAAGCTACGATGCACGATGACAAAAATGCATTCCCTCCATCTTTTTGACGACTTGTGAGCTGCATTCTGAAACGAAGAATCTGTCGTTTCTCGTGTTGTGCGGCTCTCCAACGCAGTAGTGACTTATTGTCAAGGTTAACAGTGATGCCGTAGAGCCTTTGAGTGGGGCGTGCAGGATCAGGTGCATGGTGGAATTACCCACCAACTCATTCGATGCATCTGTCAAATAATTTCGACCTTGACTCTCCAATAACACCAATGCAACTCACGTTGCAATGATTTATCGGGCCGCCACGGTACCTCGGCAAAACCAGGGGCACCCGCTTGCTCTGCACCCAGATATCCAGAGAGAGTAGGGAGCGCCAGGGCACGCACGTACTGAGTGGAGGAGACCCTACCTTTGCCCTGGTCCGACTGCCATGTCCATTTCGTGCATGTGACGGCGGCGGTTTGGCATCGCCGTTGGGTTGCTGCTGTCTCCGCTGCTGCACGATCTCCACTGCTTCTGCGTCGCCACCGCTGATGCTGATGGTCGTGCGGTAGCCGGAGCGGCCGCCTGTGCCGTTGGCGCGGCTCTTGACGGGACTGGCGGTGGAGGCTGCAGTCCTCTTCGGCGACTGACGACGGAATCTGGAACCTGATGCTTCCTCCTCCTCATCGTCAGAGCGGCTTGGAACTGACGGAGAACGCGTCTGGAGAAGAGGGAAGAAATGAACTTGATGATGCACGTGCAACCTATGGTAATTATAAAACCTATAGGATACGTGCATGACCTGTACACGTATGTACGGACGATCACTTTTGTTCATGTATGCTGGTACCCGGTGTGCACAGTTCGTACGATCACCGTTGCCTCTATTCGGCAGTGCAGGAATTACATATTCCTGCCCTCCTTTCTCTTAACGTGAACTCTCCGTGCTCTGGGGAGAGCGCGGTACCTGCGTACACACGTATGGTACTTGCGTACAGCACATTCGCGCAGTACGACGACGTATTCGAGCACTGTTCATACAGTACGATGTATTCGAGCACTGTTCATACAGTACGATGTATTCGAGCACTGTTCATACATTATGATGTTTTCGAGCACTGTTGATAAAGTACGACGTATTCGAGCACTGTTGGCACTGCCAGTGCACGTGTGTATTAAATAATAGTGTGTAGCAGCAGCAGCACGAGTAGTGGGGGAGGAAGTAATTACTTCACTATACTATGTTGCTGGAAAAGATAAAAACCATTCTAATGTCCCATAAATAACAATATTCTCACAGGTCCACACCGAGCGAGTAATAAAAGCTTTCAACACGCGTGTGTGCACGCGTTGAGAGAAAGCGTGGGATCAGGGAAAACAGGAGAGGAAAGCTCAATAATTTGGAATGGTTTAGTCAAACAAAGAGGATACAAAAAGACGGTGTCAGTTAATTATCGTCGGGCTGCTGTGGCATGGCATGAAAGCCAACGCTGGTACAAGTCCCCCCTCCCATAACCCCCCCCCCCACACACACACACTCGCTTCCCCTCAAACAGCGTCAGAGGTGGTGTGAGCAGCGCCAGGGAAGCGCTTGGCAGATACACATATCATGAACCCTTCCTTTTTAACACATTCTGAGTGCACGCCTCGAACAGTCACCTTTTCTTTTCCGCAGCTGCAACCCATTGCCAAATGCCCACTGCTATTCACTGACTGCAGTAATGGTGCTATCTCCGTTCGCCATCGCCTTCATCCTGACTGCAGCAAGACATAAGACTTCGTCTACCTCACCACCGTGCACTTGAGGTGGTGGCCCATCGATTTTTGAACGCTATTTCCAGTGTGTTCAAGATTCCTACCAAATCAGCGTAAAGTCTCTCCGACACATGCATAAATTGTCAAATTCGCAAAAAGCAAGGACTAGAATCAATAAGGCAGCTTCAAGGTTATCCAGGTCAACAGACCAACCGAATGCGGCCCAATTTAGGGGGCCCCAAAGTGTCACCCTCCTGAGCAACAGCATCACCATTGTCCGTATTGTGCACCCCTCTGTTCGTTCCTCGTGTGTATTGTTCTTGACGGAGTTAAGCAGTTTTCTACCTCACCAGATCCAGTTTCCGCACTGAGCGAATCAAGCTGTTATGGCAGCACCGTAAGTAGAGTCCTGCTCAAAAGGTTTGTATCACTGATGTGCATTTCTTTTCTCAATACATTCTGTTGGCTGGTGATAGATGGATCCATGCTACTGAAGGCAAATGGCAGGAAAAGCGACTCTTCCATCCGGCTCGTTTATCCCAAGCTTCAAGTGCTTCTAGTGATCGCTTCTCGTCGGAGAAAATCGCAGATCGGGGTGAATGAGAGCTGCACGTCACACACACGGACACGTAGCCATGTTTAACACTAATATGCGTCCCTTATACTATGTTTTCTTCCTCTTCAAAGGCGATTTCCATGTCTGGAGACGCGTTATTCCCGTGAAATGTCCCTGCTCTTGAGGCAGCTGAACGCTTCTCTATTAGTCTCCTACTGGAAAATATCTGCTGCCTGCGGCCAAGCAGCCAGGAATGGTATCAGTAGGAAAGAAAGAACTGGCGGGCGGGCCAGGTTCTTCTGTAATTTCAGTTGTTCCACTGCACCTTGCTGGTCGTGCCATTGCTTTTTTTCCTGCTCTCTCTCTCTCTCTTTCCTTGTGCGTGTGTGTGTCTTTACTCCCTCCCTTTTAGTACTTATTCTTGTCCCAACACTGTAGTAGTCATTGTGCCAGTTCAATCCCCGCAGGCTTTCCATTAGTTGCCCGCTGAGCAAGTGGAATCAGCGCCGTAATTTTGCACGGGCAAGGAGGAACAACTTGGCTTTCACAGGTGAAAAAGATTGCCAACAATATGCATGCAATGCCGGGAGGCAAACGAAGGCGGCGTAGCAAAAGTGGTGAAAGCAAGACAGGTGGCAGCCGCAGACCGTCAACGATCCTTTGCCCCCTTTTTCGTTCCTTGACGCGCAAAAGCATCGGGTTTGTGAAAACTCGGCGCCCAACAATCTTATGCAAAGCATCAGATGAAGAGTGGTTCCATTACGCTGTGTCCACCTTTCCGGGAATTTCACAGCAGTAAGGACGCCGGACTTGCTTTGTGTTTTCTCCTACGGCACGAACTGTGCCGTGCATGCACTCAGCCACCCATGTGTCTCCCGGCGCGCGCGGCTGAGGATGGTTGTATCAAGGTACTGCCATATAGCGTAACTCTCTTTCAGAACTGTTTCTGCAACCTACTTTATCAGTTCCCCTCCATGATCACGTATCGCTGTGCAGGTACGCTTCAGCTCGGATGGTAAAGAGAGCAGCACGTGGTGTACCCGCGATATTTACGCAGCAGCATCTTAAAACCTACGGCAGCTCCGCAGCTTTTCGTCTGAACAAACCAGTTTATTTTTCATATGCCACCACTGCATTAAAAGCTATCTGGCTCTGCATAAGTTACAGAGACACGAGCGGACCCCCTTTTTTTCATGAAAAGTCGCGCCTAAATCAAGAATAATGGCCCACGGCGACGTGTGTGCTGTACAACACCAACATACACAGGACACAAAGAAGAAATGCAAAAAAAAACTTCAGTCGCAAAAACAAGTTGGAGTCCTATCCGCTCGAGGCAAAAGATGCTGGCATACAACAAAGCCATCAGAAGGAAAGAAAGAAAGGAATCTTGTTCTCTAGCAAAAGTACTGCTCTACGTACGTACGTGAACGTAATGGCAATTTTGTAACTGCAGGATTCAATTAGGGACTTTCGAGGGGTCTGGGCACATCCTATGCCCCCTTGAGTCGTCGTCATCTGTTCTTTCTCTCTCAAACTTTCCGCGATAGTTTCTTTTCTTAGACTAACTTAAGTGTGGCTTTGATCATTTGGGTGCAAGAACGCCGATTGCTTTGGGAGGTTTTTTCTGTCGAGTGAACAAGTGACCAGTGTACATTATCCGCATGTACTGCATGAGTCGGAGATTTGTACATCATAATTACTTTTAGCTGAGTTGTCGCACCTACTTTCCACATTGTGCTTTTGATCGTTTGGCTGCCACTCAAAGGATGGCATGACCACCACCATCCCAGTGGCAAAAATTGTCTGTAAAGGAACAGGTATGAGTGAAATGGTGGCAAAGAATGATGTAAATATTAAGTTCCCTAACTCTTATTGAAAAGTAGCTGTTAACGGAGGTGCCGCAGGTCCCTTGACATGGGGAGATTTGACCTAAACCGCTAAAAATGGTTGCAGCGTCTGATATTATGGCAAGGATATTTATGACAACTCCTGGATCGGAAGATCAGAGGAGACAAGAGGCCCCCAAAAAGGTAAACATCGGTCTCGGAGCTAGAAAATCTGTGTGCAACTAGCAGAACTCGTGGGTGAGAGAGCCCGCATCGGATTTTCAGGCCCGTGGGCCTGTCTATACCTGTATGCAGGAATACGTCTAATCTGTTGGAAAAAATATATCAAATTGAACGATTTAGTTCAATAATGTACCTGCAGATTGCAGAGTTGATGTTGCCAAGGACCTCAAGGAGTCTGTGGCTTGCTTTTTATTTAGGGAAGCATTTCGGTGCTTCACTAGCTCCGATATGTCAATGACATTTTTATAATTTATATACGGATAAAAATTAGCCCCGAAGTGCTGAGTTTTAGGTTCTGCGGGCTGAATTTTTTGGGACTTTTGATCCGGTCCAGTTATTATCCGAAAAATCAGGCCGTGGGAACCTTTACCGAAGAACTCATGCCCAAAAGTTCAAACCCTCTTCAGCGTTGCCAAGTAGAGGAGAATTTTGGGGAGGACACAACTTTTGTACGTAGAGTTTCATTGTTGCACCTAACACTATGTATGAATAAAGGTACCGTAATATTCGCCCCATGACAAGCCTTTGGAAGGACGGCCAAAATGCCGCAGCCTCAATACTGTGAGAGCCAAAAAAAGGATGTCCGACGCCCTCCACCTCAACACAACCACTTGATGCCTTCCAGTTTTCCTACTGACCCCCTCTTGTCCATCACTCGAGTTTCTGGCCTGCCTCTCATTACTTATGCCCCCTATTACCCTTCCACCCCACCTCATATTTTATGCACTTTATATATTTTATTTCTTTTTTACTCATGCAGCTCAAAAGTCCTTATAGTTGCGGACAAAAAATCGAGAACGACAAAGGAATTTGAATAATGAAAGTCTCTGAGGATATTAAATTAATGATTTATGGACAGTTTTGACTAAACTTTTTTCTACACCTAACTCCGATCAAGTTTGACAAGTTTGTGATTCATCATGACCTTTTCTGGGTCGTGTTGATGAGCCAACATATGCAATGCCTGAATTCCATTTACCCTCATTTTTTCCTCTTCTCCCCTGACTGAACTACACTGCAAGCATTCACAAGAGAAAGGCCACGCATACAATACTGAGCTGTAGGGTCTCAATGGGAAATGCATGCAAAAGTTGTCGTAAGCTGAGGCAAGCAAGCAAATGCCAAAGAATTGAGCTTTGAAGAAGAATAAGCTTTCAGAAGAGTGTGCGAAAGAAACTGCAATAACACCTTAAAGGAGGGGGGGAGGGAGGGAGAAGGAGGCTTTAGGTAGAGAAGAAGCACTTGAGAGTGGTTCTGCGTTTTTCTTTCACTTCGGTCTTTTAAGAAGCTCCACACTGGCGCTTCTTCCAAAAATCACATAACTTAGTAGATCGTTCTTGAGCGTGCTGACTTACCGCGCGCATCCTGGCCCTCCTGGCTGCCGTCATGGCTTGTTGCTGCTGCTCCTTGGACTGCTCGGCCACCTTCTCCCTCTCCTTGGCCCTCTCCCTCAGCACTCGCTCCCTCTCCTTGGCCTTCTCGTTATCGCGTCTCTTCTCCTCGGACAACTTGCGGTCGCGCTCGCGCAGGAGTTCCTGCCGATGAAGCTCACGTTCCACCTAAAAACAGTCGAAATTAATGTATCAGTATTAGGCTGCATAGGTATTTAGGCTTGAAACAGAGAAAGTACGATAGCTTCAGAAACCCAAAGGAAGTCCAAGCGGAGAACAGGCAGGCACGGTGGTGTCAGTCTGGTTTTTGAGTCTTGACAGTTTCAGAGGAGATCCTTGTTCAAAGAAAACCTCAAGAATTTCTCATTAAAATTTACACTTCTTTGTTCTTTCTTTTCTGGTCCCGCACCACCTTGGCAAATTATAAGAGGTGGTGGCAATCAGTATGTGCGTACAAAAAGCAAAGTCTAAGTAAAGCCAAAGGCAAAGGCAGCCAAAGCAAGCGCCCAAGCATGAGCCAAATCCAAAGCATAAGCCAAAGAAAATGGGAAGGTAAAAAGAGAATATTATTCCGGGTCTCCTAAGCAGAAGAAAGATAGGAAACAAATTCTGAATGTACTTGTCAGCAGTGCTCAGGGTGTGTCTCAGTTGTACTTATGTGCTTACCTTGGCTTTGCAACAAACGCTTTAATGTACTGTCAGATCTCGATTCTAGAAAGTTCAATTTTGGACAGAAATTCGATGTAGGAAAGATTCTGAGGGAAACCGTTTTTTCATGGTTGTAAAATCACTCAATTTCAGAGAGTCCAAATGAGACAAAGCTTTGTCCTGTCAAGTTTTCCTCTACTCATTTCCTCTCCAATTTTTGCCTCTTTTGTTCTTTCATTGACGCAAATTTTTATGTTTTAAATTACACATTCCCAAGATCTTCACTGAGACTGAATAGAACTGAGCAAGACACATGATTTCAGCTTTTGTGTCTGGACGAGACAGGATCGTTGAGCTTTAAAGTGGAAGTAGAAAACTAGAGTTTAACTGTGCTTGCTTGAGCTTAATTCGTTAACGAAGTTCACCCTGTCTCGACCTTGTAGGCCGGGACTCGATTAAAGCTAATGTGTACGTAAAGAAGAATTACGACTGGAAATGCTAAAGATCTTCCAAATTTGCTGCTAATATTTCGGTGACGCCAAATTCGTGTCAGCCCACAAGTGGCTTCTGCTGAGAGCGTTTGTCAGCGCTGCCACTCTATAACCACCTCAGCCTTTGGGCAACTCTGATGCGACGCTGTATTTTCCTCCCAAGCAGTGTTGTCCTCACTACATAATAGCATGACAATCGGAGGAGTAGACTGAGAAATACATTAAGTCATGGTGCTCTGAAACGCTGCTGTGCCTTACGCCACATCAAACGCGTCACCCGCTGACACCTAGCATTGTATAATAGAGCTTAATTCTGTCAGAAACTATATCGTGTTGAAGAATCATTTCTCTACTCGCAAGCCCCGTGACAAGAACCTAGCATTAGCAGCACGATGGAGTTTTAATCTTTCTCTGTCTTTGCTCACTGAAAGTCTAGTCCCGTTCAGACATTTGTTTTTGCTCATATTTTGGCACTGACGCGGCCTTCAGCCTCAGTAGGAGCCTAATCTTCCACTTTAGAGCTTGATTCTGTTACAGAAAGAATTTAATTCTTTAAAGCTTTCGACTGGAGGCAGCAACTTTCCAAAATCGAGATTCGATTGTTCTATTCGTTGTGCATGTAGGTGCAGCAATGAGCAAAAATGCTATTTCATAGGTTAAAAATATCAATCAGTATTTGACTACCCACAGTATTGCCCGTAGAGTGTCCTTCAGTAGATTTTCTTTAAGGAAAAACTGCTTAGGAGGCTTATTCTTCTTCTACTTCAAATTTCTGGGACGCTAACGCAAATATTTGATAAAAAGCTCTCGGTCTCTGCTAGTCTTTGCAGTGTGGTGCAACGTCAGCAACAATATCAAATCTTCCTTCAGTCTGTTTTCTGCAAACCCCTTAAAAATACTGATGCCTCTAGAATAGACAGCAAAGAAGGCCAAAGTCAGTAGGAATGTTATAATCGTGCTGTGCATTGGTAACCTTTGTCTTCTCCTGCTTTACGGAGTCCAGCTCCCTCTGCTGCTTCTTGATCCTTTCAAGCAATTCCTGCTCTCTGCGCCTCATCTCGACCTGGAGGCGTCGTTTCTCCTCCTCCCTTTCCTTGGCGGCTGCTCGTTCAGCCGCCGCCAGCTCTGCCGCGGCCGCGTACGCTGAAGATCCACCGCCTCCACCTCCGTGGTCGAAGTGGTCATTGACCTCAGCACCATCGTCGTAGTCATTTATGCGTCCACCCATGGACCGACCTCTGCGCGGCAACAGGCGGACCTCGGGGTCGGCGGGGGTGGCGGGGACCTGCCTAACAGGTGAGCGACTTGGAGACCGGCTCACTGATCGACTAAGGCTTTTTCTGCGAAGGCAATGTGCAAAATCAAATGTGAAACGTCGTACGTATGAAAGACATCACAAACAACTTCCGCGGGGGGGGGGGGGGGGGGGGAT
>JAAUXU010143173.1_pt1 | contig 16074 bp, 12 predicted proteins | sample 7278151 | NCBI WGS metagenome assembly JAAUXU01 (sample SAMN14350113, study PRJNA611818) | marine sediment metagenome | isolation source: surface marine sediment (1.8m) | place: French Polynesia: Moorea | collected 2018-08 | reverse complement strand
GGTCTCAAATCATTGAGTCAGTCAGAACTCCAATCAGACCCACTCAATCGATCATGGTCAAAGCTTCCGCCTGGTCTATGTCTCTCTCAGGCTAAGTCACCATGGTCAAATCTCCTCACACACAAAGAGACCTAAGTCAACTTGCAAAATACCTGTGCCAGTTCCAACCCTATTCTTTGGGAGGTTTACCAAGCTGTATTTTTTAGACTGCCCCTTGTCAAAAATTTGGAAGCTGACACCACTTTCATTGGGGCTTATCCACACAAAGAGTTGGTGGGACGGCGTTTGAGTCCTGGTGATTAAGCCAGTGACCACTGGCTAAGCCGAAAAAGTTACGGAAGAATTGTTGACGTAAAGCACTTTGCTCTGCAAAAAAGCAGCTGAAAAATCATTAAAGTGAGATCTGTCATTAATCCGAGATTCATTTGTCTGAGAGTCATCAGCAGAACCAAAAAAGACGAAGTAGGACAAGTCTGCTCTGTACAAGACGAGTTTTTTTTTCCTGGAGGACAAATATACCTTAAAGCATATAAATTTGTCTTACTTGCACAAAGTTCATGCTTTTTCTCGTCTTAGCAGACGAAAAAGACGTGAAAAGATTGCATTTCGTTGCAAAATTTTCTTTAAATTATGCTCTTTGGGGCTGCAAGTAGGCCTAACTGATGCCCGTAATTTAGCCAGCCTTGATAACAGGCTAAGTTAGCATCACCACAGACACGACCAGTCCGCAAGCAGTACGACGTCACCTCGCTTATCTCGCTCTCGTTGTACTCTCACTTGTTGAAGGACCAGGTGCGTGCCTGCTCACTCGTGCGCGCGCATCAGGCATGGGATCGAGGCCCATTCCCTGGGCTCAATGAGGTGCGGGGAAATGAATGGAAGCCATCCCAACTCAACCCTTTCTGTTAAAGCTCTGGGGAAGCGATTCGAGCTAGGTATTCGGGCTTTCCAACGATAGATTGATGTTGCTGCTGGAGAGATGATTCTCAAGGAATTGGCTCATGTTTGATAAGATGGGAGAGAGAAGATAAGTTCCCAAATCTGAAGTTCAAACCAATCACTGTGACGAGACGAGACACTGACTGAATTATGCACTGGAGGGAGGAATGGCTCAAGACCCAGGACCCAGGGATAGCTCAAATTCGCCCCTTTGTCTTTTGTTGTGTGCCGAGAATCGTTCAAGGTGAAGCAAGGAGCAGGAGAAGCAAACAAGGACCAAGGACACAAGAAGAATCCTGGACCTGATCTGTCACAGCGATCTTTGTATAACAAAAAGACGATTTTTTTCCCCTGCCTCAGCAGGCATCGAGTCATGCTCTGATTGACATGACCTCATGCTCCAAGTGTTGCACCCATCTCATCATCGTCTCGACACATCAGAACTATGTCCAACCGCAGTAGACGAAACATCCGCCAAGTTACCCTCAGCCAATCCTTTCTAAATCACGACACTCCTTTATCTGCCCCATCAGAGTTCAATTGCGGGAATCTCCTTCCAGCCAAGGGCAGATGCTGGCAGATGCTGGCAGTTGCTGGTCCCATAAACCTTGGGGGGTAAGTTGCATGTGTTCCCTCCAAAAACAGGAAACAGCAGTTGCTTTAACCTGAAACGTCTGTGTTGATCACAAGTCATTGGGGAAGCCCCAAAAGCTTATCAGTCAGAGACAGTCATGTTATTAGTCTAAAAAAGCCTATCTGTCTCTCATACACGGCCTACTTCTCCCTCTCACAGGCCCCAAGTGCCAAATAGTAGTAACGACAAGACCTTCTCGTTCACGCAGAACTGATGCAAACTTTGCCAAGGGCAGGTAACAAACCTTGAGTTACACACATTGATAGGGTGTCCCAAAATGAATAAAGAGACTCTCTTATCTAAAGGCTGTAATTGTTGCAACTGATCAGTAGTGATGAGTGTGCAAACATTTGCCCACCAGAGCGAAAAAAAAACAATAATAAAACGTGTGCACTGAAACAAAGAAGTATCAGTTTGTCCAAGTATCAGTCTTGATATTCAAGAATGAGGTTCTTCCTTGCTTTCCTTGTTGCCCTGGTCACCGCCCCATTGGTGGTTCTGGGTGAGTGCCCTGACATCAACACTCTTCCCACTTTGTATGATGAAAACACCTTCCTGTGTGCTCAGGTGTGGGAGGGACCAGGGGATGGAGAGCCTATAAGGGTATGTAGCTGCTCCACCAGTATGTTGATTTTATGTCTCCCCACATAAAAGCAACTTGTTTTCCTTGCAAACATGTCTCGCCACATGGGTGGGTAAGTTGTGCTTACATGATGAAGAAACACAATGCCATATCCTCAGGCCTGCAACACCTGTGGGGATGACTTTGGCACCTACCAGCTGCCAGATGGTGCTGAGTACACTCTGCCTGACTGCGATGGAAAGATCCCCATGGGGTCAATGATTATCATGGCTGGATGCACATTCTACGGCTTCGAAGGACCAGGATATGGTGAACATATGCACGAACATGTTGGCCCCCAGACTTTGGGTTATGTCCCTGAGATTGACAGCGATGATGACCAGACAGTCTGTGGTGGGGATGTCAATGGCTTTGACTCCTACAAGTGCCGCTGCTCCCAGAAGATGATTGATTGTGATCCCTCTGACAGTTATGCCAATGTCATGACATGTGAAAACTATAGTAGCAGCAGCATCACATGTTCCTACACTGAGAGCATTGGCACCTCATACACATATGAAGCCAGTGAGTCTATGTCAGTTTCTGTTGCGGTGGAGGAGACAATTCAGGCTGGGCTGGCTGACATTTTTTCCGTGTCATTGGGAATATCAGCCTCCACCAATCATGATTGGACTGTATCACAGGCAGCTACATTTGAGACAGCAGTGCAAAGGACTGTTGAGGTCCCAGTGCCTGGAAACACAATTGTAAGCAGAACTTTGAGAACAATTTAATGCATTTAAGTGGTTCATCAAATTATTTTCATGGTCTCATTTCTCAGATGGCCATTGATCAGGTGGTGGGCAGCTGTGGTGGCAACACCCCCCGCACTCCAACGTTTCGCACCACCACCACCGTCGCCACTAGTGGAAAGGTTGTAGAGCAGAGATTCTTCAATGCTCTGGAAGATGACCAACTTGACACTCTAGTAGGGATTAATAGTGAGAGGATGCTTGCAGAAGAGGACAGGACTGTTCCAAAGCCTAGAGGTTGTTAGAAATCATGCTGAATTAAATGAAATCCATGTTTGAATGCTACAAATGAAATGTCTTTTTGAGCATTGTTCCTGTGTGGGCGTCAAGTTATTGAGAAAGCATCTTAGTCAAGACTAGACAAATAGTCCCCTGAGTGTACTGTAAAACCAAGACTTAAAGAACAAATGAAACTTGAATAATGACCTATGAGGCTTTCAAGGCACCCCTGCCACAACATGACATTAGTTGCATGCTGATACTGTAGCATGGGATGATGGTAGGAAATGCTGCCCCTCTGGTTGTTTTCAAAAGAGACCTAAATATGTTGTAAGTCGACGGGAAAGCCTTTAAATGTCAATGGCACAATGCGAGGCATGAGCAAGCCAAGCTGCGATGCCTGAGATGCCATGGATTCCACATGAAATCGTACACTCAGATCAGGTACACAAGGCCAAAAGTAGCGAACAGTTTAAAGACTTACAACAACACTTCGAAACATCCTCACAAGTGTGCATTGTAGACCGAAAAGGCCACAGCAGTGTAGCGTTTGGGGCGGAACCCCAGTTTGCGAGGGCTTCGAGTTGACGTTTTACCCCTTGTGCCAATCGTATTTCCCCAGGCTTGAACGATGTCGTCGACGATGGTTTTTTTTCTCCACATTTGGTAGACTGAGTTTTACAACTGGTGCAATCTGACAACTGTTGGACCAAAGAGGAATGGAAGCAAAGGGTCCTCTGATGTCCACAAGCAATGTGACCTAGGCCAATAAGAGCACTGAATTTGCAGATCAGCTGACCTTGACACATGTGCGATGTTTCTCCTGCGCTTTTCCGCTCACCTCTGTCCATGAGTGGGTTGTGTTCTCCAGCAGAGCCTCCTCTCCTGCTCCGGTTTGATCAATGAAGCTCATACGGTCTCCACAGAGAAGTGTTGTTTGCTTTTGTTTGTCGACGTCTTTGATCAAACAGATGCAGGCACCAAAATGGCGGTCAACTTCTGGCCAAGAAGATCAGCCTTAAGGGAGATTGCCTCAAGAGGGATCTCAGCTAAGGCCGCGGGTTGCGAGCAGACTACGCATTTTGCTTTTGGTCCCTACCCGACCGCTCTGTCCTCAATGAAAGGTTCATTTTTGCCTGTGTAAACGAGCGCGCACCTTGAGCCAAACTTTCCTCGCAGGAACGCAACTTGGGCCCCCAAAAAGTTGAGTGCATTGGCTTAAAAGGCCCATTAGCAGCTAATTGAGCTTTTTTGCTTCAAAAGCTCTCATAAAATTGCAGCTCAGTTGGCACACTTTTGCGGGGAGGCTGGGTTGTTGTGACCTCATTTATAAGTCATATTGGCTACTCAAGAGAAAATGTCACGCCAGGAGGAATGCTGCAATTCCTGGAGATGTCACGAAGTCGAGGCCTCTTGCATAACTGTCAAGTAGGCCCCGTGACAAGTTTGGGGAGGCCTGAAGTCCGAACCCAGCGGGACACCAGAGCAGGCCTGGTAGACTTGTGGATTGTTCGACTCAAGTGCATTCCCAGTATAACGATTAGTTGACAGATCAGACACCTCTCAGAGTCACTTTTTTCTATTTTTTTCTTCTTCCGGGGAAGCACGTGATATAAGAGACTCGTACGAAGGACTTTGTCCTTGCTATACAACTCAAATTTGTCCCTGCACTTTTTTTTTCTATTTCGCTATCTCGAAATGGGCAGCACTTTACTTCCCCATTCGAGTCACGCAAGTTCCCACTCGAGTCATGATTTGTAGGCAAATTTACCCAGGTCTGAGTCAGAGTTACCACAAAAATTGTGGCTCACTAAATCAATGTTGGGCGCCTCTTCCACACACTCAAGAATAACCAGTTTTGCCAGCGCTAAGTGCAGGTGTTGCGAATTTCTCCCGCAGAGAGGTTGTTTTGCAACACGCGTACGTGCACTTTGAGGAAACTACTCTATTTTGGTCCTGTCATTAGACTTGCATTGACAGTATTAACATTTAATCAAGTCAGGAGTTCCTCCAAAAAAGAGAGTAATTGCGACTTATACATAGTTAACGTTAAATGCACTCACCGAGTCCGACTTCTTGCTTCATTCGGACAGGTCAGTTATGCTCTGAGTATTTGCACGTGAGCAGCGCATCAACATTTTGCGACCGCCGTCAAGAGGCTTTTGCTTGAGTTACGGGGAGAAAGTGGCGATGGAGATGGTCAGCAGCATCACAAAAGTGCTGCGGAGTGAGTGTTTTTCATCTCCGCCAACTAATGCCGCAGCTCCGACAACAAAGAGCTCACGGTGCACAGGATCTCGCACCTTCCTCACAATGGTTAACATGTCCGAAAAAAAAAAGATGCGCAATTTGCGCACGTTTCTGCTTGTATCAGTCGATTATGCAAGAGGAGATGCACCCGCCCGCATAGCTAAAAAAATAATACACCGAGGAGAATGGAAATAGCGAGCTATTTGCATCTTCAACGACGCCGAGACCGCTTTTTAGCTAAATATTCGCAATGAATGAGATTTCGACACAGTTACTCGCGGTCTCGCAGAAGTCCACCTTCCATCCGGCCATTGACGTGATTGCGTCAAAGTGGCACGGAGCCGTGGAGGCCCCGCCCGTGTCCAGTGGAGCACTGGGTCGTGGACTCGGACTTCAGTGGGGCCAGCCACCGCTGCACGGTCGAGGACGGATCACTCTGGGCTTGACTTGGGACGTGGTCATTTTGGAGGTCAGCATGGACGAGTCCCTCCAGCCTGCAGCCACGTCCGCGCAGTCGGGCTCCAAGTGGTCCATAGATCTGCTGAATCACACGCGCACTTAGAGAAGAAGCCCAAGTAATATCGACAATAGTGCTTCTTCGCCGTATTCTCCTATAATGTCTACTATTATCATGGTGATTAGGTGCAATCAGTGAGAAAGACTTGACCATGACTCCGGCGTTCGGAGTACTTTGGAGACTCTTTTTTTTGCCACACACTGTACAGTGTTGCGTGGTGTTCGTAGCGCCAACATGTATGACAGAAGCACCGCAATCCTTTTTAGCAGAGCTTTTTCTGACGTATGTAGTTGAGTAGCTAATGCTGAAAATGCGCCAGTGTCGAGGCGTCGTGAATACTTTGAGTCTGACCGTACATACGTTGTGTACTTAATTCTGCTCTTCTATGGGCGCCAGAGTACACAGGCACTGGCGTATATTTAATGTTATGAGAGTCCAAGAAACTGTCTCGACAAATGGAATTTCCACATGCTCTGGTTGCCACAGCACAGCAAACCTCTCCTTCATCTGCTGCACACACACGCGCGCACAGACAAACACAGGCAGGCAGCAGGAGCAACAACAATAACGACAACAAAAAAGGGACGTAAGCACAGTAAAAAAAAAAAACAAAAGAGAGAATAAATACATGAAAGATGAAAGCATCGTTGCTCAGTAGGCAATTTCGCAACTGTAACGTTGGGTGCAGGATGTGGACTCCACATGGGTGTCGAGAGTCAGACGTACTGATGTCATCTGGACCTGACAGTGACTTGAAGAGGAAAGGGGGTGGCAAAGGGGGAGGGGTCATTGATCTCTGCTCGCTACATCGGAAGGGTGCGCAGCAAGAAGTGTTTATCAAAGTGTTCAGTGCTGACAGTTCTGGCTTGGCAGCGCTTGGCATTTGGAGCCTGCACAAGCCAGCCCAGGACTTGAGCTTCGATCCTGCGCACTGGAAGGTGTAATTACTTTAATCTCGGTGTAGGAAGACTTGGATAAACCTTGACCTGACATCAATGGCTCGACTGCGCTGGCATCAGAGTTACGTGAGAGACCTCGTACCAAGAAGTAGCTCTATTGACTCACGTAACACACGTCGACGTGACTGACGCACTTGTACTTTGAGGAAAACCTGGGGGGATGGCAGAAAAATGTTCATACCTGATGTGTGCATTTATGGGTGACAATTCCTAAAAATTTCATGCTCGACGTCACCTGCTCACTGTGACAAATGACACACATGTTTTAGCAAACTGTCACAAATGGCTTGTGTCTCTGGCAAAAAGCTCCAGGAGAGCTTCTTTTTTTAATAGCTTCAGGCCTGAGTGCCTGATCCGTTCGCAAATTGGCTAGAGATAGAGACGAATTTATGAAGCTCTACCTCTACACTTTTTCGCAACAACAGATGGAATAATAGATGGCTTTCTTCGTGTGCAAGCGCGCGTGGATAAAAGGCCAGTTTATGCACCGAGTTCCGCCAGAAGTGGGACGCCAGGGGCCATAAAATGCCAATGTCGTCGATCTCCCTGGACGTGCACACGAGGACGGTGTCCGAGGCCGCGGTCGCCGCCGCTGCCGAGGCCCGCCTGAACTCGGCAGAGGAGAGGAGCGACGAGATAACAACGTGAAACAAAAGAACGACTCCGGATTTTTTTTTTTTTCCCACGGAAAATTTCATTTTTGGCTCTCCTCGTGGCTTTTCTAGGAGTTGAGAAAACCCAGGCCAGCGTGACGAATAGCGAAGATTGTCTGCATACACGTATACACGCACCTATGTATGTATTTGTAAGAATGCTCGGGGTGGACCCCGACTCGGCCCGCCAGCCCGGCGCAGCCCGTCGGTGTCACACGAGCCCACAGCTCGGAGAGGGCCGGAAATATGGAAACTGGTTCCTCAGCGAGTTCACACAAAATGATCTTTTTTTTTCGCTCTGCCTTCTATCAATCTTGCCTCTTTGTGTGCCTCCTCCGTTAGGCCTCGCACTCAGGCACATGAATGCATGGCGAGGCCTGCCAAGCTCCAAGCAATAACCTTTCTGGCTGCTACACAAAAAGTTGGGAAAACTCAGAGAGCGGGAAATTCATCTAACAGTCCTGGTTTTTTTTTGCGTCCATACGTCTGCATGTGAACGCCCGTCCCAGGTGCAGACGTGTGTACTTCAGCAGTCCGCTACCAAGAGGGAGGAGGGCAAGGGGGGCCTGTGCAAGTTCTTGCTCTCCTCTAGGGCTCCTCCCGATTTCTCTGGTCCACGAACGACGCCCTCAGGAAGTGAGGAAAGAAGTATAACAGCAATTTCCTCTTCTCGCAGTTTGCAAATTGGTCCGAATTTGGCTGCAGAGAAGAATCTCTTGCAAGGAGGTAGCGAGGAAGAAGGAAGAATGTCATATAGACGAGAATCAGATCAGGAAATTGACTTTAGCAGCCTGAGGTTTGATTGCTTCATTTGCAATCACGTCTCTCCTCTCTTAACTTGGCAAAATTGAGATCACGTTCCAAAAATCGCCTTTCAGCTTCCACATATATATACATATATATACATAAACATGGAGCATATTTATGTATGTGTAAGCGTCCCACCCGAAAATATATAAACTATGTTTACTCTCTTCCGGAAGGATTGATGGATCGTAAACGTATTAGAGGTGGTTTCTCCTTATTTTCACTCGGTCTGACAACTTTGTTTGAGTCACTGATGCTGCTTCCAAACCGCCGGTGAGAAGTAGATTTATTTATTTATTGCCTCCCGATCGCCGCAGCCGTCGTCTCCTCGTTCGCCTGCGCGAGAATCCCGCGCGTGTCAGACATTTGTGTCCGCTCGTACGAGTTCACGCTCACGTCCGACAACAGCGTCACGAGCCTCACGTCCGCGCTCGGCTCGGGCGCACACGGACAGAGGGGAAAAAAAAAGACACTTTGTACACCGAATCTGCGCATGCAACGGACGAAGACGTAAAATACACGTGACGTGAAGAAAAGGAAGTCCGTTACGTAAGGACGCGCTGAAGTGAATAATTCGTCATCACGATGTCCACCGTGCAGCTCCGAAAATGTACTTATATATATTATAAATATATGAGACTAGGCCAATCTTTGCTGCATTTAGTGCCGTCAAATGGAAGTTATTAGCTTTAGTTTTTATAGAACAATTGACTCTCTGTCAATACGGGAAGCCTCTGATATGAGCAACTCCCTTCACCTCGCAGTTCAGCATCAGCGACTTGAGCAACTCCTATCGTTGCATAGATTCTGACTCTTGTAGTTGCTTCAAAAGTGCTTCGAAAAGTGGTCTTCGAGTTCGCCCCCTGGCTTGAAATGTCTCCAGTCTTAGTCGACTGTGACGCAGTTCATGTATGATGATTGATGATGATATAATAATAATTAGGGATTCACGAGAGGAATAAGAAACAGCTCGAGTCGTTGCTCTCGTATATGAATGGCCGTTAGGAAGCAGAAACCCTAGTAGAAATGAGCAAAAATGGAGAAGCTCATACTGTAGGAAATGCTGTGGATGCTCGATTTCACACCGGTCTAACGTTCGGTCAACCTAAACATTAATGTTAAACTTGGTGTGAGCGTCCTCACACTCAGTGCTGCGCGTGCACTGCATTGAAAGGACCAAAGTCGAGAAGATATCGTTAGTACGTTGAACGGAGATTCGTTTGGTATGGACATCTATGTATGTCTTCGTATCTACAGTTGGCGAATTCCCTTCATCTTGAGCTCGTCGACCCCGCGGGTGTTGCAGGGTGCGAACGACATCATAAGGAACTGTTTCTTATGTCAGCTTCTCGGGGTTTCTCTTTGTCTGAACTGTCAGACGAGTCAAGGAAGACTTTTATCTCCAAAGAGGCTGAAAGTGACCTCGCATATCTTATCCTCCTCCTCGACTCGACCTGATTTGAGGTGCGGCGACCGCGCCGAGTTCGGGGTCAGGTTCGACCCCGAGGACCCAAGCACAGGGATGCAGACCTGGCATGTCTTTGCTTACCGTCCGTCGGTCCTCATGTTCCGGCGACCCAGGGAGCTCCTCCAAGGTGTTGTTGCTCTTCAGGTCAGGTCGGTCTTCTTCTGCTGAATTCACTGCTGCTGCTGTTCCGGGCGGTGCAGTTGCTCTCCGGCGCTGCCGCCGGTCACATTTGCAAGGGCTTCTCTCGTTCACCTGGTGGAATCTTCACAGTCACCTAAGGAGAACACACAGAACGCATCACAGTAGGAAATACGTCCAAAAAAGCTGTCGCAAAATGACGCAGATTTCGCCGCGTACCTTTTCTTTGTCTTTGCTCGGGTGTTACTCTGTACGTGTACACGCACGTACGACGACTTTTTATCGGACTTTTTTCCTCGCTTTGTGCACAAATTCTCACGCGCTGTTTTGCCACCGGGCGATCTCGCCACCGCGATGCCTCGCAGGCGACTGACGACTGGCGAGAGCCGCCTCCCCCGCCGCCGTCGCCGCCGCCGCCGCCGCCGTCGCCGCCGCCGCCGCCGCCGTCGCCAGCGGCGATTTGCGGCGCGTCGGCCCGTTACAACCGCCTGGACGGTGGTCACGCACGCACGCGTGCACGCGAGCTCGCGCACACACTCGTACCTATTTCTCAGCCAGGAGGACCAAGAAGACGAAGCTGCGGCAGCACCGGCGTTTTCGCGGATCACGACGCCGACGCCGCCACCGGGCTGTCCTTCGTGGAAAGAGATTCTTTCGGGGAAGCAAGCAGAAATGACCCGTGAACTCCAAGTGCTTGAACTGTGGCTTCTCCAACGTGTAACCAATGGGTAACGTGTGCAATTTGTGCAGCCACGACGCCGCTACTCCGCAGCACCGCTGGCCCGGCCATGACGTTCTGCACATCACACCCACTGTGTTTATTCGCCTGTTATTGGTAGACACCGGGCCTCAATTATGGCGCAGGAGACCCATTGTTGGCGCGGGCGGCGTGACGCTCTGGCAAGAGGTAGTCGTAATTCCTGGTAAGGCACGAGGTGGCCTTGGCCACTGACGCGATCGGGACGGTCTCGGCCTGGTGTCAACTCAACTAACACGAAATGCAAGCCTAATTTTCCACTTGAGGCTGAGCCCACGGCCACAGCTATGGGCATTCATTTCTCTGTGCAAAGTCATTGCAGCCACCCGGTCACTTCGGGGTAGACAAACCATACAGGAATGACCATTATTCATGCGCCAGGACAGGAGAGGGGGGGGGAGATTTACCCCCTCCCTCAGTCCCCTGCCTAGTGACCTGTCCCATCCATGCTCACTCGAGACTACCTCTGCCCCAAGATGTCCCTGAAGAGGAATATCCCAGGGAGAGGAGTTTTTGTTCTTGGGGGGGGGCGAACACAGGTAGGCAGGTACGTCGGCTTCGTGGAGGTGAGAGAAGGAAGGAATCTGCCAGAAGAGGAGCTTCCATGTGGATTGCGTAGGACAAAAGCCAGCACAAACTAAACAGTGGTGGGCGTCCCCCTTGCCCCCCTGGCCGTCCGTCCCCAGCCTGGCTTTGGTGCTGCGTCACTGCTCGCAGTTGCTGTGAAAAGAGGCAATTTTCCAAATGGCGGATTAATTAGAGATCGATTGTTCCTCCTCGAGCAATTGGAGCGGGTGCTCGGCGCCCCCCGTGAGTGACGCCCCCGTCCCACTCGTGCGTCTTCCAAGGGTCCACTCAAGTGCGCGGATACGAGGAGTGCACGCACCTCTTGGTCTCGTGCGCCACGAGAGGCTCCTCCACAAAAGAAGACATCTCTCCGGATAGATCAGGAAGAAGAGGGGCAAAAAAAGCGCGCAGCCATAAACGCTCCTTATTTAGTGCGTGCACGCACTCACTTTCTCGATCTCGTGCGCGTGCGTGCGTGCGTGCGTGCATGCGCGAGTGCGTGCGCTGCCTCCCTCAGCTGATGATGATCGCCCCCTTCTCGATTTCTCCTCCTTCCGGCGGTCAGAAAAGGGGGGCAAAGTGCAGGTACACTAAAGTTACATCTGCGGCTGCAGAGGGCGCAGATCTGGACGCAGACGCAGTAGCGATGCAGGAGGCGCAGCAGAAGTTCTTCTCCTCCTCCACATCCGAGCTGTAGTCCAGAGAACCCCTATGAGAGAAGCAACGTTAGATCAGTTTTCTCTCCTAACGCTCTCATACATATGCAGGCTGGCGGAGGCACGCACGCACGTTCACCTGTGCACGCGCGCCAAGTGCACATCCGGACTGGTCTGGTAGCAGTAGCAGCACTTGGCCGGCCACGCAGCAGCCAGCGCAAGAAACAAATCGTGCATCGTTTTTACTGCATTAGGAGTGTGCGCAGGCAGCGCGCAAAAGCCACTAATGCCCTACCTGGGGGAGCCACTGCCAATTTCGTGGGCGGGAGAAAATAAAAGGAGACCTGCGCAAAAATGACAGTCGTTTTTTCAGTCTTTTTGTCTCCTCTCCAAGTGGATCTCACGGCACCCGGAGGGAGAAGCCTGGTGTGACAATAGGAGCGCTGGGCCTCGTCTGGGGCTTCGTCTGGGGCCTCGTCCAGGGCCTCGTCCGTGGCCTCGTCCAGGGCCTGTCCAAAGAAGCGATTTGTCCGTCGATGCGGTGGGATCAAGGGGTGAAGCAAATGCATAGAAATGAGAGGGAAGCCGGGGTCATCAAGGTTTTCACGTTCGTCCAATGTTCACGTGAAACTCGGAGAAGAAGCTGCGGATTCTCGATGCAGTCGAATTTCGACTCTAAAAATTGTCACGACTTTGACTATTTTCGTTTGTAGATGTTTTAATCAACCGGAGCGTCTCAAAATTTGGGTGAGGGAAGAATTATCAATGGCTTTTGAGCAAAACTGTTTTTTGCTCCATGCTCGGTCGATTAGGCAAAGTTTTTTTGACGTGTCCTTTTTTTCATATTAACATATTCAAAGAGACTCTGTGAAGGACTTGTCTCGAACCAGACCTACTTTTTTCTCTACCTTCCCCAATTTCGGTGGGGAAGGTGCCAGCTCAAGTTACTACGTTTTTCAAAAAGTCATCATTTATCTGTTATTTCGTGTAAATCAAGTGGTTGGTGAGTAAAAGTTGACCAAAAGTGCATGTCTCAAATTTATGAACTCTTTTCTGCGCACGTACCAATTTATGAATCCACCGCAAACATCGAGCCAGTGAAAGCTTTTCTGCCCCCCCCCCTCGTGCCTCCAGGGCACGTACGCATTCTTCGGTTGACGTCATCTTTCTTGAGCTACCCCCTGTTCCTGTCGTGGTGGCGCGTTTTTTGCGACTCACAGTGCAGCGCCTGCACCTGTGTGTTACTGACTCGACGTGTGTACACAGGCGCGGAGACGTGCATTACACACGTCCGTACAGTTACATGGCTCCGACTACACACACATGTGGATGTGCCACAGCTTCTCTCGTGATAGATTCTCCTTTCTCGGGCTTGGCAGGTGAAACTCATCTGATGAAAGATGTAGGAGGAGAGGGAGGATTGTAGTACAAATACTATATCATTCGCCGCAGAGAGAGAGAAAGAAACTGCCTACGCCACCTACAAAGCATATGGAGGAACTCTCGGTCTATGTATTGGAAGCGTCAAGAGTCTCACTGTCCTGTCAGCAACGATACAAAGCTCATCAAGTGATGTGGATGCATCCACGGCCCGACTTGGCAGCTGGACTCACTTTTAGAACGAACTTTTTACTACAACAACGTTGCCCATCTAATCTTACAACATTTGAGCAAAGAGGAGCGACTCAATTTCACAGGGTGACGACTGGAAATGGGCCTCGTCTTGGGCTTGGAACATCGATTCAAGGAAAAAATGCTGCCCATTCGTGCTTGGAAGTGTCAACATCAGAGGATGAAGTAGTTCTGGTATGGCTCCACTGCCCATGGTCAACGTCATGAGATTATGTTATATCCTATTGAATATATGGTTCAGAGTAGCCATAAACCAAACGCTTCACACATCCCACGCAGTTCATCTATAGGAAATACTCCGAACAACGACGAAAACGTTTTACAGTAATGACGATTTTACGCCAGTGGACCGACGGCGCGGTAAAATCGGGATTCGACTGCACATTGATCAGCCTCTGTTCAACGTGGTTGGCGCTTACTGTATCACTGACACAAGTTGTAAGGTGCTTCGTTGGCCCACATCGTAGGTGGGAGGACGCTGACTCGTCACAAAAGAGGTTGCGCGACTGCGGCGTGGTCGGGAGCAACCTGACGAGGATGCGCGCAAGGTGAAGTAGCTGCCCCTCGACAATATAACTGACTCTGGCGTTGACTTAGGACATGTTAACAATTTCAGCAAAAGTTAAAGAACAGGCTGTAAACTTACGACACTCCTGGTGTCGTACAGGGAGCTGCCAAGCGGGTGACAAAGCCTTTGCCAGCACTGTTACGCAACAAACCCGATCTATATGCAGTCCTTGGCGTACAGATCAGCCGCGGGCATGACTTTACCTCAGGCGCTGCACTGGGACATTTTGAGTCGGAGCTTTCAAGCGGAACACGTAGATATGCAACATGGGCACAATATTGGGTGCAGAGGTTCAATGTCAGGGATGCCCATATGGATGTCACAGTGCTCAAAACGAGACCAACTGGAGAGGGAGGCCTGCCAACGAGGCTGGAAATTTAACTATATCAGGGGAAAATATTCATGAAATGGACTGAAATTTTTGTGGGACAGTTCCAGCCATCATACCCTTCATTTCCACCGGGTTTCACCCGCCGGGTCGTCCGGCGCCATGCGCAACCAAGCACAACCCTTTCGTCCGGGCCAAAGGTTGGCAGGTTCTATGAGAGGAGAAAAAAAGCGCGACCGAGTGCGAGAGGGTGACAATCCGACCTGTAAACATAACAGACGCAGACTCCAGAACAAGAGAAAATTGTGCGACTCGCAAAGGATGATTCGTTTATCTTTCTCGAAAAGCTGTCTCAAAATGTTTAAGATATTCATGGCAAGGAAAAGGCATCCACTGTGCTCTGCTTGACATTGGCTGCTGTGATCTTGAAGACTTCCTCTCAGATGCGACGGAAAAAGTCAAATTTTGCAGTCTATGTTGATGCAGTCGACCTTTTTTTGGGAAAAAAAATGGCATGCCGCGTCTTATGGCAGATTTGGCTCATCCCCAGAGTGCCGTCGTATCCCACCTCGACTGTGCTGTGCATTCCTCACCTATCACGTCTTATGCACCAAGCACTACTTGCTTGGTCTTGAAGGGTCTGGACGAGGCAGCCCCGGACTCTGGACGACGTGCAGACGATCGCGGAGGACGCAGTGACTGCAGCAGACTCTGAACAAGCTGGAAAAAAAGAAGAGTCAATCTTTTGTATCGCAGAAAATGGAGGCCATTTTGAGCATGAGCCAAAAAAAACCCTCCCAACATAAACCGAGACAACTGCAACAATTTGTCACACTCTGTCCCTGTCCATGAGCTCCGCATGATGCTCATGACTTCCAAAAACAGCTTCATTCCAAAAATCACTTCTTCGTGTACATTCAGTCATATTATTTTTATCAACGTTATTACAGAGAGGGAACTCACAAGCTCCCTTTGCTTTATTCGAATGTGGGCTTCTTCACTCTTGTCACGACCCAAGCTACTTCCACTTTGAAGGGCTAAACAGACCGTTGGAGAGCAAAACCTGCTTTCAACTCAGGCTAAAAATGTCTGTGACGCTCAAACAATAAATGAGACACCCCGTAGGTGCGTCCAACACTTGCTGGTGATGACTCGAGTAGGGATTAGGGCTCCTGGCTCGAACTCGGAACCGTCCTCATCCAGCTCGAATGCTACTTCTATCTCACTTAAATTTGCCATTAGTTTGCTTCTACTCGCCCAGGTTCAACTACCCGACCCAGGTCGACTCCGCCGAGTTCGACCCTCCGATCATCAACATGTGTACCTGACGCCACCAGCGCCCGTGAGGGGGAGAAGGTTCGTCAACATGGAGCTGGTGGCAAATCAAGGCAGAATAGGTTTCATCATGGTAGGAAAGTCTTGATAGAAAAAATGAAGCAGCTACTGCTCATGGGGCTCAGATCCAGCTTCAACGAGGAAAACCCAGGTATTTTTGAGTTTGTAGGTCCGCCGCCGGATCGCCCCCAACGCGGACCTGCCGCCGGATTGAGTCGCACTAGAGTAGACCGAAGCTAAGAGTGTCGGGAGAGTCGTGTGGGTTTGTTGTTT